>Ga0070708_100001157_pt1 | contig 20298 bp, 15 predicted proteins | sample KBSK5503metaG_FD_65469 | JGI IMG/M metagenome (GOLD analysis project Ga0070708, IMG submission 65469) | Corn, switchgrass and miscanthus rhizosphere microbial communities from Kellogg Biological Station, Michigan, USA - KBS K5-50-3 metaG | ecosystem: Host-associated > Plants > Roots >... | reverse complement strand
CACGATGATCACCAGCCGGTTCTGGCCGCGCGCGAGGAGCGGCGAGAGGCCGAACTCGCCGATCCCGCGGGTCACCACGATGCGCGCGTAGGATTCCGGGTTCCCCGCCGCATCCAGGGTGCGCCCGAGCTCGCGCACGAGGGTCTCCCGCGAGGGGAGCGTGAGGTCGATCCGCGCGGCGGTCTTGTCCATCCGCGCCAGGTGGCGATCGAGCTCGAAGGGGCGCCCGGCATAGGTGCGCACGACCTCGTAGACGCTGTCGCCGTAGAGGAACCCGCGATCGAGAACGGGCACCAGCGCCTGTTCCGACGGGACCAGCTTTCCTTCGACGTTGCAGAGGACCGGCACCGACCGCTGTGGTACAGCCGGCGAGGGACCGGCGCAACTTCGCGAAACCCGTCGCGCTCACGACGGATTGGCGGTGCGCGCGCCGGCCCGATGCGCTACAAGCTTCCGTGAGCCGCTAGCTCAGCTGGTAGAGCACCGGCCTTTTAAGCCGAGGGTCGTGGGTTCGATCCCCACGCGGCTCACTCTTGAAGGCGCGATTGTCGCTCGGCAAATCCTGGGGGTGCTTCGGGGCGGGAAGCGCGCGCGGCGGCTTTTGCAGCAACCCTGCAGCAAACGGAACGGCTATCCGTCCACCCGAGCGCGATCTGCAGGACGTGGTGCAGTTCCCGGAGCGTTAGATCGCCGGCGACGCGTATCCGCCGCCAGATCGGTGGGCGGACTTCCTGGAGGCTCACCTTGAGGAGGTAAGCAGCTGGCGAATGCCTCGGCTTTCGAGTTCGAAGCGGGACAACCTTCGTCTTCTTGGCCATCGGTGGAGGGTACCCGAATTCGACGTTGCTGATCGCCGCTCGACACGAGCATCTGATGCAACTATAGTAGTTGCGAGGGAACGCGCCATGGCCGAGAAGGTGTCAACCATCGACGTTCGCCAGCGCATTGGCGACCTGCTCAACAGGGTCGCCCTGCGTCATGACGAGTTCGTCATCGAGCGGAAAGGCAAACCGTTGGCTGCGCTGGTCCCGATCGAGCGGCTGGAGCAGATGCGTCGGTTCGCTCGGCGGCACGCCCTGGAGCTCCTCGAAAAGCAGAAGCGGGGCACCGTCACAGAGGAGCAGGCTCTCGAGATCGCTTTGGAAGCGCAGCGCTCGGCCCGTAAGCGAGTGCGGAAGCCTCGCCGCGGCAGAAGGTAGCGATTGCTCCGCGCCGTCCTCGACGCGAACGTCTACGTCAGCGCGATCATCCACCCGGCAGGGACGCCAGGGCGCCTCATCGAAGGCTTCCTGCGCGAGGCAAACTTCGAACTCGTGCTCTCGCCGGCCATCGTCGACGAGGTTCTGCGAGCGCTCGGCTATCGGAAAGTGCATAGACTTCTCCGGGGAGCAGACGCTCAACTCTGGTTCGAGGACGTCGTCGTGCTGGCCGACGTCGTTGCGGACAGGGAGCTCTCCGGAATCTGCGACGATCCCGATGACGACAAGTACCTCGCTGCAGCTCTCGAGGGGCGGGCAAGTCACGTCGTCACCGGCGATCGCCGCTTCCTCGCCCTCGGCGAGCACGCGGGCGTAGCGATCGTGACCCCGCGCGCATTTCTCGACCTGCTCGGCGCCTGAGCCAGCGCGACCAGCGCCGCCGGCTCCACGCGGATCGCGTTCAACACGCGCACGTGCGCCAGGCGACCCTGCCCGCAAAGCGTGTAGACCGTCCTCGCCGACACGCGCAGAAACGCGGCGACTTCGCGGACTGTCAGCAAGGGAGCAGCAAACGAGAGAGGAAAACCTGCCAAGTCTTGATGACGCGTGGAATCGTCGTCCCGAGAATCTCGAGCCGTTGCAAGAACTTGGGAATCCCTGCCACCCCGTCCGACAAGCCGACCTGGCCTTTTAAGCCGAGGGTCATGGGTTCGATCCCCACGCGGCTCACTCTGCAACGTCCCGATCACTGTCATGGACTGGGCGATGGCCGTCCGCCGCCGGCTGCGCGGTCCAGGCGTGATGCACATGGGTTCAGGAGCGCTCGCAGCTCCGCGACGCGCTGTCACAGGAGGCGCGCGCCTCGGGGGGGAGCGCAATGACGTCCGTTCTTTCGCCGCGGCTGGCCGACCGGTTGTTCAGCATCGTTCTCTTCCTCGTCGGCGCCGGCATCCTTTCGGAGTTGATCGAAGCCCAGGCGTTGATCGTCCCGAAGGGAAAAGCCTTCTCGAACCTGTTCAACCTGAACGCCGAGAACACCGTCCCGGCGTGGTTCTCGTCCGTCCTTCTCCTCACCGTCGCGATCTACGCGTACCTGATCGCCCAGCAGGACACCGCGCACACCCGGAAGCATCGCAGGCTCTGGCTCCTGCTCGCCGTCCTCTTCGTCGTCCTGTCGATGGACGAGACCGTCTCGGTGCACGAGATGATCGGCGGCATCGTCGCCAAGCACGGCGGCGAAGGGACGGGGCTGCTGAGGTTCGCCTGGGTCGTGCCGGGCCTCGCCTTCTGCGTCCTCGTCGGCGGCCTCTTCATCCCCTTCGTGCGAGACCTCGCGCCCGGCGTCCGCGGGCAAGTCTTGGCCGCCGGGCTGATCTACGTCTCCGGTGCCTTGGGGATGGAGATGATCGGCGGGGCCGTGTACTCGCGGAGCGGGCACTCTCCGCTCTACTCCGCGCTGACCGTCCTGGAGGAAACCCTCGAGATGTGCGGGGCCGTTCTCTGCATCCGCGGTTTCTCGGGCATGCTGTACGAAGCGGCGCCCGGGCTCTTTGCCGCTCCGTACGCAACCGCTGTTCTCTCCGCGAGAACGGCTCCAGACGGCATCGGTAGCGCCGCGGCTTAGCGGCTCAGTCGAGCTGGGGGAAATCGCGGATCTCGTTGGAGATCGGCTCGCCGTTCTGCGCGGGCGCGGGAGTCGCGGCCGGCGCCTGCGTCTGCGAGGCGGCGATGGCCTCTGAAGGGCGGCCCACTGCGACCCTCAGCAAGGCGAACGCCAGCAGCAGCCCCACCGCGATCAGTGCGAGCGTCTTCCAGTTCGTGGCAATTGCGCTCATGGTCAGCCTCCTGCTTCCGCCATGAGCATCGTCCGTGCCAGGGCTGCAGCCTCCGTTGCAGGCCTGGATCGGGAGGCGATGGCGCCGACACGGCTGTGGCGACACAGGGCGACACGGGTCCAACGCCCAACGGCCCCGGGCTGGGATAGCATCGGGCCGTGGGCGGGGACGACCCAAGGAACACAACCACGACGCTCGAGCATGGCCGGGACGGGGCCAGCCCGGGTGCTCCTCGCCCGCTGGGCCCGCTCCTGTTCCGCCTGCTCTGTGGCGATGACCTCTCGCAGCCGCCGGCGCGCTACGCGCTGGGGCGGTTTCTCCAGGTGGAGCTCGGCCGCGCATCGCCCTCCGCTGCCGGGCCTGGCGAGAAACTGCTGCGCATCGACGTCCGCGACTCCTTCGCCTCCTCGCGCCACGCGCATCTCGAACGGGCCGACGGGGATTGGCGCCTGCGGGACGAGGGCTCCAGGAACGGGACCCTGGTCAACGACCAGCATGCGCCGGCTGGAGAGAGCGTTTCCCTGCGCGACGGCGACTTGATCGAGATCGGCCACACCTTCTTCCTCTTCCGCAGCGCGGCGCGAGGCCTCTCCGAGTCCAGCCTGGAGCCGCCTCCCGCGGAAGCCGACCCTCCCACCCTGCGCCCTGAATGGGAGCTCGAGCTGGCCAAGGCGGCGCGGCTGGCGCGGACCGCGCACGAGGTCCTGATCGAAGGTGAATCGGGCGCGGGCAAGGAGGTCCTCGCGCGCTTCCTCCACGAAGGATCGCGGCGGACCGGCCCGCTCGTCAGCGTCAACTGCGCCGCGTTCCCGGAGACCCTCTTCGAGGACGAGCTGTTCGGGCACGTCCGGGGCGCGTTCTCGGGCGCTCAGGCGGACCGGGAAGGCCTGATTCGCTCCGCCGATGGAGGCACGCTCTTCCTCGACGAAGTGGGCGAGATGCCGCTCGGGCTCCAGGTCAAGCTCCTGCGCGTCCTCGAGGACCATCGCGTCAGGCCGCTCGGCAGCGAGCGGGAAGTCCCGGTGGACCTCCGGGTGGTCGCGGCGACCAACCGCAATCTCGAGGAGCTCGCCGCGCAAGGGAAGTTCCGGCCGGACTTGCTCGCGCGACTCGGTCTGCTCAGCCTGCGGGTGCCGCCGCTGCGGGAGAGGCGGGAGGACCTCGGTCTATTGATCCGCGCGGTCTTGCGCGCGGGCGCCACGGCTCTGGAGCGGATCACCTTCGATCTCGAAGCCCTGCGCCTCGTGTTCCGCTACTCCTGGCCGCTCAACGTGCGCGAGCTCAAGCGCGCCCTGCTCGCCGCGGCGGATCTGGCGGGCATCGAAGAAGGTGGCGCGGCGCGGATCTCTCCGCATCACTTGCCGCAAGCCGTCCAGGAGCTGCGAGCGGACTCGCCGGCAGCCGCCGCTCGCGCGCGGGGGCCGAAGCCCGATCTGACCGACGCCGAGCGTGACCTGCGCGACCGCGTGATCGATCACCTCCGCCGGGCGAACGGAAACGTCTCCGACGTGGCCCGCGAGATGGGCAAGGGCCGGACGCAGATCCAGAGGTGGATCGCCCGCTTCGGAATCGACGTCGAGGCGCTCCGCCGGACGAGAGGATGAAGAGTGGTCCCCGAAGTCTCCGGCCAGGGCCCGTGCACCTTCCAGCCCGACGAGCTGGTCGCCGGACGGTACCGCGTGATCCGCTTCATCGCCCGCGGCGGGACCGGCGAGGTCTACGAGGTGGAGGACTTCGAGCTTCGCGCGCGGGTCGCGCTCAAGACGCTGCGGCCCGAGCTGGCGGACGACGACCTGTTGCTGGCGCGCTTCCGCCACGAGATCAATCTCTCGCGCAAGGTCACCCACGCCAACGTCTGCCGCATCTTCGACCTCGGGTTCCATCCCTCGCCCCGCGGGCGGGTGACGTTCCTCACCATGGAGCTGCTTGCCGGCGAGTCGCTGCGCCGGCGCATCCAGCGGACGGGCCGCATGGATCCCGTCGAGGCGCTGCCCATCGTCCAACAGATGGTGGACGGACTCTCCGCCGCGCACGCGGACGGAGTCGTGCACCGCGACTTCAAGAGCGACAACGTGATGCTGGTCGCGTCCCCGGGGAGCGGGTCCCCTCGCGTGGCGCTCACCGACTTCGGGCTGGCGAGAGCGGAGCAGCCGTCGGGGCTCACCACCAGCACCGGCGGCTTGAAGGGGACGCCGGCGTACATGGCGCCGGAGCAGGTCGCGGGCGGGGACGTCGGGCCGGCAGCCGACATCTACGCGCTCGGCGTCGTGATGTACGAGATGATGACGGGGGAGCTGCCCTTCGACGGCGGCACGGCGATGGAAGTGGCGCTGCGCCGCCTCACCACGCGGGCGCGGGCCCCACGGCAGCTGGCGCCGGATCTGGATCCGCGCTGGGAACGCGCGATCCTCCGATGCCTCGAGCGAGAGCCGGAAAAGCGTTACGCGGCCGCCGGCGAGGTATCGGCTGCTTTGCGTGAGGGAGCGCCGGCCGTGCGCAGGCGCCTTCCCAAGGCCGCGGTGGGCGTCGCAGCCTTGCTCCTCGCAGCCGGCGGCGCCGCCTGGTGGTGGGCCGGTCACCGCGCCTCCCCGGCGCCGGCCGCGACGGCGACCAGCGAAAGCGTCGCTCCAGCGGGCAACGCGGTGGCGGTGCTCGGTTTGCGCAATCTCTCGGAGAAGCCCGATCTGGCCTGGCTGGGGACCGCCCTCGCCGAGCTGCTCGCAAGCGAGGTGTCGGGAGGCGGTGGCCTGCGCCGCGTGCCGCCGGAGAGCGTCACGCGACTGCGCCGCGAGCTCTCCCTCGCCGAGGGCGGCCAGCTCGGCGCCGACGTCCTCGCCAGGGTCCGGGCGACGACCCACGCCGACTACGTGCTCGGCGGATCGTACCTGGCGCTCGCGGGACCGGACCGGGACAAGCTCCGTCTCGAGGTGCACCTCCAGGACACGCGCAGCGGCGAGACCGTCGCCTCGGCGAGCGAGACCGGGGAGCAGACGAGGCTCTTCGAGATGGTCTCGCAGGCGGGCTCCCGTCTGCGGTCGCGGCTGGGAGTCCGCGCGTTGGATCCCGCCGGCGAGGCGCAAGCGCGCACCGTTTTGCCGGCCAACCCGGCCGCGGCGCGGCCTTACGCCGAGGGCCTGGCGCGGTTGCGGCTGCTGGACGCGCTCGGGGCGCGGCAGCTGCTCGAGGAGGCCACCCGTGTGGAGCCCGGCTTTCCGCTGGCGCACGCGGCGCTGTCGGAGGCGTTCCGGCGCTTGGGGCGCCACGACGACGAGGAGCGCGAAGCGCGGCTGGCCTACGATCACGCAGAGGGGCTCGCGCGCGAGCAGCAGCTCCTGGTCGAGGCCAACTGGCGGGCGGCGCGGCGCGAGTGGGCCGGGGCCGCCGAGCTGTATCGTTCGTTGTACGACTTCTTTCCTTCGACGATCGACTACGGTTTGCGGCTGGCGCAGGTGGAGGTGCAGGCCGGGCGAGGCAAGGACGCGCTCGAGACCGTCGAGCGGATTCGCCGCTCGGCCGAGGCCGCGGCGCGCGATCCGCGTGTGGATGTCGCCGAGGCGGACGCGTCCGGCGCGATCAGCCAGTATCAGCGCCAGGACGAAGCCGCCCGGCGTGCGGTCGAGAAGGCGCGGGCGCTGGGCGCGCGCGAGCTGGAAGGAGACGCGCTGATGCACGAGAGCTCCGCGGCCGCGTTGCTCGGCGATCGGCCGCGGGCGCTCCAGCGCGCCGCCGAGGCGCACCAGCTCTTCCTGCGGATCGGCAACCCGTACTCGGTCGGGCATGCTCTTCTGCGGCGCGCGAACGCGTCGTGGCGGACCGGGAACCTGCCCGGCGCGCGGGTGCTGTTCCTCGAGGCCCAGGAGCTCTTCGCCAGGCTCGGCGACGAGGGCGATGTCGCGCGAGCGATGCACGGGTTCGCCAACATCGAGAGCGACATGCGGCACTCGGCCTCGGCGCTGGCCGTCTACCGCCAGGCGCTGCCGATGTACGAGCGCGCCGGGAACCTCGTCGGCGTGGAGGCCATGCACACGAACATCGGCCAGCAGCTGGTCCGCGCCCGCGAGCTCGATGCGGCCGAGAAGGAGCTGCGTCTCGCGCTCGAGCTGACCCAGAAGTTGGGAGAACGCCACGCCGAGGGCATCGTCCACGAGAGCCTGGGCAATCTGCACCTCGACCGCGGCGAGCCCGCGCGGGCGCTCGAGGCGATGAAGAAGTCCACGGCGATCGCCGGGGAGATCCACGACGCCACCGGGTTGGCGCAGACCCGGCGCGGGCAAGGCGAGGCGCTGCACGCGCTCGGGCGCACGGCCGAGGCGGAAGAAGCGTTCAAGGACGCGATCACGCGGCTCGACTCGATGGGTGAAACGGCGCGCAGCGGCGACGGCAAGGTGTGCCTCGCGCGGCTCTATCTCGATCTGCGGCGGCTGGGCGAGGCCGAGGCGATGGCGCGCGCGGCGGTCGAACAGCACCAGCGCGCGCACGTCGACTCTTGCGACGCAGCCGCGGTCCTGGCCCGGGTGCTGGTCGCGGCAGGGAAGGTTCCCGAGGCGCGCACCGTCTCCACCGCGGCCGCCGCGCGAGCTCCGGACGACTTGCTGGGACAGATCGCGGTCGCCGACGTGGAGCTCTCGGAGAAGCGCCCGAAGCTGGCGATCGCCCGCCTCACCAAGGCGCTGGCGGCGCGTCTCCCCGAGGTGCCGCAGCGATTCGAGGCGGAGCTGCTTCTGGCCCGGGCGCTGGCAGCGGACGGCAAGACGGAGGAGACGCGCCACCGCCTTCGGGCGCTCGCCGACGAGGCGAAGCAGAAAGGCTTCATCCTCGTCGAGAGGGCGGCTTCGGCAGGCCGCTGACCCGGAGCACCTCCCGCGAGGCCAGTCCCGTCAGGGGACCGATTCGCTGCCGGCGCGAGCCTCGGCCTCCACGCCGCCCTTCTTGGGAGGCCGGGGCAGGAGCATGGAGACCCGGCTCCGGTACTCCTCGTACCTGCGCCCGTAGAAGCGCACCAGGTCGCGCTCCTCGAGCTGGATGGCGACGAGGATGTATCCCAGCGTCGCCGCGGCGAAGACCAGGTGCGCGATGGTCATGGTGGGAGTCGCCCAGAAGGCGATGACGAACCCGAGATAGATGGGGTGGCGAACGTACTTGTAGAAGGCCGGAGTCCGGAACCCCAGCTCGCCGTACGGCCGACCCCGGAGGTACGTGAACACCTGCCGGAGGCCGAACAAGTCGAAGTGGTTGATGAGGAAGGTGCTGACCAGCACGATCCCGAAGCCGGTGAGCGAGAGCGCCTGCAGCGCCCGCCGGACCTCGGGGGTCTCGACGTTCCATACGACCCCGCCGATGGGCTGCCATCTCCAGAAGAGGAGAATGAGCGCCAGGCTGGCGAAGAGCACGTACGTGCTCCGCTCGACGGCCGGGGGGACGATCCGGGTCCAAACCTTCTTGAAGCCCTGCCTGGCCATGACGCTGTGCTGCACGGCGAACAGGCCGAGCAGCAGCGCATCGGCGAGGAGCGCGTGGCCCAGCGGCCCGGCGGGCGCGGAATCGATGGACCTGGGAACGAGCAGGTTGCCGACGAATCCGATCGCGTACAGGAACGTGCCCAGGAAGAGCACGTAGCAGGCGACGCCATAGAGAAAAGCAATGACGCGGTTCATTCGATCCCCCTTTGCAGCGAAGACATCCAGCCTCCTTTTGATGGTGCGCCCGGCCAATCCACGTTCCGTGCCACTGGGTGGCTGCTCCCGGTTGCGAGGGGCGCGACGCCTCAGCCAGACTTCGCGGCCCCATTCGAGGTGTGGCGACACTGTGGCGACACGCTTCGTCTCCGCCGGCCGTTGCGACCTCGGTCGCCGACGAGAACGACGGGTGGTGAACAGACCTACGTCCTATCGGGCCACCTCGAATTGCGCTCGGAACCAGGCGTCCCAAACCTCCGACCTGCTCTGGACGGGGAGGGGCACGGATGCGCGCTAGGGGTGGTTGGCTCTCGGGCTGTCTTTTGCTCGCCGCGGCGGCGTCCGCGCAGACCGACCCGGGCACGGTGGGCGAATGGTCCGCACTGGCCAATTGGGGGCTGCCGGCCACGCACTCGCACCTGTCACCTGACGGAAAGGTGATCTGGTGGCCCGAGGGCGATGGGGATCACCCGACTCTCTGGGACCCGGCCACCGGCGCCAATACCCCACTGCCCAACGCGGGCTACAACGTGTTCTGCAGCGGGCACGCCCTGATGGCCAACGGCAGCGTCTTCGTCGCGGGCGGGCACATCGAAAACGACTTCGGGTTGTCCAGCGCTTCCATCTTCGACCCGTCGGCCCAGACCTGGACGCGTCTGCCGGACATGAACGCCGGACGCTGGTACCCGACCGTGACGTCGCTGCCCAACGGCGATCTCCTCGTCACCTCCGGAGAGATCACGCCGTCGACGGGGAACAACCCGCTCCCGCAAGTCTGGGAATCGTCCACCCGGCGCTGGCGGGACCTCACTTCGGCCCGCAAGGTCGTCCCACTCTATCCGCGAATGTTCGTCGCCCCGAATGGCAAGGTCTTCATGGCCGGGTCATCGCCGCGCTCGATGTTCCTCGACACCACCGGAACCGGCGCCTGGTCAGACGGTCCCGCGACGAATTCGCCCATCGACCGCAAGTACGGCTCGGCCGTGATGTACGAGCCGGGAAAGGTTCTCATCGCGGGCGGCGGCCCGTTCGACTCGATCGCCACCAACACCATGGAGGTCATCGACCTTGCGGCCGCGTCCCCAGCCTGGCGCAGCGTCGCTCCGCTGCGGACGCCCCGGCGTCAGCTCAACATGACGGTCCTTCCAGACGGGACCGTGCTGATCACCGGCGGTCACAACGGGGTGGGCCAAGACAACTCGAGCGCGGCGGTGCTGCAGGTAGAGCTGTGGAATCCGGCGACGGAGCAGAGCACGGTGGTCGCGCCCCAGAGCATCTATCGCGGGTACCACTCGACCGCGGTCCTGCTTCCCGACGGTCGCGTCCTCTCCGCCGGAGGCGTAAACGGCAAAACCGCGCAGGTATTCTCTCCACCGTACCTGTTCCACGGTCCCCGTCCGGAGATCTCCTCCCTGCCCGCCGAGCTGACCTACGGTCAGCCGTTCGAGGTGTCGAGCCCCGACGCCGCGCGCATCGCCCAGGTGAATCTGGTGCGCCTCACCTCGGTCACGCACTCGTACAACACGAACCAACGATTCAACCGGCTGACGTTCACTGCCTCCGCTGCGGGAGTGACCGCGCACGCGCCGGACCGGCCAGAGATCGCCCCTCCGGGACATTATCTGCTCTTCATCCTCGACGGCGCCGGCGTCCCTTCCGTCGGGCGCGTCGTCCGGCTGAGTGGAAGCGCGGCCCCGCCGCCTCCTCCGCCGCCGCCGGGCGGTGGCATCGCGATGGGCTCCGTCTGGCGCTACGACGACCGCAACGTCGACCCTGGTCCCTCCTGGACGTCCCTCTCCTTCGACGACTCCGCCTGGAAGTCGGGGCCCGGGCAGCTCGGGTACGGCGACGGTGACGAGGCCACCCTGCTCGTGCACATGAACCCCGCTCAGCCCTCGTATTACTTCCGCAGGAAGATCCCGGTGGCGCAGCCAGCGGGCGCCACCGTCAAGGTCATCCACGACGACGGCGTGGCAGTGTACGTGAACGGCGCGCTGGTCTTCTCCAAGTACATGGCCAGGGGACTCGGGCACCCGGTCTACGCCAGCGCGACCTCGGCGGACAACGAGCTCGACACGTTCACGCTGCCGGCCTCCGCCTTCGTCGCCGGCGACAACATCATCGCGGTGATGGTGAAGCAGGTGAGCGGCACGTCCAGCGACGTGTCGTTCGACCTCCAGCTGACCTTCGATGCCCAGCCGCCGCCGCCCTTGCCGGGGCACCTCACGGTCTCGGCCCCGAACGGCGGAGAGACGTTGACGTCAGGGCAGACGTTCGAGGTGCAATGGAAGAGCGAGGGAAACATCTCCACGGTGCGGCTCGAGCTCTCGCAGGACGGAGGCGCCAGCTGGGGCCGCATCGCCGATATCGCCAACTCGGGCCACCTTTCCTGGATGGTGCCGGCCCTGGACACCACCCGCGCGCTGCTGCGGATCTCGGACTTGAACGCGCCCGCGGTCACCGACCAGTCGGACTCGACGTTCGCGATCCTCCCGCAGCCCGCCGCGGGCTTCCTGGTCAAGCTCGGAGACGTCTGGAAGTACGACGACCGCAACGTCGATCCGGGGCCCGCCTGGACCTCCGCCACCTTCGACGACTCCGGGTGGAAGTCCGGCCCCGGGCAGCTCGGATACGGCGACGGCGACGAGGCCACCGTGCTCGTCCACCTGAGCCCGGCTCAGCCGTCGTACTACTTCCGCAAGAAGATCGCCGTCTCGCAGCCCGCCAGCGCCACCGTCCGGGTGATCCACGACGACGGAGTCGCCATCTACCTCAACGGCGCGCTGGTCTTCTCCAAGTACGTCGCCAAGGGCCTCGGGCATCCGGTCTACGCCAGCGCGACCTCGGCGGACAACGAGCTCGACACGTTCACGCTGCCGGCCTCGGCATTCTCGGCCGGCGAGAACGTGCTGGCGGTCCTGATCAAGCAGGCCAACGCGACCTCCAGCGACGTGTCGTTCGATCTGGAGATGGTCGCCGGCGGCGCGACCGCGCCGGCGCCCGTGGTGGTCGTCCAGCACGGCGACGTCTGGAAGTACGACGACCGCAACGTCGATCCCGGGCCCGCCTGGATCTCCGCAAACTTTGACGACGCCGCCTGGAAGTCGGGACCGAGCCAGCTCGGATACGGCGACGGCGACGAGGCCACCGTCCTCTTGCACATGAATCCGGCGCAGCCGTCGTACTACTTCCGCAAGAAGATCACCCTCGCCAAGGCGCTCTCCGCGGCCCGGGTGGAGGCGGTCCACGACGACGGAATCGCCGTCTGGGTCAACGGCCGCCAGGTCCTCTCCAAGTACGTGGGGAGCACGGCGCACGCCGCTTATGCGACGGCAGTCTCCGCGGACAACGTGGTGAGCTCCTTCACCATCGATCCCGGCGCCTTCGTCGCCGGCGAGAACGTGATCGCGGTCGAGATCAAGCAGGCGAACGCCACCTCGAGCGACGTCTCCTTCGACTTCAAGCTCACGGTGACGCCGCTGCCCTGACCTCTACGAGGACGGGCGCGTCCGCGCCGCGCGGACGCGCTCGTTCACCAGCGCGCGCAAGCTCTGCGGCTCGACCGGCTTCTCCAGGCGCAGATTCGGCACCCGGGCCAGGAAGGTCCGGGCCCGCTCGGTGAACAGCCCTCCGGAGAGGAAGATGACCCGGCCGGCGGCTTCCGCGTCGATCCGCGCCAGCTCCTCGTGGAAGTCCATCCCCGTCATCTCCGGCATCATCAGATCGCAGAGGATGGCGTCGAAGCGCTCGCCGGCGCGGAACCGGTCGAGCGCTTCGCGCGCCCGGGTGACCGTGGTCACCTGGTGCTCGGATCGCAGCAGCCGCTTCAGCGCGATCCCGATGCCCGGCTCGTCGTCGATCACCAGCACCGTTCCGGTCAGCTCGCCCGGTCCGTGCGCGACCTTGCTCCGCCGGGTCTGCGCTTCGTTCCCTGCCGCCGCCGGGAGCAACACGCGGAACGTCGAGCCGCGCCCCAGGACGCTCTCGACCTGGATCTCGCCTCCCAGCGCCGAGACGATGTTCTGGCAGATCGCCAGCCCGAGTCCGGTGCCGATGCCCGCCGGTTTGGTGGTGAAGAAGGGATCGAAGATCCGCTCCAGGTTCTCGGCAGGGATGCCGGCGCCCGTGTCGGAGATCTCCGCCACCACCCTCCCGTCGGCGGCCTCGAACGCCACGATGCGGATCTGGTTCCGCTCGGCGGCTCCCTCGGCGATGGCCTGGGCGGCGTTCACCAGCAGATTGAGGAACACCTGCACCAGGCGCGACTCGTTGGCCTCGGCGAGCGGCAGGCGCGGCGCGTAATCCTTGCTCAGGCGGGCGCGGTGGCGGATCTCGTTCCAGGCCATGTTGGCGGCCGAGTCGAGCAGCCGCCGGACGTCCGCCGCCGCGCGGGTCGACTCCTCGGTCCGGGAGAACGCCTTCAAGTCACGCACGATGGACCGCACCCGCTCGCAACCTTGCTGTGCCTCCCCGAGCGCCGTGATCACCTCCGTCGGCGGCCCGGCCGAGGCGCGCAGCTCCTCGACGGCGAAGCTGACGTTGGCCGTCACGTAGGAGAGCGGATTGTTGATCTCGTGCGCCACTCCGGCGGCCAGCATGCCGATGGAGGCGAGACGGTCGGCCATCATCAGACGGGCCTCGAACTGCCGCCGCTCGGAGAGGTCGTGGGCGACCGCGAGCACCGCCGGCTCGTTGTCGAAGACGACGTACAGGCCGCGGACCTCCACCGTGGCGAGCTTGCCGTCCTTGCGCAGCAGGTGGACGACCCTGTGCGGCGCCCGCGCATTCTCGCGGGTCAGGGTTTGCGCATGCGCCGCCATCGCTGCGGCATCGTCGGCATGCACGAAGTCGAGGATGGGCCGGCCGATCAACTCGTCCGTCGAGTACCCGAGCTGATCGGTCACCGCCTGGTTGGCATATACGACGTTCCCGCGCCGGTAGACCCAGACCTGGTCGGGAAGCTTCTCGATCAGGCTGCGGAAGCTCTCCTTCGTGCGCCGGAGCGCCTGCTCCACGCGCTTGCGCTCGCTGAGGTCGCGCGCCACCTGGAGGAATCCTCGCAAGGTGCCGCCCGCGTCGCGGATCGCCGTCGTGGCCACGCTGGCCCAGAACTGACCGCCGTTCTTCCGCAGCCGGATCCCTTCCTCTTCGATGCTGCCTTGGCGGGAGGCGACCTCCAGCTCGCGGTCGCACTTGCCGCCCCGGACCTCCTCCGGCAGGTGGAAGATGGAGAAGTGCCGGCCCAGCGCCTCGGCGGCGGCGTACCCCTTCATCCGCCGGGCACCCTCGTTCCAGCTCGCCACCCGCCCCTCGGGGGTGAGCAGGTAGATGGCGTATCCGGTCACGTGGGCGACCAAGGAGGCGAAGTCGACGCGGAGATCGTCCTGCTGCGGGCGGGTGGCGTGGATCATGCCACCTTCGGCGCCACCCACATCTGCTCCGACGGACGAAGGTGGCTTCGGCTCGGAGCCCACGCCGCTTTCCCATGCCATGGGATGTCCCGAATTCCAAACTTTCCGATGATTCCGGCAAACGTTTCAAAATTTTGGGAGGCGCCGGGACGCCTGTAACGTTGGCAGAGAGTCGACCTTGACCGCCCGAGCCGCTGACGGCGCATCAGAGACCGAGGCAGTCGCCGTGCTTCGCGACGGCGCGATCGTCCTGGCCAACGCGGCATTCCTCCGTCTCTGGGGCGAAAGGGACGGCGCGATCGCCTGGCAGGACGTGATCCGCGATGCGGAAGCCCGGGCGCGGCTGGCGCCGGGGAACGCGGTGTCGGAGCGCGAGATCGTGTACCCCGGCGACGGCCGGACCCTCCGCCGGCGCATCCATGTCGAGCCGCTCAGCGGCATCGCGGCGGACCGGGCCGTATTGGTGCGGATCGGAGACCCGGCGCCTGCGGCCGCTGCCGATCTGGACGAGCTCCGGCGTCGCGCCAGCGCGCTGGCCCACGATCTGAACAATGCCATCGGTTCCGTGCTGCTGAACGCGCAGCTCGCCCTGGAAGCGCTGGTCCCGGCAGCACCGGGACTGGTCGAGGTCGAAGAGATGCGGAAGGCGGGTGAGAGCGCGGCGGCGCTGACGCGCCGGCTGCAGGCCCTCGGCCGCGGGGAACGCCCGTGAGCCTGGTGCTGCTCGTCGAGGACGAACCGACGTTGCGCCTGGCCCTCGGCCGCTACCTTGAACGGAACGATTACGCGCTGGCGGAAGCAGCCACCTGCCTGGCAGCGGAGAGCACCTTCCGGACGCGCAAGCCCGACGTGGTGCTGGCGGACTACGAGCTGCCGGATGGCAACGCGCTGGAGCTCCTCCCCCGCCTGAAGGCGATCGATCGATCCGTTCCGGTGGTGATCCTGACGGCGCACGGCAGCATCGACCTCGCCGTCCGGGCCATCAAGGAAGGCGCAGACCACTTCCTCACCAAGCCGGTGGACCTGCCCGCGCTGCTGGCGATCCTGAACCGCATCTGCGAGGACCGCCGGGAGCGTGCGGCCCGGGTCGCCCTCCAGGAGCGCGAGGGCAGATCGGTTCCCGACCCGTTCCTGGGCGCGAGCGCCGCCGTCGCGCAGCTGCGGGAACAGGCGCTGCGGCTGGCGGAGTCGGAGGGCCCGGTCCTGGTGCTCGGCGAGACCGGCTCGGGCAAGGGCGTCCTCACCCGCTGGCTGCACGCGCACGGGCCCCGGGCGCGCGAGCCGTTCGTGGACCTGAACTGCGCGGGGCTCTCCCGGGAGCTCCTGGAGAACGAGCTGTTCGGCCACGAGCGAGGCGCCTTCACCGGCGCGCAGGCGGCCAAGCCCGGCCTGCTGGAAGTGGCGCACAAGGGTACCCTGTTCCTCGACGAGATCGGCGACATCGATCTTCAAGTACAACCCCGGCTGCTCAAGGTGCTCGAGGAGCAGCGGTTCCGCAGGCTCGGGGACGTGAAGGGACGCGCCGTCGACGTGCGCCTGGTGGCGGCGACGCACCACGACCTGGAAACGGCCGTGCGCGAGAACCGCTTCCGGCGCGACCTCTATTACCGCATCAGCGTCCTCCCCCTGCGCATCCCACCCTTGCGCGAGCGGCTGGAGGACGTTCCCGCGCTCGCGGGCGCGCTGCTCGCTCCCGGCGTCCGGCTCTCGGAGCAAGCCCAGCGCGCGCTGCAGGCGTATCCGTGGCCGGGAAACATCCGCGAGCTGCGCAACGTGCTCGAGCGCGCCCAGGTGATCTCGCGCAAGAAGACCATCGACCTCGAGGACCTCCATCTCGACGGCAGCCCCATTCCCCCTTCCGGCGATGCGTTGACCCTCGACGAAGTGGAGCGCCGCCACATCGAGCGCGTCTTCGCCCGCGCCAAAGGCAAGGTCGCGCGCGCCGCCGAGATGCTGGGGATCTCGCGCAGCACCCTGTACAACCGCCTCGAGAGATACGGCATCGCGGTGGCCGAGCCGGAGCCGTAGGCGTCGCGGCTCGTTTCCCGGCCACCGGCTCGACGGCCAGACTGCTGCTGCGTCGGTGCGGCGCATCCGGAGCGCCCACTCGGCCCTACCACCGCCCTCTCGGAGCGGGGACGGCGTGCGGGCTCGCGAGGACGGATGGCCCGGTCCTTGCTCGATTCTTCGAGAGGATGAACGTCGCACTCCCGCTCCCACGACCGCTCCCCGCCTCGTCGCGGTTGCGAGACGTCGTCATCCCCGTCCGCTACGTCGCCGGAGGACGGGCCGTGCAGAGCACCTCCGGCGCGCTCAGCACCGATCTGGTGTTCGTCCGTTCCGCAGAGCCTCCGCAAGCGGGCATGCCCGTCGACCTGAAGCTCTACTTCCCCGATACCGGCGCGATCGAAGCCCGCGCGGCCGTCGCGGGTCACGCCACGTCGGAGCCGGACCCGGGCTTCTGGGCCGAGTTCCTGACGGAGGAAGGCGATCGCCGCCGCCTGGCCGAGCTCATCGCCGGGCAGGGGCTGAGCGGCAATCGCGGCTGCCAGCGGTTCGCGACGGACCTGGCCGTGACCTTGCGGGATTCCCGGGGCACGTCGGCCGGACGGATCACGAACCTGAGCCGCAGCGGCGCCTTCATCGAGCTCGGATCGCTTCCCCCGCACGGCTCCTTGCTGCACCTGGATCTGCAGCTTCCCGGCGCGGGCAGCCTCGACTGCGTGGACGCGCGGGTCGCCCACGTCTCCGAGCGCCGCGGGGATGCATCCGGAGGAATCGGCGTGCAGTTCACCGGCGCCAAGGACGGATTCAGGCTCCGGCTCGACGAGTACCTCGGGGGCCTCTGCCCTTAACCCGGGTGCACCTTCTGGAGCGCGTCGAACAGGGCGGCGGGATCCACCGGTTTGTGCAAGAACGCGTCGGCGCCCAGCGCCTTCACCTTGTCCGGCATCTGCGCGTCGGTCGTCCCGCTGAGGACGATCACCGGGATCAGCGCGGTGTTCAGCGACGACTTCAATCTCTTGATCGCCTCGACGCCGGTGCCGCCCGGCATGTTGATGTCGAGGATGATGGCGTCGGGCATTGGCGCGCGCATGGCGAACATGAATGCTTGCATCGCGTCGAAAACCGGCACCACCGTGTGACCCCTGGCGCGCAACAGTGACGCGACCAGATGGACGACGATCCGGTCGTCGTCCGCTACCAGGATCCTCATCGAGCGTCCCTCCCCGCGAGCTTCGCGAGCGCCCGCTCCAGCTTGCCGACTTCGCCCTCGACGGCGGCGTACGCGCGCCTGGCACGGACCGGATCGCCCTCGATGGCGATCTCCTCCAGCCGCAAGGCAGCATCGGCGGCGCTCCTCCCGCACAAGCTGCCGGCAGAACCCTTGAGCGAGTGCGCGACGTGTTGTACCGAGGCCAGGTCGCCTGCCTCCAGGGCGGCCCGCATCTGGGCCAGCCGTCGCGGGCCTTCGGTCAGGAACAGGTCCGCCAGCTCGCGCAGGAGCGTCCGGTCTCCGGCGAGCAGGTCGAGAAGCTCGCGCTCATCGAGAACGACTGCCGCGGCGGGCTCTGGAGCCGCCGGCATGGGAACGGCGCCGTGGGCGAGGGCCGCGCGGATGGCCGCGAAGAGCGGGCCGGGGCGGATGGGCTTCGGGACGTAGCCGTCCATTCCCGCGGCCAGGCACCGCTCGCGGTCGCCTTTCATCGCGTGCGCGGTCACCCCCAGGATCGGCAGATGGCTGCCCGTGCCGTCCTCGGCCTGGCGGATGGCGCGCGTGGCGGCGAGCCCGTCCATCTCCGGCATCTGCACGTCCATCAACACCAGGTCGAAGCTCTGGGCGCGGGCCTGGCTCACGGCCTCCGCGCCGTTGCGCGCCACGACGACCTCGTGTCCCTGCTTTTCCAGGACGGTGCGGGCGACCAGCTGGTTCACCGGATTGTCTTCCGCAACCAGGATGCGGAGGCGCGAAGGGAATTCGCGTCGAACCCCGTTCTTCGCCGGCCCTGACGCGGATTCCCCGGCTACGGCCAGGATGGCCTCGAACAGCTCCGGCCGCCGGACCGGCTTTCCCACCCGCAGCGCGATCCCCGCGGCGGCTGCCCGCGCCGTCCCGCCTGCCGGCGCCCCGGAGGAGAGCACGATGATCTTGCAGGCCGGGTGATGCCCGCGGATGCGTGCGCAGATCTCGTCTCCGTGGAGCTCCGGCTTGTTCCCGTCCAACAGGGCCACGCGGAACGGGTCGCGCGCGCGGACGGCCTCGTCGAGCTGCCCGAGCGCATGGTCCACCCCGACGCAGATCGCCGGCCGCATGCCCCAGCTCCGCAGCATCTCCAGGAGCAGCAGGCGGGTGGCGGCGCTCTCTTCCACCACCAGCACCCGGAGACCGTCGAGCGCCGCCGGCACGTTCTCCGCCGGTCTGACGCTCCCGAGCTTCGCGGGGAAGTCGAACGAGAACGTGCTCCCTTTCCCCGGCTCGCTCTCGAGCGAGATGTTCCCGCCCAGCGTCTTCACGATCTGCGAGGAGATCGACAGCCCCAGCCCGGTGCCGCCGAAGTGGCGGGCAGCGGACGTGTCCGCCTGCGTGAAGGCCTCGAAGATGGCCCGGTGCTTGTCGGCGGCGATTCCGATGCCGGTGTCGGCGACGAAAAAGCGCAGCCGGACCGAGTCGCCTTCCAGCGATTCCAAATCCACGCGGAGCTGGACCTCGCCCGCGGAGGTGAACTTGATGGCGTTTCCCACCAGGTTCACCAGCACCTGACCGAGCCGGGCGAAATCGCCGATCAGGGTCTCGGGGACCTCGTCGGCGATCCGGACGGACATCTCGATGCCCTTCTCGCGCGCGCGGGCGGCCAGCGGCTTCATCAGATCGGAGAGCTCGCCGCGGAGATCGAACTGGACCGGATCGACCTCCAGGACCCCCGCCTCGAGCTTGGAAAAGTCCAGGATGTCGTTGACGACGTGGAGGAGCGCCTCGCCCGAGGAGAGCACCATCCGCACGTAGTCGCGCTGCTCGCGGGTCAGCTCCATGGCGAGGAGCACCTCGGAGATGCCGATGATGCCGTTGAGCGGCGTGCGGATCTCGTGGCTCATGTTGGCGAGGAACTCGCTCTTCGCCCGCCGCGCGTCCTCCGCCAGCTGCCGCGCCCGGCGCAGCTCGGCTTCCGTGCCGCTCTCGCCGGAGCGGGCCGCCAGCCGCTCCACCTCGCCGGCGAGCTTCCTCAGCTGGCCGGCGAGTTGGCTTCCCCGCTTGCGCGACGGCGCGCCGCCCTTCGCGGGCGCGAGCATCGCCTCGATCTCGCTCGCCGCGGCCCGGATCCGGTCGGCTGCCGTGCTCCGGCTGCTGGCGGTGCGTGCGGTCTTTCGCGCCAAGGCGGCTTCCCCCCTACGCCGGCCGCTTCAAGAGCCGCTCGACGGTTTCCTCGAGGATGCGGCGGTCGACGGGCTTCGTGACGTAGGCGTCGAAGCCCGCCTGGCGCGCCCGCTCTTCGTCGCTGCGCATGGCCATGGCCGTCACCGCCACCAGCGGCGTCCGCCCCAGAACGCCGTCCGCCCGGAGCTCGCGCGCGGTGGCGAACCCGTCCTTTCCGGGCATCGCCAGGTCCAGCAGGATGAGCGACGGCTGCTCGCGCCGCGCGATCTCGATCCCCGCTTCCCCGCTGTCCGCGAGGAGCACCCGATATCCCTTCCGCTCGAGGAAGGTGCGGATCAGCTCGCGGTTCAGATCGTGATCGTCGACCACCAGCATGGTCGGTCCGATCGGGCGTCGCTCGTCGGGAGCGGCACCGATCGCCCGCTGGACCGCGAGCAGGACCGACTCGCGGGTGAAATCCCCCTTTTGCGCGAGGGAGGACACCCGCTTTTCCAGCCGCTCCCGATCCTTCCCCGACAGGTTCGCGCCGGTCAGCGCGATCACCGGCAGCTGGGCGGTGCGCGGATCGCTGGCCAGCTGCTCGACCACCTCGAATCCGGAGATGTCTGGCAAGAGGAGGTCGACGATGACGAGCGCCGGCTGCTCCCGCCTGGCGATCTCCAGGCCTTCCTTGCCCAGCGGGGCCGTCTTCAGCCTGAACCCCGCCGGGGCCAGGACCGAGCGGAGGATGGTCGACACCACCGGATCGTCGTCGATGGCCAGGACCAGCGGCTCGGGGCCCCCGGAATCGGCGCGCCGCAGCCG
>Ga0070708_100001156_pt1 | contig 20300 bp, 14 predicted proteins | sample KBSK5503metaG_FD_65469 | JGI IMG/M metagenome (GOLD analysis project Ga0070708, IMG submission 65469) | Corn, switchgrass and miscanthus rhizosphere microbial communities from Kellogg Biological Station, Michigan, USA - KBS K5-50-3 metaG | ecosystem: Host-associated > Plants > Roots >... | reverse complement strand
TCACGAGGCCTTCTGCCGTAGCATGTTTGAGTCGCCTGAAGGTACGGGCGGAATCGTGCTGGCCGCCAGCATGCGTGAAGCCATGGCTTTCGTTAATGAGTCACAAACCACATCATTTTCTCCCTGTCACCGTCCTTGCAGGTGGATAGTGCCAGAACCTGGGACCCGACACACGCACGTCCTGCATACCGCTTTGTCGCAGATCCTCAGTGATCTCCCTGACATGAAATATCTCTATGAGTGCTACCCTCCCCCCTGGCTTCAGCACACGCACCATTTCCTGTAGAGCCTGGTGGCGACCCTGAGGGCTCTCGATGTTGTGAACGGACAGGCTTGCCACCACCACATCGAAGCTGGCATGGGCGAAGGGCAGTTTGCGCATATCACCGTCGTGCACCTCGACTCGATCAGCTACCCCCTCGGCCTGGGCGTTCATCAGGGTTGCCGCTCTACTGTTCTTCCCCTGGTCTACCTGCGACCAAAGATCAATGCCCACGGCACGACCACGCGGCAGGCGTTTAGCGGCGCCAATGAGCAAGAGTCCATGTCCGCAGCCAACGTCGAGCACTCTTTCATGCCCTTGCAGTAGGAGTTTGTTGAGAAGGCTATCTCGCTCCCACAGTTTAGCGACTCTGCTGCTCCACATGATCGCCAGGCTCTCCAGCACTGAGAGACCACCGGTAAGGATCGTCACATTTGCAAGTGAGGCAACCAAAGGCGTAGTCGGGCTTTGCCGTTTGCTTGCCCACATGCGCTGAAATATCCCTTGAGCTACCAGAATTCCTCCAATGATGAGGTTGTCTCGTACCATCCCCGGCACGTCCTGTCCATAGTGTACTTTTGGATTGCGCTTTTGTGTCATTGCATCTTGTTCCATTCCTTATTCATTCTACAGGGGGGATCTCAGCAAACATCGGCTAGGCAGTCTCCTTCCCTGGATCGGTCGGGGCTTCCTGCGCCTGCGACGACGGGTGCAGTAGTTCCCAGACCCTCGGAGGCGTGAGAGGGGTCGAAGTTACACGCACCCTGAACGGTCTAAGGGCGTCGGCCACCGCGTTGGCGATGGCTGCTGGCGAGGGGATCACTCCACCTTCCCCAGCGCCCTTGAACCCTCCAGGGATGTGAGGCGCAGGCGTTTCTATATGATCCACCTGGATTTGGGGCATGCCCCCTGCCCTCGGGAGGTGATAGTCAGTGAAGTTCGTGACGAGTAAATGGCCGTCCTTGTCATAGGGCAGTTCTTCCATCAAGGCCCCGCCCAGTCCCTGCATCACACCGCCGTGCACCTGCGCTTCGACCAGCGCGGGGTTGACCATCGTCCCGCAGTCGTGGCACACGCAGTACTTCAGGACTTCGACAAAGCCCGTCTCGATGTCGACTTCTACAAGGCAGGCATGGGAACCCGAGGCAAATGCCACGGCCGAGGGATCGTACACTTCCTCGTTTGAAAGCCCGGGTTTTTCTCCCTCCGGCAGGTCTGGTCCGCTGAAGTAGGCGGCGCGTGCGATCTCGCTCAGGGGCAAGATTTTGCCTGGCACCCCCGATACAGAGACCTGCCCCGCGCGTATTTCGATGTCATCTGGGCGGGCCTCGAGCCTGTTGCCCGCAATACGCTTGAGCTTTTCAAAGATGGGCTCACAGGCTTGCCGGATGGCTGCTCCCCCGACTGCAGTACCCCGACTGGCAACGGAGGCAAGGCCACTGTAGGGGCAGGCATCGGTATCTCCCCAGATCACGCGCACATCTTCGAGAGACACCCCCAGGCAATCGGCAGCGATCTGGCTTAGGGCGGTTTGTGCCCCCTGCCCGATGGGCATGATGCCGGTATGGACCGTCACCTTCCCTGACATGTCCATCACCACACGAGCTGTCTCGTGGCTCGGAATGAGAAAGCCGAGCTGCTCCTGGAACTTGGATGGCCCCAACCCCGTGCTTTCCACAAACGATGCCAGCCCTATCCCCAGGTAGCGCCCCTGTGCACGCTGTTCCTGTTGGTACTGTTGCAATTGCTTGTAACCACGCAGCTTCTTGTCGTATTCCTCATATCCTAACAAGTCCAGCACACGCTCGAACGCCTTTGGGTAATCGCCGGAGTCGTACTGGGCGCCGGTCGCCGTGACGAAGGTGGGGACTTGTTCCGGTGGAATAAAATTCTTCCGCCGGATGTCCGCCGGATCCAGGCCCAGTTCGGCGGCAGCCATGTCCAGCAGGCGCTCCATGACGAAAGTGGCCTGAGTCATGCCGAAGCCCCGGTAAGCCCCGGACGGCACCTTGTTGGTCACCACCGGATGGACCACGATCTCGGCCGCTCCGATCTTGTATGGCCCAGGGAGCATGCTGGCGGTCAGCATTGATGGCAATGCGCCCCTGGATTCGTGATGCGCCCCCGCGTCGTAGAGTATTGTATCCTTTATGGCAAGCACGGTACCATCGCTTTTAACAGCGAGTTCGGCATAGTGCACCTGTTCGCGCGCGTGCGTGCTCGCAAAGAAGGACTCAGAGCGGCCCTCGACCCACTTGACGGGCACTCCCAGTTTCCGAGCAACGTAGCTGACCATGACCTCTTCGGGATACACCTGATCCTTGACGCCGAACCCCCCACCCACGTCCCAGGCTTTGACACGGATCGAGTTTTCCCCCACACCCAGGCAGCCGGCAATGGCTGTCCTGACCTGGTTGGGGGCCTGGGTTGAACTGTAGATGGTGAGCAACTGCTCGACCGGGTGCGGGACTGCTATGCAGCCGCGCGGTTCGAGCGGGAAGCCACTGTAGCGGTGGCTGTAAAGACGCGCTTTGATTACACAGTCGGCCTGAGCAAACGCCGCCGCAATATCCCCCTGGCCCATACGCACTGGCTCACAGGTCTCGTTCGAGCTCCACTCTTCATAGAGCAGCGGGGCTCCTGGCACGAACGCCTCTTCCACGTCAACGACCGGCTGCAGCGATTCGTACTCCACCTTGATCTGCAATGCCGCGTCCTCGGCCAAAGAGGGATCATCGGCTACGATCAGCGCAATCGGCTGACCGGCGTAGCGAACACGCTCATCGGCCATGGGAGGGTACTCCCTGCACCTTAAACCCGGCGTGTCCCACCGGACCGGCAGTGGGCGGACCTCGCGGTTGACCTCGGATCCCGTCAGCACCAACCGCACACCTTCGGCTGCGGCTGCCCCGCTGGCATCAATCTTTGTAATGCGGCCGTGCGCCTCGGTGCTCCGCACGATCTGCATGTACAGGATCCCCGGCAATTTAAGATCTTCGATAAACATCCCCTGCCCCGTGATCAGGCGCGGATCTTCCAGGCGCTTCACCCGTTGACCGACTATGCCCGCTTCACGCGTTGCTCCTGGTCTGCTACTCAGAACATCGTGCATGCTATCATTTCTCCTCTGTTGTGGCTTGCTCTGCTCACCAACCGTGCTCCGGAGCAGGCAAGCACCTACACCTCATATGTAGCAGAGTATAGCATATCGCACGAAAAACGTTCCATTGCACTGGCCTTAATGGTACGTCGCAGTGCTCCCTCTCGCATGTGTTGGCCCTGGCTCCACAACAGGGCATTTCTCTTTATAAGCACATAGCAGAGTGGCGTACGGTCTATCATGCATGAATGAGATATTTCTCCCCATCTATTTACCTTTTGCGTAAATAGTGGTATAACACACTATGGTACAGTCAATTTTCTTGTTGGAGAGAGCAATCACAAGGCATATGGCTTCTTGTGGCCTATGAGCGCGGGAGGCCGCGATCCGTATTTTAACCTTGGAAGTACAAACATCGCCAGTGGGCGGGCAGCATTGTGGCCTAGGTCGCTGTTAGCCTCATGGCGTTGGTCTGTAAGAAAGAGCGCACAGCCAGAGTAGCACATGGTTTTTCTGACAGGGAGCCCAGCCTGCGTTTGTCTTTGGCGGGACCTCTGAAGAAGTGTTCCTAATTATTTCTTGACACGCGCTCGGCGCTGTCTGAGGGAATCGTGTACGCTCTGTGCTGTTCGCACCCAGAAGGAGGAGCATGTAGTGGTACGTTCTACCGTAGCGATCAGTAAACTTTTCTCTGCCTGTATCGTCATTGTATTGATGCTTACAATTCTTGAGGCCTGTTCTTCATCGTCAACCACCAACAATAGCACCCAGGCGGGTCCGATTGTGATTGGGGCCTCAATAGCCAACTCAGGTGATTTCTCGGCCGACGGGAAACCTACTGAACAAGGCTACCAGCTCTGGGCGGACACCATCAATAAGCAAGGGGGACTTCTGGGTCGCCAGGTCAGATTAGACCTGGTGAACGACAATAGCACCCCGGAGGGCGTGACGACGGCCTACCAGAAGCTCATTAACGTCGATCACGTCAATTTGGTCGTCGGGCCATTCGCGGATCTTACGGCTGTGGCAGCGGCGAAAGTCGCAGCCCGTTCGGGCTATGCGCTGGTCGAGGGATCGGGGACGGCGGTAGCCGTCTTTCAGCAGGGCCTGGATAACATCTTCTCTGTCTCGCTTTCCGCGAAGAACTACATGGTCAGCTTCGCGGAATACATCCTGTCGCTCCCTGCTGGTCAGCGGCCCAAGACGGCCGCGTATGCGACACAAGACGACCCGTTCCTCATACCACAGTTGGACGGGGCGAGAGCGCTGTTGGAGCATGGCGGCATCAAAACGGTCGCCTACTTGAAGTATCCAGCGGAGACAAGTGACTATACGCCTTACGCGCAAAGGGTGATCGCCTCCGGGGCGGACCTGGTGCTACTGGGCACATTTACCCCGGACAGTATCGCCTACGTCAAAGCCTTTAAGCAACAGCACTACAATCCAAAGGCCATCATCGCTGCGAGCGGCCCGGACCAGGGTAGCCAGTTCACCGGGCCACTCGGGGGTACCAAGGTCGCCGAAGGCATATTTGTCCCCAACGGTGGTTGGTTTGCCGGTATCAGCACCTACCAGAACGACCAGTTTCAGCGGGACTATATCGCCAAGTTCGGCGGCACTGCTGCCGATATTAGCTCGGATACGGTGCAGGCGTACTCGGTGATGCAAGTACTTACGCAGGCCGTCAATAAAATCCATAGCATTGACAACGCCAAGCTCAAACAGGAGTTGCACTCCGATGCGTTCGATACGCTGCAAGGACCCGTGAAGTTCGCCCCGGATGGGGAGAATACCACCGCAGTCGCATTCCTGTTCCAGTGGCAAAATGGGAATCTGATTCCTGTGTATCCGCAGAATCATGCGCAGGCGAACCCGGAGTACCCCAAAGCACAATGGCCTTCTTCGTAGTAGGTAAGCGCCCAACCATGGAGGAGCGAGATGCCCCTCCATGGTTGGGCCACGCAGACAGACCTCTGGTTCGCATGGGCAGGAAGGTGTACCAGTGACACTCATCATCGAAGCCGTCATTTTAGGAATATTGACAGGTAGTGTGTACGCGCTCATGTCATCGGGGCTCACCTTGATTTTTGGCGTGATGGACATCATCAACATCGCACAGGGGATTCTCGTCATTCTCGGAGCGTACCTCAGTTACACGCTGGAAAAGTATCTCCACATTGATATCATGCTAGGGCTTTTGGTGACCATCCCCACTCTGTTTTTGCTGGGAATGGGCATCGAATGGGCCTTCATGCGTAGAATCAGGCGGGACCGCGTGATGATCTCAATCCTGGTGACGTTCGCAGTTGCGCTCGTCATTGAGGGGCTGCTGAATTTCATCTTCACCGCCAACTATGTGCAACTCCAGGCGCCCTACGTTGACGCGACGATCCCGGTGTTCGGTTTCTATCTTCCCTACATCTACGTGTTCGCGTTTATTCTCAGCGTGGTCCTGTTGACCCTGCTCTACTTCCTCGTGTATCGCACGAAGTTCGGTTTCGGCCTGCGTGCGTCGATGCAGGACCGCACGGCTGCGGCGCTCATCGGTATTGACGTGGAGCGCGTGCAGACCATCACCTTCGGCATCGGGGTTGCCCTGGCAGCAGCAGGGGGCATGGTTTTCGGGGCGACCAGCCCGTTCAACGCGGCAACCTCCTATGACCTCATCTCGCGCTTGCTCGTGATCATCGTGCTGGGAGGGATGGGGAGCCTGAGAGGTGCCCTCTTTGCCTCCATTGGCATGCTCATCATCTCAGACGTGACCGACGTTGTCTGGTCTCCTGTCTGGGCGAGCACCGTCTTTTTCGCGTTGCTCATCGTCCTCCTGTTATTCCGCCCCCGGGGCTTATACGGGCGGCTCGAAGGAAGAAAGCAATGAAAAAAACCAGAACGCTCGGGCTGCTCGCATTGCTGGCTGTGCTGCTCGCGTTCCCGCTGCTATTCTCTGACCCGGCGGTGACCACCATCGCCATCTTCACCCTGCTCTACGCGGGGGCGACGACGGCATGGAATCTCTTCTCAGGGTACACGGGCTATGTTTCCCTGGGCCACGCGGTGTTTTACGGCGTTGGTGGGTACGCCCTGGCGCTCTTGTGTAAAGACTGGAACATCCAGGGGGGATACGTTCCGTTTCTGCTGCTTCCCCTGGTGGGTCTGATCGCCAGTGTGTTTGCCATCCCGCTGGGCTGGATTGCTCTGCGCAGCAGCCGTCACGTCTTCGTCGTGATCACGATTGCGATGTTCTATATTTTTCAGCTCCTGGCCTACAATCTTCCGGGAATCACCAACGGTTCGGCGGGGATATTCCTCCCCTCCCCGCCGTGGGACGCCGGTTTCTTCAATACGCCTTTCTATTATGTCTCGCTCACCGTGTTGCTGTTATCCGGCGGCGTTTCGTGGTGGGTGCGCAACTCGAAGTATGGGCTGGGCCTGCTGGCGATTCGCGATGACGAGGATCGGGCGCTCTCGCTGGGCGTGAAGACAGGCGTGTACAAGCTGGTGGCCTATGTGATCTCCGCCTTTTTTGTCGGCATGATCGGTGCGCTGGTAGGTTACTTCATCGGGTCGCTCTACCCGCCCTTTGCCTTCACGCCCGTCTTCGATATCACCGTCGCCTTGATGGCGTTCCTGGGAGGAGTGGGGACCCTGGCGGGTCCACTCGTTGGAGCCCTGCTGTTAGCACCGCTCCAGCAATACCTGACGGTGCAGTTGGAGATCGTTGGTCTTGACCTCATCCTGTTCGGTGCGCTTCTACTGGCCGTCATTCTGCTGTTGCCCGAGGGGATCGTGCCAACATTGCGCAGATGGGTGAAATGGACGGCCTCCCGCAGCGCGCGTACTGGGCCACGCACCGATATCAAGGGGAAAGAGGAAGCCTTGCTCGTAAAGGGCGGGCGAGAAGGGAAAAGTTAAACACATGGGCATTCTAGAAGCGCACAACGTCTCCAAGGCGTTTGGAGGTATTCATGCCCTCGCTGACTGTACAGTCAGCGTTGAGCAAGGCTCTATCGCGGGGTTGATTGGTCCTAATGGTTCGGGCAAAACCACGCTGTTTAATGTGATCACAGGGTTTGAGCGGCCAGACTCCGGGGTCATCCGGTTCAACGGAAAAACCGTCAAGAACCTGACGCCCGATACGGTGTTCAGCAAGGGGATTGGTCGCACGTTCCAGTTGACGCGTATCTTCCCACGGCTCACCGTGATGGAAAATATGCATGTGGCGGTGCAGCGCAGAGGCACCACGAGCCTGCTCAGCCGGTGGAGTTCCTCGCACGAGCAGGCCCGGGCCCTGGAATTGCTGGCGTTCGTGGGCATGACAGCCCTGAAGGATATGCCTGCCGGCAAGCTTTCTTACGGGCAAAAGAAGTTGTTGGAGTTCGCGTTCATCCTGATTGCCCGGCCGCAGGTGATCCTGCTGGATGAGCCCGCCGGCGGCATCAATCCTACCATGATCAACTACCTGGGCGATCGCATCCGCGAACTCAATCAACGAGGAGTGACCTTTCTGATCGTTGAGCACAACATGGAGTTCGTGATGGGCCTCTGCGATACCGTGACGGTCTTACATCGTGGTACGACCATTGCCAATGGGACACCGCAAGGGGTACGCAACAATCCGGCGGTGCTCGAAGCCTACCTGGGGGACTAAGATCGATGGTACTACAATTAGACAATGTTTTTGCCGGCTATGATGGGGGCGATGTGCTCCAAGGTGTCAATCTCCTGGTTGAGAAAGGTGGCATTACCTGCATCGTGGGACCCAATGGTGCAGGAAAATCGACGGTCTTGCGGACCATCAGCGGCCTCATCAAACCACGCCTGGGCTCCATCATATTTGAGGGGCGTTCGATCGCCGGTATGACGCCACGGCACATACTGGCCCTTGGGATTGAGCAGGTGCCGCAAAACCACAGTCTGTTTCCCAGCATGACTGTGCGGGAAAACGTCAAATTGGGCGGCTATTTGCTGCGCGATTCATCTCTGGTAGGCCGTCGCTTGCAGAGAGTCGAAGACCTGTTCCCCATTGTGAAGGAGCGAGCAGAGGAAAGAGCTGGCAGCCTATCGGGTGGTCAGCAACGCATGGTCGAGTTCGCACGCTGCCTGATGCTCGATCCATCCCTGATTCTGCTCGATGAACCCTCGATGGGATTGGACCCCAAAACGCTCAAGCAGGTGCTTGAGACGGTGAAGGTGATGCAGAGTCTGGGCAAGACGTTACTCCTGGTCGAGCAAAATGTGCGTACGGGTCTCGGCCTCGCAACACACGGTGTCGTGATGGAGAGCGGACGTGTTCGCCTGGAGGGCACGCACAATGAGATTCTGGGCAACCCGGAAATCGGTCACCTCTACCTCGGCGGCACGCTCTCCGGAGCCTGACCTCCCGAGCTGAGGAGTAGGATGAGCATTGCAGCAAAACTGTGGCGTTTCTCCCGTTGCCCTGATCAGATGAGGGAGGAAACGCCACACCTTCTCCTTCCTCAAGAGATTTTCTCTTCTGAAAACGGTTGTTTTCATGCTGGGTGGTGGAGTCCCTACATGAGGGTCTTGGAGCATACAGGCATTCCAGCCGAAACGGAAACCGCAGTTTATCGGACGATGATTGTTTAGAAAGGATCTTGATGAAACCACCTGCGTTTGCATACTACGCTCCCAAGCGTATAGATGATACATTGAGGATGCTGCATGAGTTCGTGCGCGAACAAAACCTCGATGTGAAGCTGCTGGCGGGCGGGCAGAGCCTGGTCCCCTTGCTGAACATGCGTCTGGCACATCCCGAAGTGATTGTCGATCTCAACCCACTTGAGCCACAGCTCAATTACATACGTCGGGATGGCGATATGCTACGGATCGGGGCATTAACTCGCCATTATGTACTTAGAACGAATCCTGAGATTCTGCAGCACTGTCCGATGCTCGCGGATGCTGCCGGTCTGATCGGGCACGCAGCGATACTCACGCGCGGAACTATCGGCGGCAGCCTGGTTCACGCTGATCCTGCCGCAGAATTGCCACTCGTTTTTGCCATGCTGCGTGGTATGGTAACGCTCCAAAGCGCTCAGAGTTCCCGTGTCATTGATGCCAGGGATTTCTTTTTGTCCTATCTCACCACGAGGGTGGAACCCGACGAAATTCTTACTGAGGTCGCGCTTCCAATCATGCCAGCACGCAGTGGGCAGGCGATTGAAGAGTTCTCTATGCGCCACGGTGACTTTGCGCTGGTGGCCGCTGCCGCACAGGTGACACTTGCAGCTGATGCATCATGGCAAGGAGTGCGATTGGGCCTCGGGGGTGTAGCACCCACACCCGCAGATTGCAGCCACCTGCTCACCCCATTGGTGGGCAAGCGTCCAACGTGGGATGAGTTGCGTGAAGCGCTGCGCCCTATTGAAGACGAAATCGATCCGCAAGGAGATATTCATGCCAGTGCAGCATATCGCAAAGAGCTTGCGCACACATTGGCATATCGTGCCATCGAGCGTGCCATACGGCATACAGGCTCTGCCCCACCCGAGCAGTGAGTAAACAAATGACAAAAAAGGAGGGCGGCAATTCCTCCCACCCCTTCTAGGGGTGGGTATCCTTGCCGTAATTATCATGGAGTCCCAAACGGTCTTTTACGAGTTGAAGGTCAATGGTAAGACATATCGCGTTGATGATGTCGAACCCCGCATGTTACTCGCGGACGTGCTGCGTGATGTGCTCTTTCTCACCGGCACTCATCTCGGTTGCGAGCACGGCGTCTGTGGTGCTTGTACTGTGCTGCTCGATGGCTTGCCTGCCCGGTCATGCTTGATGCTTGGCATCCAGGCACAGGGATATGAGATCACAACGGTGGAGGGCCTGGCCCCTGACGAAGAGCATCTCTCCGTACTGCAAGACGCTTTCTGGGAAGAGCATGGTCTGCAATGCGGATTTTGTACATCTGGCATACTCACAACCATGTCATGGTTCCTGAAGCAAAATCCCACACCAACGCGCGCTGAGATCCGCGAGGCGCTCTCCGGCAATCTCTGCCGCTGTACGGGATACCAGAACATCGTGACCGCGGTAGAGCGAGCCGCCGCAAAGATGAAAGCAGCATCATAGAAGGAGACGGAGCAGAGGAAGATGAGTATCGGGGAAGCAATCAAACGCATTGAGGACCCGCGGCTGCTGGTCGGCAAAGGACAGTACGTTGCCGATGTGCGTGTGCCTGGAATGCTCGAAGCCTGCGTGGTGCGCAGTCTCTATGCGCACGCAAAGATACTCGGCATAGATAGCAGCGCAGCCTATGCCATCAAGGGTGTTGTTGCCGTCGTGACAGCCAGCGATCTCCCAGCTGATCTTCAGCCAATACCGATGCGGCTCACTGCTGCCCCTGAACTTGTCCACGCGCTGCAAATGCCTCTTGCAAACACCATCGTTCGCTACGCGGGTGAGCCAGTGGCAGTCATTGTAGCAGATTCGCGCTACGCTGCCGAGGATGCGGCAGAACAAGTGCTTGTTGCATACGAGATGTTACCTGCTGTTACAGATATCAGAGCTGCCATGCGCGCTGATGCACCCCTTCTGTATCCAGTGCTCGGCAGCAATACTATTTACACCCTTGCAGCGAAGAAAGGCGACTCACATCAGGCTTTGCGCCAGGCCCCCTATCGATTGACTCTGGATTTTGCCATTCAACGCCATGCTGCTATTCCACTGGAGACGCGTGGCCTGGTAGTGATCCCGGACGCGCAGGGACGCATCCATGTCTATGGCCCAACAAAAGTTGTTCACTTCAACCGTATCGTCCTCGCAAGACTGCTGAACTGCGATCCTGCGCTCATTCATTTTATTGAGACGGATGTGGGGGGCGGTTTTGGCGCACGCGGTGAATTTTACCCTGAAGATTTTCTGATCCCCTTCATTGCCCGCAATGTTGGGCGGCCAGTGCGCTGGATCGAAGATCGTATGGAACATCTGAAAGCAACGAATCACTCTCGTGAGCAACGCCACCATCTCACTGTAGGGTTTGATGACAGCGGCAGGTTACAGGGGCTGGAGGATGAGATCTGGGTAAACACCGGGGCCTATATCCGAACGCATGGCGCCACAGTACCTGAGATGACACAGGCCATGCTGCCGGGCCCGTATGACTGGCCTGCATTTCACCTCGTCACGCACGTGGTCGTCACCAATAAGACGCCAATGGGGACATACCGCGCTCCCGGTCGGTACGAGGGAACCTTTGTACGTGAGCGCCTGGTTGAGGCTGTGGCACATACATTGCAGCTCGATCCAACCGTTGTTCGCGACCGGAACTTTATCAAGTCGGAGCAGATGCCGTATACTGTCGGCACACATGGGCTTGGTGAGGATGTCGTATTCGACAGTGGCGACTACAGCCGCATGCTCGCCATCGCGAAAGAGCACATGCAATGGGCGGATTTTCCTGGACGCAAGGCAAAAGCACGCGAGCAAGGGCATCTGCGCGGCATGGGCTGGTCGTTCTTTGTTGAGAAGACTGGCCTGGGGCCGTGGGAAGAGGCACGAGTAGGATTGGACACCGAAGGAACGTTCTATTGCCACAGCGGGCTGGCCGCGCTTGGTCAAGGTACCGAGACGCTCCTGGCGCAATTGGTCTCAGATCAGCTTGGCATCAAGCCCGAACAGGTCAAGCTCGTCCATGGTGATACCGATGTGGTACCGGCTGGCAATGGGTCTTTCGCGAGCCGCGGGACAGCGACCGGCGGGATCGCTGCCTACATAGCGGCTGAGGAACTGAGAAGGCGTATCCTCATGGTGTCCGAGCGCCGTTTTGAAGCAACTCCTCTGGACTTGCAACTTGGGCCAGAGGGACCTTCTATGGTGGGATCGCCCTCGAAGAGGATGGACTGGCGTCAGGTCGCCGCTTATGCAGGCAAGGTCGGCGTAGAACTGGATGTGCGAGAGCGCTACGATGTTCCGCACATGACCTATCCATATGGAGTTCATGCCGCGGAGGTCGATATCGATAGGGATACCGGACGCATTTCCATCGAGCGCTACCTGATCGCCTATGATGTCGGCCGTGCGGTGAATCCAGCACTGGTAAAGGGGCAAATTATAGGAGGCATGGTACAAGGGTTGGGAGGCGCTCTTCTGGAAGAACTGGCTTATGATAACGACGGGCAATTGCTCAGTGGCACCTTCATGGATTACTTGCTGCCAACTTCCTGTGAAGCGCCCGATATCGAGGTGATTATCACAGAAGATGCTCCTTCCCGCCATAATCCACTCGGTGTAAAGGGATGTGGAGAGGGCGGCACAACCGGTGTTGGAGCCGCCCTTGCCAACGCTGTTGCCGATGCGCTTGACGCACCGCCGCAAGCATTCACAGAGTTACCAATACGTCCAGAAACGGTACGCATGTGGATTCAACGCTTATCAGCACAGCAAAGTTTGGACAGACCATAGAAAGGTGAGTATCATATGATCGGTCGGCGCGTGAAACGCCCCGTGGATCCACGCTTACTGCGTGGCCAAGGCCAGTACATAGCAGATCTGCGTTTACCTGGGATGCTTCATGCCGCATTTATTCGAAGCGTCTACGCGCATGCACGAGTCCTGGATGTCGATACATCTGCTGCTGCGCAGATGCCTGGCGTCGTTGCCATATACAGTCCACTCGACGTAGCATTCCCATCCCTCCCTTTACTCTTTCCGCATCCGGCACTTGAGGCAGTTACACAGCAGCCGCTCAGTCGTGAGGTGGTACACGTGGGAGAGCCTGTCGTCATGGTCATCGCGGATAGCCGCTACCACGCCGAGGATGCGTGTGAGGCCATAGAGGTCTCATATGAGCAGCTCGACGCAGCAGCATCCATCCAGGCTGCGATGGCTGAAGATGCAGCGCCCACTCATAGTTGGATGAAATCTAATCTTGCTGCACGTTTTCAGCAGAACGTCGGTGATGCCGAAAGCGCACTGGAGGAGGCACCTGTCGTCGTTTCAATGGAGCTGGATATTGGCCGGGTAAGCTGCATGCCCATTGAGTGCCGAGGATTGGCTGCCTGGTGGTCTGATAGTCTTGGCTCATCAGAACTCACAGTCTATGCGGCAACACAGACACCACACATGATGCGGCGCATCTATGCAGATATGTTCGCTATGCCCGAAGAGAGTATGAGAGTCATAGCACCTGACGTGGGTGGTGGGTTTGGAGCGAAAGAACCCTTTTATGTCGAGGACTTTCTCGTCCCCTGGGGAGCAAAGCAGCTAGGCCGCCCAGTCTGCTGGATTGAAGATCGCCTTGAGCACTTACAAGCAGCGGTGCACGAGCGAGAGCAGAAGCACCGGGCACGGATCGGGTTAACCCGCTCTGGAGAAATTCTAGCCGTCAGCGATTCCTTTGTGACCACCACAGGTGCATACGTTCCGTGGGGAGTGATCGTGCCAATCATAACATCCACGCTGATTCCAGGCCCATACAAAGTCCCACACTACCACTGTGATGTCGAAGTGTTCTACACCAATACCATGTCCCTCGCACCCTACCGGGGAGCAGGACGTCCACAGGCAGCCTTTATCATCAACCGCCTGCTCGACAAGGCTGCTGATAAGCTTGGTATGGATCCCGCCGAGCTCCGCTTCAAGAACTTCATCCGGCCCGATGAATTCCCTTACCGCACCGGCCTGATTTCACGCGACGGAACAGCTATGCAACTTGATAGCGGCGACTATCCCGCACTACTGACCATGCTGCTGGACAAGGGTCACTATCAAGGCTGGCGAGAAAAGCAACTGAAAGCGCGGAATGCAGGCAACCTACTCGGCATCGGTCTCTCTGTTGCCATTGAGAATACCGCTTTAGGACCGCACGAGGGCGCGCACATCACCATTGAGAGCAACGGTGATGTCATTGTCAGAACAGGCGCGGCATCACAGGGCCAAGGGCACGAAACCACCCTGGCGCAGGTTGCAGCCACCATCCTCTGTGTTCCGCTGGAACGAGTTCATATCCACGAAGGCGATACTGCTGCCATTGCATACGGAACGGGTACGTTTGCCAGCCGTACAGCCGTTGTCGCAGGCAGCGCCACTCAGATGGCGAGTGAAAAGCTACGACAAAAAATCACGCAACTCGCATCGTACCTTCTCGAGGTTACTGCAGAAGATTTGGAGCTTGTCGATGGAACGGTGCAGGTACGGGGCAGCCCGCAGCGCAGCATCTCATTTGCACAACTCGCTCAATTAGCAAGCGGTCGGTTCCCAGGCTCAACATTCAGTTATCCTATCGAGCCAGGTCTGAGCGCAACAGCATACTTCGTTCCCCAGGGTTCAGCCGTTGCCGCAGGCGCTCACCAGGTTGTTGTCTCGGTCGATCCTGGCACGGGGAACGTGCGTATCCTGGCATATACCGCCGTCCATGATTGCGGAACCATCCTGAATCCCCTGGTCGTTGAGGGCCAGGTGATGGGTGGAGTTGTCGCCGGTATCGGAACCGGGCTGCTCGAAGAGATCAGATACGACGAGCAGGGGCAGTTGCTGACGAGCACACTGATAGATTACCTGATGCCGGCCGCGGCTGAGATGCCGGATATCACTATCGCTCACCTGGAAACGCCTTCTCCGCTGAACCCACTAGGAGCGAAAGGAGTCGGTGAAGGAGGGGCAATTCCTGCTCCAGCCGCTATTGCAGCCGCCGTGGAGGATGCCCTCCGCCCTTTCCATGCAGAAATTACGCAGATTCCGACCACACCGGTACGTGTTAAAAGCCTGATCGCTGCTGCTCATAAGCAACACAACGCCGACTACTGGGGAAAGCGAGGAGAACAAGTTGAGGAAGATTGCGATTGAAGAGCATTTTACCACGCATACGTATCAGGAATATGTACAGAGGCTAGCCACGAAAGAAGGACGTTCATCGTTGGGGAAGCATCCGCCACAGGTAGAGACACAACTGATGGATCTCGGTGAGTCGCGGCTCCGTGCGATGGACGAGGCTGAAATTGCTATGCAGGTGCTCTCACTCACGGTGCCAGGCTTAGAAAGGGTTCCTTCGTCGGATGCCATTGCGCTTGCACGGGACATTAATGATGAGCTTGCTGAAAGCGTTCACCAGAATCCCAGGCGTTTCGCCGGGTTCGCTGCCCTGCCCACACTCCAGCCACAGGCCGCCGCTGACGAATTAGAGCGTGCAGTGTTGAAACTGGGCTTCAAAGGGGCCATCATCAATGGACAGCCCCAGAACAGCTTCCTTGACGACAAAAGCTATTGGGAAATCTTTGCACAGGCACAAGCGCTCGGTGTACCGATCTATCTGCACCCGACGGCTCCTTCACCTGACACGTTGCAAGCCTATGAGGGACGTCCTGAACTGGTCGGCCCTCTGTGGAGCTTCACCGTTGATACCGCTACCCAGGCGTTGCGGCTTATCTTTAGCGGCACCTTCGATCGCTATCCCAACCTGACCGTTATCCTGGGACACCTTGGCGAGACGCTCCCCTATCTACTCTGGCGGCTCGACTCGCGTTGGAAATTCTCTGCGTCTGGTCAGCACTTGAGCCGATTGCCGTCACAGTATATGCAAGAGAACATGTTGGTGACGACCAGCGGGATGTTCTATGATCCGGCACTGCTCTGTGCCTGTATGACGCTCGGGGCGGATCGCATTCTGTTCGCGGTAGACTATCCTTTTGAGTGGAATAAAGCGGGCTCGGAGTTTATCGAGCGAGCACCACTCACAACTCCCCATTTCTCTCTCGTGCGAAAGAAGCTGCTTGCTACTCCTCAGAGAGGGGACGCGTAACACCACAGCGGGGACAATAACAGGTATTGCCGCTCAGTAAGAACGGCCTCCTGCATAGAGGACATCTCCAGTTCGTGGTACCAGAGTCCCTCATCTGCCCTTGCGTAGCGGCCGGGGAGGGCTCATCAGACGGTATGGGTTGCAGGCGCAATGCTCTGACCTTTTGCGAGTTTGTCAGGGTCGAGAGAGCTACGACAGTTTGTTGGCTTGGGCGATGAGGCAGTGACCGGGCGATTTGCTTTGGCTGCTGATCCATGGGGACGCCCTGCACAAGATTTTCCTGGAAGACGGGGGAACCAGCGAGTTCGGAGGGAATCACTTCTGATGCATCGGCGTTTTCAGATAGTAGCATCAGCCTGGCCGCACGCTTTTGACGGGCTGGGGTGATCCACGTTTGCCAGCGTGTATGCAACGCGGGCACAAACCCCTTTGGCATCAGCAAAATAACCACCAGAAGAAAACAGCCAAAGAGAACCTGGTTGATGCCCAGCGCTGTGGAACCGTACTGCTGGTTCAGGTAGATTTGGAGAGGCTCTAGCAGTAGACCTCCAACTAGTGGGCCTACCACAGTGCCAACACCCCCAAAGAACGCTAGCGTCACAATGGTAATATCAAGGGTTTGATCGAAAGCAGAGGAGGGAGTGATAAGCCCGGCGAAATAGATGGCTAAAGCCCCAATCATGCCGGTAAAGGATGCGGAGATGATGTAAGCCGCGAGCTTGTGCCGACCTACTCGGATGCCAAGGCCGCGGGAGCGGTCCTCGTCGTCGCGGATTGCTAAGAGGAGCAGACCAAATCTTGAGCATCGTATCCACCAGGAGACTAAGGTGGCCAGCAGGAGGAGTGCAAGCGCTATGTAGTAAAAAGGAAGAGTATACAGATCGGCGTTCCAGTTTGGCGGAGGCAGGAAGATACCGACAGTGCCACCTGTGAAATCCTGCAGGTTAAAGGCCAGTAGTTGGAAGATAAAGAAGAGGGCGATTGTGATGACCATGAAGGTGTACTGCCGTGCTCGCAGGGCAATCAATCCCAGTAACATGGAGCATGCACCAGCAACCAGACCTGCCAAGGGAATGAAGAGAAAGGGCTCGTATCCCCCGGAAATATGCCAATCCTGACATACTAGCGCCAGCACGTAGGCCCCGATGCCAAAGTAAGCTGCATGTCCTAGTGAGATATAGCCTGTATAGCCCGAAAAGAGATTCCATGCGACTGCCGCCCCGGTCAAGAGCAGGACTTCTACTGCTATCGAAATGAGTGAGGGGTCTCCGATCAGGAGCGGAAAAATGAGGGAGGAGAGAATGATGGCGACCAAAGCCGCCAGGGTTCTGAATTGTTTCACTTTTTTGCATAGCCCAGAGAGGCTCTCAAGTATGGTACTTGAAAGGAACCCTGCCAGGAAAAAGCAGCTGGGCTCTCCTTTATCTAATCGTAGTAGAAGGCTCTTGTCTTCAGACAGAGAAATAGAAAGCCGCACCGTCAACGAGAGGCACTTGACGCATCCTATAAGGTCGCGGTAGCAAGACAACCTCACACCTAAAGAGTTGCAACGCACGCCCACACGAGGGTATCATAGTTAGCCCATCAGAAAAAGGCAAGAGAAATCTCTTCCTATGGGACAATTGGGGGAAAACAGTGATTGAGCCACCTACTTCCTATTAGCCACAACATGCTGACGCTTCCTCTTTGAGACCACCTCCTCTCCACTGTCACCTATTTGCTAAGAGCCGGAGAAGGCAAGCAGACAACCATGACCACAATTATAGTAGGAAACCGGCGTTTGGATGACGGAAAAGATCATCATTGGGGGCAGACATGCTAAATTTAACGCGAATTTAATGGTGATCGTCGGAAACTCCTGCTATAGTGAGTGCAGCCGAAATAGGAAATATGGGTAGGTTTCTAGACAGGCTTATAGCCCGGGGGTACACTAAGCGGTGGTTATCCATCTTCTGGGGGAATCTACCATGTTCTCGAGCGATCGAGACATGGATACGTGAGGAGCACAGCACATAGACAGTCGTATGCTGTCTCATGAAGAAGGGATTGAAGCTGACATGATTAAATTTCTTAGCGCTATACCTATTTTCCGCCGCCTTTTCATCGCGTTTGCCATTGCAGCAGTCATACCAGCTGTGGTGATCGTGCTGCTGAGTAACTTTTACCTGAGTTCATTGACGACGCGAGGTCAGGCGGTACAAACAAGCTTTGATGCGCAAAGTCTCGCGTCTCAGCAGGAGACCAACTTACAGGTGATGAACGCTTTGCTCAAGACCAGCCTGAATAATATCTTTGCAGGTCAGAGCGCAAGCGTGAATGATCCCTCACTCGTCGCTTCGGGCGGGCTCATATTCACTGATATCACGGCCCGTGAATCGGATTTCCAAGAAGCACTGGCTACCTATCAAAGCAATTATGAGCTTGCCACTTCTGCCAACATGAGCAACGTCCGTACTATCTTGCTGAGTGACAATCCCACCAGTGTCATTATCGGCGATCAACAACAAGCGCTGAACGCAGTCATGACGACACAGTGGCCGCTGTATAGACAGTTACAGGATATAGTTACAAAACAGCTCAATCCGTTGGAGAATGAACTCCTGCAAGGGAGAACGCTCTCACCCGCTCAGCTCAACCAGGCGTACGAGCAGATCTACCCCACGTATTATCAAGCCAACAACAAGTTTACCGATCTTCAGAATAGCTGGCAGCGTGTAGCAGACGATGCAGTGAGTATGGGTAAGACCGTGACGGCAGTCGGGCCTTCGGAAACGCAACCTGTATTGATCGCCACGGTCATCGCTATCCTCGGTACCATCATAATCATTGTCGGTACCGGCTGGATAGTAAACCTCACGATTACGAGCCCCCTGCGCCGCCTGGCTGTGCTCACCAGGCGTATTTCCAAGGGGGATACCACCGCGCGCGCACACGTGGTAGGCCGTGACGAAATCTACCTGGTTGCAACCTCGATGAACAATATGCTGGACAATATCGTCCGCCTGATCCAGGATGCGCAGGCCCAACGCGACAACCTGCAAGCGCAAGTCGAAAAACTGGTGAGCGAGGTCAGCGGCGTCGGTGAAGGTGACCTGCGCATCCAGGCGGAGGTCACGGCGGATGCCCTGGGCGTGCTGGCCGATTCGTTTAACTACATGGTTGAAGAGCTGGGCAGCCTGGTGGTGCGCGTCAAGATGGTGGCGCAAGAAGTCGAAAACTCCACCACGATGACCTTTGAGCGCATGTCTCAACTGGTAGAAACCGCCGATATGCAAATCAAACAGATTGCCGCGGCGGCCATTGAGATCGAGCGGATGGCCGACTCGAGCCGGCAGGTAGCCGAACGTGCGCAGAGCCTCTATAGTATTGCGCGTGAGGCACGTCAAACTGCGGAAACCGGTCGCGAATCCGTGCAGCAGACGGTCGAGGGTATGGGACGCATCCACAACTATGTGCAGGATACGTCCGGCAAGGTACAGACGCTGGGAGAGCGCTCGCGTGAAATCAACAACATTGTCGAAGTCATCTCCACGATTGCGCACCAGACGAACCGCCTGGCGCTGGACGCCGCCATTCAAGCGGCCATGGCGGGTGAGAACGGCAAAGGCTTCGGTGCAGTCGCTGCCGATATCCGCAGACTGGCCGAACGCGCCAAAGATGAGGCGAGTTCGGTTGCACGCATTGTGCGCAGCGTCCGTGAAGACATCGGGGCTGTGGCTGTTTCAATGCGCGATACGGAACGTGAAACATCGGCAGGCGCAAGACTGGCCCAGGAAGCTGGCACATCGCTAGAATCAATCTTCGGTGTTGTTGAGCGGCAGGCGCAGGAAATTGAAAACATCAACCAGATGGCTGCGCAGCAGCTACAGTCCTCAAGTGCCGTTGTGCAAATCATGCAAGGCGTTTCTAACTCGACACGCGGAAGTAGCGCGAGCACGCGTGTAGTCGCGCAAAACATGGAGCGCCTGGCGCGTCTGGCAGAACAATTGCTGGCATCGGTGGAAGCCTTCAAGCTGCGCGAGAATCTCAACTATTATGCTCCCAGCGGCAGCGTGACGATCACTCAGGAGAACGAGCGCGAGGATCAGTTCTCTCTCAGCGGAGCCTACCGTACCATTACCGCGACCGCTCAACCGGTGGGCGCAGGAGGCTATAACGCCTTTCCTCCTAGATCCAATGATATAGCT
>Ga0070708_100001155_pt1 | contig 20303 bp, 14 predicted proteins | sample KBSK5503metaG_FD_65469 | JGI IMG/M metagenome (GOLD analysis project Ga0070708, IMG submission 65469) | Corn, switchgrass and miscanthus rhizosphere microbial communities from Kellogg Biological Station, Michigan, USA - KBS K5-50-3 metaG | ecosystem: Host-associated > Plants > Roots >... | reverse complement strand
GCTTTGGGACGTGGACCTGGTTGACCCGGGCCACTTATCTGGATTCGTTCAAGTACCAATTCCCCGGGAGCAGCACCGTACGGGAGGTGGCCGGGCGCGCCAACAATGGTCCCTTTGAAGGCAGCTTTTTCGGGGACGTGACGAGCGGCGACGCCTGGGTCAAATGGAAGGGACTGACCAACCTTGACTGGACGTGGCACAACTTCGACATTAACGGGACCGTGCACCTGTTTGATGGGTTCTGGGAAGAACTCTTTGCCAAGCAGTTTGATGGATTCTTCAAACAGCACCGTGTGCATCCGACCTGGTTCACAGACTTGCAAGCTTCCTATACCCTGATCTTTACCCCTCCGGTGGAAGCGGCACCGGTGCCTGGGTACTCGAAAGGCGGCAAGGAAGTGGTGGGCAAAGAGAAGGAAGCGCCGCCCACAGTTGCTTACGCCATGCCATGCTGGAAGACTATCCTGAACAACTCCACCTTCACCGCGGGCGTCAACAACATATTCGGTGAGGACCCGCCCAAGGAGTTTGGGTTCGAGTTTGGCAATGCCTTCGGCATTCCGGGCAGCACCTATGATAACCTGGGACGGTTCTGGTACGTCCGGTTGACGAAGAAGTTCTAAGCATCGCAAAAGAGCAGTTTAACAAAGAGGCAGCCCCGAACGCTTTCGGGGCTGCCTCTTTTGCTTCGCACCAGCGTAGCAGCAACTATTACGTTGGCGGAACCGGCTTCTGGCCGAATTCGGCGTCCTGATTCATTTGATGCGCAGGCCAGCCATTATCCTGCAGCCATGTAGCCTTCTTCGCCGTGCTCGTTGATATCGAGGCCTTGCCGTTCGACTTCAGGAGTGATTCGCAGACCGATCGTTCCGCGCACCACGGCGCCGATTATCGCCGTTCCAACAACTGCAAGCAGGATTGTGATCCCGATAGCCTTCAACTGTTGCAACCAGAGAGCGCCTTGCGCCAGTTTAGCCAAATTTGGATTTACGCTCGCGGTGGCGAAGATGCCGGTAAGAAATGCGCCGAGCGTTCCGCCCACAGCATGTATGCCAAAAGTATCGAGCGCATCATCGTAGCCGAGCCACGATTTCAATTTTGTGCAGGCGAAAAACGGAATGATGCCCGCAGCGACGCCTATAACGATCGCACCCGTTGGATCGACATATCCGCAGGCCGGCGTAATTACAACCAGCCCACCTACCGCGCCGGAACAAAACCCGAGCACGCTGGGTTTGCCTCGCAGCGCGTACTCGATCATCGCCCACGTAAATGAAGCGACGGCCGTGGCGAGAGTCGTCGTCATGAACGCGTTGGCCGCGATTCCATCCGGTGCGAGCGCGCTTCCCGCGTTGAAGCCGTACCAACCCACCCAGAGCAACCCCGTCCCAACCATGCAAAGCACCATGCTATGCGGCGCAAGAATTTCCTTTCTGAATCCGAGTCGGTGCCCCAGCAGAATGCAGAGAACGAGCGCCGACCATCCGGACGTCATGTGAACGACCGTGCCACCGGCGAAATCGATGGCTGTGATCTTCGCAGTCGGATTCCAGAGGCCATTCATCCACCCGTCGATTCCCCAAACCATGTGGGCGATCGGGAAATAAACGGCGAACATCCAGAACGCGACGAAGACGAGCACGGCCGCGAATTTCATCCGCTCCGCGACCGCGCCAATGATCAGTGCTGGCGTGATGATCGCAAACATCAGTTGATACATCGCGAAGACATTTTGCGAAACCCAGTACGAATAATCGCCGTTCGGATGCGCGTTCACGCCACGCAAAAAAGCGAATTTCAGTCCCCCTAGAAACGCCGAACCGCGCGAAAAGACGAGTGAATAGCCCGCCGCCCACCAAAGAATCGTGACCAGACCAGCAATGCCGAGACATTGCGCAAGCACGGAGAGAACGTTCTTCGCGCGAACAAGGCCGCCGTAAAAAAGGGCAAGACCCGGAAGCGTCATAAAAAGCACAAGCGCCGACGCAGTCATCATCCAGGCGTTGGAACCGGGCCCGGGGCCGGAAACGTTCGACGCGACTGTCGCATTTGCAGCATCGGCACCGCGCGCTGAATTATTTAGGTAAGCTTCGAGATCGGCGACACGCTGCTCGAGCGATGGCGCAGTCGGAGCCGGAGAAGTGGTTTGAGCCGGTGAGACTGCCGCTACCGAGAACAGCGCAACAAAGATGAGAGCTCGAATGAAATTGTCGATCCTCACGCCAAGCTTTATACGGCGGCGCGTTGAAGGTCGACAAGAAAACTCCGCTGAGTGACGTGGATCATCATGCTACGCTTGGCATCCCCAATTGATCCTTCAAAATCGTTGAACTGCTCGCCCGGCGCACCGAGACCTTGATCGCCGGAGGGAAAATTTGAATTATTCACTTCGCTCAGGGACAGCCCGCCGCGCTATTTTGCAGTCGACTTCCGAACAGCCTGCAGAATCAAATTTCCTAACCAATCGGGATTCGCGACGCCTTCGCGATACGCCCGCAGCGATTCCACAGAAGAATTGACGCGCAGGTTGCTGTAAGAGCCATCGGCATTTTGCCACCGCTCATGCCAATAAAGCGCGGCTTTGATTCGCGGATAACGCGTCCGGAAAAAGTCCAAGCCCTGCTTGATCCACTCCGGTTTGTGCATTGCGCTAGGCTCGGCTGTTGCGAGCGGGAACTCGCCGGTCGCCCATTCGGCAATCATGATCGGCTTATACGGATCGAGCCTGCACATTTCCTGATACGGCCAGTCCACAAGTGACGGAATATCAGGATTCGGTTCGTCCTTATATTGCTGCCCGTAAACGCTAAGGCCGAGCCAATCAACGTAGTCGGACCCGGGGTAGTAGGCAGCCGCGGAGTTCCACGTTTCATATGGATAGGGATAATTGTTCGTGTGAAACATCCACTTGATATTTGACGCGCCGCGTGCGCGGACCCGATCCACCACGTAACGATAAGCCTTGCGAAATGTTTCCGGTCCTTTCCAATTGTTGTGCTCAGGGTCCCATTGGGCGCCGCCATAGTAAGCTCCCGACCACGGGAACCAGGTCCCGTTCATTTCGACTCCGAAAACCACGATCAATGGATGACCAAAGTTTCGGGCGGCGTCCCCCCACTTGTCGATGTAGGCGTCACACTTGCCTGCAAGGATCTCAGTTAAACTAAACTTGTCTGGCCCGCGATCTTCCTCATACGGCTTGTCCCAAGGCGACCAAAAAACAAGTGGCAACGAGCCGTGCCGCCAAATGACATTGAGATTGTCCGCGGGAAAATTTTGCTCTCCCCAATAACTTGACGAAGCGATGATCGCCTGGTGTTTGCCTACCATCTGCTCAAAGTCCTCGATCACCTCGAGGCTGACGTCATCCTCCGCGTCCCCAAAATCCATGAAGGCACCCGTATAAGCGCCATGCTCGGGAATGACTACCTCAACCGGACCATTTGGGTCGACGTGCTGAACCGATATACGCTTGTGGCATCCAGCTAGCGTCAAACTCGATGCAATTCCTACAACAACAACTGCAAAAACTGCATCGGTGCGCATCCGGCTCGCAAGTTCTGTGCAAACGCCTTACCTGTCCAGCATGCCAAGGTGTTTTTAAAAAGCGCCGACTCACTAAGGAGTGTGCGGCGGTTCTAGTGGGTGGCGTGCTATGCCCTACTCTTCTAGTCGGTGATTTGTTGGCCGCTGGCCGGGGTGTTGGCAGAGAAAATATTTTCTACGTAACTGTACACGCCGACCGGCCGGTTAACACGATTAATCCAACAGAGGCACTCGGGGCAGGTGTGGACGGTCATGAGCAAGGCGAGTGCGCCCGGATGTTCACGGATAAGAACATCGCGGAAATGCGGTTAGCCGGGTTCGGACCGCTCACGTATCGGCTACGGACGGAATTGAGTGGCGAAGTGTGGCATTGGAACCCGCGCGGCAACTGGACGGATGCCGTTCACCAGTGCGGGTACTGGACCTCGGACGATTCCATCGTCGACCCGATCAAGATTTCCTACGGATACCGTTTGCCTCGGCGTGGAAACACAATTGATCAAGCGAACGATGATGGTTACTCGCGCATTACAGACGGAGACGAAGACTCATTTTGGAAAAGCAACCCGTATCTCGATGCGCATTACACCGGTGAGTCCGAAGAGGCGCATCCGCAGTGGGTCGTGGTCGATCTGGGCGGGACCAAACCGGTTAACGCCATTCGAATTCACTGGGGCACACCGTGCGCTGAACAGTACCGGGTCGAGTCCTGGACGGGAAGCGATCCGATGCATTTACACAGCGACCGCAAAGATGAATGGCGTCTTTTTCCGAAAGGTGAAGTGAATCACGGAGCAGGTGGGAACGAATACGTCCGGCTTAGTGGAGAAGTTCGTTCAGTTCGATTCCTCCGCGTGCTAATGACTCAGAGTTCGCGAAGGACGTCACAACCGTCAAATGACATTCGCGACCGCTTGGGATTTGCCATTCGCGAGATCAACGTCGGCAGGATCGACGGCAACGGTCGTTTCCATGATTATGTCCGGCACATGCCGGATCGGCATAAGCAGACGGTAATTTATGTGTCATCGACCGATCCCTGGCACCGAGCCGAAGATATCGACTACAAAATCGAGCAGCCCGGTCTGGATTTCATTCTGACAAGTGAACTGACCAATCACTTACCAGTCCTCGTACCGGTCGGCGTTTTGTACGACACACCCGAAAACGCAACCGCCGAGATCAAGTATCTTTTGAAACGGCAATATCCTCTCGAAGGGATCGAGCTAGGCGAAGAACCTGACGGCCAGTGGGCTTCGCCGGAGGATTATGCAGCGCTCTACGCTGGAGTTGCTCATCGCCTGTCTGGACTGTCTCCGAACCTCAGGCTCGGAGGGCCGAGCCTGCAGAGTTTCGAGTCACAATTACTGACGTGGCCTGACGTGTCAGGCAATCGTTCCTGGATGAACCGGTTCTTGCGTCACATTCGCGCTAAACAGTGTCCATTCGATTTTTTCTCGTTCGAATTCTATCCGTTCGACGACATCTGCTCGGATGCGGCGCCGCAGTTATTGGAAATCCCAAAACGTTTGGGCACCATGATGACCAGCTTACGAGCGGATGGAGTTCTTACCACGATTCCGTGGCTTATGACGGAATTTGGCTATTCCGTGTTTGCCGGTCGCCACGAAGTGGACATTGAAGGCGCGCTTTTCAACGCGGATACAGTCGGGACATTCCTGACACTGGGCGGCTCGAAGTCTTACCAATATGGATATGAGCCAAACTACCTGACAGATGAACTCAAGTGTTCCTGGGGCAATCTCATGATGCTGCAGATGAACCCAGACAGCGACCAACTTAATCGCCTATCCGGTTACTATGCCGTCCAAGTCATTACAAAAGAATGGATGCAGCCGACGAGTGAGGCTCACGATATATTTCCGGCAAGCGTTAAGCAGCGTGGCTCAAGATCGGCGCTCTCGATTAGCATCTACGCGGTAAAGCGGCCGGACAAGCAGTGGGCGATTCTCGCAATCAACAAAGATCCGAGGCGTTTGGCCCGATTGGAGCTGAAATTCAAGTTAGCGGGTAAACCAGTTACATTTGTCGGTAAAGTCGACGTTATTCAGTTCTCGCGCCAGCAGTACGCGTGGAACGATGACGCACAGAACGGCCATCCGATCCGCAGCATGCCGCCTGCACACGTTCGTCGCCTGGCGTCTCCCTCGTACGAATTGCCACCCTATTCGCTCTCCGTATTGCGTGGATACGTTCCAGACTTGTGATTTCGGACGACGATCGGGGGCCGCAGTTTAGGCTCTCCTTCTACGCACGAACTGGCACGCTGGCTGTACGCTCGAGTTTGCCCCAACTCACCCATGCGCCTTTTACTGCGCGCAGGATCGCTTTCCAAATGCAGTAGCTAAGCATCGGTCGATAAATCAGGCGCATCGGCAAAATGCGCCAGGCGCGTACGATCGGTTCGCGCTCGAGAATGCAAGCGAGCGTCGCGAGAATCAGGTCCATCGCCAGGAAAGTGATGACGAATGGCATCACCGCGCTCCACGCGCCAAATGGCAGTGAGGCGAGCAAAAACAAATCCACCATCGGCGTGATGGCCACGAGAATGATCTGGAAAAACCAGATGCTCGGCAGACTAAACCAGCCGAGCGCGCGATAATTCCAGTTGAATACCATGTCGCGATGTTTCCAAAGACATTGCAGCGTGCCGTAAGCCCAACGAAAACGCTGCCGCGCGAGCGTGCGCACGCTTTCGGGCGCTTCCGTCCAGGCGATCGCGCCGGGCACATAGACGATCCGTTGCCGATGTTTGTGCAGCGACAACGTGAGGTCGGTATCTTCTGCGAGCGTTTGCAAACTCAGGCCGCCTGCTTCATCGATCGCATCTTTGCGAATGGCACTGATCGCGCCGGGCACCACCGTAATGCAATTCCACCGATTATAAGCGCGCCGATCGAGATTGAAACCGCAGGTGTATTCCAGCGCCTGACAGCGCGCGATGAACGTGCGCAAGTTTCCAACCTTCGCGTGACCCGAAACCGCGCCGATGCGCGCATCAGCAAACGGTTCAAGCAAGCGCGGGAGGGTGTCATGCTGACATTGCGTATCGGCATCGAGGAAGACCACGATACCGTGACGCACTGCAGCCAAACCATGCTGCAATGCGCGCGCTTTACCGCGGTTCTCCTGTTGCAACAAACGAACGCGTGGATCCACATGCGCCACGCGCTCAACCTCGGCAGCGGTCTCATCATGCGAACCGTCGTCAACAACAATGACTTCGATTTCGCCTTTGTAGTCACTGGCAAAAAGCGCGCGTAAAGTTTCCGTGATCACTTTCCCTTCGTTGTAAGCAGCCATCACGACACTGATTGGCTCAGCAAAATCCGCTTTCGGTCCCCGTCGAAAGCGATAGGCCAGCCAGATCACAACGAGCGTGCGGGTGACCACGAGCGCCGTCGCCACAATCATAAACGCCCAAAGAAATTCCTCGATTCCGTGATAAACGCGAAATCCAGTGGTGCTGACGAGGCGCGTGAGCGATTGCGAGCTTTGCTGCAACGGCGGCATAACGGCGTCGCGCGTTGTTCCAAGCAGCGTGCTCAACGGCACCACCGTGTCGCCCCGCGTATGCAGCCAATCCAAAATGCGCGGGAGCGCTGCGACAGTCTGCGAACGATCGCCGCCCGCATCGTGCAGCAAAATAATGCTGCCATCGTGGCGTTGTTGTTTCACGCGCTGCAGGATGACGTCGGCACCCGGTTTCGCCCAATCTTGTGGATCGATGCTCTCCAAAACGACGAGATAGTTAAGGTCTTCCGCAATTTGCAGCGGAGTCAGCTCACTTAGCTGCGATGGACTGGTATCGGCCGCGTAAGGTGGACGGAACAATGTTGTCGCCCGACCCATTATCGTTTCGAGCAAAAGCTGCGTAGCGTTCAGTTCAAGCCGGATGTGCTCGGGCCAGCACAGCGCCAGGTTGGGATGATAATAAGTGTGGTTCCCGATTTCGTGCCCTTCATTCACAATTCGCTGCACAAGGCTTGGGTGATGCTCCGCGTTTACCCCCACGAGGAAAAACGCCGCCTTGACGTTCGCCGCTTTTAAAATGTCCAAGATCTTTGGCGTCCACCGCGGATCCGGCCCGTCATCAAAGGTAATGGCGACCTGATGCTCACCGCCTGCGCCTTGATGATAAAGCGTCGGGAACTCTGGGAATTTTACGTACTTCGCGCTGAGATAACCTTCCGGATCGACCGCGAGATTTCGCCTCCCATCAGAGCGGCTCTCATCGACGGTTACAATTTCGCCGTCGCCCACGTCCGTAATCGTGTCCGTGCCCTTTAAAACTTCGAGCGACTCGCGCGTTTGATTGTCGATTTTGAAGTCACGCGGCACGCCTAAGGCATCCCAGATCGCTGGGTCTTCGCTGCCGAGCCGATAGACAGCAAACCCACCCGCCTTTTGGTCGCGCAGTTCGCGCAACTGATTGAGGAAGGTTACGGCGTCGAGGAACCAGACGGCATGCTCCTTGTCTCCGTCTTCAAAATAAAAATATGGACTGTAGCCCGGAGCCTTCACTTCCGCGCTTTCGACTTCCGCATCATTGGCGCGACTCATCGCTTCGGGGAAACTGATCAGCTCCGCCTTTTTTCCGCCGATCGTCCAATCGTATCCGTAGCTGCCGAGCGCGATGATCCATTGTTTGTGGTCGGAATCTTCCAGTAGAACGTGCAGCCAACCCTCGAACCATGAGCGCGATCCTAGTGGGCCGGGCGGATCAACGTCGGACGTCTCGTCAAACAACATTGCCACAAAACGGTCGACGTTGTCCGTAAGAACATCGAAGTCGATGTAATCCAGCTCCTGCCCGGGCTGAACGCAGAGCCACAGTTGTTTATTGTCGTCGTGCAACGCGTCGGCGAACTTGTCGATGAATCCAGTGATGTCTTTCTTGTAGGCTGGATCGAGTTGTTCCCAATCGACCACCACCCCGGCGGCCTTCGCGTTGCGCAAAATAGCGGTTACATTGCTGATAAATCGCTCTCGCCGATCTTGCGGACCGTGCGCCAGATTCTCAATCGCTTCCGGCTGCCACGTATCGCCGATCAAATTAGTTAGCAGCGGCATGAGTGCGATGCCTTTGCTCGCAGCGAGCTTCGGCACCCGCGCATCCGCGTCGATCTGCAAATCGCCCATGCCGTTGGTAACCGTCATCCATTCCGGACAGACGTGCGTGATCTGCGCCGCATGCTGTTGGAGCGACGCGTAACTGTACGGGTCCCCATTCGTGTAAAATGCTAGCCGTACTTCGTTGTCCGGCGATTTTTTGCGGGGGCGCGCCGGGGGTGTCGGCGTTGGCCCGCCGAGCTTTCTCGCGGCTTGTCGGGCCTGGCCAAATTTCTGCCAGAGCAGAGAACCCGGAGAAATTTGCCCCGCCGGATTTTCCTTTTGCAGTGCTTTCAACTGACCTTTCAACTGCCGCAAGGAAAAAGGAATTCTCATTTGCGGCGCAACAAAAAGCGTTTGGACAAACAGCACCGTCCCGAGAAAAAAGAGCACTCCTGCGACGAGCAAAATCAGTCGCAAACGCGGCCAGCGTTTACCGGCCGGATCGGAAAAAACAAACGGCGTCAATTGTTCTGGAGGGAGTTGATGCATGCGGCGCTTATAATCATCGAGGCGCCAGAATAAGAAACCTCATTCTGTCATTCAATGTTGGACGTTCGGCTTTTAGCGTTAGACGTTAATCCCTAAATGCATACCTATCCAGACCCGCTGCCTACTGGACACTCCGGCATTGCCGCGCGTTTAAATAAAGGACCCACGATCCATCCAAGCGCCTGGATCGTTCCCGGCGCAACAGTAGTTGGCGATGTCACCCTGGCAGAGCAATCGAGCGTTTGGTACGGCGGCGTATTGCGCGGCGACATCAACCGTATCATCATCGGGCCGCGCTCAAACATTCAGGACAATGCCGTCGTCCACCTCGATACGGGTTATCCGACAACAATGGGCGAACTGGTCACCGTCGGTCACAGCGCCATCGTGCACGCATGCAAAATCGACAATGAAGTCCTTGTCGGGATGGGAGCGATCATTCTCGACGATGTTGAAGTGGGCGCACGTTCCATTATCGGCGCTAACGCCCTCGTCACTCTGGGAATGAAAATTCCCCCTGGCTCGCTCGTCCTCGGTTCTCCGGCTAAAATCAGGCGTGCACTCAGCCTTGACGAGCAAAACGACATCGCTCGCTGGGCATGGAGCTACGTGGAAACAGCAAAATACTTCCGCGAATTTTACGCTTCGCGAAAATTGTAGGGCGTCTGTCAGAGACTCCTTACAATTTCTTCGCCAACTCTCGCGCGTTCTCCCGCAGCAGCTCTGTGGCGCGCGCCATGTTTTCCTTTTCGCTCATTCCGGCCTGCGCGTTCTCGTAAACGCCATCGAAAATCTCCCGTACTTGTCGATCTTCGCTCGCACGCCCAACAATTGCGAAAACGCGCTTGCCTAGTTTTCGCGCGAGCCGCGCTACTCCGACCGGCGTTTTCCCCTCGAGCGTTTGCCGGTCCAGGCTCCCCTCGCCCGTAATCACAACATCCATATCTTTTATTTTCGATTCGAACCCGATCGATTCTGCCACGACATCGAACCCCGGCCGAATTTCGGCGCCGCAAAAACTGACAAGCCCAAAACCGAGTCCACCGGCCGCGCCTGCGCCTTGTTCGTCGCGAAAATCTTTCTTAAAGGCTTTTGCGGCAACATCAGCGAGTTTCATCAGTGCGGCCTCCAACTTGTCGATCTTATCTCCGGTCGCGCCCTTCTGCGGGCCAAACACTCGCGTTGCTCCATTTTCGCCCAGTAACGGATTTCGCACATCGACGGCCGCAATAATCTTGGGTAGCGACAAGGCGTTCGGCCTTTCGATCCGCGTGAGCTTTTGCAGGTCGCTCACTGCGCGCGTGAGTTCCTGTCCTCCGGCAAAAAATCGAAACCCAAGCGCTCTTGCCATTCCAAAGCCGCCATCATTGGTCGCACTGCCGCCAAGTCCGATAATGATTTGGTCCACTCCGCGTTGCACCGCATCAAGCAGCATTTCGCCAACGCCGAACGTGTTCGCGCGAAGTGGATCGCGTTCACTTTCGGAAAGCCGATGCATTCCGGCGACTTCGCTCATTTCCATGATCGCGAGTTTGTCCTCCTCGATCCTGACGTAACGCGCCTCGATCGCGCGGCCGAGCGGATCATGAGCCGCACAATTCACCCAAGAACCACCGAGCGCGTCACAAATAACTTCGGCCGTGCCTTCACCGCCGTCCGCCATCGGTACGATGTCGATCTTTGCGTCGGGTAAAACATCGCGTAGACCAGTTGCTATATTCTCTGCAACCTCATGCGCACCAAGCGAGCTTTTGAATTTATCGGGGGCGATCAGGATGCGCACGAGACAAGTTCATCGCCTCAACCCTTTTGTCATATCGAGCGAAGTCGAGATACCTCTTATTGCTATCTGTTGCACAGTAAGAGATTCCTCAACCCCGCCCGGAATTACAAAGAGGCAAGCCAGAGGTATCCACTACCTCAACTTGCGCTCCAAAATTTCGCCGGCCAACCGCGGGTTGGCTTTTCCCTTGGAAAGCTTCATCACCTGTCCTTTGAGAAAATTAAGCGACGCAGCGTTGCCCGCCTTGAAATCAGCAGCGGGCTTCGGGTTGGCCGCGATCACTTGATCGCAGAATGCCTCGATTGCACTGGCGTCGCTCAGTTGCTCGATCCCTTTTTCCTTGACGATCTCGCCCGCTCGTTTGCCGCTCGCAAACATTTCCGCGAAAACTTCCTTGCCTTGTTTGCCGCTGATTTGCCCGCTGTCGATTAGATTGACCAGCTCGTCGAGCGCTTCCGGTGGAATCGGACAATCGCTGATCGTTTTCCCGGCGGTGCTCAGTGCATTTTGCAGATCATTGAGGATCCAGTTCGCAACATTCTTCGATTTGCGCGCGCCCTTTGCCGCGGCTTCGAAATAGCGAGCAAGTTCCAGATCGTTCGCCAGCACGCCGGCGTCGTAGGGACTCACTTCATACTGCTGGACAAATCTGGCGCGTTTCGCTTTCGGTAATTCCGGTATGCGCGCACGCGCATCTGCCAGCAGAACCTCGGTTTTCACCGGCACCAAATCCGGATCGGGAAAATAGCGGTAATCGTGGGCAAATTCCTTTGTCCGCATCAGAAATGTTTCCGCAGCAGCATCGTCCCAGCCACGTGTTTCCTGTTCTAACTTTTCGCCGCGTTCGAGCGCATCGACCTGGCGTTGGATTTCATAAGTCAGAGCACGCCGCACACCACTGATCGAATTCATGTTTTTGATCTCGATTTTTGCGCCGAGTTCAGCCTGGCCTTTAGGCCGGAGAGAAATATTGCAATCGCAACGAAGCTGCCCCTTCTCCATGTCGGCGTCGCTAACCGCGCCGTAGATCAAGATTTGTTTGAGCGAGGTCAGAAACGCGAATGCTTCTTCTGGCGAATTGATTTCGGGCTGGCTCACGATCTCCATCAATGGTGTGCCGGCCCGGTTGAAATCGATGCCTGTGTACGTTTCAAAATGAAAACTTTTGGCCACGTCCTCCTCCAGATGAATCCGCACGAGGGGCACTTCCTTGTCTGGCGTGGCGATATTTTTCTGCGCGTCCTTCGGATACGCGAGATCGTGCAGAGGCACGCTGCCGTTCGTGCACAGCGGCATGTCGTATTGTGAGATTTGATAATTCTTCGGCATGTCCGGGTAGAAATAATTTTTCCGATCGAATTTGCAGATCGGAGCGATGTCACATCCGAGCATTAACCCGGTAAGCGCTGTCATACGCAACGCTTCGTGATTCATCACCGGCAAAGCACCAGGCAGACCCAGGCAGACCGGACATGTGTGTGTGTTCGGCTCAGCGCCGAATTCAACCGGAGATGCACAAAACATCTTCGACCGCGTCTTAAGCTGAACGTGCACTTCCAGACCGATGGTGGTGATGTACTGCATTGCAATTACTTTCGGGTTGCATAATCCAAGGCCTTCTGGAGGTCGAATTTTTTGATTTGGCTGGCGAGCGCCGGATCATTCGCTGCGTCGATGATGCGCTGGTCTTGTAAAAGATCGAGAAAGCGTCTCTGCGCAATCATGTCAGAGATTTCCGGATCGTCTCGTAAAGCGACAATTTTCGGATGCTCGCTCAGCTCGTGTACTCCTGGGAATGTGAGAAATTTCTGCGCGCTTTCGGGATTGGAAAATACGTTTCCGACTTTCCCGAGTACTTCATAAGTTTTCGAGGAAACGGGGTCCGTCCGCGTGATCGCGTTTCCAATAGCTCCAAGCTCGAGCGAATTTTTCAATCGCGTCAGCGATGATGCCAGCGTCGATTCTTCTTCGGGCGCCGGAAAAGAATGTCCTCGCACTTCAAAAGCGTGTAGGTCTGCGGTTGAAGAATTTAATCGACCGCGGAGCTGCGCATCGGCCAGCGCGCCAATGGCGCGAACGCTCACCACGATCATCCAGAAGAAAAACGCGCCAAAAAATAATCCGATCGCGGCCCCGCTGATTGCATAAATCAACCGGAGCAAGCTTGCGTTCTGTTGGCCGGTGCGTCGGAAAAAAATCATTCCGAGAGAGGTGATAGACGCGTATATGGCGAGCGCGAGCACGGCGCCGCCTAAGATCGACAGCACGATATCCGGCATTTTCAAAAACGGTCGCACCAACGGAACGACCAACCGGCCGCAGTAAAATGCAGCTGCATACGCCGTGGCCAAAGCGGCAACGCGCACAAGTTGGCGCATCAGGCCGAATCGCCAGCCGCGCACGACCTCGAACAAGACCAAAATGACCCCAAATGAAATGAAGACCGCCTGCCAAAGTGGCGAACCGGCCACCGTCTGCAGTTCGGATCTCACTTTGACGAGGGGGGCAAAGTAATCGCTTGCTGCCGTAACGCGTGGTCGCAAAGCACGAGCGACGCCATCGCTTCCACAATTGGCACCGCGCGCGGCAAAACACATGGATCATGGCGTCCACGCGCTGCGAGCTTTGTTTGTTCGCGTGATGCGCTAACGGTTTTCTGTTCGCGGGCGATCGTCGCGGTCGGCTTAAAGGCGACCCGAAAGTAAATCTCTTCGCCATTGCTGATCCCGCCCTGCACACCGCCGGAGTTATTTGTCGTTGTGCGAATTTTCCCGTGGCGCATTTCAAATGGATCGTTGTGCTCGGAACCGCGCATGCGCGTCGCGGCAAACCCAGAACCGATCTCGAATCCTTTAGTTGCCGGCAGACTCATCATTGCCTTCGCCAGGTCCGCCTCGAGCTTATCAAAAACCGGCTCGCCGAGCCCGGCTGGAAGACCACGAACGACGCACTCAATCACGCCACCCACCGAATCTCCTTCATCGCGAATTTGTTCGATGAGCTCGACCATCTTTTTGGCTGCTGCTGCATCCGGGCAACGCACCGCATTCTCCTCCACTTCCTTCGTCGTAATTCTTGAACGATCAATCTTCGCGAAGATCTCCTGAATCTGCGCGACGTACGCGACGATCTCGAATTTCGGATATAAGATCGACAATGTCTTTCTCGCGACTACGCCGGCGGCGACGCGGCCAATCGTCTCACGCGCCGACGCGCGACCGCCGCCCTGCCAGTTCCGAATTCCGTACTTTGCTTCGTAGGTAAAATCGGCGTGTGATGGCCGAAATTTTTTCGCGATCTCTGCGTAGTCCTCGGCGCGCGCATCTTTGTTGCGCACGAGGATCGCGATTGGAGTGCCGAGCGTTTTTCCCTCGAAAACTCCGGAGAGAATTTCGCAGCGGTCCTCCTCCTTTCGTTGTGTCGTCATATTACTTTGACCGGGCCGGCGACGGTCCAGCTCACGTTGGATGTCCGCATCGGAGATGTCGATCTTCGGCGGGCAACCATCAATCACGACGCCGATGCCGCCGCCGTGCGATTCGCCAAACGTCGTGACGCGAAAAAGTTGGCCGATTGTGTTGCCCATTCTTGTAGCACAGCCGTCCTGGCTGTGAATCCAAATTGATCACAGGCTGGATGGCTGTGCTACGTCAAATAGCCTCGAAAGCGCTTTTCAGATCATCAGTCAAATCGCGCACGTCCTCGATCCCGACTGAAAGCCTAACAAGTGAGTCGGTCACACCGAGCGCATCGCGCTGCTCTTTCGGGATCGAAGCGTGGGTCATGAGCGCGGGATGATTGATCAGGCTCTCGACGCCTCCCAAACTTTCCGCGAGCGCAAACAGTTCCGTGTTCTCCAGAAAACGCTTCGTCCCTTCGAGATCGGTTTTCAAAACCATCGTGATCATCCCGCCAAAACCGCGCATTTGCTGGCGAGCGAGATCGTGTTGCGGATGCGATTTGAGACCGGGATAACTCACCGATTTCACCTTCGGCTCCTCTTCCAACCAGCGCGCAATTTCGAGCGCGTTCGCGCAGTGGCGCTCCATCCGCAGCGCCAGCGTTTTTAAACTGCGCATGACCAGAAAACTATCGAAAGCGCCCGCAATCGCGCCGACTGAGTTCTGCAAAAACGCAACTTGATCGCCGAGCTCCTTGCTTTCACCGACCACCATAACACCGCCTACGAGATCCGAGTGTCCATTCAAGTATTTCGTCGCGGAATGAATCACCACATCGAAGCCAAGCTCAAGAGGGCGTTGAATCCACGGGCTCGCAAAAGTGTTGTCGCACACTGAGATAACGCTCCTCTCACGAGCGGTTTTCGCGATCGCTTCGAGATCGATAAGTTTCAACAGGGGATTGCTTGGCGTCTCAATCCAGACCATCCGTGTATTTGATTTAATTTCGTCCTCGAAATCTCGCGCATCAGTTAAGTCGGCAAATGTGAAATCGAGATTGGCCGAACGTCTTCGCACTTTGTCGAAAAGGCGAAATGTACCGCCGTAAAGATCGTCGCTCGCGATGATGTGCGAGCCGCTGTCGATCAGTTCGAGCGCAGTCGCCATTGCGGCGAGCCCCGATGCGAACGCAAACCCACGCGTGCCGCTCTCCAAATCGGCGATGCATTTTTCGTAGGCGAGCCGGGTCGGATTAATCGATCGCGCATAATCGTAGCCTTTGTGTTTGCCAGGGCTTTCCTGCACATAAGTGGACGTCGCGTAGATTGGGGTCATAATCGCGCCAGTGGAGGGATCGGGTTCCTGTCCGGCGTGAATCGCGCGCGTGGCAAAGCCTTGTTGCCTTTTCATGTCGCGTAACACAGGCCTCCAGCCTGTTGAAACGAACGCAAGCCTCCAGCTCGCGATTGGAATTGGTCACAAGTGGGACACATGTGTTACAAATATTCGCGTGCTGGCGGCACGGACTCTTTCGGCATGTGCAGCCGCAAATAAGAGAGCAGATCGGTGCGAGTAACGAGGCCGAGGAATTTGTCGCCTTTCATGACGATTGCGACGCGGCCACGATCAAACACATCGAGCAAGTCTTTGATCTTTGCACTCGGTGAAAGCGTTTCGAGCCGGTCGGTCATCGCATTTTTCACTGGATCATTAAAATGCCCCGGATCGCGATGCACTTTCACAAGAAGATCGGATTCATCGATAATGCCAATCGGGCGGCCGCTTGCGTCGACAACTGGGAGTTGTGAGACATCCGAGCCGCGCATGCGTTTGAAAGCTGTCAATAACGTGTCGTCTGGACCGATCGAAATGACTTCACCGGCTTCGTAGCGATGCGAAATCAGGTCACTCAAATCGCCGTGTGGCGGCCGATGAATAAATCCCTGCTCTGCCATCCAGAAGTCATTGAACATCTTCGAGAGATACTTGTTTCCGGTGTCCGCCACAAAAGTCACAACGCGTTTGCGTTTCTTTTGTTGGCGGCAATAACGAAGCGCGCCCGCCACAAGAGTGCCGGTGGACGAACCTCCGAGAATCCCTTCCGTTCGCAACAGATCACGCGCGGTCGCAAAACTTTCCTCGTCGTCGATTTCAAACGCATCCGTGACGAGTGCCATGTCAGCTATTTCCGGAATAAAATCTTCCCCGATTCCTTCAACTGCCCAACTGCCGGACTCAACCAGTTTGCCGGTCTTAATATATTCGTACAACACAGAGCCGGTCGGATCGGCCAGCACCATCTCGATCCCCCGCCGCGGTTTGACGCGGTTAAAGAATCGGCCAAGCCCCGTCAGCGTCCCGCCTGAGCCGACGCCAACCACGATTGCATCGACATCATGGCGCATTTGTTCCCAAATTTCCGGACCGGTCGTGCGCTCATGCGCAAGCGGATTCGCCGGGTTGCCAAATTGGTTTACATAAAATCCGCCCGGAATTTCTTCAGCAAGTCGTGCCGCCACGTCTTGATAGTACTCCGAATGACCCCGGGTCACGTCCGAACGGACGATGCGCACTTCAGCCCCCAGTGCCCGCACGTGAAAGATTTTTTCCTGCGACATTTTGTCTGGAATGACAAGCAACACTCGATAGCCTTTCGCGCCCGCCACTAGAGCAAGGCCAAGGCCGGTGTTACCAGCAGTCGCTTCGATCACCGTGCCACCGGGTTGCAAAGTTCCCTCGCGCTCGGCCGCTTCGATCATCGAAAGGGCGATGCGATCCTTGATTGAGCCCGTCGGATTTTGATTCTCCAGTTTTACAAAAAGCTGACAAGGACCGGTGTCCATCTGCGTGATCTCCACGAGTGGCGTGTCGCCAATGAGTGAAAGAATCCCGGGCGGTTTCTTTGTGGAAATTGTGGGCGCAGCTGAAACTGCTAGCATGTCGATCTTCCCCTCATTGCACAGACGGCTCACCCTTGTGCGACCACTCTGACTGGCTGTCTTCAAGAAATTGCTGGAGCACTGGAAGGTGGACTTCGCCGTAATTTAGCGCATAACGCACGTCGCCGCCTTTGTAGATCCACGTCGTTGGAATCCACGACAAGGGCAGACCGGCAAACTGTTTGATGTGATTTTGACCGCGCGGCCCGGGATCGGCCAAAATTGTGACGTTGGGCTGATCGGCAAGGTTGAATTTTGTCAACATCGCACGGCCATCCTCGCCACCATTCCAGACGGAAACGAAATAAAAATGTACCTGAGGATTATCTTTTGCCATTTTGAGCCATCCACCGGTTTTCAACTCAGCCTGGCAATTCGAACACCACGGGGCCCAGAGGTGAACCACGCTCAAGCTAGGCGACTTGATCGCCTCGAGCACCTTTTGCTCGGCGGGTGATTCAGCCCGCAGCGAGATCGCCGTAAGAATCGCGGCAAAGATCGACAAACGTAAGATCGGCATGTTCGTGTAGAATACGGGAGAAAGGTGGCGCACTCAAGGACAGTGCGCGCATCGTGTGCTAATCAGAGTTGACCCGCCAGCCGAAAATGCCTACTATGGCGTCCGTTTCCGCGGCGGAAATTTCGGCAGTCATAGACGGCCGCTAGAGTGTGCCTGAAGGAGGCTTTTAATTTATGGTGCAAATGCAGGATGTAATGTCGAAGCCGATGCCGGACTTCCGGGAGGGAAGCATCGTCAAAGGACGGATACTGGAAGTTCGTCCACGCGAAGTATTGGTGGACATCGGCTACAAGTCTGAGGGCGTGATTCCCCTCATGGAATTTGAGGACGTGGACTCACTCGAAGTCGGCGACGAAGTGGACGTCCTTCTCGAGCGACTGGAAAACGATGAAGGCATGGTCGTTCTCTCGAAAGAGAAGGCTGCATATCGCCAAAACTGGAACAAAATCGCGAGCGTTTTTCACGGCGATGGCTTGATCAAAGGCAAAGTGAAATCCGTAGTGAAGGGCGGTCTCATGGTCAACATCGGTGTTGAGGCATTTTTGCCGGCGTCGCAGATCGACGTCGTTCCTCCGAAAGATTTGCAGCAGTTTGTCGGCAACACTTACGATTTCAAAATCGTCAAGATCAACGACGACCGCAAAAACGTTGTGCTCAGCCGGCGCGAGCTGATCGAGCAGGAGCGGAGCGAAAAGCGACAAAAATTCATGGAAGGCGTGAAGGTCGGCGACAAGGTGCAAGGCACGGTCAAAAATCTCACCGACTTCGGCGCGTTCATCGATCTGGATGGAATGGACGGCTTGCTCCACATCACGGACATGACCTGGGGCCGCCTCGGACATCCAAGTGAGCTCGTGAAAGTCGGCCAACAGCTGGAAGTCGTCGTGCTCGACATCAACAAAGAAAAAGAGCGCGTCTCGTTAGGGCTGAAGCAGACACAAAAGAATCCGTGGGACCAGATCGAGGAACGTTTCCCCGCTGGTCAACGCGTCAAAGGCAAAATCACCAATCTTGTTCCGTACGGCGCGTTCGTGGAGATCGAGGAAGGCGTGGAAGGTCTGATCCATGTCTCCGAACTTTCGTGGACGAAACGGATCATGCGTCCATCCGACATTCTCACCGTCGGTCAGGAAGTTGAAGCAGTTGTGCTCGGCGTAAACAAAGAAGAGCAGAAAATCTCATTAGGCCTTCGTCAACTCGAACCCAATCCGTGGGACGAGATCGAAAAGAAATTTACCATCGGCAGCACCGTGCGCGGAAAAATTCGCAACATGACTGCCTACGGCGCCTTCGTGGAACTGGACGAAGGGATCGACGGCATGATTCACGTCTCCGATCTGAGCTGGACCCGTAAGATCAATCATCCGAGCGAAGTTTTTAAGAAAGGCGATGAGATCGAAGCGGTCGTCATCGACATCGACAAAGTAAATCAGCGGATAAGCCTCGGGATCAAACAACTCACCGAAGATCCGTGGAAGAACATCGACGAGAAATACAAGATCGGCGACCTTGTCAAAGGCAAAGTTACCAAGCTCGCCAGTTTTGGCGCGTTTGTGCAATTAAACGACGACATCGACGGCCTTGTCCACATCTCGCAGCTGAGCGAGGGTCACGTCGCGAAAGTGAAAGACGTGCTTAAAGTCGGCCAGGAGGTGGAAGCGCGCGTCATCAAGGTGGACAAACTCGAGCGGCGCATTGGATTATCGATTAAGGCCGCCAATTATTCCGAAGAAGAATTGCGCAAAGAAGTCGAAACGTTCGATACGCTGAAGCCCGGCGAAGACATGGTCGGTTTGGAAAAAGCTTTCGCCGCCGCCGAGCAGGAAGATTATCGTCCCGGCGAATCCAAAAAAGAATCAAAGGAACCGAAGGAATCCAAGCGCGAGTCGAAGACGACGAAGAAGTAGGCCTTACCTCTCATACAGCCACAGATTCTGCACGATTAGTGTTGTTGCTGTCGTGTTGATTCAGAACGAAGGGTTTCTAAACTTCACTCATACCTCTTCATTCGCAGGGTTACGTCTGCGTACGTAGAGGATTGCGCCTGTCGTTTATGTTCGCTCAACATAAATCCAAATTAGAGATGATCGCTTTAGTAGTTTTGCTGTGTACGATGGCTGGTTGCGGGGGGCCCTCGCACGACATCGTTGGTAAATGGCGCATGTCGCAAGAAGCAAACGCGATGGTTTGGGAATTTTCTAAAAATGGGGCTGTCATGATCGGGAGCACCCGAGGCAGATATGTTCTCGATCGCAACCGAATTAAGATCGAGACGCCGTTCGCCAGGACTGTTTATCAGATGGAATTCTCGGGCGACCGTATGATCTTGAGAGAGCCGAACGGGCCAAAGCTTGACTTTACAAAGGTAAAATAAAGCTGCGCTAACGCTTAGAGGTTGGCTCCGGTGCGGAGCGCCGCTAACTCAAAGGCAGCCAGTTGGCCGATTGCGACGGAGGTTTCGTGCCGTTGAGCGAAAGATAAGTGTATTC
>Ga0070708_100001154_pt1 | contig 20318 bp, 14 predicted proteins | sample KBSK5503metaG_FD_65469 | JGI IMG/M metagenome (GOLD analysis project Ga0070708, IMG submission 65469) | Corn, switchgrass and miscanthus rhizosphere microbial communities from Kellogg Biological Station, Michigan, USA - KBS K5-50-3 metaG | ecosystem: Host-associated > Plants > Roots >... | reverse complement strand
ATCGATCAGGGCCGGCTCCTGCTGTATGGCGAGCGATTCCTCAGCCGCGCCACCCCGGACGCGTACCTGCTCGACGCCGCGTCCGGCAACGTCGAGCCGATCGCAGGATTCATCGACCGGCACGTGCAACCGGTCGCGATCGAGGGCGACCTCGTCATCGGCAGCCAGACCCTCGAAACCTCTGACAGCCAGACCGTGGCAGCCGTGCTGCGTCTGGGGTCCGACGACTTCCGCCTGCTGACTCCGAATGACATCGGCTCGGCGGGGAGCTGGATCGAGCCGGTCGAGATCCGGAACCGGATCGTGGTCGGGGACATCGAGGGTGGGGACACCACGCTCCCCGGGGCGGTCTGGGCATACCGCCTCGACGGCTCGGTGCCGATCGAAGCCCCACAGGCACTTCGGGCAGCGTCCGCGACGGTCACCGGCTTCGACGGCGGCACCATCGTCGGCTATGCCTACAGCACCGGGACAGGCGTTCCCCAGCCGTTCGCATGGAACATCCGTGAGCCCGACGCGACGTGGCTGCCACTCCCGAAGAACCGGACCGGCGCCACGGCATGGGAGGTCCGCGAAGGCCTCGTGATCGGCAATACCTACGGCAGGGACAGCGGCGACGGTGAACCGTCGTGGCACCGGGAGAAACGGGGCATCGTCTGGGATCTCCGGTCCGGTGCCTTCCTCGACCTCGGCATGGGGCCCGCGGACCTCTCGGGGACCCTCGTGGCCGATACCGGGCTGCCGCCCGAGAGCATCGTCGCCGCCGTCGACGGCCACCGTATCCTCGGGTTCCTCGGCGACAGCCTCGAGAGCTACCCCGCGTTCTATTTCCCGGCGTCGATCTCCAGCTTCGGGGGCACGCCGGTCGTCTGGGACATCAGCGCCTGGCTGGCCTCGATCCGGTGAATCGAAACGGCCCTCGCTCGAGGGCCGTCGGCGTTGCTACGGAAGTGGTGGAGCTAGGGGGATTCGAACCCCCGACCTTCTGAATGCCATTCAGACGCTCTCCCAGCTGAGCTATAGCCCCGTGCCGGAGGGCGGAGTATACCAATCGACCCGTTCGGTTCCGGGTACTAGCCCATTGTGCGTCTAGGCAACGGACATCCGGCGGGCGCAAGGTATCCTCGCCAGAGTCCGTGCGTCCCAGGCAGGCGGGGGGTCGAACAAGAATTCATGTCGTTGCTCGAACGGCAGCTCAAGGCTGAGCAGGCCGAGAAGACCAAGGCCGCTCCGGCTGCGCCCGCCGAGACGCATGTCGAGGCCATCTCAGAAGCTCCGCCCGGATCGCTCGTCCCGGCCATCATCGAGCCGGCCGCGCCGGGCAAGCCGACGATGCAGCCGCTGCAACGGAGCGCCGCGCGCGATGAGCTGCTGCACGGCATCCGCGTGCGCATGCAGGCGGAGGTCATCACCGCCTTCGACACGCTGCTCGACGGGACGCCGACCGACACGCGGACGAAGATCGAGGGCATCGTCGATCGCGTCATCTCGCAGAACAACTTCGCGGTCACCCGGGACGAACGTGTCCACCTCGTCCAGGACATGGTCGACGAGATCACCGGCTTCGGGCCGCTCGAGCCGCTGCTCAACGACCCCACGATCACCGAGGTGATGGTCAACGGGCCGGACCACATCTACATCGAGCGCGCAGGCAAGATCCTCCGGGTCGACTCGTTCTTCCTGAACGAGGAGCACGTGCTCCGGATCATCGATCGGATCATCACCCCGCTCGGCCGTCGGCTCGACGAGATCAGCCCGCGCGTCGACGCACGGCTGCCCGATGGCTCACGCGTGAACGCGGTCATCGCCCCGCTATCGCTCATCGGGCCCGTGATCACCGTCCGGAAGTTCTCGCGGACGCCGTACCAGGTCGAGGACATGATCCGGTTCGGGACGGCGACGCCGGACATGTTCGAGTTCCTGCGCGCCTGCATCCTCGCCCGGCTGAACGTCTTCGTCTCGGGCGGCACCGGCTCGGGCAAGACGACGTTCCTCAACGTGCTGTCGTCGTTCATCCCGAACGACGAGCGCATCGTGACCATCGAGGATGCCGCCGAGCTCCAGCTGCGCCAGGAGCACGTGATCACGCTCGAGGCGCGACCGGCGAACATCGAGGGCGAAGGCGAGATCACGATCCGCGACCTGCTCCGCAACGGGATGCACATGCGCCCCGACCGGATCATCGTCGGCGAGTGTCGATCGGGCGAGGCACTGGACATGCTCCAGGCGATGACGACCGGTCAGGACGGCTCGCTCTCGACCGGCCACGCGAACACGCCCAAGGACATGCTCCGGCGACTCGAGACCATGGTCCTCATGACCGGCTACGAGCTGCCGCTGCGCGCGATCCGCGAACAGATCGCGTCGGCGGTTGACCTGATCGTCCACACCGCGCGGCTCAAGGACGGCTCGCGCAAGGTCGTGAACATCACCGAGGTCTACGGGATCGAGGACGACGAGATCCTGACCCAGGACATCTTCGCTTTCCAGCAGACCGGAGTGAAGGACGGCAAGATCCAGGGCCACCTCGCCCCGAGCGGTGTCCGCCCGACATTCATGGCCCAGTTCGCCCGGAACGGCGTCGAGCTGCCGAAGAACGAGTTCGGCATCCCGCCCGAGGACCCGAAGAAGCCGGTCCGCCCGCAGAAGGGCCGGTTCGGGATCAAGGATCCCTCCGCGATCGCCGACGAGTCGGTGATCACGCTCGGGCTCGGCAAGGCGGTTCGCGCGGGCGGCATGGTCTACGTCTCGTCCGTCGGACCGATCGAGGCAGAGGCCAAGCGCGTGATCCCGGGTGGGATCAAGGAGCACACCCGCCAGTGCCTGACGAACCTGAAGACCCTCCTGGAGGGCTCGGGCAGCTCGCTCGACAAGATCGTCTGGGCCTCCTGGTCGCTTCGCGATGCCGCCGACTTCGACACCTTCAACGAGGAATGGGTGCGCTGGTTCCCGGAGGGGGGCCCGGTCGGCCAGTCGACCTTGATGCCGCCGCTCCAGCGCCGCGCCGGCTTCCGGATCTCGCTCGGGGTCATCGCCGAGGCGTAGTCACCGCCGGATGAGCGAAGCGGCGGGCATGAAGAAGCCGGCCGAGCGAGGCCCGGCCGGCACGGATCGCGAGACGGACCGCGCTAGCGGGCCGTCATCGGCGACGGACGCCAGGCCGCGTACAGGGCCCACGCGCCGACGACGAGGTGGAGGACGTCGTCGAACGGGCTTTCGAGGTTTGCCAGCCCGAACGTGTTCGGTGCAGGGTTCCCCGCGACGATGAAGCCATACACCGCAAAGAACAGCGACAGGATCCCAAGGAGGATCACGATCCAGCGGTAGTAGGGCTCGAAGATCGTGTTGAGTCCGGGCACGAAGACGATGGCGAGGGCAATGATGCCGAGCCCTGTGTGGGCGACATTCTCACCACTGTCGAGATAGAAGCTCGGATATGCGGTGGCCGAGCTCAGGGCGACGAAGCCGAGGATCCCGAGCAGCAGCAGGATCGCGCCGCCGTAGGTCAGAAACCCCTTTGGCGTGAACACGTTTCCCATCATGAGGTCGAATCGCTCCCTTCCTCTGTATCTGGGCATGACCGAACGCCGCGACCGACGTTCAGGTCGGGGCCGCGCTCGTATCGACCGGCAGACCGGAAGCGGAGACACGATCGCGTCCGCGCGATACCGCACGTGGCGGCAGCTGGACGACGCTCGATCCACCTCTCCTCACGGGCTCGGCACTTTGCGTCGGCCGATCCTCATTGCCCGTTGGCGCCCATATTGCATGCCTTCGTCGCGCTGTCGAGAGGGAAATTTCAGTCTCGGACGCGGGATTCTCATCAAAAAGCGTGCCGATTCTCGCTTGCGCGGGGTGATTCGCGGGGTAGGATCGCGGCCGTGCACGCCCACGTGGTGCTGATGCTCGCGGCGACGGCGCTCATCGGCGTGTTCGTGCTGATCGTGGTCGGCGTCACGCTGCTCCAACGGCGCGGGCGGCTCGGACCCCCCGACGGCCAGGTCGAGTTCCGAAGCTACGGGCCCATCCTCGCCGCCGCCTGCTCGGGGGGCGCGGCGGCGGTCCACCTCGCCGTCGTTGGCGAGCATGCCGCACGCACCACGGCCGACGCGGCCCCGAGCGCCTTCGCCCTGTTGTGCTCGATCGGCGCAGGTACGGCCCACTTCACCAGTTCGGGCACAGCACTCGCCGGGTTCCTGCCGCTCGGCGTGCTCTCGGTCGGCTCGATCGGCGCTCAGGGCGCCCTGGCGGTCCCGCGCCTGTGGCAGGGGCGGCGCCTCCTCCGTGCCGGCCTCGTCGTCACGCTCGCGGCACTCGTGATCGCGCTCGCGACCCGCATCCTTTCACCGAGCGCCGCCGGGGCGCCGCAGATCGCGTACTCGGATGCGCTCGCGATCGCGTTCGACATCGCTCTCCTCGTCGTCGTGGGACTCCTCGCGTTCGGGCGACCAGCGCGCCTGCTCGAGCGCCTGGGCCTGTCCGTGATCGACGCCTGGGTCGGCACCGGGCTCGGCGTCGCCGCCGTCGGCGTGTTCACGGTCGCGGGCTACTTCCTGGCGCACGCGGCGCACTGAGCGGCCGGCCCGAGTGCCCCGGCGGTGTTCGCCGCCGCGCGCCGTGGCACGATGTGGCGCGATGCGACAACCGGTGGTCTTCGTCCTCGAGCCGGAGCGCCGGAGTGTCCATCTTGGCCGGCGGTTGGTCGACTACCGGCTGCGCCGGTCGGCACGGTCGCGTGGCTTGCGGGTGACCATCGACGATCGCGCCGGGCTCGTGGTCTCCGTGCCGCCCGAGACCCGGCGCGGCTGGGCGCATCCCGAGCACCGCGTTGACGCCTTCCTCCTTGAGCGCCAGGCCTGGGTCCTTCGTCATCTGGATCAGCTCGCACGGGAGCGCGAGTCGGCACGCGCGCGAGGTGGTGCGCGCGACGGCGGCCTCGTGCCCTACCGCGGGGGGCTCCACCGCGTCCGCGTCGTTCCCGGTGGCGGTCGCGGTCGCCGTTCGATCGTCGAGCGCTCCGGGGCCGAGGGCGGCGACGAGCTCGTCGTCACGGTCGCAGCAGGTGAGCGGCGGACCCTCGATCGGGTCCTCGCGGGCTGGCTCCGCGACCGTGCGGTGGAGGCGATCGGGGAGGCCGTCGCGATCTACGGCAGCGCGTTGCGGGTCGCGCCGACGAAGGTCGACATCCGGGACCCGCGGAGCCGCTGGGGGAGCGCCTCACGGAAGGGCCGCTTGATGTTCTCGTGGCGGCTCGTCATGGCGCCATCGGACTCGCTGGAGACTGTCGTCGTGCACGAGCTGGCGCATCTCAGAGTCTTCGGTCACGGGCCCGCGTTCTGGGCGCTGGTGGCGTCGCGCCGGCCCGGCCATCTCGCCGATCGTGCCTGGCTTCGCCGGAACTCCCACGCGCTCCACGCAGCGCTCGACGCGTGGCCGGACGAGGCCTGAGGGATGGGAGGATCAGCGCGACTGGTGGGCCGGGGCAGAATCGAACTGCCACAGCCGAAGGCGAGGGTTTTACAGACCCTTGGGCTCACCACCTGCCCAACCGACCCACGCGGCTGACGCTCGGGCGGTCCGACGGATGAGGCCGGGGCCGCTGAGCGGCGGCTAGTCTGCCAGTTTCGCGTCGACCTCGTCGCCCAGCAGACGCCGCACCTCGTCCACCAGGGGCTTCACTCGCACCGGCTTCGCGAGGAAGCCGTCGCAGCCGGCAGCCATCGCCGCCTCGATGTCCTGCGGGAGGACGCTCGCGCTGACCAGCAGGATCGGGACGTCATGCAGGCGCGGCGTGCCCTTGATCTCGGGGATGAGCTCGAGCCCGTCGCCGTCGGGCAGGTGGCGGTCCAGCAGGACGAGCGCCGGCTCTCCGTGCGTAAGCCACGCGCGTGCCTCGCCGACCTGGTCGGCGACGTGCAGTCGGTAGCCCGCGCGGGTGAGGATCGCCTCGAGGAGCGCGGCGTTCCGCGGCTCATCCTCGACGGCGAGGATCAGGGGCTTGTCCTCGGGCATCGCTGGGCTGTCAGTCAGGCGTTGACCCCGTCCGCCTTCGCTGCGGACGTGCCGTTGCCTGACATGCCGTTGCTGGACGTGCCGTGGCCTGAGGTGCCGTGGCCGGACTTGCCGTTGCCGTTCCCGGCCTTCCCGTTCTCGAGCCATCCTCGGAGCGCGACCAGCGCGTCGTCGCCCCTGGCCAGCACCCCCTGGACGTCGCCGTTGAGCCGGGCCTTCGCATCCGGGGCGAGCCCGCCGGGCGCCGTCAGCCAGATCGGGATGCTCGCGGTCTCGGGGTCCTTACGGAGTGACGACGCCAGCTCGAAGCCGTCGACGTCCGGCAGGAGCGCGTCGAGGACGATGAGGTCGGGCTTGTCGACGATCGCTCGCTGGTGGCCCGCGGCCGCGTCGTGCGCGGCGATCACGCGGAATCCGTCCGGCTCCAGGAGCTTCCGGTAGCGGTCGGGCGACTCGCGATCCCCGTCGATCACGAGCACGGTGACCGTCCGCGTGCGCACCTTGGTCGTGAACGTCAAGCGGCCGATCGCCTCGAGCAGCCGCTCCCGTGAGACCGGCTTGACGAGGTAGTCGATCGCGCCGAGCGCGAGCCCGAGCTGGCGGTCGTCGACGACCGACACGACCATCACGGGCACGGAGCGAGTGGCCGGATCGGCCTTGAGCCGCTGCAGGATCTCCCAGCCGTCGAGGTCGGGAAGGAGGATGTCGAGGAGGACCGCGTCGGGTCGCAACCGCCTGAGCCAGGCGAGTCCCTGTCGGCCGCTCGCGGTGATGGCGACGCCGTAGCCGGCGCCCTCGAGATGCAGCCGGAGTAGCTCCTGCGCGGCGGGATCGTCCTCGATCACGAGGACCCGCGGCCTGTCAGCGGGCAGCGCGGGTGGCTGCTCCGTCGTCGCGTCGACGGGCCGCCGGAGCGGGAGGCGAACGCTGAAGACGCTGCCGACGCCCACCTCCGACGTGACCTCGACCCTGCCGCCATGGGCCTCGACGAGCTGGCGCGTGAGCGCGAGGCCCAGGCCGGTGCCCTCGTGCCGCGTCTTCATGTCCGTCGAATCGGCTTGTTGGAACGCCTCGAAGATGCGTTCGAGGTCGGCTGCGGCGATGCCGTGACCCGTGTCCGCCACGGTCAGGGTGACGTCCCGCTGTCCGGGCTCGAGTGAGAGGCGAATCTCGCCTCCCGCGCCCGTGAACTTGATGGCATTGGAGAGCAGGTTCAGGACGACCTGCCGGACGCGTGCGGGGTCGGCCTCGATGGCGACCGGGGGGAGCTCCAGCGCGATCCGGAGCTGCTTCTGATCGGCGAGCGGCTGCATCGATGCAACCGTCTGGCGAACCAGGGCATCGAGGTCGAACCGGATGGGCTTGAGATCCAGCCGGCCGGCCTCGACGCGGGCAAGGTCAAGGACATCGTTCACGAGCTCGAGGAGATGCAATCCGGAGCCGTGGATGTGCTCCGCGTAGGACTTGACCGTGGCCGCCCCCTCGGGGCCATCCCCGTCGCCCTCCGCGAGCAGCTCGGAGAAGCCGATGATCGCGTTCAGTGGCGTTCGCAGCTCGTGGCTCATCGCCGCGAGGAAGTCGCTCTTCGCTGCGCTCGCCGCCTGCAGGTCGGAGATGAGGGCCTCGCGTTCCGAGACGAACGCCTCGCGCTCCGCGGCCCGGACCGCACGGTCGACCAGGAGCCCGACGAGCTCGACGTCGTCGTCCAGGAAGAGCGCGTTTGCCGGCATGTCCAGCTCCAGCCGGGCCTCGGGCCAGCGTGCCGAGTTGAACGGGAAGTTGACGCGTCGAGCGCCGGCGCCGACCGCCCGCGTGTCGCCGTCGACGACGACCTCGGTGCGCGACGCGTCCGCCGCGTGCCGAGCAGTCCGTTCCAGCAGCAACCAGGTCTGCTCCACCGGTGCCTGGGGCGACACGGTGTTCAGGTCGCGGATGAAGTCGTAGACGATGCCCTGCTGGCTGAGCTTGCGCATCACCGGCGGTGGAGCGAAGGCGGCGAGGTAGCCGAGCGCCGACAGGAGCGCGATGCCACGCACGACGACGTTCGTTGTCGCCGATGCCGTCGAGCCTGGGGTGATCGCCACGCTCGCGCCAAGGAGCACCACGAGGGCAGCGCCGAATAGCGCGGTCGCGATCGAGGCGGTGAGCAATCGAGACCGTGAGGCGCCTGCCCGGGCTCGCGCGGCGAGGGCGAACGCTGCGGCGGCAGCGCCTTCGAGCACGAAGAAGTACACCAACAGCCCGGTCACGATCGCGATGAGCAGCGGGGACTGCGAGACCGCGCTGCCACTCGAGCTGTTCCCCGAAACGCCGCCGCCGATCATGGTCGTGAGCGCGACGGTCAGCACGACGAAGGCGGCGGTGGCGGCCAGCAGCAGCACGCGCGGCACGGTCCGCACGAAGCTTGCCAGCCACAGGACGAGCACGGGCTGGGCCAGAAGCGCCGGTACGGTGAGATACGAAAGGGCTGGCCCGAGGGCGGGCAGGACGGCGCGAATCGGCGAGGCGGCCAGCATGAACGCGAGGCTCGCAAACACGAGCACGACGACCAGCCGCACGCGATCGCGATGACGGATGTAGTCGCGCAGCGTCACCGCGAGGACGGCGAAGAACGCGAGGTCGAGCGCGATGGTGAGGACCGTGTCGAAGGTCATCGCTGTCAGACCGCTGCGCTGAGCGCCTCGAGCGCCCGCACTCCGACGCTGCGCTCCTCCTGGTCGTTGCGCTCAACGATCTCGAGGAAGAGGCGGACGAGGTCGGGGTCGAACTGGGCGCCGGCCAGCCGCCGGATCTCCTCCTGCGCGTCGCCGATCGTGCGCGCTGGGCGGTACGGCCGGTCGTGGATGATCGCGTCGTAGGCGTCGACGAGGCCGACAACGCGCGCCCCGAAGGGGATCGCCTCGCCGCGCAGCTGATCTGGGTAGCCCTGGCCATCCCAGCGCTCGTGGTGGCTGCGGATGATCGGGGCGAACTGGGAGGCGGCAACCAGCGGCTCGCAGATCCGCTCGCCGATGACCGGGTGCTGGCGCATCTCGCGCCACTCCAGCGGCGTGAGCGGGCCTGCCTTCGTGAGGATCGCATCGGAGACGCCGATCTTGCCGATGTCGTGGAGGAGCGCCCCGAACACGAGGCCCTTGAGCTCGCCCGGCTCCAGCCCGGCACGCATGCCCAGCTGGTGGGCGAGCCCGGCGAGGCGCTGGCAGTGCAGCTCGGTCGTCGCGTCCTTGGCCTCCACCGCGTTCGCGAGCGCCGCGATCACCCCGTGCGCCCCGACCATCTCGGCGGTGACCCTGGCCAGTCGCAGCACGCTCCTGACGCGCGCCATCAGCTCGGCTTCGTCGTACGGCTTGCGCACGAAGTCGTCAGCGCCCGCGTCGAGGCCGGCGACGACGTCGCGCGCCGAGGTCTGGCCGGTCACGAGGATGATCGGCAGGGCGACGGTGCTCGGGTCGGCGCGGAGCCGACGGCACACGTCGAGCCCGTTCAGCCCGGGCAGCCCGATGTCGAGGAGGACGATGTCGGGACGATCCAGCGTGGCCGCTCGGAGTGCGTCACGGCCGTCGCCGACGGCGAAGGAGCGGTATCCGGCGCGCTCGAGCAGACGAGCGAGCAGCGCCTGGTTGGCGATGTCGTCTTCCGCGATCAGGACCAATTCGCGTTCGAGGCCCAGGGGCATCGGCAGGCCTCCCTGTGGCCGGGGTTCCCCGGTTTCGCGAATTTGGCGCGCAGGCGCGTTTACGGGCTACGGTACGAAGGTAATGGAGGTCCGGGTGGGGGGATGGTGGAGATGAGGGGACTCGAACCCCTGACCCCCGCGATGCGAACGCGGTGCTCTTCCAGCTGAGCTACATCCCCACGGGCGTTCCGTGCGGCACGAAGCCGCGCGAACGGGTCGGGAGTCTAGCATGGCCCTCCTGTGGCTTCGATGAGGCCAGGGGCCCAGTCCAGCGGTGAACGGAATGCCGTACGTCAAAGTCGAAATCGCTAAAGGCATTGCGACGGTCGAGCAGAAACGGGCCGTGATCAAAGGGATGACGGACGTCCTCGTCAGGGAGCTCGGGCGCAACCCCGAATACGTATTCATCGTGATCGACGAAGTCGATACGGACAATTGGGGCCGGAGGGGAACCTCGTTGACCGAGCTATGGCAGGAGAGCCAGACGGCAGCCAACGAGTAGCGCCTCGGGGTATTGGTCCCGCTCCGGCAGCGGAGGCGCGAGGCGATTTTCCTCTTGCCTCATTCGAACATTTGTTCGATAATCGGCGTCCGATGCCCGCCCCTGATTCGCATCTCAGTGCAGCCCTGGCGACCCTTCGATCGCGTTGGGGCGCGGCTGCGCCTGGGTTCGCCGGCGAGGTCGTCGGCGCGCTGGCCATCGTGCCACTCGAGGAAGGCGCTCTCCCACAGCCCGACCCGGATCGCGTCTTCTCCACGGGCTTCGCCGACCTCGACGCCATCCTCGGCCCAGGCGGCGTGCCGCGGGGGATGGGCGTGGCGCTCCGGGGCGATGCATCGAGCGGCCGGACGACCCTCGCCCTGCGGCTCGCCGCGGCAGCCCAGGCCCAGGGCGCGATCGTGGCCTGGCTGGACCTGGCGGCCGCGCTGGACCCGGTCGAGGTGGTGGCCCGGGGGATCAAGCCCGAGTGGCTCGTCGTCCTGACGCCCGCCGATCCCGACGAGGGCCTCTCGATCGCCGGCTCGCTCCTGGCCGGTCGATCCGTCGACCTGTTGGTCATCGACCTGCCGGGCCGTGCCACGAGCCGTGAAGCAAAAAGGCCCGGCGCGAAGGGCCTCGGCGCGGGTCCGGGACGAGCCTTCATCGATCGGCTCGGACGCCTGGCGGCGCTGGCGCGACGGGCGGGGATCACCGTCGTCGTGCTCGAGCCACCGGGTGCCCCCGGAACCGGCGGTCTCGCCGGCGCCATCGGCGAGGCGACCGGCATCCGTCTCGAGCTAGCCCGTCGATCGTGGATCCGGCTCGGCCGCGACGTGGTCGGCCAGCGCACGGAGGTGATCGTCGCCCGCAACCGGGCCGGACCACCGGGCCGGCGAGCGACCCTCCGGATCCTGTACGCGGACGGAGGCGAGCGCGACGCCTGCCTCCGGCGCGAGGAGTTGTTCAACTCTCGGCCGGTTCAGCTGGCCGAGGCGCAAGGCGCGGTCGAGCCGAGAGAGCGAGCGCACTCGAAAGCATGCGTGAGCGAGCCCGGCGCTGGCCGCAACGCATCGAAACGGCCAGATCAACCGGCCGAGATCCCAGTGCCCGGGAAGCGGAACCATGCGACTGCTCCATCTCCATCGCCCACATCTCCTCCTCGACTTCGCGAGGCGGCGCCAGCCCTCCGGCTCGTGGCCGGCGGGGCCGGTGGTCCTCGGCGGCAAGCCCTGGTCGGACGGGACCGTCCTCGATGCGGACCCCGCGGCGAGAGCGCTCGGCGTCCGACGCGGGATGCCGCTCGGGTCGGCCCATCGGCTGGCGCCGGAGGCGACCTTCCTCGACGCCGAGCCTGAGGCTGATCGGACCGAGCTCGAGGCCGCCTTCGAGCACCTGACGGCGTTCAGCCCCGCGGTCGCCGGGACGTCCGATCCGGGTGACGTCGCGTTCGGCCTGCTCGAGGCCCAGGTCGACGGGCTCGCGGGCTTGTGGGGCCCGGAGCCGGCCATGGCCGAGCGGATCGCCGCCGCGCTCGAGACATCCCTGGCCGGCCTCCCGCGGGCCGGGATCGCCGGCACGCGCTTCGCGGCGACCGTGGCGGCGCTTGCTGCACAGCCGGGCGCGCTGGTTGCCGTGCCGCCGGGCGCCGAGGCCGAGTTCCTCGGCCCGCTCCCTGCCTCACTGCTCACCCCGGACGCCGAGATCCGTGGCCGGCTGCGCCGCTTCGGGCTTCGCCGGATCGGCCAGGTCGCGGAGCTCGCCGCGTCGGCACTGGTGGCGAGATTCGGCGAGGAGGGGGCCCGCATCGGGTCCCGCTCCCGTGGCCTCGAGGTCGATCCCTTCCGACCCCGCCGCGCGCCGGAGCGGCTGGTGCTCGGCCTGGCCATCGAGCCCGCCGTGGCGGAGCTGGAGGCGATCCGGTTCGTGCTCCATCGCCTGGCGATCGCCCTCGGCGAGAGCCTCGCCGCGCGCGGCCTCGCCGCGGAACGGGGCCGGCTGCGCCTCGTGCTGGATCTCGCCTTCGCCCGCGCTGGCACGGCCCCGGAGCTGGCCGTCGAGACGCGCTTCCCCGAGCCCACCGCCGACCCGGCGGCGATCGAGCGGCTGCTCCTGGCCCGTCTCGAGCGCGAGCCGCCGCAGGCCGCCGTCACCCGGCTGGAGCTGGAGCTCAACAGCGCGAGCCCGGCGGCCGGCCAGCAGCTGCCGCTGTTCGTGCCCCAGGCCCTGCACGGCGCACGGCTCGCCTGGCAGCTGGCCCGCCTCGCCCTGACCTACGGCGAGGACCGCGTCCGGCGCGTCGAGCTACTCGATCCCGAGGCACCACTCCCCGAGCGCCGCTGGGCGTGGCGGGACGTGGACGGCACGAGCGGAGCCGCCACGTGACCCGCCTGCTTCGAGCGCACCCCGAGATCGCCGTGGAGTTCGACGACGGGCAGCTCATGGTCTCGTGGTCCGGCCGCCGCGAGCCGGTCGAGGTGTGCAACCGCTGGCGGGTCGAGGAATCGTGGTGGCGCGAGCCGATCGATCGCGACTACTTCAAGATCGTCGGCGCCCGGTGGCTCGCCCTCATCTACTTCGACCGCGTCGCCGGGACCTGGCACCTCGAGCGCCTGTACGACTAGCCGACGACATGAAAGAACCCCGTCGCCCCCAGAAGCGACGGGGTCCTTCCGCGATGTCGTCCGTCCGCTCACCGGACGGTCGACCGGTCGATGGCTGGCACTGGGCCCGCCTCGCCAGATCCCGGTTGACGCTCCGGGATCGTTGTCGTGGCTACCGGGCGTTTGCTGCCACTGCCGCCGGGAGGAGGACGAGGATCAGGAGTCCCGCGAAGAGGAGCATCGCGGCGGTCCTCGTCATGACGGTGGCAAGGCTGCGAACGTCGATTTCCACGGCTCTCAGACGACATGCCCCGGGGATGTGTTGCGCGCCAAACATTAGAACGTTTGTTCTATTATGACGAGCCCCCTCGGTCTCCAGAAAGCGAGTCGGGCGCCATGCCAGCGACCTACGCCGAGCTCCACAGCCACAGCAACTTCTCGTTCCTGCACGGGGCATCGCCAGTCGAGGACATGGTCGAGCGAGCGGCCGAGCTGGGCCTGTCCGGGCTCGCCGTGACGGACCACGACGGGCTGTACGGTGTGGTGCGCTTTGCCACCGCCGCGGAGGCGGTGGGCATCCGGCCGATCATCGGCGTGGAGATCGAGCTCCAGGACGCGGTCGCGCCTGACCCGGGCGGCATCGTGCTGCCGGTGCGTCGCCGGCCGCGAAGGCGCGGGCCTGCAGCACCACCCGAGAGCCTGGCGATCGACGGGCTGCCCGCGCGGCCACGCCCCGAGCGCACGCGGCTGCCTGGCCATCGGAACGTCGTGAAGGAGGACCTGCGCGGCATCGGCGAGCGGCAGCGCGGGCCGCATCTCGTGCTGCTCGCCCGCGACGCAACGGGGTATCGGAGCCTGTGTCGCCTCGTCTCCCGGGCGAATCTCGACGGGACCAAGCGCGTGCCCCGGTTCACCCAGGCCCTGCTCGCCCAGCACACCGAGGGGGTCCTCGCGCTCTCGGGCGGGCGCGAGGGCGAGATCGCCCGCCGCCTGCGCGTCGGCGACCGCGAGGGTGCTCGAGCCGCCGCAGAGCGCCATGCGCGCTTGTTCGGGACGCTCCACATCGAGCTGTCCCATCACCTGCTCTCCGACGACGACTGGCTCGTCGCCGAGCACGTTGACCTCGCCGACGAGCTCGGCCTGCCGGTCGTCGTGACCAACGACGTCCACTACGCCCGACCCGAGGACCGCGAGCTGCACGACGTCCTCACCGGCATCTTCCACGGCCGGACGCTGGACGCGCTCGGCGACCTGCGCCGGCCCGACTCGGAGTCGTACCTGAAGTCGGCTGCGGAGCTCGCCGCACTGCCACCGGCCGGCTTTGCCGTGGCGACCGTGCCGGGTGTGGAGGCCGCGCCGGCGGGATCGAGCGATCGCGTCGCCCGCGCCTGGGCAGAGGGGCTCGCGACCGCGGGCGAGATCGCGGCGACCTGCTCAGTCGACCTCGGCTTCGAGCAGTACCGCTTCCCAGGCTTCCCGGTGCCGAAGGGCGAGACGGCATTCTCGTACCTCTCGGAGTTGTGCTGGGCGGGCGCCAGGAAGCGCTACCACCCGCTGACGTCGTCGGTCGTCAACCGGCTCGCCCACGAGCTCGACGTCATCGAGCGCGCCGGCCTCGCTGAGTTCTTCCTGATCTGTTGGGACCTCATGCGCTTCGCGAAGGAGCAGGGGATCCCGGCCCAGGGCCGGGGCAGTGCCACCAGCTCGATCGTGTCCTACACGCTGGGCATCAGCCGCGTCGAGCCCATCCAGCACAACCTCCTGTTCGAGCGATTCATCAACGAGGGCCGGACGACGTACCCGGACGTCGACATCGACTTCAGCTCGGAGCGGCGCGAGGAGGTCATCCAGTACATCTACAAGCGGTACGGACCCGAGCACACGGGCATGGTCTGCAACCTCGTGACCTATCGGGCGCGATCGGCCGTGCGCGAGGTCGGCTACGCGCTGGGGTTCCCGCGGCCGCTCGTGGACCGGGTCGCCAAGGCCCTCGAGACGTACGACAGCGTCATGGTCCGGCGTGACCTCGAGGCGGACGGCGGCTTCGCCGAGTTCTTCCAGCGACCGGGCGAGGGGTTGCCGCCGGAGACCGCGGCCGCGGACGACGCCGAGGCCCGTGGCTTCGTCGACGGCATGGGCCAGCTCAACACCCGCATGCCCCTTGTCGGCAAGGTGCCGCCATGGCGCCAGCCGCCGAAGCCGCCTGATCCGAACGCGCCACGCCCGTTCGGCTGGATCGCCGAGGTGCCGCTCGGCGCGGACGCGGGAGCGCTCACACCGGGCGAGGAGGTGGGTCCGTCGCGGTCGGGGATGTGGGAGGAGGCGCCGGAGTCGCCGCCGTCGATCCGGCCCGGCGGGCGTGCGGATGACGAGGGTGGACCGGGCGACACGCCGGCGAGCGTCGCCTGGCTGCGGGCGGGCCGCGGGACCGGCTACCGGCTGGAGCGCGAGAAGCTGGTCCCGCCGGCGACGGTCGCGGCGATGGGCCGGGAGCTCGATCCGGAGAGCGGCATGCCCGTGCAGCCGGCACGCTCGACCGACCGGTCGACCGATCGATTGGGCCGGCCGAACCACTGGGCAGGGGTCGGTGCCGGCAACATCCGCGGCGGCATTGGCACGGATCGCCTGGGGCGGGCAGACCCTCATCGGGCCGCCGGAGACTCGTCTGCGAGCGGCTCTTCGAGGTCCGAGGCGGAGCTCCGCGACGCCATCGGCCCGAGGATTCCGCACTCGTCCGTGGCTCGCGTCGAGCCGGAGCCGGCCCCCCAACCGCGGGGCGGGTCGACCAGAGGCATGAGCGACTGGGATCGCTGGCTCGAGTTCTGCGCCCGCATCGATGGCTTCCCAAGGCACCTGTCGATCCACTCGGGCGGCATGCTCGTCACGGCCGCGCCGCTCATCGACATCGCCCCGATCGAGCGAGCGACGATGAAGGATCGGGTCGTCGTCCAGTTCGACAAGCGCGACGTCGAGGAGCTCAAGCTCATCAAGCTCGACCTGCTCGGGCTGGGGATGCTGGCCGCGATCGACGAGACGGTCCAGCTGATCGAGCACGACTGCGCGACCTGTGTCGTGCTGGACGCGATCCCGGAGGAGGTCCCCGAGGTCTTCGAGATGCTCCAGGCGGCCGACACCGTCGGCGTCTTCCAGGTCGAGAGCCGGGCGCAGATGCAGACGCTGCCGAAGTCTCGACCGTCCAGCCTGGACGATCTCGTCGTGGAGGTGGCGATCATCCGGCCCGGCCCGATCCAGGGCAACGCCGTCCATCCGTACCTGCGGCGCAAGCAGGGCCTCGAACCGGTGACGTACCTCCACCCGAGCCTCGAACCCGTGCTCAGGGACTCGATGGGCGTGATCCTGTACCAGGAGCAGGTCATGCGGATCGCCATCGAGGTCGCGGGTTTCAGCCCGGCGGAGAGCGACGGCTTCCGGCGGGCGATGGGCACGTGGCGCTCGAACCGCGAGATGGAGAAGCTCCACGAGCGCTTCCACGACGGCTGCATGCGCCAGCCGGGCATGACCGAGGAGATCGCCGAGGAGCTGTTCCGCCAGGTCTCGGCGTTCGCGAGCTTCGGGTTCGCGAAGAGCCATGCAGCGGCGTTCGCCAGGACGGCCTACGAATCGAGCTTCCTCAAGCTGTTCTACCCGGCCCAGTTCCTCGTCGGGTTGATCAACGCCCAGCCGATGGGCTTCTATCCGGTCGAGGTGCTGGTCAACGATGCGAAGCGGCACGGCGTCGCCGTCCTGCCGGTCGACCTCAACGCCTCCGCCTACAAGACCATCACCGAGTGGGTCGGCGGACCCGACGAGCCGCTGCCCGAGGGCTCCGGTATCGACGCTCGCCCCATCCCGGTCCAGTCGTCAAGCTGCGTGGTCCCGGGCGCCGAGGCGCGCGGGCGCTGGGCCGCCGAGAGCGCGATCGGCTGGGGTGTGCGGCTCGGCCTGCATCTGGTCAAGGGGATCGGGGAGCAGCAGGCCGAGCTGCTCGATCGCGAGCTCGAGCACGGTCCATACGTGAATCTCGCCGACGTGGTGGAGCGCACCGGGCTCCCCGAGGAGACGATCGAGCGGCTCATCCGGACCGGCGCACTCGACTCGCTCGGACGGCCCCGGCGCGAGCTCCTTTGGCAGCTGCGCGAGGTCGCGGGCGCGACACGGGGCCGGATGGACGGCAGGACCACGCGGATCGGTGGGAGGTCGCCCGCGGCCGGCCGGCCAATGGACCTGCGCCTGCCCGCCACCGAGGCCCCGGACCTGCCGCCGATCACGGAGTCGGAGCGGCTCGGCGATGCCTACGCGGTGCTCGGCCTCGACGCGAAGCTGCAGGCCGTGGCGCTCTTCCGCGACGCGCTAGATCGCCTGGGCGCGATCCCCAACGCCGCGCTCGCGGACCACGGACCGGGACGGGTCCGGATCGGCGGTCTCGTGGTCACTCGCCAGCACCCGATGACCGCGAAGGGCACGGTCTTCCTCGCGCTCGAGGACGAGACCGGCATGGTCAACGTCACGCTCTGGCCGGACACGTGGGCGAGGCTCCGGGGCGTCGTGCGGCGCCACGCACTGCTGCTGGTCGACGGCGAGCTGCAGCGCGATTCAGCGGTCGTCAACGTCATCGCCCACGAGATCGTGCCGCTGACCAGCGTCGCCGAGCGTGCCGGCGGCCCGGAGTCACCCGCCGGCGTCCGACAGCTTGGCCACGCCGGGATGCGCCGGCTCGGCTAGGAGCTCCTCACCCCGGGACGCTCGGGTCGTAGAGCTCCACGGAGGCCGCCGACACTGGGGCATCACCGCCGACCACGAGCACGAGCCCGTTCGGAAGCAACGTCGCAGTGTGACCCCCGCGTGCGACGTGCAGGCTCGGCAGCTCGGTCCAGGTGCTCGTGCCGGGATCGAAGCGCTCGACATTCGGGAGCGGATCCTCGTTCGGCGGGGCCCCGAGAACGAGCACGCCGCCCGTGGGCAGCGCGATCGCCGAGCCCAGGCCGTGGTGCAGCGGTCCCGCAGATGTCCAGGTTCGAGCGCCTGGCGCATAAAGCTCGGTCCACGCACCGAAGTCGCACGGTTGGCCAACCACGAGGACCCGGCCGTCGTCCAGCAGCGCGGCGGACGGTTCCATGTGGCCGATCTTCATCCTCCCGGTGGTCGCCCACGTCCCGCGTGCGGGATCGAACACGTCGGCCTCGGTGATCGCACAGCCCTCGCGCTGGCCGCCGCCGGCAACCAGGACCTTCCCATTGGCCATCGTCGTCAGCGTCGAGAGGTTGCCGCGATCTGCTGCCCACGGCGCCGTCACCGACCAGCTACCGGCCACGTGGTCGTAGAGCTCGGCGTGATTCTGGCTGACCGCGAGGACGTCGCCTGTCCCCAACCGCGTCGCAGCCAGCCAGTCCAAGGCGGTCGACAAGGCGCCAGCGGATGTCCACGTGCGGGTCGTCGGGTCATAGAGCTCCGCGGTGGCGAGGCCCTCGAACGTGCTGCCCGTACCACCTGCGACCAGGACCCTGCCGTCTTCGAGGAGCACGGCGACGTGACCGCTCCGAGGTTCGCCCATCGCGCCCGTTGTCGACCAGGCGTTCGTGGCCGGGTCGTAGGTTTCCGCCGAGTTGACGGGTGCCCTGATCTCCGGGTCGATCGCACCACCCGCGACCAGCACCGTGCCGTTCAGCAGCAATGTCGCCGTGTGGCCAAGGACGGGCAGCGCGATCGGAGCGATGGTCGTCGCCGGTGTGGGTGATGGGCGGACCGGTGTCGCGATGTTGGTCGGAACGACCGTGGCCGCCGGGCTGGCGGTCGGGGCCGGCGAGGCTGACGGCGCCGGGCCGGCACAGGCCGCGACGATCGCGAGGAGGCTGGCCGCCAGGGACAGTCGACGCGGCGCGCCTGGCAGGGCCCGCTTCGTTGTACGCACGTGCCGGAGACGCTGTGTGTCCACGCCTGTGACGGGTGCGTCCACCATTCCTCGTGGGCGAAGGTCTACCGGCCGCTCGAGCGCTTTCCGGCTCCGCTCTTGCTCGCCTGCGGGCGACGTGCGCTCGAAAGTGATAGGAAGCGCCGGTACCAGGCCGCCGCCGCGGCGAAGAGCGCGCCGTAGATCGGGCCCGAGACGAACGAGACGCTGAGCAGGCTGCCGACCTGGTCGGCCGGCAGTGGCGAACCGAGGCGATCCCCGAACTGGGTCAGCACGATCGAGAACACGACTCCCTGCGTGATCCCGACGAGCAGGCCCAGCAGGTAGCTCGCCCGTGGCGCGAAGAAACCGGCCACCAGCTGGGGCGCGAGGGCGGAGCCGGGAAAGACGAGCAGCTGCCACGCGAACTGCGAGCCCGTGTAGTTCGGGAAGGCGAGCACCACCCCCGCCCCGACGACGACCAGGCCGATCGCCGCGAGGAAGCCGCGCGACCGGAGGATCGTCGGGAGCGCCCGCAGGTCGTCGCGAACGTGCGGCGACTTGTACGCCTGGCGGAACGAGTCGAAGAATCCAACTCGACCGCTCGGAGATCGAGCGTCCGGGCGTGCCGCGGGTGCGGGCTTCGAGCCGGGCCGGCGTTCGCCGTAGTCGAGCTCGGCGCCTGTCGCGGCGCCCTCGTCGCCGGATTCCTGGGCCGACGTCTGGCGGTAGCGGCGACGGGCCTCGGCGCGACCGGTCTGCTTGGCGCGGGCCACTGGACCTCCTTCGAACGCGATCGGGCTCGTCATCGTACCGCCGCGCACGGCTGGCCGATAAGCGAAGGGTAAGGGCCAGGTGATCTGGAGGTGATCGGCGGTCGATCGCCGGCTGGTACAACCCGACGTGCCGTCCCGCCCGGCCTCGGAGGCTCCCGCCCGGAGGTCGAGATCGGTGGAGCGCACTCGCGTGGCGGCGCTTGCCGCAATGGTCGTCGTGCTCTCGGTGGGCGGCGTGGCGTTCGCGTCCGGCACGGGCGCCGGCCCGGAGCCGCTCGGCGCCGTGGGATGGCCTCCATCCACGCTGCTGGTCTCGGAAGTCCAGACCGGCGGCGCCTCCGCCTCCGATGAGTTCGCCGAGATCACGAACGTGGGCGCGGACGCGGTCGACCTCGCGGGTCTCGAGCTCGTGTACGCGACGTCCTCGGGCAGCACGGTGACGCGCAAGGCCTCGTGGTCGACGTCACTCCTGCTCGATCCGGGCCGGCACCTGTTCGTCGCGAACACGTCCGGCATCTACGCGGGCCTCGCCGACGCGACCTACAGCGGCGGATTCGCGGCGACCGGCGGGGCGATCGTGCTGCGCGCCATCGGCGGCACGCCGGTCGATGCGATCGGCTGGGGCGACGCGACCAACGCGTTCGTCGAGGGTTCGCCGATGACGGCGCCCTCGGCAGGCTCGAGCATCGAGCGAAGGCCCGGCGGCATCGACGGCAATACGATCGACTCGAACGCGAACTCCGTGGACTGGTTCACGCAGGCGTCGCCGAACCCGCAATCGCTCGCTGCGCCGCCGGTCCCGGCCCCTTCGGCGAGTCCGACCCCGGTGCCGACGGCCGTCCCAACGGTTGGACCGACCTTGGCGCCGACACCAGTGCCGACCGGC
>Ga0070708_100001152_pt1 | contig 20329 bp, 30 predicted proteins | sample KBSK5503metaG_FD_65469 | JGI IMG/M metagenome (GOLD analysis project Ga0070708, IMG submission 65469) | Corn, switchgrass and miscanthus rhizosphere microbial communities from Kellogg Biological Station, Michigan, USA - KBS K5-50-3 metaG | ecosystem: Host-associated > Plants > Roots >... | reverse complement strand
GGGCGATCGCATCGGCGACCTGCTGGGCGAGCGTCTTCCCACCGCCGTCCTGCAGCGTCTGTGCGCAGATCGCCGCTGCTTCGACCTTGAACCATGGCGGGATGATCTGGAAGATCGTCTCCCGCACTGCGCGAGCGGCCACGCTGTTGTTGTTGTTCGCGATGTCGGCGAGGTCGGTGAGCAGCTCGCGATTGCCGCGCTTCATGCGGGCGTGGGGCACGATGAACGACCGCGACGCGCGGACGTTCTGCTCCTGGTCCCACGCCCAGGCCTGCATCTCGGACTGGCCCGCCTCGTCATCGCGGCGCAGCTCGCGGATGCCGTGGTCGGTGTTCCCCCAGCAGCGGGCGAGTTCGCGGGCCAGATGGACGGTCTCGCCTTCGATGCGGCCACCGGCGCGGGGCAGGCTGTAGAAGGCACGCTCGGCCAGCGCCGGCTGCCGGCACGACTGCCGCATCTGGTCGATCGCGCGGGTGATGTCGCGGGGGAACTGCTGCGCGACCTGCACGGCGGCGGCGACCTCGGCGACCGCGCGGGCCTGTTCGACGGCGGTGCCCTGACTGATGTTGTCGGCGGTGCGCGCGGCGGGAACTGGCAGCTTGGTCGTATCGATCTCGGTGGTCATGTGATCAGGTCCTCGTGTGAGCGTTCGTACCAATAGGGCAGCGACGCGAGTTCGACGTCGCTGGAGTACCCGGGCCAGGTGTCGGTGGCCTGGCATTCGGCGTAGACGCGGATCGCTTGCCGGTTCAGTGCGGCACCGATCCGCATGGCGGTGACGTCGAGCTGGATGACGTTCACGAGGTGGGGCGGCGTCTTCTCGATCGCGACGAACACGAACGCGAGGTCGTCGGCGAGGTCGAGCGCGCGGACCGCGTCGGCGTAGTAGGCGCCCTGCTGGTGGTAGCCGAAGTTGGCGGCGGACTTCGCGAACTCGTCGCGTTGCGCTGACTTGCACGTCTTGAGGTCGGGCAGGATCATCCGCGACCCGGCGTGGTTGTCGGGTAGCCAGTCCAGCCTTGACCGGCGCCAGATGCCGGTCTCGTCGTCGGTCCAGAACAGCGACGCCTCCGGGGTGCCGTCCTCGAACAGCCGCCCAGCGAAGGGGTGCGCGCGGACCGCGGCGACCATCGCGTCGATCTCGGTCTTCTCATCGCGGAGGATCGGGACCGCGCCACGCTCACGCGCCTCATCACGCTGGGCCTTGGCTGCCTTGGTGAGCCAGTTGTCGGCGTCGACGACGACGATCTCCGGGCCGCCGCCTAGCAGCGTGTCGTGCGCGGCGTGCCCGAGGTCGTAGGTGCGTTTCGACGCTTCAGGGTTGCGCCGGTACCAGTCGAAGATCGCCGGGCACGACGGGGGCAGCAGCCTGCGCGCACCCGTCGAGGACAGCGAGCCGCCGGGTACGGGGTCGGCGTGGTAGACGACGTCGGGCATGTCGGGCCAGACCCCGGGCGCGGTGACGGTGACGGGCGGGTCGTCGAAGGCCTGGGCGGTCATACTCTCGCCGCCTTATGCCGCTTGAGGACTTCGGCCCCTTGCTTGGTGATCCGGAGCGCTCGCGGAGTATCGCCTTGGCGTTCGATGTGGCCGAGATCTTCTAGGACACCTAGCTGGTACGCGACAGATGAGGTTGAGGCGACTCCGATGCCCGCGCACATCTCGCGGATGCTCGGCGCCCAACTGTTCTGCGTGATGTAGCCGTCAATGAATGCGAGCAGCAATGCGCGCGTGGTCATCGCTGCACCGCCCGGTCTATTGGCGGCTCGCCGCGGCCGAGCGCGGCACGCAGCGCCGCGCGGCGGTTGGCGTTGGCGGCGGCAACCGTCTTGGCGTCGACGCGGGTGACGGTGGCTGCGCGGCGCCAGAACCGGGTGGTTGTCCACGCGTCGACCTCGGCGCGCATCCGGCGCCGGTAGGCGCGTTCCGGTGGCCAGCACGCCAGAGCCGCACGGACCAGCGGACGCAGCCGGATCAGCGGCGGGCGGGGTTCGCCGGGTTCGTTGACCCAAGCGCGCGCGTTGAGACTGTGCCGGCCGGTCATGCGATCCTCCCGACGCGGCGAGAACCCGCGACGCGGATGCGCCGCCGCTGTCGACGGGCAGGACGCACGGCTGGCAGCGATGTGCAGACGCAGCGGTGGTTCTCGCCGAATGCCTGGATAATCCCCGGCATTCCTGCGCTGTAGTTGCCCTGGGCGTAGGAGCCGCAACGCGGGCAATTCCAGCGGTAGTCGGGCGTCATGACGACACGACCGTGAGATCGTGGCCGCGGACCCACGCGGCGATCAGGTCATGCAACGCGACGTCCTCAGCGGCAGCCCGTGCCTCGCCGTACGCGTACAGGTCAGCGGTGATGACCTCGTGCGCGAGGTCGCTGGCGTGGCGTGGGTCCTGCAGCCACAGGTCCCGCATGATCAGGTGCTGGGTGGCTTCGTCGGCGAACGCGTGGACATCAGCGGGGGCGGCGTGGCGGTAGATCCATTCGATTTCGACCCAGGCGCCTTCGCCGTTGTCGATGATCGCGTGCTCGATGTAGGCGGGCACGTCAGCAGCGCACGTCGGCGGGATCATCGCGTGCCTTCGATCAGTTCGCGGCAGTTGCGCTCGTTCAGGAGCCCGCTCGCCGCGTGCATTGCCAGCAGTTGCTGTGTCGCGTGGCCTGCGGTCTCGTCGTGCTTGTTCAGGTCGGACACGAACGAGGCGGTCGCGTTCTGCCAGTCGGGCAGGTAAGCCAGCGCGCGTTCCTTCGCCCATGCGAGGTGCTCGGCTCGGTTCATCGTCGGCTCGCTTGCATGCCGTAAGCAGCGGTGGCTTGGTGGAGGTCAGCGGCGCCTTGCGCACCAGCCTGCGTGGTCCAGTCCGGCGAAACCACGCCGTGCTGGTCGCACAGCGCGTCGTGCTGCTCGATCGGCTGAGGGTCGTCAGCGCTACGCGCGATGTACCGAACCCGCGTGCTGACCGTGCACATCATGACGGCACCGCTTCGCCGTCAGCAGGCTCGTAGGTCTCACGGAAGATCGAGCCCTTGACCGGATAGAACTCGCCCGCGACACCGCAGACGATCCAGTCGCCCTGATGGGCGTGCATGGTGCCTTCGAGGGTGTCGATAGCCAGCCGCGCCGAGGTGTGCGGGTGACCGCCTGGAAGGAAGCTCTCGGCTTCGCGGAATCTAGCCGTGGTGTCGTTGTCGAGCATCCATTCGATGAGTTGCGTGGCGCCTTCCGCAGTGCCGTCCCATTCCCGAGCTTCGACCTCGACGGGCTTCTTCCGGTAGCGGCTCATGACGACCGCCGCGCTGTGTGCCGTGCCGCGTGACGCCGGAACTTCGACCGCGCCGCCAGCCGGATCACGCCGAACTCGTCGTAATCGAGCCGGTCATCACTCAGCTCAGCGAGCACGTACTTCACGAAGGGCCACCCAGCGGGGAGCCGCATCAGGCGGTGCCACGCTTCGAGGTTGTGGCAGCCCGGGCGCGGGGGTCGCTCCTGGGTATGCGGCTCGGTCTCGCCGATCGGCGGCATGCCCTGCTCGGCGCGCCATTCGGCGACGGCGGGTAGGACACGGAGTTCCTGCGTCACTTCCGACGCCGACACGGTCGCGGTCATGATGCGGCCTCAGCGGCAAGCAGCGGCTCGCAGACCCACTCGACATCTTCGACGGTCTTGGTGACCGTCTCGAATCCGATGGGGATGTTCTGGGTGATCTCCTTGGTGCCCTTGACGACCTTGCGGCACACCAGGTCGCGCATCGCCCATGGCCGGATCGGTAGGCCGCGGATCGTGCCGAACAGGCGGAAGAAGTCGTCGCCGTACTCCTTGCGGACTGGGCCGTCCATGAGCCGCGCGATCTTCGCGAGGGTCGCTGCTGCGGCCTCGTCGCCTTCGTATCCCCAGACGGGCCAGGCGATCTCGGAGACTGGTAGTGGCAGCGTCTCGTCGGCATCAAGCGCACCGGCTAGAGCACGCAGACCCGCGATGTACTGCTCACGAGTGACCTCGGGTGTTATCGTCATTGCTGATCGGTCCTCCCTGTCAGTGGGTGGTGGTGGGGCTGGCTCTGCCGGGTAGCGGCGGGCCAGCCCGTTTTCTGTTTAGGCCGCGCCGCCCGTTGTCAGTCGGGGGTCCGACTCGGGGCGGCGCGACGTCTTGGGGGCCGCTACGTCCACCAATCGCTTGGCGGGTTCGGCGGTTCGGCGCGGTCTGGCATGGCGGTCACCTCCTCGTTCGATGGAGTTCTCGAACTCGGCGAAGACCGCAGCGACAACGAGGTCAGGCGGAAGGGGCGCAGGTCCGGGAGTCCGTCCAGCGACCGTCTGCATGCTGGCCCCAGCTGGACTGGCCAGCGAAACGGAGTGCTGCTCCCGCGTTACCGGTCGCTCGACCCGCGCGCTCATGCCGCACCCGTGGCGACCTCGGCCGTGACGAACTCCGGCGTGACGCCGAGGAGTTCCGCCGGCGGGACACCGAGGTACTCGGCGATCCCGACGAGTTCGTCCACGCTGAGCGGCACGTAGCCGTTGAGACGCCGCGAGAACGCGGCCTGTTTGATGCCGAGATGCTGGGCGAGCGCTACCCCGGTCTTACGCTGAGATGCCAGTTCAACGCGTACTCGCCTGGCGACTTGCTCAGTAACAGAAGTAGGCATGACGCAAAGACTAATCGCTGGACGAGACGACCGCAAGGGGTCACGGTCAGTGTCCGGCGTGTCGCGCTGAACGAATCGTTGCATTCCAGAGCGAGATAATCGTACTCTCAGCGCATGACAGACCGAGCGGAGCGTGACCCCGGCCTGGATGACTGGCAGGCCCGTATCGCGGAAGAGATCCGCATGTACATGGCGGCCAAGCGGCTGACCAGCGCCGACGCGGCCAAGCAGCTAGGCATGAAGGAAGCGGCGTTCTCGCGCCGGCTGAACGGTTACGTGTCGTTCAAGGGCGAGGAGCTGTTATGGCTGGCCGATTGGATGGACCGCAACATCGACGAGATCATGGCGGCGGCGAAGCGGGGCGGCATGACAAACCCTTGTTTGTCGCACAGCGAGTCGGCCGACGCTGGGCGATTGACGACGTGGGCTCGCCGCGGCTACGAGTTGGCGGCAAGAATTTACGGTCAGCGAGACGCTGATCGACTTGACGAAATTATGAGCGCGGCGTAAACCGTTCCGGCGGGGGGACTCGCAGTGACCGGAAGGACACTCGCCGCAATGGACGCCGAACCTCTGCTCCCGCCTCACCTGGACTACCTGGCAATGCGCAACCAGCGCCCCCGCTCGATCAGGGAACGCCGCCTAGCCGTCATGCGCACCAACCGCCGACTCGGCAAACCCGTCGCCGATGCCAACCGAGACGACCTCCGGGCCTGGCAGGCGTCGATCATGGGACTCACCCCGGCCGGGCAGCACAATGAGATCGTGCACACCGCGCAATACCTGCGGTGGGCAGTCAAGGCCGGCTACCGCAGCGACGACCCGACCGTCGTGATCGTGCGCCCGCGCAACGTGCACCAGGCGCTTCCCCGGCCGATGTCCGACGCAGACATCGGGCTCGCGTTGATCACCGCCGACTACCCGGAGCGGGCCTGGATCTCCCTGGCCGCGTTCTGCGGGCTGCGATGCATGGAAGTCGCGCAGCTCGCCCGCCCCGACATCCGCGACGAGCAGTCACCCGCGATGCTCGACATCGCGGGGAAGGGCGGCAAGCGGCGGATCATCCCGCTGCCGGACCGGGTGCTGCATGAGCTGCTCGAGGCGGGCATCCCGGCCCGCGGCTATTGCTGGTCGAGGATGGACAGGCTGCCCGGGCCGCCGTCGGCGACGCGGGTGTCCGAGCGGATCAACCGGCATCTTCACGAGCAGGGCATCGCTGGCACTGCGCACGCGTTGCGGCACCGGTTCGGGACGATGCTGTGGCGCGAGACGCATGACGCGCTGCTGGTGGCACGGGTGATGGGCCATGCGAGTGTCGACACGGTGCGGTTCTACGTGCTGATCTCGCCCACGGAGGCGGTCGCCCCGATCGAGGTGATCTCCCGGTTGGCAGGCGAGCGCTGATGTTCGCTCATTGACAGGCGTTGCCGTGAGCGATACATTAGGTGCGTGACATACAGACGGATCGCTCAGCGGGTTCTCGCTGTCGCCATGTTCCTACTGGCCTACATGTTCACCTCGGTCGCCACCCCGTGGCACGCCACCGACCACGCCTACATCGTTGCTCGCCCCGCCGCCGCCGTCACCACTACGGCTACCTGCTCGGTGCCGGCCCCGACGTCCGCGGCCGGGTACGCCGCGATGTTCGCTGCTGTCCTGACCTCGCAGTGGGGCGGCGCGGACGTGTCGATCTCGGTGCGGGTCGGCGCGACAAACGTGTGGCTCTACGGCGACACGATCAGCAACGTCACCAGTTGGTCGCCATACGTTGGCGGATTCGTCCACTCGACCGCGATCACGCAACGCTACGGCTGCCTGCACGTGTCGCACGCCGGCGGGCAGCTCCTCCCGAACGACCCAGACGGCACATGGTACTGGATCAAGTCCGCTGCCGCTGTCGATACGACGCACCTGCGGGTCACCGCTGATCATGTCGCGCGGACCGGCACTGGTGCATGGGATTTCGCGGTGATCGGTGAGCGCACCGCGACCGCTGTCCTCGACAGCTACGGCGATGTGACGTTCCAAGCCTGGGCTGGTGCACGCGTGGCGCCGCAAAACATCGTCCAGAAGGACGGCGGGGTCTATGCACCGTGGACGCAGACGGTGTCCGAGGTCTCGACCGGGCGGGTGCTCGTGTCGGGGCTGCCGCACACCGCCTCGTACTTCTCCTACGCGCCGTCGGTGCATCCGTCGACAACGCACATGGCGTCCGGTAAGACGCTGCTCACGGTCTGCACGAACTCGTCGCCGCTGACCTCCTACGCGGGGTACCGGCCGCTGTGGTTCGAGGTGACACTGAGCTCATGAGCGGCTGGCAAGCGCTGAATCACCCGGTCGCCGCTGTGGTGCTGGCGTTGGCTGTGGTTGCTGCGCTGGTTCTGTTCGTGTGCGCTGCGCTGATCGCGCTGGGTGTGTGCGTTGTCGGCTACGCCGTCCGAGGTGGTTACCGCGCGGTGCAGCAGCGGCGTCCGAGTCGCCGTTAGACCTCGCCGCCTGGCGTGTGTGGATTCCGGGCCAGGCGGCGGGTTGCATCTTGACACGGCGCTACCTGGCGGGGACCGTACGTGACATCTAAGGGGGTCAGCCATGCTTGTCGCCGTATTGCTCTGGGTCGTCTGTGCCGGTGTCGCTGCGTTCATCGCGTCCACGAAGGGCCGCGAGGTCGGCACGTTCGCTCTGGCGGGTTTGCTGATCGGGCCGTTCGGTGTGGTGTGGGCCGCGCTCGCGCGGTCCGGTGAGCAGCGGGCCGCTGATGACCGGGCTGCGCTCGACGATGCGCGCGCCGAAGCGGCGAGGCGGGAACGTCGCAGCCGCCCAGTTGATCGCACACCGATGCGCTGGCCAGACGACACCGCATGACGTCCATGACGTGCGTCGACTACGAGCGGCACGAAGTGTTCTGCGCTCACACCGCAGTCGAGCCAAAGGTGAACTGGCGCACCGAGGACGGATGCAGCGGCCGGGTATGTCAGCTGTGTTGGCAGCAGTTCGGGATGCGGGCCTGGCCAGACCTAGCCGACCATATCGGCGGACCATCAGCAGGCCTCGATCTGCTCGATGCGCTGCGATTGCGACGGCCCTAGAACGCGCGAAAGAGCCCGCCCCGGCCTCGAGTGAGGCAGGAGCGGGCTCTGTGCATGGGGTGCGCGGGCTAGTCCGTGGGGGCGACCGTCCAGTGCATCACCGGGACTTCCGGCGTGTCGGTGATCTGCGCGTAGATCCGCGTCGACGGCACCGTCAGCGCGAGACCAGTCGTGGTCAGGCCCGGGCCGGTAAGGATCCGGAACCAGTAGCCAGTCAGCCCTGCGGCGGCCGGGTTCGCGGCGTGCACCGCAGCCGGGCGGGCCGGCAGCGACCCGACCGCGACGAACGTCCCAGTGACCGGCCAGGCCGTCTTGGTGAGGCTGAACTTCACGACGTCGCCGCTGATGTCGTGGTCGGCGTCGACGCGGAGGTAGTAGTACTCACCGGACTGGGCTAGTGGCATTCGGGTCCTGCCTCCGTTCGTGTCGCGTTCGGGCCCGGTGTCCAGCGGGTCGCTGTCGGGCCTGGGCTCATCCGTGCCGCTGCTTGGGCGGGTCCTGCCTGCCAGCGGGTCGCCGTAGCGCCTGCGGCCCAGCGGGTGGCATACGGCCCCGCGACGGCGGTGATATCGCGGGCCGGGGCCTCATCGGTGAGCGAGCTCCGCGCGATGAACGGGTGGGTGCGGGCTGGCCGGACGGGTCTCGCTATGACGATCGGGCTGGGCGTAGTGAGTTGCGGCGGGTCAGCGAGGGTGGCCCGGAGCACGATCGGTGGCTGCGCGGCGGCCCGTTTGACCGCTGCTGCGACGATGATCGGAGCTGGTGCGCCGATGGTCACGTCGGCGTAGGACGACCGGGAGAGGTATGGCTGCGGCGCGGGCTTGGGTGCGCCTGGGCCGGTGATGACGATCGCGGCCGGGGTGGTGAGCTGCGGCAGATCTTGCAGTGTCGCCCGGTAGACGTTGGCCGTTCCGGCAGGCAGCTGCGGTCGAGCGGCAGCGAGCACGATGGGCGGCGGCGTTGTCGGCGGCGGCGGTACGAAGTCGACCAGAGACGACCGGCTGACGTATGCCAACCCGCCAGCTGGGACAGGCGCCGTGCCGATAGCGACTATCGGTGGCTTAGTGGTGAGCTGCGGATCGTCCTGCAGGCTGCCACGGTCGACAAGCGGGGCGGGCGCTACGGGGAGCCGCGGCGGCGGGGTGACGGTGATCGGCTGCGGTGTCGCGCTCGTGGACGCCGCGACATCAACTAGCGAGGACCGGGCGATGAACGGGACCGGGGTGACGATGGTGGCTGCCGCACCGGTGACGACGACCGGTGGGCGCGTGGTGAGGACCGGGTCATCGACAAGGGCCGCGCGCGCGACGATGATCGCCCCTGCATGCCGCTGCGGCTGAACGGTGTTGATGATCGGCCCGGGCGTCGAAGCGTCGAGGAGAGACGACCGGCCGATGAACGCCTGCGCCGCTACGGCCCGTTGCATCGGGGCGGCGACCACAATCGGCCCAGGTGTCGCCGCAGTCGCCGCGACAACATCGGCCAGGGACGAGCGTGCCAGGAATGCCGGCTGGGCGATGACCGCGGCGGCGCGGCCGACAGTGACGACCGGCGCCCAAGTAATCAGGACCGGATCGTCAGCAAGCGACCCGCGTTCAATGAACGGTGCCTGCGCGGTCGGTGTCGGCGTGGCCCCGGTGACGACAATCGGCTCAGTGATCGCGCCGGTTGGCACAACGACATCGACCAGCGTGGCCCGCAGAACGACCGCGACCCCGCCACCCAATAGTTGCCGGATCAGCGGCTGTGTTGCACTGACGATGATCGGGCTGGGCGTGGTCAGAACGGGGGCGTCCGCCAGCGAGCCCCGCGTGACGATAGGGACGTTCGGGTAGCTGCGGCCCGCGATAGCCACCGCAGCCCCCTTCCTATATCAGGCCTCGGGCTATCAGCAGCGGCTGAACCACATGGTGGCGTTGACGTTGACCGCGGCGGGGGCGGTGCACCGCAGCCCAATCAGGTTCGACACAGCCGTGTCTGGGGAGTCGCCGTAAGGGAAGTCGTAGATGACGGTGCCGCCGTTCGGGGTGAGCGTGAACCGGTCGATCAGCGTCGCCGTGGTCGGCTCCACGGAGTAGTTGTACTTCGTGGTGAACCCGGCGGTGATCGACCGGCCCGAGGTCTGCACCACGGTCCCGCCGGTGCCGGTGCCATCCGTTGTCCAGGACACGATCTCCACGACGACGGGAATGGCAGAGGCGGTGACACCGTCAAAGCCGATGCGGTACTTGCGCAGGTCCACACCGAACTGTGCCGGCGCGATCACCGACAGGACGGTCTTCGCGGTGGCCGCGACCAGCGCGACAGCTGCGCCGACCTCGGCCGAGTACATGGTCTGAGCCATGGTGTTGCTCCTTCGGTTGGTGGCCGGGGTTGGCCTTGGTCAGAAGTTGGATGCTTGGAGCGCGGCGAGCGACGGCCCGATGACCGGGGTCGTTCCGGCAGCCGGAGCGGGGCCGGCAGCTGGAGCGAGGATGAACGCGTAGTGCGTGCCGACCTCGGCCCCGTTGCACGTCACGGTCATCGTGTAGGCGGTGGACTGCGCGAGCGTCAAACCGACCGTGTCGTCGCCGCACGAGCAGAGGAATCCGTTGCCTTCGTTGTTGTCGTACTGCTCGGTCGGGGTGCCGACGCTGGGGCTGGTCGAGGTCGGCGAGTAGGAATGCAGTGTCGATACGGCGTCGGCGGTGAACATGCCGACCAGCACGCACCCGGCCAACGCGGGCGTGGTCAGTGACGGCGTAGTCATCGCGGTCACAGCTGAGGCGTCAAAGTTGACGCCATGCGACGTGATCGCCGTCGTTAGAACCGCGCCCGACGTGTCACACCCGCTGTAGGCGAGCATGTTGCATAGCCAGTTCGTGGCACCTGAGATGGTCGCCGAGAAGTTGTCCGTGGCCGTGCCGTCAGCGATCCGGGCGTAGCTGTAGGTCTGCTGAGTGCTTGACGCGGTTGGCCCGTCGACCAGTGTCCACCCGGTCGGTGTCGTCAGCGTTGTGCTCGTTGAGTCCTGGCTCACGGAGACGAGCAGGACATCGTTCACTGCCCGACCAGCGGGCGCGGTGACGGTGGCCGGCGAAGCTGTGCCGTTAGATGGCGTCGCCGCGGCCCGGAACGCGATCCCGGCACCGCCGCCACCGGCGGGGAGCGGCAGGTAGATGCGGGTGCCGGCGCCGCGCTTGGCGCGGAACAGTGGCCGGGGTACCGGGTAGCGGGTAAGCCTCGGCATAGCTGCCCCTTATCCGCTAGTCGTCACCGAAGCACTCACTCGTCCCAGGTGAACGTGATATCGCATATTTGCCCGGTGCCGGTGGGGATGATGATCCCGATCGCGTCGTTGGTGGTGTTCGGGATGACCAGCCCCGCAGTTTTGCCGCCGCCGAATGTCCAGATGACGCCGGACCCGATCGCCGCACCCAGGGTCGCCTGCCGCAGCGGCGCGCTGATCGTCGTCGGGGTCACGGTGTGCGTGTTCGCGACGGTCGCGAGAACGGTCTGCGCGTTGTCGTCCTCATAGACCGGGGTCTGCGCGGTGCCTTTCGTGCCGGTGCCTGCGGATAGCCGCACCACCGCCACCGCGACCGCCGTGGTGGTGGAGTTGAACACGCCGATCTCGACGACCAGTGGCCGCACCGACGCTGTCGCATAGATGCTGCCAAGCGGCAGCGTCGCCGAACCGGCGCCGGTCGACCGGAACGCTGCTGAGTAGCGGGCCATGTCTAGGCTCCTGTCGGGGTGGTCATCGTCAGGTGGGCGAGCGGCGGCCCCGATGACGCTTGGAAGATCACTACGGCGACGGCGTTGGTGGTCGTGTTTTCCTCGATCGCGACGGCGATCGTGGAGAGGTCGATCTGAAAGGCCGGGTCGGGCGCGCTGACCGTGTACGCGACGGAGATGTTCGACGCGGCACTGCCCCCGGTGGTGCCGACCGTGACGGAGTCCGCCGAAGCTACCGGCCAGGAACCGGTGGCGCCCTGGTTGAAGTCGTCCAGGACAGCGGTGACCGTCATCCCGGCCGCGATCTCGAAGCCACGGAACAGCAACCCGGCCACGTCCTGGTCACCCGTTACCGGGGTACAACTCGTAGATTCGGAGACGCCCGCATTCCCGCCCGAACAGTTGACGGGGATCGAACCGTCCACGCCGGTCACGTTGAACGTCTCAGCCGCCCGGGCTGTCGCGGTCGGGTGGGTGACGGTGACCGTCGTGACCGTGCCGGCGCCGGTGACCTGCGCCCACGCCAAGACCGTCCGGACACCGGACGTGCCCGAACCGGTCGCGATATCGAACTCGGTGACGAACGCCCCGACCGTCGCGGTGCCTGCTGTCTGCGCGAACGAGACGGCACCCGTCTGCGGGTCCATCGAGAACCCGACAACCAGGCAGTCGCCCACCGCGTAGGCCGTCGTGGTGACCGTAATCGCGAGCGTGGTACCAGACGTCTTGCTCGAGCCCGACCCGGTGAGGGTGATCGTGGGCGCCGCCATCTAGGCTGCGACGACCTCGAAGGACGTTTCGGCCATCAGCGTTGAGCGTGTGCCGTGCAGCCACTGGTACGCGCTCGCGGTGTACGTGCCGGGGACGGTGATGAATCCGTTGAAGCTCAGGTCGATGCTGCCGTCCGGACCTACCGGGCCGCCCTGGAACGAGTACGCCTCAGGTGTCTGGATCACGATCTCCACCCCGCCTGCGTCCGGGTCGTAGCCGCTGCCGGTGAACTGCTCGTAGGCGTTGGAGTCGGTGAACGTGGCAGGGTTCGGGGTTGCGGTCAGGGTTGCTTTGCTCATGCGGGGCTCCTTTATTGGACTCGGTCGGTGCAGCTGGCCAGCAAAGCGCTGGTCACGTCGTTCACGAACTCGTACTTGACCTTCCCGGACAGGTCCCATTCCACCGGCTGCGAATAGCTGCCGTCGGGGTTGACCGTGATAACCACGTCGCCGTAGCTGTCGGTGTGGCCGTTGTAGGTGAAGTACGTGTACAGGGCGACGGGCACGTCGGTGGGCAGCGCAGCCGCCGACAGAGTGCCCTGCTGCAGGACATGCAGCGGGTTCGGTGTCACGTCGCACGACGCCCCCGTAGCGCCAGCGCTCGGCGCGGCGCAGAGGACGAACGCGAACACGCCCGCGAGGAACAGTCTCATAGCGGTCATCCTTCGTTAGGGATCTTGTGGGTCGTGCCGGCAAGGACGCAGGCGTCGTAGCCCTGCTGCGCGAGCTTGCGTTGCGCCCGGGTGCCCTTCGCTGGTGGCGGGGTTTTCTGCGCGAGGTGCCACATCAGCATGTGGACCGTGTAGTGGCAGTTGTCGCACAGTGTGGCCAGGTTGGACGGGACCGTGAGGCCGCCGGTCACCTGGGGCTGGATGTGGTGGGAGACGTATCGGGTCGCGGCCGGGTGGTGCACCCACCGGGCGACCGCGCACTCGGACGGCGGCTTGAGCTTCACGGCTTCGGCGGATCGGACGGCGGCTGTGCGGGGCTGGTGTGCATGCGGGTAATCCACCCCACGACCAGCGGCAACACGACAGGCACGACCGTCGCCGCGAGCTGCGTCCACCCCGACGCCTGCGTCTCTGTGATCAGCCCATGGCTGACGGCATAGCCGAGGGCACCGCCGACGACAGCGAGCACCGACGCCGCGGTGACCACCGGTTCCTGCTGGACCGCGCTCACGGTGCGCTCGGGGTGGCCGTGCCGGTGAGTTGCACAGTCAACGGCACCGCGCCGCCCGGGCTGCCGGGCTGCAATTGCGCGACCGCATCTTGTAGGTCGGTGACCTTTGCGGCGAGCTGCGCGACCGCAGCGAGCACGCTCGCGGACGTGTCGCTGACGGACTTCTTGATCCCGGGGACCGTGTTCGGGTGGGTGCTGTCGTTGCGGTAGTCGGCGATCTGCCGGTAGGCGCCATCAGCGTCCCGGGTCGTAACGGCGGACAGAACGGCGTCGAGCTTGGCTTCCTGTTCGGGTGTCATGTCGTCTCCTGTCGCACCCCAAAGGGTGAAGTAGTCCGCGAGCGGCGCTTTGCACGCTCCCCCGTCCAGCGATTGCCCCCCGACGAGAGCGTTCGATGTGAACTGCCAGATCCCTACCGGCCGGCCGCCGTACCCGGTCCAGCCCGAGCCGCTGTCGCCGCCCCTGGCGGCGTAGCCCTGGTCGAGCAATGCCGGGGTGTTGCTGCCATAGCTGGACGTCATCAGCGCGCCGAGTTCGGCCGGGATCGTGGGGTTGCCGAGGTAGTTCCAGTACCAGTGCGGCAGGTAGATCAGCGGCACCCGGTAGCCGAGTGCCTTCAACGCGCGGCTCACCCCGACCGCGTTGCCCACTGTCGGGTGAGTGGTCTTGTCGGTCTCGACGTCGAGCATCACCGGGATCGACGTGTCGCCGACAACGGAGTGGAAGTTCGCGGCCTGCTCGGCGTAGGTCGACCCGGGCAGCGGCGGGTATACGAAGTGGTAGGCCGCGAATGGGAGCCGCGCCGTCTTGCACTGGTCGTGGAAGCTGCGGTACAGGGTGTCTTTCTTCGTCTCGGCGAGCGAGGCCCGGGCGATGACGTAATCGACGCTGCCGTCGGTTGGGATGATCAGGCCTGGGTTGTGCTCGGAGATGTCGATGCCAAGAGCCGTCATCCGGTTTCCCCCATCATTTGCGTGCGGCGAGATAGCCGAGGATCAGCACAGCCAGCACCAACACGGAGACCACGATCGTGGTGACCTGCCGCTGGTTGGCCGTTTGCGCCGCGGCACCGACGTCCTGTCCCTGGTTCAGGTCGAGGCGGCTGTTCATTTGCTGGATAGCCACAGCGTTACGGCTGGTGTCGCTGTCCACCTTCGACTGCAGCGCCTCGATCTTCTCGATTAGCGACTGGTGCGACGCGTCGTACTCGGTGCGGGACAGGAACGTCGCCGCCTGATCAGCGAGCTGCCCACGGAACTCGTTGACGTTCTCGAACCGCTTCTCCGCGGCAACCTCGGCTTTCGACACCGCTTTCTCCGCAGCGTCGAGCGCGGCTTGCACGGCCCGGTCCGCGGCGGTAAACGCGGTCTGCATCGCTGTCTGCTGCGCCAGGAAGGCCGCGTCGATCGCTTTCGTCTGCGTGGCGTACCGCTCGTTCAGCATCGACCGGAGGTCATCGATCTCCCGCTGCAGATGGGAATGCAGCGTGTCCACTGACCAGCCGGACGGCTCGGCCCGTGTCTCACCCCCGCCAGCGGTCATTTCCGGGTCAGGACCGTGAGCAGATACCCTCCCGCCGGCCCCCACACCGTCGCGACACCGATCAGGAACCACCGCCAATTCTCCAACCGCGACACCCGCCCAGCGGTCCGCTCATGCTCAGAATCCTGCTTCGCGTGCTCCACCGCCTTCTCGGCACGGATCGCGTGGATCTCGTCGCGGAGCTGCTGCAACGCAGGGTCAACGATCGTCGTTAGGCGGGCCACTTGCCGGGCCACCTCCTGCATCTCCTTGTACATGTCGGAGGGGGTGATCACGATCGAGCCGGGCACAACGTTGGCCGTCGGGTCCATCAGACCTCCTCCGGGGATGCGCCCAGGAGTCCGGGGGCGACAGTAGAAGCGGTCACGTTAGTAATTCGTCTTTGTCGTCGTCGCGGGCGCCGACGCGCACCGTCAGATCGTGAATTCGAGCGGGTCCGACTCCAGATCGAGGAACTCCGACGTGCTTACGTTGATGTTCTTGCTGACCTGATCGACGGTGATGCCCTCAATCGCCTGGAGCGCCTGCACCAAGCCAACAACGTCCTCATCGGTGTATGTCGTCGATTCAAGCCTGAGCGACACGTCGTTGCCGCTATTCAGGTCCGGGTACAAATGGATGTTGTACTGCGTCGATGTGTCAGGACCCTGGATAGTATTCGACATCTTCTAGCCCCTTCGCGTGAACATGAGTGTGTTGTTTCGAGTGGCAATGGTGTTGAAGGCCGCGGCGGCATTGCCAGAGTCCTGGCGGGCTGATACGAATACAGTTGTTCCGGACGTGAAGTAGCGAGTCATGATGGCCGACGTCTCCCAGTTCCCCGAGGGCAATGAGGTAATTTGGTTCCGTTGGTAGATCGTGCCGCCGGAGAGAGTGGCGCTGCTGAAATCAATGAAGGCGCGAGCGGCAGTGGCCCCAAACGTGCTGCCAGACAAGCCGACTTCAATGTCATAAACGCCGTCAGCAGGCGCCGTCCATTGACCCGTCGTCATGTTGTACGCGCTGCCGTAATCGCTAGTCAGCCTGGTGGTGGCGCTGGCCTTGAGATTGACCGTAGTCGCACTGTCGATTCGCGTTGCCGGAATGGTCAATTCCTCGTAGTAGCCGCCCGACAGGCCCGCTGCGACTGCCGTGTTGGTGCGTATCCCGGCCGGGTAGGAGTTGCCGTAGATGTCGGTGCCAGCTACCCCAGCGAGTGACGCGACGAGAACGCGAGCGCCGCCGTACTTGATGCGGATCTTCCCAGCCGCGCCAGCCCCGCCAGTGCGCGGAGTCGAGCCGGCTCCCGCCCCGCCCCCGCCGCCCCCAGGTGCCAAGCCCGCCGAGCCGACCGCGCCGGTGCCGCCACCGTTGCCTCCGTTGCCGCCCGCGCCGCCGTCGGTGACAGCCGAGCCGCCAACACCGCCCGTGGTCGGGTTCGTGCCGGCCCCGCCGCTGTTGCCGGAGCGGGTAGATCCGCCTGAGGACCCGCCGCCGCCGCCGAGCGTGCCGAAGGTGCCACCCGCTGCGTGGCCCGCGCCTCCGCTGAAGTGGACCGTGTTGGTGCTGCCGGTGGCACCCGGCACCGAGATCCCAGGTCCGTACGTGCCTCCACCGAGGCCGCCGTGCGCGACCACGACGGTCGAGTTGAAGACCGTGTCTCCACCGTTGCCAGCAGCTGCGCCGGACGTCGCACCGGCCGCGCCGGCAGCGCCGACCGTGTAGGGGATGCTGGCAAGTGGGGTGACGGCGATGTTGTCTTCGCGGGCGTACTCCCCGGCGGCGCCACCGCAGCCTCCGAAGGTGCCCGCGCTGCCCTCGCCGCCGCCGCTGCCGCCCCAGCATTCGACACGGTCAAGATTGGACACCCCGGCGGGCACGGAGAAGGTGGATGCACCGGCGGTGGTGAGGTTGACGGTGGTCTGCCCGGACAGGGCGTAGATCAGGACCGTGCCGCCGTCCGGGTCGACGGTGATGTCGCAGTCGGTGATGTCCGAGGCGAGGATCTGCGACGCGCCGATCGACCCGGCGGACACGGCACCAGCGGTCAAGGTGCCAGCGGTGATGGTCTGCGCGTCGAGCGCGCCAGCGGCGATAGCTCCGGCTACGATCGCGTTCGCCGCGACCAGGTCAGCGGTGACCGACCCGGCAGCGATCGCGTTCGTACCGAACTGGAACGGCACCCACGCCGACCCGGACCACTGGTTGAGCTGGTAGCCGTTGTTGCCGTCGTACCAGAGGTCACCAGTGTGTGGGCTGACCGGGGCCGTGTTACCGATCGTGACGTCTTTGCCGCTGGTCGTGAACGTCACCTGAAGCGGTGTGATCGTCGCCGGAGTGATCCGCCCACCGTCAAAGGACGGCGTCCGGCCGAGGATGTCGACGACCGTCCACTCGCCGCCGTTGGAGGTGACGGTGACCGATTCGCCCTCGCCGGGGTCGCGGATGCCCTGCGGGAGCAGCGGGATCAGGGCGTGGCTGATGACGCAGTCGAGCACGTCGGCGTTATCGACGGAGCCGGGCAGCTCGATCAGCGCGCGGTACTCGACGAACACGGCGCTGGTGGCCGGGTCCCACATGTCGACCGGGGTCGCGGCGGGCCAGGCCGCGGCCACCGTCGATGCGAGCGTGATGATCGCCGTGGCAGGGTCCGCGGCGGTGTAGGCGAGGATCTGCGCGGCCGGGTCGTCGCCGCCGATCCGCAGCGTCCCACCCGCCTCGGAGAAGTAGGCGGCGTCTTCGACGGTTAGCGACGCGGCGCCGATGGACACGCTCGACGCGAGAATGTCGCCGAGCACGACTGACTCGACGACGGTGACGGTCCCGGACAGGGTCTCGGTCATCGCCCACGCGCCTGGACCCGCAGGTTCTTGAGGAACCCGACCGTCATCGCGGGGCCGGCGACTAGCGGCAGGGAGAACTTCCGGACGTAGAACGTCGTCGACACCGCCCCGCCGGTCAGGCCGCACACGTCGAACGGCTCGAGGTGCGGGATCGGGAGCGCCTCGAACTGCGCGTCAACGGCCTGCAGCAGCGCCCGGGCGAGCGTGGAGTTGGCGAGCGCGGCAGCCTCAGCGGTCGAGGACACCGAGTCGTCGTTGATCTCTTGCAGCAGGTGCCGCGGGACGCCGCCGCGGCCCAGCCTGGTCGGTGACAGCGGATGCGACGGCGCCGCGACTGCGGTCCAGTGGTAGTGCTTCTTCGACCCTTTCGGGCTCGCACCGGTCACCGCGACCGTGTTCGCCAGACCCTCGATGCTGTAGGAGATCCGGGGGCGGGTGGTCGTTGTCTGGTCATTGAACGTGTAGGTCGAGGTGGCCGGGACACCGCGCAGCCGGCACACCCCGGCGCCGTCGTAGTAGAGGTGGCGGCTCAGCGACTTCGCGAGGCGCATCGCGACTGGCCAGGGCGGGTCGCCGCGGGGGATGCTGATCGGCACCGACAGCTTCGGTGCCAGGTCCGGCACCGAGAACTGCGACTCACCCGTCCGCGAGGTCAGCAGATGCAGCAGCGCGGTGGTCTTCTTCATGCCCTTCGGCAGCGTCATCGGCAGCCACGTCGCACCCATCGCGAGTGTCTCTTTGCCCTGCGCCTCGACATCGATGGTGGCGTCGGACCGGTCGAGCTTGCTAACCGGTCCGGTGAACACCGGGACGAACACCCAGGTGCCGGCGACGAGCACGCCGTAGGTGATGTGCAGCATCCGGTCGAGGTACAGGACAGCGTTCGCGGGGCTGTCGGAGTCGAACGGCAGCGACCGGTCCGGGTCAAACAGGGTCACCGTCGCGGAGCGGGTGATGTCGGCCGAAGCATCGACGTTGACCTGCCCGTCGAGGAGGCGGTCGGACACGTTGAGGAGCGAGTTGCCGTTGAGGTCCAGGATGCTGATGCGCACTTGGATCTCGTGGTGCATGGCGAGTGTCGACTGGAATGCGCGCAGCGTCGCCGAGGAGACCCCGACCGGCATCATGCTGCCGGGTCCAGACTCCAGAAGGAGAACGAGCAGGCACGGTCTCCCGGGCGGCCTTTGTCCAGCGGGGCGAGCACGATCGCGCCGATCGTGCAGCGGACCGACTGCCCACCCATCAGCAGGTACAGCTCGGTATCGGGCTGGGACTTGAACGTGAGCATGTTCGCAACCCACGTCGAGGACGGGGTGCCCGCGTAGGGGACGATGCGCCCGGAGATGGTGCCTTCCAGGCCGCGGCGGGCCTGCGTGATCCGCACCGCCGCGCCCGGCCCCACCGGGTAGTATACGGCGGCCGTCTCGGGCATGTCGTAGTTCGCGCCGCCGGTGATGACGATCGGGACGAGCAGACCCAGTTCGGGGCTGGACAGCCAGATCGCTGTCGTGGCTCGGATCTGCGCGACCGCGGTCGGGTTCGACGCCGACGTGACGCCGTTGACGACGGCCTGCACCGACCACGTGTGCGACACGTTCGGCGCCAGGCCTTGGTCGGTGTAGCTGTAGGTGGTGCCGGAGACGAACACCGCGCCGGGCAACACATTCGTCACCCGGACGCCGTCGCGGGTGATCGTGAACGAGTCAGGCGCGGTCGACCGGTTCCAGGTCAGCACCACCGCGGGCAGCCCGATCGGGCTGGGGACGGCGGTCAGCGAGGTTACGGTGGCGACGGTCGCGGACAGGTTGAAGAAGAACGCCCGCGCGACCTCGACATAGGTCGGGTCACCCGGCGTGGCTTCGCGGCTCACGTTGTCCCAGATCCGCAGCGTCACCCGGTAGGTCGCACCCTGCACCTTGAGCACCCCAGCCGGGAGGGTGTAGGCGAGTGTCGCCGACCCGGTGATCTTCCCGGTGTCGTGGAGCGGGTGGTTCGGGTCGGAGTCCAGCGCGATCTGGATCTGCCACGCGGACTGGGTGCCGGTGTGCGTCCAGGTGATCGGCGGGGTGAACTCCGACACGAAGTTGTTCGGGCTGACGGCGGGGTTGGTGAGCGTCAGCGTGGGCTGCGCGGTCCTGGTGAACGTGGCCGGGTCCGACCATGCCGACCACAGACCGGCGGCGTCCTGGGTGCGGACCCGCCATTGCGTGGTCACCCCGACGGACAGGCCCGCGTAAGCGGTGGTGGTCAGGTCGAGCTCGGGCACCGAGGACGAGACCGTGCCGGAGTCGAAGCCGGGGGTGGTGAAGTTGCCGGCGGTGTCGATCTGGACTTGGACTGCGGACAGGCCTTGCGAGCCGGACACGTCGACGTAGTCGAACCGCAGGATCGGCTTCGCGATCGACACCGACCGGCCACCCGACGGCGACAGGGTGTGCGGGGTGCCAGGCGCGTCTGACCAGGTGACGACGAGGACTGGGCGCCAGTCGGTGCGGATGGAGTTCAGCGAGTAGAACGACGATGCGCCCGCCGCGCCCGATGTGATCCGGAAGCCGTAGTAAGCG
>Ga0070708_100001151_pt1 | contig 20331 bp, 21 predicted proteins | sample KBSK5503metaG_FD_65469 | JGI IMG/M metagenome (GOLD analysis project Ga0070708, IMG submission 65469) | Corn, switchgrass and miscanthus rhizosphere microbial communities from Kellogg Biological Station, Michigan, USA - KBS K5-50-3 metaG | ecosystem: Host-associated > Plants > Roots >... | reverse complement strand
GTCCCACGCGGCCGCGCTGCTTGGGCCCAATGCGGATGGATGTGCCGACGGACGACGAAGGTCGTAGCCCAACCTACGAACCGAGGAGACCGGCGGCGCAGACGCCGCATTGGGCAGCAGCCCGAAGGGACGGGGCTGTTCGGGCGGTCTCCTTTGTCGCCGCTCGCTCGTGTGGCGTCAACCACACGTCGCTCGCTGCTTCGCGCATCCCATCCCGAACAGCTCCCCGTCGCGACCGCGCGCGACTTGTTCAGAGGTTCCTTAACCGCTACGGCATTCCCTCGGCAGGAATCTCTGGGGAATGTCGATGGGTACGCAGGTCCACTGAATGCGCTCGAGGGAATCCACAGTGGGGGCAAGCAGGATCGATCGCCCGAACAACTCCGGAATCGCCGCGCCCAACCCTAGCCGCAGGCGTCCGTTGGCGGGACGGAAGGTGACCTCGTCGAAAACGGCCGTGGCCGCCTGGATCCGCAACGCGCCTACATCGATTCTGCGCGGGACGGCGCGAAACCGGGCCCAGCTTTCCTCGATCTCCTGCTGCAGCGGACGGACACTCGCCAAGGCCGCGGCGAGTTTCGTCCGCGCTTCGTGCTCGACATAGGCCACACGCATTCGCGGGGCCGCGAGGTCCGCCGCCAGCAGGAGGGCGCCGCCGCCAAGCAGGAGTGCCGATGCGAGTGAGACAGGATTGCGGCTTGCCAGGAGGCTCGCCACCTGCGCCGCATTGCCCGTGCTCGCCTCCGCTCGCTGCACCATCCGCCTGACGCGGCGATACAGCAGCGAATTGGCGACCATCGCGGGAATAATTCCCGGCAGGATCCAGATCGCCACTGCAGCAGCCACAAGCCACGGCACCGGCGCGCTGTCGATGCGCATCGCGAGGGCGCCGAACGCGAACGCGCCCGCCACCGGCAGCAACGCAAAGACGAGTCCCGCCACCCAGAGCTTGCGGTAGAACGCCCATACACTGGGTAGCAGAAACGATGGCCAGTGCCAACCCGGTGCGCCCCGGCCGGCGCGCTCGTATTTCAGGAAGCGCGGCGCGTAATAATCCGCCGATGGACCCACGGCGACGCGAAAGAGCAACGCCAGCGCGGGCCTGACGCGCGTCTTCCGTGCTTCGGCGGCAGAGACGCCGGGAATGTCGATCGTGTCGAGAAAGGTCGCGGGGGTCGGGTCGCCGGAGGAAGCTTCGTTCCGGGCGACGGGGGTGCCGCAGCGGCCGCAAACCGGTGCGCCAACGCGCATACGGCCGCCACAACGATTGCACAAGCGCCTTGCTTCACTCAATATGGACCCTCCATCACCGCGCATTCTACCAAGCGCGCCCGCGTCTGTCGCATTGAAAGTCGGTGGTTGACGCTCTGCCCCTCTCGCGCTTAGCCTTTCGTTTCGCATCAATCATTACTTCGGCGCGCGGGCGCAAATGCGCGTACGCTCCGAAGACAAGGTCACAAAGAAGGACCGTGTGCGTGCACCAAGGGAGTGTTCTTACCGATGCCGGAACAACACCGCGTGCTGCCGTTGCTGAACAGCCAGTGCGCCGCGATCGACGAGCTGTTCATCGAGGAAGTCGGCCCCTTCGGCCGGCTCGTCGTCGGCGAGGCGCGCGCAAAGTGGCTGGCGGGCGGACGCCGGGTGAAAACCAGCGATATCGACGAATACATCGCGCTGCTCGCCAAGGAAGTGCCCGAGCCGCGCCAGAAGGCTGAATTCATCGCCGGCGCACGCCGCATCGCCGGCCGAACCTGAAGGGACCACAACATGCTTTCGAGAGTGTCGATCACGATGCAATTTGCGCTGGTGTTCCTGGTGGCTCTGGGGCTCATCGGCGGCGCGTCCTGGCTCATTCTCGACCGCGTCTACTTGAGCCAGTTGAAGAGCCAGGCCGAAACGGTTGCCGACAACGTCGATGCGTTCGGCAGCTGGGTCGCGCAGTACGGTCGAGTCTGGGTGCGCGACGACGACCGCAGTTACTTAGGGCACCTGGGCCTCTTCCAGCCCGAAGACATGACGGCAACGCCGCCCAAGGTCACCGAGGTCAATTTCTATTCGAAGAATCCCGCGCTGGCCCAACGCGAGTACTCGGAAGTCGTCGAACGCTCGGCGTCGCCGTCGAAGTTCCGGCTCACGTCGCACAACGTGATGAACCCCGGCAACAAGCCGGATGGCTTCGAGGCAGACGCGCTGCGCCGTATCCGGGATGGCGGCCTCAAGGAATATTACGAACTGATGCCCGGCGGGTTCCGGTACGCCCGCACCGTCTATCACAAGGCATCGTGCATCGTTTGCCACGGCGACCCCAACGCCGCGCCGAACGATGTCAAGGTCCGCTACGGCACGCAGAACGGATTCGGCTTCAAGGAAGGCGACGTCGCGGGGATCATCAGCGTGCGGCTCCCGGCGCGCTCGTTCTGGGACGTCGCGCGAGAAGTCGTAGGCATCATGGAACTGCTGATGGTCGCCGCGGCGTTCGTGGTGGCCATGGTGTTCATCCGCTACGCGGTCGTCGGTCCGATTCGCAGGCTGACGCAGGCGACGCGGCAGATTTCGATCGGCAAGGCGGCCGACTTGGGCGTGGGCCGAACGCATGCCAACAGCGGCAACGAACTCGATCAGCTCGCGATGGCGACCGAACGGTTGCGCCTGTCCATCAACATGGCCATCCAGCGGCTGACCAAGAAAAGCAGCCCGCCGCCGTCTTGACTGGCTACTTGGCCGCGTACAGCGCGGGAAATTGCGTGCGAAGGTTTTCCACCTTGGGCAGGTCGTTGAACACGATGTACGGCTGCGTCGGATGCAGGGCGAGGTAATTCTGGTGATAGGCCTCGGCCGGGTAGAACGACGGTAACGCGACGACTTCGGTTACGATCGGTCGCCCATACGCCTTGGCTTGATCGAGTTGCGCGACATACGCTTGGGCCACGCGCTTCTGCTCATCGCTCGTCGTGAAGATGACCGACCGGTACTGCGTGCCGAAATCCGGACCCTGACGGTTGAGTTGCGTCGGATCGTGCGCGACGGAGAAGAACACTTCGAGCAGCTTGCCGTACGAAACTACAGCCGGGTCGAACGTGACCTTCACCGATTCGGCGTGGCCGGTGGATCCCGTGCTGACCATTTCGTAATCCGCCGTCTTGGCTGCGCCGCCTGCGTAGCCCGAGACCGCGCTCGACACCCCCTTCACGTGCCGGAAGACGGCCTCGACGCCCCAGAAGCAGCCGCCCGCAAAGACGGCCGTCTGCGGGCCCTTGGCGGCCGAGGCGGGGATATCGACGGCGGGCGCGGGAAGCGTCACCGCGCGTTCGGCGGCACCGCAGGCCTGCACCAGGATGACAAGGGCCAGCCCCAGCAACATGGATGCCCGGCGCGGGATGACTTTGAGCATGGTGCGTCTCCTTGGTTGGAAAAGGGGTCCGTTCGACCCGTTAAGCCCGTTAGTCGGGGAAATCCGGCAAAAATTTCATTCCCGTCCGCATTTCTTTCGAAGTCCGGCCCCCGTCGCAAAACAGCCGGCGGAGTGGCATTCTTCCGTCCCGGCCTCGAAATTTCGCGGTCCACGAAGGAGCGCCGCATGACCTGGTCCCTGATCGCGCGCGACGCCTCCGGCGCCTTAGGCGTCGCCGTCGCCAGCCGCTTTTTTGCGGTCGGGGCACTGTGTCCGCACGCGGCGAGCGGCGTCGGCGCCCTGTCGACGCAGGCGCTCGCCAACCCGTTGTACGCCTCTGCCGCATTGCAGGCCATGGCACGCGGCCAGCACCCGCGCGATATTGTGGACGCGCTCACCGGCGCCGACGAAGGCCGCGAGCACCGCCAGCTCCACATGATCGATGCAAAGGGACGAATCGCCGCGCATACGGGCTCCGCATGCATCGCGTGGTGCGGACAACGCGCGGGCCGCGACTATTCGGTGGCGGGCAACATGCTGGCAGGGCCGCAGGTGATCGAAGACACCGCTGCAGCCTTCGAAGCAGGCGGCGAACTTCCTTTCGCGTTGCGCCTGATCGTGGCGCTTGCCGCGGGAGAAGCCGCAGGCGGAGACAAGCGCGGCAAGCAGGCCGCGGCGCTGCTCGTGTGCACGACGGAAGACTACCCGGCACTCGACCTGCGCGTCGACGATCACACCGAGCCGATCGCCGAGTTGCGGCGCCTTTACGACGTGAGCCTCGAGCGCTTCCAGCCGTTCGTCGCTTGCCTTCCTTCGCGCGACCGGCCCTCAGGCATCACCGATCGCGCCGCGATCGAGGCCGAGATCGTGCGCTTTCAAGCGGCCCGGCAACTCGCGCCGCCTACCTAGGTTCCCCAATGACGCGTGCTATGCTGAATCGCGGAGGAAGCGCGCAGCCAACAATCTTGCGGAGAATGACCATGCCCACTCGACACCGTGCTCACGGCTTTGCATTTGCGCTGGCGCTTTCCGTAATCTTCGTGCCGCTCGCACCTGCGCAGACGCTGCGCATCGGCCTGGCCGAGGATCCCGATGTGCTGGACCCCACGCTCGCGCGGACCTTCGTCGGGCGCATCGTCTTCGCGTCGCTGTGCGACAAGCTCTTCGACATCGACGAAAAGCTCAACATCGTGCCGCAGCTTGCGACCGCGTACGAGTGGTCGGCCGACAACAAGGCACTCACGTTGAAACTGCGGCCCGGCGTAACGTTCCACGACGGTGAGAAGCTCGATGCCGCGGCCGTCAAGTACAGCCTCGAGCGGCACAAGACGATGCAAGGATCGAATCGCCGCGGCGAACTCGCACTCGTGTCGACGGTGGACGTGATCGATCCGGCAACCGTGCGTCTCAACTTGTCCGCACCCTTTTCGCCGTTGCTGGCGCAACTCGCCGATCGCGCGGGGATGATCGTCTCGCCGAAAGCCGCGCAGGCCGCGGGCGACAAGTTCGGCGCCAATCCGGTATGTTCCGGCCCGTTCAAGTTCGTCGAACGCGTCGCGCAGGACCGGATCGTCGTCGAGCGCTTCGCCAATTACTGGAACAAGGCCGAGGTCCACTTCGACCGCGTCGTCTACGTGCCTATCCCCGATGCGACGGTCCGCCTATCCAATCTTCGCGCCGGGCAGCTCGACTTCATCGAGCGGGTGCTCCCCTCCGACGTGCCGCAGCTCAAGATCGATGCGCGGTTCAAGCTTGCCCGAATCACGGAGCTCGGCTACCAGGGCATCACGATCAATGTCGGCAATGGCGACGCCGGACAGAAGAATCCGCTCGGGCGCGACCCGCGCGTGCGCGAGGCCTTCGAATTGTCGCTCGACCGCGATGGCATTGTGCAAGTCGCCATGGACGGCGAATCCACCGTCGGCAACCAGTGGGTGCCGCCCGCGAATTCGTACTACGCGAAAAACATGCCGGTGCCGAAGCGCGACGTCGCGCGCGCCAAAGCGCTGTTGCAGGAAGCGGGCGTACCCAATCCCGCGTTCACATTGATGACGCCGACCAACAGCGACCAGCAGAAGACGGCGCAGGTCGTGCAGGCGATGGCGAGGGAAGCGGGATTCGACGTCAAGATCCAGTCCACCGAGTTCTCGACGTCGCTCGACCTGGCCGACAAGGGCCAGTTCGAAGCCTACGTGCTGGCGTGGAGCGGCCGCGCCGATCCGGATGGCAATATCTACAGCTTCGACGCGTGCAAGCAGCCGCTCAACAATGCCGGCTACTGCAAGCCCGAGGTGGATGCGATCCTCACGCGCGCGCGCACGACGCGCGATCCCGCGGAGCGGCAAAAGCTCTACGAGCAGCTTGCGGCCATCGCCCTCAAGGACCGGCCCATCATCTACCTCTATCACCGCAACTGGCTTTGGGCGTACACGAGCAAGCTGGGCGGCCTGCGCACGATCCCCGACGGTCTCATACGCGTGCAGGGATTGAAATTCAATTGAGTGTTGACGCGCCCGGCCGATGCTGACGTTTCTCGTCCGCCGCGTCGCGCAGATCGTCCCGACGCTGATCTTCGTGTCGATGCTGATCTTCGGCCTGCAGCAGCTGCTGCCGGGCGACCCGGCGCTCGTCCTGGCAGGCGAGGAACGCGATCCCACCGTCATCCAGCACCTGCACGAGAAGCTTCATCTCGACGACCCGTTGCCGGTGCGCTACGGCTACTGGATCAGCGGCGTGCTGAAGGGCGATCTCGGGGAATCGATGCGCCTGCAAAAGCCCGTACTCGAACTCATTCTCCAGAAGCTCCCCGTAACGCTCGAGCTCGCGCTCCTCGCGATCGTCATCGCGCTCGCGATCGGGATCCCCGCCGGCATTGTTTCTGCGGTCAAGCGCAACACGGCGTGGGACTATGCGGCGAATGCGGTCGCGCTGTGGGGACTGTCGACGCCGAATTTCTGGCTCGGCATCATGCTGATCCTGCTCTTTTCGGTAACGCTGGGCTGGCTGCCCGCGTCCGGATTCGTCAGCCCGTTCGAGGACCTGCGTGCCAATCTCGCGGCTCTGATCATGCCCGCCTTCGTGCTCGGCAACGCAATCGCCGCCGTGCTCATGCGGCACACGCGCAGCGCGATGTTGCAGGTGCTCTCGTCCGATTACGTGCGGACAGCGCGCGCCAAGGGACTGCCCGAGAGCCGCGTCGTGCTGCAACACGCATTGCGCAATGCGCTGATCCCTGTGATCACGCTCGGCGCGCTGGAGCTGGGCACGCTCCTGTCCGGTGCCGTGCTCACCGAGCAGGTATTCACGATTCCCGGGTTCGGCAAGCTCATCGTCGACGCGGTCTTCAATCGCGACTACTCGGTCGTTCAGGGCGTCGTGCTGTTCACGGCGACCGCGTACATCGTGCTGAATCTCTTCGCCGACATCGCGTACGTCGTCGTCAATCCGCGAATGCGTGCGCATTAGGACTGGCTCCCGGTGGCCACGCTCGCGAGCGCCCTTCCGTCAACGATCGAAGTGATCCGGGCGGTCCCGCGTGCGCATCCAGTGCGGCGGCTCTTGCGCCGCCCCGCCGCCGCGATCGGGCTCACGGTGATCGTGATCGTCGTCGCCGTAGCGCTGCTGGCGCCGGTCGTCGCACCCTACGATCCGCTGGCGACGAGCTGGACGGCGGTCCGCAAGGCGCCGAGCGCCGCGCACTGGTTCGGCACCGACGAAATCGGCCGCGACGTTTTGTCGCGCGTCGTATGGGGCGCGCGCGCATCGCTGCTGGCGGGCATCGTTTCCGTACTGATCTCGCTGTCGATCGGCGTACCGGTCGGGCTGCTGGCCGGTTACGCGGGTGGCAAGGTCGACATGCTGATTTCAAGGCTGACCGACGCCTTGCTGGCGTGCCCGTTCCTGATCCTGGCGATCGCATTGGCCGCGTTTCTGGGCCCCAGCCTCACCAATGCGATGATCGCCATCGGCATCTCGGCCACGCCGGTCGTCATCCGTCTGACGCGCGCGCAGACGATGGCGATCAAGGCCGAGGATTTCGTGCTGGCCGCGCGCGCGATCGGCAATCCGCCATGGCGCATCGCACTTCGCCATGTGTTGCCCAACGTCATCCCCGCGTTGATCGTCCAGGCAACGCTCGCGATCGCCGCCGCCGTGATCGCCGAGGCGAGCCTGTCGTTTCTGGGATTGGGCCAGCAACCGCCCGCGCCGAGCTGGGGCAGCATGCTCAACGTCGCCAAGAATTACATCGACAACGCGCCGTGGATGGCCGTCTGGCCGGGCTTGTCGATTTTCGTGCTGGTGCTGTCGTTCAACCTCGTGGGTGACGGCCTTCGCGACGCGCTCGATCCGCGGGAAGTTTGACGACCTGTCGGAATCCTCCTAGCCGGCCGTAGGAGCCCGCCTGATTTTCCGGCGAAATCGCTCGCTCCGCGGAACCGCGCTTGCGCCGGTCAAATCGAAACTGACATCGCCGTCAGCACTATGAGGAGGAACTATGGATCCGCGTAAGTCTCTGCTCATTGGAATGCTCGCGAGCACAATGGTCGCTGCACCCGCATTCGCGCGAACCAACGTCGACGTCGACATCAACATCGGGCCTCCGCCGGCGATTGTCGAAGTGGTTCCGGAACCCCGCGTGGGCTACACGTGGGCGCCGGGCTACTGGGAGTGGAACGGGCACCGCCACGTCTGGGCCAAGGGTCACTGGATTCGCGAGCGCCATGGTCAAGTGTGGGTCCCGGACCAATGGGAGCAGCATGGCGACCGCTGGCATCATCGGCGAGGCTATTGGAACCGCGGTTGACGTTTAACGAAGAGCTCTTCGGCCAGACTCAAGGACTCTTCGCGGGCTCGCCCACGCCGCGCGGCGCCATCAGACGCACGCTTGTCGCCGGCTCGACGCCGGCGAGCGCCGCGATCGGCACCGCCATGGCGCGGTCCGCGACCGCCGCCTGCGCCGGCGTGAGCGTCGCATAAAGTTTCTTGCCCGCGTCGGCGATGTCCTCGAGGGCGGTCAGCCGGTCACGCGCGATATCCGCGAAACGGTCGAGCCGCTTGGGCGCCGTCATTTCGCCCACGAGCGCCGCCCGCGCCGCGCGCTGCGTGTCCTCCGCCATCCTGATCACGTGCTCGCGATAGTCAAGCCATGCGCCGCGCTGCTCGGGCGAGAGCCGCAGGTCCTCCTCGAGCTGATCGAGCCGGTATTTCACGACCGCCAGCACGTTCGCCGCAATACCCGCATCCAGCTCTGCGGGCCGATTGCCGAGCATCGAACGCGACGTGTCGCCGCCGCGGCTGCCGCGCCCGCCGCCCGCGCCGCCCGACACCTGGCCCGATGCGACACCGGCCGAAACGAGCGCCGCGGCCGCTAGTACAATTGCCAAGTGATTCCGGAACCGAGTCAATTCGTCTCCTTAGCGCCGCGGTTGCCTTAGATCGCGAGCGGTCACGCATTGGACCACGAGTTGCGCCTTACGTCTTCATGAACGATGCACACCCGTCACCGTCCATCCTTCTCGGCGCACGGATTCCCGACGCGTTCATGCGTCGGCTGGCGGCGCGCTACCAGGTGCTGGGTCCGTTGGCGCCGCCTTTTGCGGAGTCGGTGTCCGTGTTGCCGCGTTCCGATGCCGAGCGCGTGCGCGCGCTGATTACCATGGGCTCGGTGCGCACGACGCGCGCGGCGATCGACGCATTGCCCGCGCTCGGCCTCATCAGTTGCATCGGCAGCGGCTACGAAGGTGTCGATCTCGACGCCGCGCACGAACGTGCGATCGCGGTGACGCACAGCCCCGCGGCCAACGCCTCCGCTGTCGCCGACCTGGCGCTGGGCCTCATGATCGCCAGCGTGCGCCGCATGTTCGATGCCAATGCCTTCCTGCGCCGCGGCGACTGGAAGGGCAATGCCGCGAAGCGCATGCCGCTCGTGAACGGGCTCACCGGCCGCCGTGCCGGCATCTACGGCCTCGGCGCGATCGGCGAAAAAATCGCGCGTCGCGCGACGGCGCTCGAAATGGACGTGGCGTACCACAATCGCAAGCCGCGCGCCGACGTTCCCTACCGGTACTTCCCGACATTGCTCGATCTTGCGGCGTGGGCCGACGTGCTGGTGATCGCCGTGCGCGCCGACGAAACCAATCGGCACGCCGTCGATGCGGGTGTACTCGCAGCACTCGGCGGCAATGGCCACGTCGTGAACATCGCGCGCGGTTCCGTCATCGACGAGACCGCGCTCATCGACGCGTTGCGCTCCGGCACCATTGCCGGCGCGGGACTCGACGTCTTCGAGCACGAGCCCGTGGTGCCGGACGAATTGCTGGCGCTTCCCAACGTCGCGCTGACGCCGCATATCGCCGGCGGCACGCTCGAGGCGCAGGCCGCGATGCAGGACATGGTCTTCGCCAACCTCGAGGCGTGGTTCGCGGGACGCCCGCCGCTCACACCTGTGCCGGAGCTGCGCGATGGCTGAATCGCTGCAAACCCGGTGTTGCATCGCAGGCGGCGGTCCGGCGGGCATGATGCTCGGCCTTCTGCTCGCGCGCGCCGGCGTCGACGTCATCGTCCTCGAAAAACACGCGGACTTCCTGCGCGATTTTCGCGGCGACACGATCCATCCATCCACGCTCGACGTCATCAATGAATTGGGTTACCTGGAGCGGTTCCTCAAGCTGCCGCACCAGCAGGTGACCCGAATTTTAGGCCACGTCGCCGGGACGGCAATACACGTGGCCGATTTCCGGCACGTCCCCACGCACTGCCGGTTCATCGCGATGATGCCGCAATGGGATTTCCTGAATTTTCTCGCGGCCGAGGGCGCCCGCTTTCCGCGATTCAAATTGCGGATGCAAGCCGACGTGACGGGTCTCATCGAGTCGCAGGGGCGCGTGACCGGCGTCGTCGCGTCGACGCCGCAAGGTCCTCTCGAGGTCAACGCGGATCTCACGATCGGCGCCGATGGCCGCCACTCGACGGTTCGCGACTGCGCCGGGCTCACGGTCGAAGAACTCGGAGCCCCCATCGATGTCATGTGGTTTCGCCTGGCGCATCAGCCGGGCGATCCCACGGACAGCGGAGGCTATTTCGCGCCCGGCTACATGTTCGTGATGATCAACCGCGCCGATTACTGGCAATGCGGCTTTGTGATTCCCAAAGGCAAGGCCGAAGCGCTCCGCGCGGAAGGATTGCCGGCGTTTCGCGCCAAGATTGTCGAACAGGCGCCGTTCACCGCCAAGGCTGCCGAACAATTGCGCGATTGGGATGAAGTGAGCCTGCTCACCGTGCGCGTCGATCGCCTCGAGCAATGGTATCGGCCGGGCCTTCTGTGCATCGGCGATGCCGCGCATGCGATGTCGCCGGTGGGCGGTGTCGGCATCAACCTCGCCATCCAGGATGCGGTGGCCACGGCCAATTTGCTGGCCGTGCCGCTACGCGAGCAACGCGTCACGCCGGATGATCTCAAGGCAGTGCAGGCGCGGCGCGAATGGCCGACGCGCGTGACGCAGCGTGTCCAGGTCATCGTCCAGAACAACGTCATCGCCAATGTCCTTGCGGGCACCGGCCTCGGCAGCGGCAGCAAGTTGCCGCTGCCGTTGCGCCTCCTCGAGCGCTATCCACTTCTGCAGCGCATTCCCGCGCGCCTCATCGGCGTGGGCGTGCGGCCGGAGCACGTGCGAAGCCCGGCCTTGCCTGCTTGAGGCTTGCACCGCAACGGACGCGCGAAGTCTAGGATGCGGGAACCATGACCAGCCGGTCGTTGCCCGATTCGGCGCCCCACGCCTCGCCCGAGCGGCCGAGCATCTGCCGCACGTCGGCGTTGTCGCGGTTCGATTCGTAGCGCTCGAATTTCTCCGTCACCGGATCGAACTTGACGATGGCGTTGACGCTCCAGTCGGTCAGCCAGATACGATCGCGGTCATCGACCCACACGGCATACGCATGCGCATTGCCTGGCAGCTTCCATTCGCGCCACGTGCGCGTGGCGGTGTCGTACATGCCGACCTGCCCGGTGTTCCAGTAACTGACCCAGATGCGCCCTTTCGAATCGGACCAGACGCGACGCGCGCCCTGCTTGGGCGTCGGTGGCTCGATCACCGAAGCTTCGCCGGATTCGGTGTCGATCCGCGCAATGTAGTTTCCGGCAAGCGACGCGAAGTAGACATCGCCCGACGGTGTGGTCGTGATCCCGTAGGGCCCGCTGCCGCGCGGTGCCCGCCAAACTTTCACGTCGCCGGTAGCGGGCTCGACCTTGCCGTAGATGCCGCTCTGGCCGGTAAACCACACGCGACCCTTCCGGTCGAACGTCAGCGTGTTGAGATTGGCGTAGCCGGAATCGGCGGGCAGCGGAAACTTGCGGACCTCGCGTGTCGCGGGATCGACGCGCACGATCGCGTTCTGGCCGCCGTCGGTGATCCACGGCGCGCCGTCCGGACCCACGACCACGCCGTGCGGCGCCGAGCGCATTCCGAGCGCGATCTCTTCGTACTTGCCCGTCTTCGGATCGAGAATGCCGAGCTTCCCGGTCGGCTGCGCCGTGTAGTAGACGGGGCCACCCGGCGTTGGCGTTGCCGCGACATCGTGCGGATGCGATCCGCGCGCAACGGGGTAATAGACGGGGTCCGCCGCGAGCGCGCCCGTGGCCGCCACGTAAGCCGACAGGATCACGGTGAACGTTCGAAGCATCGTCATGATCGTCTCCATTCGCAATGGCCGGGTAGCGCCAAGTGTAGGCTAAGCCAGCGGCCGCTCCGGCACGCGCACGACGTGCACGCTGCAGCGGGCGTTCGCGGTGACGTTCGACGCCACGGAGCGCCACCACGCCAGCTTTTTCTGCGTCGGCCCGGGCGCGCCCAGCACAATCAAGTCGACATGATTGACGCGCGCGAGTTCCAGCAGCGTGTCGCCTGCGCTCGCCGACTCGATGACATGCAGCGACAGCCGCGAGGCGGGAAGCTTGAGCGGCTCGATCCACTGCCGCAGCCTGAGCACGTGTTGCAAATGCCGTCCCGACGCTGTTTCGTCATCGGTCGGCCCTTCGCCGAGCGGCGCCGCGCCGATCACCGAAACGCACATCAGGCGGAATTCCGCATTGAGCGAGATAACCTGCGCCGTCGTCCATTGCAGCGACGGATGGCGTTCGTCGTCGGGATGCTCGGTGTCGATCGCGACGAGGATGACCGGGGCAGGAACGGGAGTTCTGCGACCCGGCACGGGCTTGCTGCTCTTCCCTCGCCACCAGCGCCCGAGTTGGGCCAGGACTCCCGGAGCCTCGATCCGCGCCGCGCGGAGGGTCAGCGGTATCTGTTCGGGGTGGCGCAAATCGAACGCGACGTGCGCAGCCGATTGGTAGCGCGCGTCGGCCGAAGGCTCCAGGCAGCGCAGGATCACCTCCTGCAGCCACGGCGGTATCGCTTTGTCCAGCTTGCGCGGCGGCGCGGGCTCGCGCCACAACCGGTCGCGCATGCCGGCATACGTGGCCGGCGCGCCGTAGGGTTGCTCGCCGGTCGCAAGCTCGTAGAGCAGGATGCCGAGGGCAAAGAGGTCGCTGCGCGGGTCGCTCCGGTCGCCGTGCAACTGCTCGGGCGAGACGTACGGCGCGGATCCGGCTGCGAACTGCGCCTCTTCGGCCAAGAGGTCGGGATAGCGCGCATGATGCGCGAATCCGAAGTCGAGCAGCGCGGCCTCGCCCGTGGCGCGCAGGATGAAATTCTCCGGCTTCAAGTCGAGGTGGATCACTTCCTGTTCGTGCACGCTGCTCACGGCATCGGCAAGCGCCGCGCCAACGCGAACGACGTCGGCGAGAGGCAGCGGCGCGCGTTCGATGATGCGCGCCAGCGATTCGCCTTCGATCCATTCCATCGCAATGAACGGCGTGGCCGACAGATCGCCGAGCGCAACCAGCCGCGGCACGTGCGGGCCCGCGAGGACGGGCAGGATCATCTGCTCCATTTCGAAGCTGACCACGGCCAGCGTGGGCTGCGCGCGGCCGATCGCGGGCACCTTCAGCACGACGGGAAAGCCCGGGTCCTTGTCGGCCGGCGGCGTCGCCTTGTAGATGAAACCGTTGCCGCCGGCGTGGATGCGCTCGCCGACGACAAAGCCGTCGATGCGCGCGCCGGGTGCGAAGAGTTCGAGCATGCGTTTGCCTTCAGATGCCGAGCTCGACGCGGAACGCGAGCGACTCCGGCAAGCCGCATTGGCGGATCTTCGCGGCGGCGGCCGAAGCATCGTAGGCGACGCGGAAGAACGTGAGTTGACGGAGCTCGCGATCGAAGAGCGCGTAGGCGGCCGCAGGATTGCGGTCACGCGGCTGGCCTACGGTGCCGACGATCGCGAGCCAGCGGCGATGCCCGAAGATGGGAATGGGCGTCCCCGGAACCGGCCGGAATTCGCGCATGCGCTTCTGTCCGCTCTCGAAATACAGCACCTGTTCGTGCAGGTGGCCGCAGAACGTGTAGGTCGCATCCGTCGCATCGACACAGCGTTGCGCAGTGGATGGACTGTCGATGTAGTTCCACCGCGCAGGCGCCGCCGCCGATGCGTGGACGAAGCAGATGTCGCCTTCGCGCACGGTCAGCGGAAGATCGGCAAGAAAGCGCCTTTGCTCGGCCGTCAGCGTCTCGCGCGCCCAGACGATGGCCGCGCGCGCCGCGTCGTTGAAATAACTGGAGGGCTTGTCGACGGCCTCGTCGTGGTTGCCCTTGACCGCGAGCGCCCCCTCGCCCACCTGCCGTGCGACGATCTCAACGACGGCGCGCGGATCGGCGCCATAGCCGACAAAGTCACCCAGGAATACGAAACGCGTCGCGCCTTGGCCGCGCGCGTGCGCGATGCACGCGTTCAGTGCCTCGAGATTGGCATGGATGTCTGACAGCAACGCGATGCGCAACGGGCGCCCTTTTCGAGTACCACGCCGGCAATGCTAGACAAAGGACGCGCAGCGCCCGTTGATGCGGATCAATCAGAGGTGACGCGCTGGAGAAACGATCGGTGAAGGCGCCGGCTCAAGCTCCGGGCATCGGGTCGAACATCTCTTCGTCGATGTAGCACCAGCCCCACGTCTCGCCGGGCTCGAAGGATTTGATCAACGGGTGTTGCGTCTCCCGGAAGTGCCGGGTGGCATGCTTGTTCTTCGAGTCGTCGCAGCACCCGACGTGCCCGCATTCGAGGCAAAGCCGCAGATGGACCCAGCTATCGCCGGTCTTTTCACATTCGGCGCAGCCTCGCGAGCCGGGCGTGACCGCGTGCATCGTGCGCAAATGTGTGCAGCGCGTGCCCATGAGCGCGGACCTGCCCCCTAGCGCTCGTACAGCGCCGTGGCCCCAGGGCATTGCGCCACCTTGCCCCAGTAGCCCTCACAGTACTGGATCCGGACGCGCTGTCCGCAGACGAGGCCATCGAACATGCCTTGCGAATCGCATTCGGTGAGCGCGGTGCGCATATTCTGCCAACGGTCTGGGGCGGGGCGCGGTGGCGGCGCGGGCGCCGGCAGCGGCTTTTCGGGTTCGGGCGGAACGAAGACCGCATCGGGGGGATCCCCGTCGGCGGTCGCAAATGTCGCCGCGCTGGGCTTCCCGGCGCGCTTGGCCGCCGCCACTTTGGCGGGCGGAGCCGCTTCAATGACCGTAGTGGTTACGGTGGGCGCCGGCATGACCGCCTCGACGCGCGGCGGGGCCACGGCCACCGCAGGCGTTGGCGTCATGTCGGGCCATGCTTGCGGAACCGGTGCCGTCACCGCCGCAACATCGCTGTGGGCGCGTGCGGCGAGCTCTCGCTGGCCGAAATAGCTGGCACTGCTCAACAGCGCCGCGAAAACACCGAGCCCGACCAAAATGCGCCGGAACAGCACGGCATTCGCGGTAATGCCCCTCGCGTCCCGAGTGCGAACTTCGGGCGGCGCGGGCGGATGGGCAGGGCGCGACTGACGCCGCTTGCGCTTGGTGTCGATGATCGACGTGCGACGGATGTCCTGCTGCACCGTCACATAACGGGCTCGCTTGAGCGCGGCCTTGCAGGGCCCGCATAACATCGCGCCCGGCAACGTCGCCTTGCCGCAGATCGTGCAGTCCATCGGCCCTTTCCGCGGTTGCCGTTTTCCCTCCCCACCGGCACCGCCAACTCTCTCATGCCAATGTCATAGTAGCACCGGCGCGGCCGAAGGAGCAAAAATGTCCGACAAGTGGCGGCGATCGTTGACTACAACCGGGCAAACGGCCGAGATCCTAAGCGTAGTGCTGTCCGAAACGGTTGGCCAGGAACCGGTCGAGCTCCGCCTCTTCCTGCCGCACGAATCCCACCCTCGGAAGACTTCCGTCGCGCATCATGTCGACCATGGCGCAAATGCCCGCCGCCGTCGTCACCTGGATCGCCGAGTACAGTTTCCCGCCGATGGTCTTGCTGTAGATCTTCTTCGCGAACGATTCCTGGGTCAGGCGCCCTTCGCGCATGCCGCTGACCGTGACGAACACGAGGACGACGTCCTGGTGCGTCATCGGGACCGACTCCTCGAGCACGTCCTTCAGGATTTCCCGGCGCTGACCGAGCCGCAGGTCGCGGATCAGCATTTTCACAATGTCGCGGTGGCCCGGATAGCGGACCGTCTTGTAGTTGAGATTTTCGACTTTGCCGTCGAGCGTCTCGCACAGCGTGCCCAGGCCGCCGGACGTGTTGAACGCCTCGTACGCGACGCCGTCCAGCGAAAAGGCCTCGATCTCTTCCAGCGCCAGCGTTTCGTGCAGGCGGCTGTCGATGATCGCCTCGCACGGATTGCAATATTCGTTGATGAGACCGTCGGTGCTCCACGTCAGGTTGTACTTGAGCGCGTTCGTCGGATAGACCGGCAGCGCGCCCACGCGCATTTGCACGTCGCGCAGCGTATCGAACTTGCGCGCCATCGCGTACGCGAGGATAGAAATGAATCCGGGAGCGAGGCCGCACTGGGGAACGAGCGCCGTCTTGGCCTTCGACGCCAGCGCCTTGACGCGGCGCGTGCTCTCGACGTCCTCGGTGAGGTCGAAGTAGTGCGCGCCGACGTCGACGGCTGCGGCGGCGATCACCGGCGTCAGGTGGAACGGGCACGCGCTGATGACGTATTCGTGGCCGCGGATCAACTCGCGCAACGCTTCCGGGTCGCCAAATTCGCAACGCACCGTTTTCGCGCCGAGTGCGGCCATGGGCGCCAGGCGCGCCGCGTCCTGGTCGGCGACGGTCAACGCGTAGTCGCCGGAGGCTTGCAGGAAATGGGTGATCGTCTCGCCGATCTTGCCGGCGCCGAGCAGAATGAGCCGCGTCATGATTTGCTTTCGGGATTCAAAAATTCGATGACCTGATTCTAGGCGGCCGCCCCGACGGATCACAGGCTGCATTCTGGCGAAACGCAGGTACAATTCGGGCGATATGCCTATAAAATCGGCGAATCGACGGATCACCCAGGAGCAGCAACGGTTGCTCACGCTGCTTCGGCGCAACGCCCGCGAGTCGACGGCATCGCTTGCGCGCAAGCTCGGCGTCGCGCGCACCACCGTGCAGGAACGCATCCATCGGCTGGAACGCGATGGCGTCATCGCCGGTTACACGGTGCGCGTGACGAAGGCGTTCGCCCGCCACCGCATCACGGCGCACGTCCTGCTCAACGTCAACGCCAAGCTGTCGGACAGGGTGGTGCGCGAACTCGAGGCGTCGCCGCACGTGCGCGCCGTCTACGCATTGTCCGGCGTCTTCGATTACGAGGTCGCCGTCGACGCCGGCAGCACCGAGGAGATCGACGGGATCCTCGATGCGATCGGCCGCATCGAAGGGATCGAACGCACGCAGACGTCGATCGTGCTTTCCGTCAAGTTCGAGCGCTAAGACACCTTAGCCTTCGCCTTCCAGCCGATGAGCTTGACGGGTATCCTGCGTGGCTGTCGTCCACAATTTGTACCGCGGAGGCCCCATGCGCATCCGTTTTTGGCTGATCGCGTCCCTCGTCGCGTCGATGGCCGTCGCAGCGTGCACATCGAACGAGGCCTTCCGGAAAGTCGCCGCCGTGCCCACCGTGGCGTGCCAGCCCGAGGGTGCGTTGGGGATACCGGCGCCCTGCCGCCAGGCCATCACCGAAACAACGACCGATTACGACCTGCATTTCGTCGAGTTCGACGACGAAGGCTGGACCTATCCCGAGGCGGCGGCGGTTGGACGCGACCCTCAGGCCGACCAATCGTCGCAGCAGCTTCGCCTCGTGATCGAGAGACTCAAGGCGGCCGAGCGCAAGCAGCCGGTCAGGGTTTTTGTCTTCGTGCACGGCTGGAAACACAACGCCGCATTCGATGACGAGAACGTCGTCAACTTCCGGAACTTCCTGAAGGAGGCCGCGCTGTACGAGGAGGTCGCGCAATCCGGAAACCGCGTCGTCGGGATCTACGCGGGCTGGCGCGGCAAGTCGCTCGACGTGGCCGAGCCGTGGATCTCGGCGAGCTTCTGGGACCGGAAAAGCGCCGCGCAGCGCGTGGCCGTCGGTTCGATTCGCGAATTGACCGCGCAACTGCGCGCGTTCCAGCGTCACGCCAACGGCATGCAGTACGGCGCGGAGAAGAAGTTTGCGCTGCCGAACGACCAGCGCGTACGCGTGTACATGATCGGCCACAGTTTCGGCGGTCTCGCGCTCTACGCCGCCGTGTCGCAGTCGCTGGTCAATGGGCTCGTCTCCGGCGAGGACATCGACGGCAAGAACGCTCCGGTCGAACGCTTAGGCGACATGATCGTGCTCATCAATCCCGCCTTCGAGGCCACGCGCTTCCAGCCGCTCGACCGCGCCGCCCGGAACCGCAAGTACGACGTTTATCAATCGCCGATCTTCGTGGCGATCACGTCGGACGCCGACGCCGCGACAGGCAAGCTCTTTCCGCTCGGCAGGACGATCAATACGATCCTGGAGTCGGAATTGACCGTGGAGGAACGCAACGCCAATCGCAATACGCCCGGGCACGTCGACGCCTACCTCACCCACCGGCTGGACTTGTCGGGAACCAAAACGGTCGCGTGCGACGGCTGGACCGCGGACCCAAAGTCACCCGCCGAAATGGCCGAGAACATCCAGCTTGAATTCAAGAACTCGGAAGTCTTCAATGCCCAGTTGACGGACGAGCGATGGCCGCTGGACGGGACGGGCAAGCCGTTCTCGAGGATATTTTGCGGCGGCGTCGTGCTGACCCCGCTGGGCGGGCAGCCCAGTCCCTTCAGCAATCCCGATCCCAACATGCCGCTGTGGAATGTGACGGTGACTGCGGACATCATTCCCGATCATAATGACATCAATCGCCCGATTTTCCGGGCGTTCCTGCGCCAGTTGTTCCTCGACGAATATTTCAACGCGGGCTTTCGCGTGCGGACGCGGCCGCCCGAGCACCAGTTGCCGAAGTGATCGGCACCGAACATCCAGACAATCGAGAAAGGGAAGCGATGACCGAATCGAGCAAGGTTGCGATCGTGACGGGCGCCGGCAGCGGCATCGGCAAGGCTGTCGCCACGGCGTTCCTCAAGACCGGTTATCGCGTCGCACTGGCCGGCCGCCGGCCGGCACCGCTCGAGCAGGCGGTGCGTGAGGCCGGCGCCACATCGGCGAATGCCCTCGCCGTCCCGACCGACGTCGCGAATCCGGAGTCGGTGCGGGCGCTGTTCGCGCGAACGAAGGCGGCGTTCGGCCGCCTCGACGTCCTCTTCAACAACGCGGGCGTGGGCGCGCCGGGGATCAACATGGAGGACCTGACGCTCGAGCAATGGAAGAACGTCGTCGACATCAACCTGACCGGCGTTTTCCTATGCACGCAGGAGGCGATCAAGCTCATGAAGGAGCAGACGCCTCGCGGCGGCCGGATCATCAACAACGGATCGATCTCCGCGCATGCGCCGCGGCCCAACTCCGCGCCGTACACCGCGACGAAACATGCAATCACGGGACTGACCAAGTCGACATCGCTCGACGGGCGCAAATACGACATCGCGTGCGGGCAGATCGACATCGGCAATGCGGCGACTGAACTCGCGGCGCGCATGGCGACCGGCGTCCCGCAGGCCAATGGCCAGATCGCCGTCGAGCCGTTGATGGACGTCGCGCACGTCGCAAACTCCGTCGTCTACATGGCGAGCCTGCCGCTCGACGCCAACGTGCAATTCCTGACGGTGATGGCGACCAAGATGCCGTTCGTGGGACGCGGCTAGGGCAAACGCAAGACCCTTCCGAAGCGAGGCGCCATGCCCAGCCGCAAGATCATCATGGCCGCGTTCGACCACGGCCAGGTGCCGAAGGTCGCGTGCATCAACAAGGCCACCATCGACCTCGGCGTGGATTTCGACCGACTGGTTCCGGCACTGCAGAAATTCTTGGACGAGCACTTCGTGCCGGTGTGGGGAACGCCCGCCACCCTGGTCAAGGCGACCAAGCCGCTGGCGGGCGCGTGGAGCATCGCCCTTCTCGATGACGCCGATGCCGCCAACGCGCTCGGCTATCACGACCTCACGAAGAACGGCCTGCCGCTCTCCAAGATCTTCGTCAAGACGACGCTCGCCGATCGGCAGAAGGTGAGCGTGACGGCGTGCCACGAATTGGCGGAGATGATGGTGGACCCGGCGATCAATCTCTGGGCCGACGGTCCGAACGGGTCGCTGTATGCCTACGAGATGTGCGACGCGGTTGAGGAGGACGAATTTCTGATCGACGGCATCGCGATGAGCGATTTCGTCTACCCCGCGTACTTCGAGCTCTTCCGCAAGCCGAAATCCGCGCAGTTCGACTATCTCAAGCTCATCACACGACCGTTCGAATTGAGGAAAGGCGGCTATTCGCTGGTGCGCAAGAGCGACAAGATCACGCAGATCTTCGGCTCCAGGGCGAAGGAGCGGCGCTTCGACCGCGAGGACCGGCGCCTGCATCGCAGCGCATACCGGATGGCGCGGCAGATGGCGGG
>Ga0070708_100001150_pt1 | contig 20331 bp, 18 predicted proteins | sample KBSK5503metaG_FD_65469 | JGI IMG/M metagenome (GOLD analysis project Ga0070708, IMG submission 65469) | Corn, switchgrass and miscanthus rhizosphere microbial communities from Kellogg Biological Station, Michigan, USA - KBS K5-50-3 metaG | ecosystem: Host-associated > Plants > Roots >... | reverse complement strand
CTCGAAACGGGGACCGCTTGCTGTCCCCATCGTCGACAACGTCTGTCAGACGTGATCCCGAACGGATCACCATGCCGCAACTCGTCAGCCTGTCGCTCACCCAACGCATGCCGCAGTCATCATGGATGATGAATACAGTGCGAACGGTCGCTGATTGCATGTGCCTCGGCTTCGACGGGAAGAGTGAAGTGGAAGGTTGCGCCCGACCCCTGATTGGGAGTGGCCCACACTCGTCCTCCGTGGGACTCCACGATCGAGCGGGTAATGGCCAAACCCATACCCGTCCCCTGTGGTTTCGTCGTATGGAACGCATCAAAAATCCGTTCGGTATTTTCGGCCGGCAGTCCTACGCCCGTGTCGCTGATCGAAATCATCAGCTGACCTTCCGGATTCAGTCGCGCCCCGATCCTCAGCTCGCCTCCGGTGTCTTTCATGGCCTCGATCGCATTCAGCATCAGGTTCATGAACACCTGTTGAAGTTGCACACGGTCGGCCAGGATGTCAGGAAGATCTGATTCGAGCTCGAGATCGATCGTGATGGCGTAGCGGACCGCTTCGTTCTTGAGCAGGACCGTCATTTCTTGAATGACGTCGTTGACGTCCACCATCTCACGTTCAGGGGGCGCGCCTTTTTTGTAGAACGACTGCAAACGGCTGATGACATCGGCTGCACGGTTTCCGTCCTGCTCGACCCTGGTTGCTGCTTCGCGGGCCCTCTCCAGGTTGGGGGGATCGTGTGCAAGCCAGCGCAAACACGCGTTGGCGCTCGTGATCGAGGCGGTAATGGGCTGCTTGATTTCGTGCGCCAGCGCGGCGGCCAGTTCTCCCATCATGTTCACGCGGTTGATGTGTGCGAGGTCAGCCTCCAACTGGCGCAGCCTTTCGCGCTCCTCCTCGGCACGCTTCCGTTCCGTGATATCCATCGTGATGCCGACGTACTCACCGATTTCTCCAGAGGGATTGTGATGTCCCAAGGAACGCAGGCTTCGGATGGCGCCGTCCGTCCGACGAATCCGATATTCGAGGTCATAATCTCTTCTTGCTTGAATCGCGCCATAAAAGTTCTCCCTCAGAGCAGGCTCGTCTTCTGGAAGAGTGGCGCTGTAGAAGCGTTCGAAGGCGATCTCGCGTGAGCTGGGATCGAAGCCATACAGGCGAAGGGTTTCGTCCGATAAATGAAATATTTGCCTGGTGACGAAATTGATGGCCCAACTGCCGACATGGGTCAGGCTTTGCGCTTCCGCGAGGTATGCTTGCTCCCTCCGCAACTCATGTGTCAGCAACTCCTGCTCAGTCACGTCCATCCCTGTCCCGACGAACCCTTGGAAATTGCCCCCATCAATCACCGGAACACCCACGCAACGTACGTGACGAACCTTTCCATCTGGCCGCACGATCCGCTTCGTGAAATCGAATCTGCGATGGTCGGCCAACATCTTTTGAATTGCTCGCTCCATGAACTCCCGATCTTCGGGGTGTACAAGGTCCAGGTAGCCTTCTACCGTTGGCGGTTTGCTACTCGGATCCAGGCCGTGAACCTGGAACAATTCGGAAGACCAATATTCGAATCCAGCAGCGTTGAATGCCCAGCTACCCATATGAGCGAGGCGCTGCCCTTCGCTGAGATAAAGCTGGGTTCGCTGCAGGACCTCCTCCGTCCGCTTCCGGTCAGTGATGTCCTGCACCGTGCCGAACATTTGATAGGGCCGGCCCGATGCGTCTCTCTTCAAATCGCCCTGGCTGTGCACCGTGCGCACTTCTCCGCTGGGACGAACGATCCGGTGTTCAGCGTCGGGGCGCGCTCGGCCGAGAATCGCCTCCTCCGATATCCGGGAGACGGTCTCTCGATCTTCAGGGTGGACCATGTCGTGTATTGTCGCCAAGTCTATGGGACCTTTCCCTGGCATGAGCCCATAGATGCGGTAGGTTTCGTCCGACCAGGTCACGCGATCCGTATCGAGGTTCCAGACCCAGTAGCCGACGTGGGCGACACGCTGGGCTTCTTCAAGCCTGGCTTTGCTTTCTTGCAAGTCGCGTGACGACAGCAAGCTGGTGAGCCACGTCGCAACCCGCTGACCAATGTTGTCGAGGCGTTTGCCTGTTCCGACTGGGACGCCTCTCATGAGTCTCCTCCCAAGCTCGCTCATGAACTGCACCCGTGTCGAGGGGTCGACCCCGCCTTCCGGCGGCGAAGCATGCCATGGCTAACTGATACAACGCCAGTCCACGCCGCGCCGCAGCCGGGCGCACCAGTACCTCGAGCGCGCCAGGGCGCCCTCACGAGTCGTAGTTTGGCAGCTCGTCCCGCAACTCGTCAGCCGGTCACTCATCCAGCTCGAGCTGCGCGGCCCCTCGTGCTGTGGCACCTTCTGCGGCCCCGTGGCCGGCAGGCCAAGGTGTTCCAGGATCCTCTTCACCACGGCCCGTTCGGTCAGGAGCGCGAGTACGGTCATGCGCGCACCGCAGTTCTCGCACTTCAGAACGTCCACCTTGAACACGCGCGACAGCAGCTCGGTCCACGGAACACGCGACCGAGCCCGCGCGGGCGTGCTCGGCGCGCTACCTGCTCGTTGAGGCTTTCGCGGCGGGGCGGTAGGCCTGAATCCTCTCTCCCCCCTTTGCGACGGGAATGACCCAGAGGAGGCTCTTCGAATGATTCAGAGACGTGATGTATTGCCCGTCCTTCGAGAGGTCCTCGTTCACTCCTTTGAGGGCCTCCACATCGTTATCGGGCAGCACGACCATCACGTGCGGACCGACGTAATACCAGTCCTTTACCGTCGAGGGATCTTTCGCCGGCGGCACATTCTGTCCCTCGCGGGCTTCTCCGAGCAGCATGTACGAAAGACCAGCACGGTTGATGTTCGGCTTTCGGCCCTCCATGACCGCGGTCAGCCACTTCATCGTCGTTTCGTCCGCACACATCGGGTCGTGCTGCGGCCGGCCGGGAGTGTCAGGCATGCACTTCCACCCGTTGGTTCCCGGTCGAATCACCCGCTCGGTCATCTTGTGCTTTCCGCCGCTCATCGTCATGGTCATGTCGACGACGGTTGCATTGTCCGTAATCCACGACGGGCCGGCGCTCAGCGCGTTCCTGATCTTCCATTCGTCCGAGTGCTGCGCGCTGGTGAAGGTGCCCGGCGGCAAAGGGTCGGTTGCCGTCGAAAGGTCTTCGGCGAACGCTGCCGCCGGAATGAAGAGCAAGCAGATGAATGCGAACGTTGAACGCCTGGGCGTGTCCATGGACTGCGTTCGTTTGCAGCAATGGCGCCAGGCACCTGCGTACTCGAAACGAGGACCGCTTGCTGTCCCCATCGTCGACAACGATCCGTCAGACGTGATCTCGAATGGATCACCGCGGGTGACGGGCCTGGGGATCCGGCTTGTCGCCCTGGATCGGGAGACTGAAACGGAACGTCGCGCCGCGGCCCGGGTCGCTGGCGGCCCACAGCTTCCCGCCGTGCGACTCGATGAGGGCCTCATCCCGCTGTTCTCGTCCGCGCCGTCGCTGCACGCGAGAATGGGGCGAGACGAACCTACTCGCGCCTCCCGCGAGCAAGAATCGGCCGAGGCGCTCGAGGTTCCGCTCCTGGCGCCTCGGGCTTCAGGTAGACGGCCAGGCAACAAACACAGATCCCCAATGCGACGAGAGGAAGTTTCAGCGCTACGACAGCGGCCACTCCGAAGAGGCACAGGGTCGCGATCGATCGGACCCACATGACCCTGCGTACCTTCGGCGGCACTTCATCGACAGGACCGCGGTCGAGCAGCTCCCGGAGGAGAAGGGTGTAGGTCGCGTCCACCAGGAAGAAGACCGCCGCATAGAACGAAACCGCCTGGGGCGCCAATGCGCTCACCGCCATCCAGGCGGTGGAGAACGGAAGCAGCGATACGGAAAACAGATGCGCGAAATTGAACCACATCAGACGGGCCGTCGTGTGTCTCGCGTAGAGAATGAGGTGATGGTGATTGGCCCAGACGATGGCGATGAACAGGTAGCTGACTGCGTAGCTCAGCCATGCAGGCCAGCGCGACAGGAGCGCCTTGTAGGCGGGTACATCCGGCGGCCGCAGATCCAGGACCAGGATGGTGATCAGGACGGTAAACACTCCGTCTGAGAACGCGCTCAATCGCTCTGGGGTCGCTACGCGAAGCACCGATTGCCTCAGCGCTCCCGCTTGGACAAGTGCTCCGCCCATCCTCTCCAACTCTCGGACAGCTGCGGAATCGCAAGCAGCCGCGGAACCTCACCGCGATCGCGCGTGTAGATGCGAAAGACATCCCGGACGCTGAGGTCGTGATCAGGCTTCCCCAGGACCCGGATCTCGTCTCCGGCGCCCACGTCGCCCTCGACGACGATCCTGAGATAGGTGCCGGGTCGCATCGCCTTGCTGAAGCGGCGTGGAAAGGTTTCGTCGTTCATCCGCACTCCGAGCCGCCAGCAAGGGATTCGCGGCTCGGAGACCTCCAGGACCGTGCTCCCGATCTGCCAGCGCTCACCGACGAGTGCGTCGTTGGGCTCGATCCCCTCGGTGGTCAGGTTCTCTCCGAACTCGCCGTAAGAGAGCGGGCGGCCGATCTCTCCTTCCCACCAGCGTTGGTCCTCGACCGAATACGCGTAGACGGCCTTGTCGAATCCGCCGTGTGCCTCGAGATCTGCCTGCCGATCGCCCGCGAGATTGACGCCCCGCGCGGCGACCCGTCCGCTCACAGGCGACTTCCAGATCGCGCTCTGAGCGGAGCGGCCGTGGTAATCGAACTTGCGCACCCCACCGACGTTGACCGAAAGCACTCTTGCGGTTTCAGCGGCCATCGGTTCACCTCCTCTTAACAGTCGTCGAGGCCGCGCTGGTGAATCCGCGCTCCTGGACGACCCAGGTATTGCCGTCTGGATCGGCGAAGTCGATGAAGCTGGCGTAATTCCGCCGCTCGGGGTCGACTCCTGGCGAGTAGTCCCCTTGCCAGTCGTCGGTTGCTGCCTTGTGCCGGATGGGGCCGACTGCCAACCCGCGTCCGGTCAGCTCCCGGCGTGCGGCCTCGATGTCGGTCACCACCAGGACGATGGAGCGGGCCGATCCTGGCGTCGCGTCGGTGAGGCCGACGCCGAGCTGCACCGAACAGGATGACCCTGGTGGGGTGAGCTGGACGACGCGGAATCGGCTGTTGGGCCGGTAGTCGACATCCAGGGTGAAGCCTGCCCGTTCCGTGTAGAAGCGCACCGCCGCGTCGACGTCGCTGACAGGGAGAGTGATGACCTCGACGCGGTAGTCCATCATTCACCGGCGAGTTGGCGATCGGAGCCGGAGGCCTGGAGGCCCCCTGAGCGGTCCGGTGCGAGGCTGCGCTGGCGCACCTCGTCGGCATCGAGGCCCCGGTCGAGGCCGTGCGGCAGAACGCCCTGGCCCGGTTCGAGGACGAGCTTCCTGCCGTCGAGGTAGACGTCGACGATGTCTGCCTCGAACGAGACGAACCCGGACACGCGGGCCACCTCGGGCCATGCCTCGACGTAGGACCAGGCGGCACGCTTGTGCTGGCCGATGTCATAGTAGCTGGCCAGACCCTTGTACGGGCAGAACGTCTGTCCCTCGACCGGCGTCAGGGCAGACGCGTCGACGTCGTCCCGGGGGACGTACCAGCGGGGCGCGAAGCCCGACTCGTAGAGCACCACCGGGCGCCGCGTCTCGGCGATGACCCGGCTCCCGTCACGCGCGACAAGGTGCCGCGAGGTCTGCCGGATGTCGTTGCGGTGGTACGCGTCCGCCGCATGTCCCACGATGCGCTCGTCCTCTTCGTAGAAGGCGTCCATCGATCGCCAGGCGAAGGCGACCCGGTTCCGCAAGATGCCCGCGTAGCCCGGCAGGTCCGTGTACTGCCACGCGGCCCGCTGCGCTTGCTTGTCCCCCACGCGAACGCTGAACCACGCCGTCGGCCCGAGCTCGCCATGTCTCGTCGTGCGCGTCTCCGGCATGAGCGCGCCCTGGCGCACGTCACCCAGCGGGAAGTACGCGACCGGGTAGCGGTCCGGCTCATGGAGCAGGACGACGTCCTCGCTGTCGACTACCCACTCTCCGCCGAACCGCACGCGCATCCGGCGGCGGAGCGGCTCGGCGAACAGCAGCCGTTCCGGCAGAGGATCAGCGACGAGGAAATGCCCGACCGATCGGGTCGACAGTGGTCCTTGCTGCCATGCCAAGCCCATCGCGTGCTCCTTTGCCGGCTACTCCGATCGCACTCCGTTGGCATCGAGGAACTCTCGCATCGCAGCGGCGATCTCCACGACATGGGTCTCCGTCGCGAAATGACCTGTATCCAGGAACTCGACCTGCGCCTTTTGGATGTCGTTGCGGAACGCCTCTGCTCCCGCGGGAATGAAGAAGGGATCGTGCTTGCCCCAGATCGCCAGCAACGGAGGCTGCATCCCGCGGAAGTACATCTGGAATGCCGGGTAGAGTCGCACGTTGCTCGCGTAGTCGAGCAAGAGGTCCAACTGGATGTCCATGTTCCCAGGCCGTGCGATCAGCGCCGCGTCGAGCGTGTACCCTTCCGGAGCGATCGCCGCGGGATCGGGCACTCCGAAGACGTACTGCGTGCGAATCCCTTCCGGGTTGAGGATCCGGCGGACCGCTTCGCGATTCCCGGAAGTCGGCTCCCGCCAGTATCGCTGAATGGGTGCCCAGGCATCGCCAAGGCCGGCTTCGTAGGCATTCCCGTTCTGCGAGACGATCGCCGCGACGCGTTCGGGGTGGGCCATCGCGAGGCGGAACCCCGTGGGCGCCCCATAGTCGAACACGTAGAGCGCGTAACGGGCAAGGTCGAGCGCTTCCGTGAAGGCCTCGAGGGTCCGCGCCAACGCGTCAAACGAGTAGGCGTACTTCCGCGTTGCCGGAACCTCGGTGAACCCGAAGCCCGGCAGGTCGGGCGCGATCACCCGGTATCGATCCGCGAGACGCGGAATCAGCTCGCGGAACATGAACGAGGACGCCGGAAACCCGTGCAGCAAGAGCACGACCGGCCCGTCAGCTGGGCCCGCCTCCCGGTAGCAGAGGCGGACACCATCCACGTCGAGCCTCCGGATGGACGTCACCGGCATGACGAAGCTCACGATGCCCTCCTGTTCCGGGCATTGCCCGCTAACACCTGAGAACCGGCAGGTCTCAAGTTACTGAGACGTAGGACCCTCTCTGTAACTTGTCAAGGAGAACATCCCGGGTTACCAAGTGCTTTGGTTCAATGCCTGCGATACGATGGTGTGATCCATGAGACGTCCAGCCCCGAGACCGCGCGCGGAATCCCGCGCCCTGTTCCTGGCAGGTCATCCTGCGCTCGACTTCCTGAACACGCGGATGCGGGTGAATGGCGACCTGGTGGACTTCCTGCAGCGCGACGAGGACGTGTTGCGTTGGCTCGAACGAGCCGGGTTCCCCGCCGGAAGAATCGGCCCGGACACGGCGCCGATGTCCCTGGTGGATTCGGCACGAACGCTGCGGGAGAGCATCCGGTCGTTGGTCGAGAAACGAAGGGCCGGGCGGCGAGGGGATCCGTCGGTCCTCAACCGTTTTCTGGCCCAGGCGCAGAGCCATCCCCGGCTCGTGTGGAACAAGCCGCGCGCGCCGGCGATCGACCGGGTCAGGCGGCGGGACACGCCCGCGGGGATTCTGGGGCCGGTCGCGGAGGCTGCCGCCGACCTCCTGGCGACGGGCGACTTCACTCTCGTGAAACGCTGCGAGGATGAGACCTGCGTACTCTGGTTCACCGACCAGACCAAATCGCATCACCGCCGTTGGTGCAGTCCAGTGCTCTGCGGCAACCGCCACAAGGTGGCTGCCTACCGGCAACGACGGCGGGCTGAAGGCGCGTGACTCAGGTAACAGGCTCGCCCCACGTCGGGGTCAGCCTTACCTGGCTGGTCGTCGCTTCTTCTGGACTGTGAATTCTAGCTTTCCGAGCACACCTGGGCGCTGCGAGCCGATCCATGTCGGATCACGTACGAGCATCGTTGTCGCCGACGAACACAGCTCACACCCTACGCTACGAGGAACGCAGGCTGTTGGCCCGACTGCTGCAAGGGCTGCAGTCCATGCAGATGCCTGCAGTCGCGAAGGGAAAAGCGTCATGAAGCTCGCCGGCAAAGTCGCGGTGATCACGGGGGGCTCGACGGGTATCGGCTTCGCCACCGCGAAGCGCTTCGTGCAAGAAGGCGTGGACCATGTGTTCATCACGGGCCGCCGCAAGGACGCGCTGGCCACGGCACTGGCTGAGCTCGGCGACAGGGCCACGGGGGCCCTCGGTGACGTCGCGAACCTGAGCGACCTCGACCGCCTGTACGAGACTGTCAAGAGTTACGGCCGGCGGATCGACGTGATCTTCGCGAACGCTGGGGTCGCCCTCCTGGCGCCATTCGGGAGCGTCGACGAGAGATTCTTCGACCTTCACTTCGACGCGAACGTGAAGGGCCTCTTCTTTTCCGTGCAGAAGGGACTACCACTCATCAACGACGGAGGGTCCATCATCCTGAATGCGTCCATCGCCTCGACCAAGGGATTCCCAGGCATGAGTGTGTACAGCGCTACCAAGGCCGCCGTTCGGTCCTTCGCTCGCACCTGGACCAACGACCTGCGCGAGCGCCGCATCCGCGTGAACGCCATCAGCCCTGGCCACATCGACACTCCAATCCTGGAAAGCTTGCAGCAAGGGGATGCGCTCACCAGGATGAAGGAGGAGTTCACGAAAACCGTTCCACTGGGCAGGATGGGCGAGCCCGACGAGATCGCGAAAGTCGTCTCGTTCCTCGCTTCCGCCGATGCCAGCTATGTCTCCGGCGTGGAGATGGTCGTCGACGGCGGCGTGGCGCAAATCTAGGCCTGCGACGTTCGACGGCCCTCAAGCGCTGGTCATCGGGCGATATTTCTTCAGCAGCTTGATGAACGAACCGCGGTTCAGCCCCAGGCGTCGCGCCGCCTCCGATTGGTTGCCGCCGGCCGCGATCATCGTTCGCTGAATCAGCTTGCGTTCCAGCGCGGCGACGTGCTCGCGGAGGTTCCCCGTCACGTCGGCCGTGCGCTCGGCACCGGGATCGACGGGATGGGGTGAGGCCGCGGCGGTCGTGGTCTCGTCGACCGCGAGCTCATCGTGCTCCAAGCCGATCGCCCACCGCTCGGTCACGTTCTGCAACTCCCGGATGTTTCCCGGCCAGGAGTATCGCTGAAGGGTCTCCAAGGTCTTCGCGTCCACGCTGCGGACCGGCTTCCCCGTTCCACCCGCGTGCATCCGGAGGAAGTGCTCGACGAGCTGGGGAATGTCTTCTCTGCGTTCCCGCAGCGGCGGAATGTGGATGGGAAAGACGTTGAGGCGGTAGTAAAGGTCGCTCCGGAAAGTGCCGTCAGCGATCGCGGCCTTCAAGTCGCGATTGGTCGCTGCGATGATTCGCACGTCGACCCGGATGGTCTTGTTGCCGCCCACCCTCTGGAATTCGCGCTCTTGCAGCACTCGCAACAGCGCGACCTGCGTCTCCGCAGGCAGGTCGCCGATCTCATCGAGAAAGATCGTTCCGCCGTCGGCGAGCTCGAACCGGCCCACCCGCTGATGCGATGCTCCCGTGAAGGAGCCTTTCTCATGGCCGAACAATTCCGAGGTGATCAACGAGGGCTGGATGGCCGCGCAATTGATGCTCACCAGCGGCCTTCCGGACCGGGGCGAGAGCGCGTGGATGGAACGTGCGACGAGCTCCTTCCCCGTGCCCGTCTCGCCCAGGATCAGGACGGTCGAATCGGTAGGCGCCACCGTCGCGATCCGTCCGTGGACGGCCTTGATCGCCGTGCTGCTGCCGATGATCGTCTCCGACGAATGGCGCGCACTTCCCTTTCGGTGATTCGCTGCGTCGTGCGACCGTGCAAGCGCCTGTCGGACCGCTGTCAGCAGGGACTGATCGTCATACGGCTTCGTGAAGAACTCGAGCGCACCCGATTTCATCGCACGCACCGACATGGGGATGTCGCCGTGCCCCGTGAGGAAGATGATCGGGATCTGGACGTTCGCCTTGGCGAGCTCATCCTGCAGATCGAGACCGCTCAACCCTGGCAGCAAGACGTCGAGCACCAGACATCCCGGCTCTTCGGTTCGCGACCGGGCGAGGAACTCCTGGGCGGACGCGAGGGTCACGACTTGAAGGTGCGCCGATCTGAACAAGCCAGCCAGGGATTCGCGCATCAACGCGTCGTCGTCGACGACGTAGACGGGAGGGTACGTCTCGGTCATGGGGCAGCTCCAGTCGATCCGGCCATTCGCGAACTCTCGGCCTCAACTCAAGGATCCGTGTTCCGGGAAAAAGATGCATCACATCTTCGTATAAGGACGGCGCGCGAAGGCTGGACGACGCCCATGCCTTGGACTCCGCCCATGGTCGGATCGGGAGCCAATGGAGATTAAGAACCATCGTAAGAGAGTCTCGAGACCCCGTAGCGGACGTCGTTGACGAAGAGCATGCGGTTACACGCGAACGATGCCGCGCAGCTCGATGTAGTGTCCCTTGGGCCCGCTCGTGATGCAGAGCATGAGCGTCTCGCAACGCGGACAGCGCAGCACGGTCCCCATCGCTCCGCCGTAGAGGTTCAACGCGCCCAGCGGTGAAACCCGTCCGCAGCCCTCGCACTTGCAAGACGCGGTCGTCATCTCGACCGCGAAGATCTCCTGCAGGACGCCAGCGGCGGCGTTGCCGTCGAGGCGGGAAACATCCTCACCCATCATGAACCACCTCCTGTAGGGCCGAAGCGCTCGGTCAATATCCGTTCAGGCGCGTGGCCGAGCGAAACGAGCAGGGTGGCCGTCGACTCGACCATCGGCGTCGGCCCGCAGATGTAGGCGAGCGGCCGTGCGTCGGGTCCGGCCAGGACCTCGACGAGCATCTCGCGATCGATCCGCCGGGTGTAGCCCCGCCAGCCGGTTGGCTCACTGCGCGTCAGTGTGTGCGTCACCACCAGGCCATCCCCTCGCGCGGCGAGGCGGGCGAGCTCGTCGCGGTAGATGACGTCGTCCGCCGTGCGCCACGAGCAGAGGAGCCGCGTCGGGATGCGACTGGCCTGCGCGGCGCGATGCCGGAGCATCGCCATGAGCGGCACGATCCCGCTGCCACCGGCGACGAGCGCGAGCGGGCCTCCCTGCTCCACGGTCCAGGTGAAGTACCCGCCGAGCGGCCCACGCAACTCGATCCGATCGCCCTTCCGCAACTCGCCCGTCAGGTACGACGAGACCTCGCCGTCTTCGAGGCGCTCGACCGTGAGCGCGATATTGTCTTCCTCGGGCGGCGAGGCGATCGAATAGCTGCGCTGTGCCTGGTATCCGTCCTCAGCCGTGAGCCGTACGTCTACGTGCTGGCCGGGCAGGTGTCTTCGCCAATCCGGGACGGCGAGCCGGATCGTCTTCACGCGTGGCGTCTCCGCCACGACGTCCAGTACCTCGGCGGACAGCCACCGGATAGGCGAGGTTCTCACGCTCAGTCCCCAGAGTAGCGTTCCTCTTTCCAGGGATCTCCGCGGAGGTGGTATCCGCGCGTCTCCCAGAAGCCGGGCTCGTTCTCCTCCATGAAGGCGAGCCCGCGCACCCACTTCGCGGACTTCCAGAAATACAGGTGTGGCACGAACAGCCGAGCGGGGCCCCCGTGCTCCGGCTCGATCGGCGCCCCATCGTATTCGTACGCGACCATTCCGCGCCCGTCGAGCAGGTCCTCGAGCGGCAGGTTCGTCGTGTACCCGCCGTCGCAGAACGCCATGACGTAAGGTGCGGGCGCGTCCAGCCCAGCGGCCTCGAGGAGGGCATCGATCGTGACTCCCTTCCATGGCGTATCGAGCTTGGACCACTTCGTGACGCAATGGATGTCCACGGTGACGGTGGACGAGGGCAGAGCCAGGAACTCCTTCCAGCTCCAGCTCGCGAGCTTGTTCCCGTCGACATCCCGCAGAGCGAATGACCAGGCGTCCAGTGATGTGCGCGGGGTCGGCCCCGCCGACAGGACCGGAAAGTCCTGCGTGAGGTACTGACCCGGGGGAACTCGCGACGGGTCACCGCGTGGCCGAATGTTCTTGAACCCTCGTGTGATCATGCCAGGCCTCCCAGATCGATCGCACGTGATCCTAAAGGAGCCAGAGGATCTGCCCACATACATTGGTATGGGTGCCTGCAGGACGCGCCGTCGTCCAGAGGGAGTTGCCCGCGCCTGATCACGATTGGCACGCCCGCTGCAATTTCTCGCACGCATGCGACCTTCAACCGTCCGCGCCGTCACGGTTCAGTTCCTGGTGTTCGCGCTCGCGTCCGTGCTGCTGCTCGCGTCCGGATGCCGGCGTGAGGAGATCACCCACTTCCGCGTGAGGAAGGCGTCCGGCGCGATGGACAGCTCTCGCTGCCCGGTGCGGCCGGCCCCGCGAGAATATTCGCCCACGGGCGTCGTCATCTGGCGCGAACGCGCGGAAGCCGACGCTGCCCAGGGGCTCGACAGATGCGGTCGCTAGCCAGGGTCTGGGACGCGCTCACCTCCCTCAAGCTCACGCTCGTCTGCCTCGCGCTGCTGATGGTGCTGGTGGTGGCCTGCACGCTGGCCCAGGTCGAGATGGGGACGTTCGCAGCGGTGCATGCCTACATCCGCGGCCTCCTCGTCTGGCGGCAGGTGCCGGGGACCGCCCTGAGGATTCCCATCTTCCCCGGCGGCGGCCTGGTCGGCCTCCTCTTGCTGCTGAATCTCGTCGCCGCGCAGGCGAAGCGGCTGGAGCTGAGCTGGCGCAAGTCCGGGCTGTGGGTGGTGCATGCCGGCCTGATCCTGCTCTTCGTGGGCGAGTTCGTGACCAGCGGATTCCAGGTGGAGACGCAGCTCTCGATCGAGGAAGGCCAGACCGTCGACTTCGTCGAGAGTCCCCGGCAGATGGAGCTGGCGCTCACCGAGGTCACCGATCCCGTGTACGGCGACGAGTACGGCATCCCTGATTCGTTGTTGGCGTCGTCGACCCGCATCGACGTGAAAGGCACGCCGGTGTCGCTGCGGGTGACAAAGGTCTCGGGGGACAACGAAACGAACGTCCGGGCGGTGTACGTCGAACCCATCGTGAATGGCCGCAGCTACGGCACGCGGCTGGTCTCGAACGCGCTCGAGGCGCCGGAGTCGTTCGCCCACGAGGGCCGGACCTGGACGCTCTCGATGCGGCCGCGCCGCGAGTACCTGCCGTACTCGCTCACGCTGAAGAAGTTCCAGCACGACCGGTATTCCGGCACTGACATTCCCAAGAACTTTTCCAGCCTGGTGCAGCTCAAGAACCCCGCGCGCGGGGAGGAGCGGGACGCCCTCATCTACATGAACCAGCCGCTCCGGTACGAGGGGAAGGCGTTCTACCAGGCGAGCTTCGGGAAGAACGACACGATGTCGGTGCTGCAGGTGGTCGAAAACCCGGGCTGGTTGCTGCCTTACATCTCATGCGTCCTTGTTGGAGCCGGCCTGTTGGTCCACTTCATGTTTGCGCTGTTCCGCTCGCTGAAGCGAGCGGTCGCAGTGCGAGCGGGCGCCCTGGTGACGCCATGAACATTCCGAGAAGCATCCCTCGGCTCGCGGCTGCGGTCGCTCTCGCCGGCGTCGGCGCGGCGCTGCTTCCGCCGGGGAAGGTCCGGGGTCTCGACCTGGACGGCTTTGCGCGCATCCCCGTCCTCGAAGGCGGCCGCGTCAAGCCCATCGACTCGCTGGCCCGCAATTCGCTGCTCATGATCCGCGGCCAGCAAAGCTTCCAGCATCTGGGCCGGACGGTCGGCGCCGACGAGTGGCTGCTCGACGTCATGTTCCGCCCCGACGTGGCCGAGGAACAGCAGGTGTTCGTCATCAACGATCCCGAGGTGCTCGGCTTGATGGGTCTGCAGCAGGCGTCCTCGCGATATTTCGCTGTGAAAACGCTGGCGCCGCACTTCGATGAGATCCAGCGTCAGGCTTCGGCGGCGAAGCAGATCGATTCCAAGCAGCGCACGCGCTTCCAGGCAGCGATCGTGAACCTGTTCGAGCGCCTCTACCTCTATTACCGCCTGCAGGCGACCGTGCAGTTGCCCGGAACGCCGGGGCTCGCCGCGGAGCTCGCGTCCATCTCGACGCCCGAGGCGACGCGGAGGCACGAAGCGCTGGTCCACCTTGCGGCATTCCGTCCGCTGCCGCCGCTCGCGAGAGAAGCGCCCGAGGCGTGGCGCAGCGTCGGCGAAGCGCTACGTGAAGGACGCGCGGGCGCTGTCGCCCCCGGCCTCGAACCACTGGCTCGACTCGCCTCCGCGTACGACGCGAACGAGCTGGATGCGTTCAACACCGCCGTCGCCGACTTCAACGCAATTGCTGCGTCACGCCTTCCCGAGGCGTCACGGCGGGCGAGCCTTGAGCGCCTGTTCAACCGGGTGCAGCCCTTCTACGCCGGAATGGTCGTCTACGTCGTCGCCCTGCTGGTGCTGTTCGTCGGGTGGCTCTGGAAGCGCTCGATCCTCCAGCCGGCCGCGTTTGGGCTCCTGGTGGCCGGATGCGCGATCCACACCGCCGGCCTGGTCGCGCGAATCTTCCTGCAAGGGCGTCCACCGGTGACGAATCTCTATTCGAGCGCCGTGTTCGTCGGCTGGACCGCGGTGATCCTGGGGATCGTCCTCGAGCGCATCTACCGCAAGGGCTTCGGTACCGCAGTCGCCGCCGCGTCGGGATTCGCATCGCTGATCGTCGCCCACCACCTGATGGGCGACGGCGACACCATGGAGATGATGCGGGCCGTGCTCGATTCCAATTTCTGGCTGGCGACGCACGTCGTCACCATCACGGTCGGCTACGGCGGCACCTTCCTGGCCGGGGCGCTGGCCATCGCCTACGCGGCTCGCGTTCATTTCTCTCGGGACCCGAACCCGGCCACGACGCGTTCGCTGGTCTCCATGACGTACGGAGTGATCTGCTTCTCGCTCTTCTTCAGCTTCGTCGGAACCGTCCTGGGCGGAATCTGGGCCGACCAATCCTGGGGACGGTTCTGGGGCTGGGACCCGAAGGAGAACGGCGCGCTCCTCATCGTCCTCTGGAACGCGATGATCCTCCACGCCCGCTGGGGCGGCTACGTCCGCGAGAAGGGCATCATGGCCATGGCCATCTTCGGCAACGTCGTCACCAGCCTCTCCTGGTTCGGCGTGAACATGCTGGGCGTCGGCCTCCATTCGTACGGCTTCATGGACGGCGCGTTCAGGGCGCTAGGGGGATTCATCGGCTCGCAGCTGCTGCTGGTCGCACTCTGCCTCGTGCCGCGGCGCTTCAGTGGATGGTCACTTCGTTCCCGGCGTGCCGAGCTTCACGGCTGAATACTCGTGGAGCGATCGCGCGTTCGGGTATTGCGTGGCGGAGCGGGGGACGAGGCGAAAGCCGCCCGCGTCGAACTGCGCGTTCTGCTGCACCAGCGCGCCGAGGCGGTCATCCTTCTCCAGCGCGGAGAGCAGATCCGGCTGCTGGGATAGGACGATCGGCTTCTGGTCGGGCAGCTGGAGGACGAAGACCGAAACGATCTGGATTCCGCCGGCCTCACGCGCCGGCGCGGCTTCCGCAGCGGCTTGCCGCGACTCGAGGCGGATCATCCGCGCCTTCGCCTCCGGGACGCTAGATTCGATCGCGGTAGCCACCCAATCGAGCAGACGCTCTCGCACGGTGGCGATGTCCTGGGCAGTCGCGATGGGCTGGATGCCGCCCCCGCGCCGGACGGCGCCGGCGAGGGAGGAGATCTCCTTCAGGTACACGTTCTTCTGCGATTCCGGGATGTAGTACATGACGACGAGATGGACCTTCTTGCCGTCGGGCGCGCCGTAGTCGATCCCCTGCGGGCTCCAGCCCACGGCCGATACCAGCTCTCCGGTCCCAGGCGCGCGGACGTGAGGGCAGGCCACCCCCGCCCCGATGCCGGTGTTCATGGCCTTCTCGCGGGCCATCATCGCCTCGTAGAGCTCCCGCGTGCTCGGGAGATCCGGCACCGCCTCGATGAGGTTGGCGAGGTACTCCAGCGACTTGGCCTTGTCGGTGTCGGGCAGCTCGACCAGCCGACCTTCCTGGAGCGCGTTGAGCAGGCTTTTCATCGGAACACCTCTGATAGCCAGTTGGACGGAGTGATCACTCTCAGGCGTAGCCGCTATGCCGCCTTCGGCGGCCGCGGCTAGTCGGCTCCGTACCGCCGGATGAACCGGGTCTTCATGAAATGCGTCAGGACGGAATAGGCGATCACGGTGGCCAGCATCCAGAGCCAGAACGCGCGAGGCAAAGGGGTGAGTCCCAGAGGGCCAGCGAGCGGAGAATACGGCAATGCACATGCGACCGCGATCACCGTCAGCGTCGTGAGCGTGAGCGGCCAGCTGGCGCGGCTCTGGAAGAACGGAATCCGGTTGGTGCGGATGATGTGGACGATCAGCGTCTGGGTGAGGATCGACTCCACGAACCAGCCGGTGTGGAACAGGCTCTCGTAGTGCGCCTTGAGCGCGGGGTCCGCCGTCGTCTTGAAGGCGATGCAGCCGAAGACGTAGAGCATGAGGAAGTAGGTCGTATAGTCGAAGATGGAGCTCATCGGCCCGATCCAGATCATGAACTTCTTGATGCTGGCGATGTTCCACTTGCGCGGCCTCTCCAGGTACTCCTCGTCGACCCGATCGGTGGGGATGCCGACCTGGGAGAAGTCGTAGAGCAGGTTGTTGACCAGCACCTGGATGGGCGCCATCGGCAGGAACGGCAGGAAATAGCTGCCGCCCACCACGCTGAACATGTTCCCGAAGTTCGAGCTGGCGCCCATCTTGATGTACTTGACGATGTTTCCGAAGACCCTGCGCCCCTCGAGGATGCCGTCCTCGAGCACCAGCAGGCTCTTCTTCAGCAAGATGATGTCGGCCGACTCCTTGGCGACGTCCACCGCCGTGTCGACGGAGATGCCGACGTCCGCAGTCTTCATCGCCGGCGCGTCGTTGATGCCGTCGCCCATGAAGCCGACCACGTGTCCGCCGCGCTGGAGGGCGCGGATGATCTCGTCCTTCTGCGAGGGCGTCAGGCGCGCGAAGACGTTCGCCTTCTGCGCCAGGTCAGTGAGCTGCGCCTCGGAGAGACCGCGCAGCTGATCGCCGGTCACGAGCTGTTCCACCGTGAGTCCGACGTCCTTGCAGACCTTCTGCGTCACCAGCGCGTTGTCGCCGGTGAGGATCTTGGTGGCCACCCCGGTCTTGCGCAGCGCCTCCAGGGCAGCCGTGGCGGTCTCCTTGGGCGGATCGAAGAAGGCGAGATACCCGAGCAGGATCAGATCGCTCTCGTCGGCCGGAGTGAAGACTTCCTTGTCGCGCGGGAACTCGCGATACGCGATGGCCACCACCCGATAGCCGTCCCGGCTGAGGTTCTCGTACTCCTCGAGGAGGTCCTGCTTGATCATGTCGATCAGCGGGTAGATGTCGTCGTCGACCTGGTAGCGGGTACAGACGTTGAAGATCTCCTCCACCGCCCCCTTGCAGATGAGCACGTGCTGGCCTTCGTAATCGATCACCACCGACATGCGCCGCCGCTGGAAGTCGAAGGGGATCTCGTCCACCTTGCGCGCGGTGCGCTCCACGTCCAGGTCGGAGTGCGCGAGGACGGCGCGGTCGAGGAGGTTGCGCAGGCCGGTCTGGTAGTATGCGTTCAAATAGGCGTAGCGCAGCACGTCCTCGGACTGCCGGTTGGTCACGTCGACGTAGCGCTCCAGCACGATGCGATCCTGCGTGAGCGTCCCGGTCTTGTCGGTGCAGAGCACGTCCATGGCGCCGAAGTTCTGGATCGAGTTGAGGCGCTTGACGATGACCTTCTTCCTCGACATCGCCATGGCGCCCTTGGAGAGATTGACGGTGACGATCATCGGCAGCATCTCGGGCGTGAGGCCGACTGCCACGGAGAGGCCGAAGAGCAGCGCCTCCGCCCAGTCGTGCTTGGTGAGGCCGACGATGAAGAAGACGGTGGTCACCATGACCACCATGAAGCGGATCATCAGCCAGGTGAAGCTCTCGATGCCGCGGTCGAAGCTGGTGAGCACGCGCCGCCCGGTGAGCTTGGCGGAGATGGCGCCGAAGTAGGTGCGCGCGCCGGTGTTCACCACCACGCCGCGCGCGGTGCCGCTCACCACCGTGGACCCCTGGAAACAGACGTTGGGAAGATCGATGGCGTTCTTGCCCGCCGTGTCGGCGGGCGGGGCGGTTTTCTCGATGGGCATCGACTCGCCCGTGAGCGCTGCCTGGCTGACGTAGAAGTCCTTCGCTGAAATGAGGCGCAGGTCGGCCGGAATGATGTCGCCCGCCGCCAGCACGACGATGTCGCCCGGGATCAGATCGCGGAGCGGAAGCTCGATCTCCTTGCCGCCGCGGAGAACGGTGCAGGTGGCCTTGATCATCGAGAGCAGGCTCTCGACGGCGCGGCTCGAGCGGCGCTCCTGCACGTACCCGAGCATGACGCTGAGCACCACCATCAAGCCGACCACCGAGGCGGCGCGCACGTCGCCCATCCAGAGCGAGACGGCGGCGATGACGAAGAGCTGGATGACGAGAGGGTTCTTGGAGCGGTCGAGGATCTCGCCGACGAATCCGAGCTTTCGCGCGTGCTCGACCTCGTTGGGGCCGAAGCGCGCAAGGCGTTCCTCGACCTGCTCGGGGGAGAGACCTTTGTCCGACGTGCTGAGGCGCGCGAAGCCTGCCTCCACGGGCAGCGCCGCGACTTCCAGCATCTCGCGCTCACCCTCGGCGGCGGCGGCAGAAGCTGGCTCCGTGCCTCGGGCACGCGCGGCCGGGGCGAGTCCGGTTGCTCTGGCGATGCCCGCTGCCTGCCGATTCACGACGCGCTCCTCTCGAATGCTCGCGTTCCTCGCGGCCCTTGTATCGCGTCACCCTCGGGATGGGGCAGCCGTCAGGCCCCAGACTTTAGTCGTGCCTGGTTCGCGCCTGACACGAGCAACCGCTTCCGTCGCGGCGGCGTGTAGGTCGTCCGTCTCTTGTTGTCAACCGGAAGATACCCTACCCCCTAGGGTATACTGCCGTCATGCATACCCAACAGGAACAGGAGAAGCTGCTCTCGCGGATCCGCCGCATCGCCGGCCAGGTCAAGGCAGTGGAGAACGCCCTCGCGAGCGGAGCCGAATGCTCGGACGTGCTCCACGCGCTCACCGCGGCCCGCGGCGCGATGAACAGTCTGATCGTCGAGGTGCTCGAGGACCATGTCCGCTTTCACATCCTCGATCCGGACGCAAAGCCCACGACATCCAGGGCGAAAGCGGTCCAGGAGCTCTTCGACGCCATGCAGTCGTATCTGAGGTGAACCACGCGCTGGATCGAGGTCATCGTCCTGGGAACGCTGTTCGTGCTCGGAGTGCTCGCGATGCTGTCGAGAAGCCGCAAGCCGCCACAGTGATCGGTGGCTCTAAACGGTCGTGCTCCGGATGGCGGCTGCAGAGCGTGCCGGTCATCGCCTCGAAGGCTACCTGCAGATCTGGATCCCAGCGAAAAAGCCGACCGCAGGGCTCATCCCCGCAGCGCCGCAGCTGCTTCCTTGCACCGCGCTTCCACCGCCGCGATGAGCGCCCGGATGCGTCCGGTGCGCTGAACGTCCGGGTGCACGACCAGAAACAGATCGTCGCGAAGCGCGGGTAGATCGGGGAAGACGCGGCGCAGTCGCGGATCCGCATCGCCCAGGCAGCACGTGAGCGCTCCCACGCCGAGCCCGATCGCGACCGCTTCGACCAGCGACAGCATGCTGTTCGCGCGAACGGCAGCGCGGGCGTCGCGCAGCGTGTGCGTGAGCGATGCATACGCTGGTGTACCGCGGAAGCCCTCCTCGAAGAGGACCGCCTCGTGTCCTGCGAACCCCGATCCGGGCGCGGGCGGGCGGTGCCGTGCGAGGTAATCCTGGGACGCGTAGAGCGCGAACCCGATGGGCGTCAGCCGGCGGGCGCGGAGGTCGCCCGATTCGGGAGGGGAGTAGCGCAGCGCCAGGTCCGCTTCGCGCCGCGCGATGTCCAGACGTGCGAGGCCCGTCATCAAGTGTAGACGGATTTCCGGGTGACGCCGGCGCAGCTTGCGCATGGCGGGGAGGACCACCGCGTGGCCGATGGACTCGGCTGCGGCCACGCGCACGGTGCCCGCCAGGCGGCGGTCGGCGCCCAGCGCGCGCTGCTCTACGGCAAGGGACGACTGTTCCATCTGCTCGGCCGCGGCGCGGATGCTCTCGCCCGCGTCGGTGAGCACGAAACCGTCGGGGGTGCGCTCGAAGAGCTTCGCGCCGAGCTCGCGCTCGAAGGCGGAGACCCGCCGCCCCACCGT
>Ga0070708_100001149_pt1 | contig 20333 bp, 16 predicted proteins | sample KBSK5503metaG_FD_65469 | JGI IMG/M metagenome (GOLD analysis project Ga0070708, IMG submission 65469) | Corn, switchgrass and miscanthus rhizosphere microbial communities from Kellogg Biological Station, Michigan, USA - KBS K5-50-3 metaG | ecosystem: Host-associated > Plants > Roots >... | reverse complement strand
CGGCGGCCCCCTCTCCGAGGGCCGTCTCCGCGGCGAGTTCGTGATGTGTCCGTGGAACGCCTGGGAGTACAGCGTGATCACCGGCAGGGGCCCGGAAGGCTACGACGAGGAGCAGGTGCCGGTCTACGCCATCGAGGAGCGTGGTGACGGCGTATACCTCAAGCTGCCGCCCGAGATGCCCCGCCGTCTGGTGAAGCACAAGCCCTCGCACCTGCTCGAGGCCCATCCCCGCGAGCCCGGCGCCCCGCCCCGCGTGCTCGGCATCTCGACCACCGCCATGGACGACGCCAATCCGCGGTTCTCCACCTCGGACGCGCTGCTCGACCACGCGCTCCGTCACGCCGCCGAAACCCGCCGGGCCGACACCCAGCTCATCCGGCTCCGCGACCTCGCGTTCCGGCCGTGCGAGGGGAACTACTCCAAGGCGGCCCGCGCCTGTACCTGGCCCTGCGCCATCACCGAGCGTGACCCTGCCGACCAGCTCACGCCGGTATACGAGGGCCTCGTGCACTGGGCGGACGTGGTCCTGCTCTCGACCTCGATCCGCTGGGGTACTGCCTCGTCGCTCTACCACAAGATGGCTGAGAGGCTCAACTGCATTCAGAACCAGATCACGATCGCCAACCGGGTATTGATCACCAACAAGGTCGCCGGCTTCATCATCACCGGCGGGCAGGACAACATCCAGGCGGTCGCGGGCAGCCTCCTCACCTTCTGGAGCGAGCTCGGCTTCGTCTTCCCTGCGTTCCCCTTCATCGCCCATTCCCGCGGCTGGGACGCCGAGGACATGGAGAACAACGTCCGCCAGGTGAAGGCGAGCGAGGCCTTGCGGACCGCCGCCCACGAGCTGCTCGATCGGGCCCTCGACTTCTGGCGCGTGCTCGACGGCCATCGCGCCGAGCTGTCCCGGCCGATGGAGCGAGCCGGGCGGAAGGCCAACCCCATGAGCGCCGGCGGCGCCCCGGCCAGGCCCGCCGGCTCAGAGGTCGCCCGATGAGCACCCGGATGGACCTCGCCAGGGCCTACGAAGCCGCGCTCTTCGCCGGGAGGATGGACGAGGTCTGCCGACTCTTCAGCGACGACATCACGTACTGGGTCGCGGGCGCGCCGCCGATCGGCGGCGAACGGAGGGGCCGGGACGCCGTCCTCCGGGCGTTCGACCGTCGCGAGTTCGGGCTGGGCGCGGCCGACTGGGGCTACGAGGACGTCTGGCGCGTGTGGTACGAGGCGGACGAGCGGGTGATCGTCGAGATCCGCGAGCGGAGCTGGCTCAAGACGCACCCCCAGGACGTCATGGACCAGCGCACCTGCGTGGTCATCCGGTTCGACGGGAACCGCATCGCCGAGATGCGGGACTACAGCGACTCACACCCGTATGAGGAGTTCCTCGAGCGGCACCGCGACGAGCTGCCCAAGTTCAGCGGCGCACGCTGAGGCTTGGCCGGCGGGCGCGCCTGGGCCGCTCGCCCGCCCCGGCGACCCCCTGCCCCGCGAACGATTCGTACAGTGCGTCGAGCGCCGCCGCGCCCCGCTCGAGCCGTGCCTCGTCCTTCCGGTGCGCCCGCGCGATCCCGGCAATCAGCCGCTCGAGGCCCGGCGTCTCCGGCCGGGCGAACTTCCCGTCCTTGCAGTCGATGTCGTGCACCATCTCTCCAATCGCCTGTAGCGCGGAATCGGCCGGCGCGAAGCGCGCGACCAGGGTCTCGAAGGTGCAGCGGTCGCCCTCGTGGGTGTACTCGGCCTCGAACATGTCGAACCGGATCTCGCCGGCGGCCGGCCGCTCGTCGGGGCCGACGAAGTGGAACCGGGCCTTGGGATCGACGAAACGGCGGATGAGCCAGGCGCTGGCGATCCGATCCACGTACACGCCGCGACGCGTCACCCACACCCGGCCCGCGCGTGGGCGCGCACCAGTCTTGTCGCTCGTCGAGGCTTTCTGTTTGGGTGGTCGGAGCCGGGTCTCGATCCGCTCGAGCGCGCCCTCCGCCACCCGCCGGGCCGGCGCGCCGAAGAAGTCACCGGCGGAGATGTCCCCGGTGCGCCGCCGGAGCCGGGCCACCGCGCTCTCGAGGTCGGCGCGGGGCGGCCCCTCGAGCCGCTTCCCCGCGGGCGCGGTGCGCAGCAGATCCTCCGCCTGGTGCGCCACCTCGGCGTACTCGGCGTCGCGGGCGGCCCGGAAGAGGGATTCGATCTGGGCATCGGAGAGCCCGTCCACGAACGACGCCTGGCAGACCGACGCCTCGCCGCCACCCGCCACGATCTCCCGCCGCACCCACTGGAAATCCTCGGCCGCCTGGTCGGTGCAGGGAAGCACGTAGACCGAGTTCTTGATCGCGACGGCCCCGACGCGCTGGAGCCGCCGCCAGATCTTCACCCGGAAGTAGTCGGGCTTGGGCGGCAGCTGATGGATGAGGAGGAGCCATCGGCCGCCCACCGCTCCCGCGGACCGCTCGCCCGGACTCATCGCGGCAGGGGCTCCGGCAGGTCGGCCGCGACGTAGGCCATCACCGCGAGCGCCGCGACGCACCGGGCCATGTCGCCCGCATCGATCTTGTCGAATGTGTCGGCGGCGGAGTGGTGATACCAGAAGTAGCGGGAGGCGTCCACCTTGAGGCCCATCCCGGGCACGCCCCGATCCACGAGGGGCTCGACGTCGGCTTCCGGCCCCAGAGTCTCCCGCTCGACGGCCCCCGCCTTGATCCCCGCGAGCAACCCCCCGATCTGGCGGGCCAGGGCGAGTGCGGAGTCGGAGCCGCTCACCCCGAAACCGACGGGCGCGAAGACCCCGTTGTCCGACTCGATCGCGAGCACGTGCCGCCCGAGATCCGCGGCGTAGCGGTCGCGATACGCGAGGTTGCCGCGGCCGCCGTTCTCCTCGTTGGTCCAGAGCACCACTCGCACCGTGCGCCGGGGACGGAGTCCGAGCTGCTTGATCAGCCGCACCGCCTGCCAGGCCGCGAACGCCCCGCCCCCGTCGTCCATCGCACCCTGGCCCACGTCCCACGAATCGATGTGCCCGCCCACGACCACCACCTCATCCGGTTGCTCGCTGCCCCGGAGCTCAGCCACGACGTTCCGAGACGGGGCATCGGGGAGCGTCCGGGCCTCCATGACGAGACGGACCACCGCGGTGTCCCCGCGATCCTGGAGCCGGTGCAACAGCTCGGCGTCCTCGACGGCGAGGGCCGCGGCCGGGATCCGGGCGGCGGTCGAGTCGTAGCGGGTGACGCCGGTGTGCGGGTTCTGCATCGAGTTCGACGCGACGGAGCGGATCAGGCACGCCTTCGCGCCGACACGGGCCGCCGCCGACGGCCCTCGGACCCGGTACTGCACCGCCTGGCCGTACGCGGCGAACGGGCTTGCCGTGGTGTCGAACGGGAAATCGAACAGCACGATCTTGCCCATGGCCTCCGTTGCCCGCCGGGTCAGCTCGTCGAAGCTCCCGACCACGAGCACCGGTGCGGTGATCCCGCCCGACGGCGTCCCCACGCTCCCGCCCAGGCCGAGCAGGTGAAGTGCGTAGGGCCGGGGCCGGATCAGCTCGGCGGATTCCCGGCCCCGCACCCAGTGCGGCACCATCACCGGCTCGCCCCGCACGCCCTCCAGACCGTCGGCCCGCATCTCCTGAAGCACCCAGTCGATGGCCCGCTCCAGACTGGCGGATCCGCTGAGCCGGTTGCCGAAGGTGTCCACCATCACGCCGAGGCGCCGATAGCCGGTGCTGTCCGCGAGGGCCGCACCGATCAGGCGGTCGGCCGCATCGCGGTAGCGGGCGGCGATGGACTGGTCGCCGGCGGCCGGCGTCTGCGCCGGAACGGGGACCGCCGCGCACAGCCCGGCGAGGATGAGGACGACACGCGCGTTGAGCGGGCGGGGGCACCGGTGGGTCATGAGAGGCCTCGGACACCGATCGGGAAAGACGGACGGGGACGGGCGCCGAGCCGGGTGGCGAGACAATCGCCGAAGTGCTCGCCGGCGGCCAGGACCGTGAGCCGTACGATCTCCCGTTCCGAGAAGTGTCGCCGGGCTTCCGCGAGCACGGGCCCCGATACCAGGCCGTCCGTTTCCGCCCCCTCGGCGACCGCCGCGGCGAACGCAAGCGCGGCGCGCTCGCGTTCCGAAAAGCACCGCCCCCCCGCGGGGGCGTGGAGCGCATCGAGCGCGTCGACCGGAAGCAAAGCCCTGCGCCAGCGGTGCCGGCCCGCCTCTACGCACCAGCGGCAGCCGCTCAGCTCGGCTGAGAGCTGGCCCACGATGAGCTCGAGCCGCGGCTCCAGCGCGTCGGCCTGCCCGGGCGGCCGGCCCAGACGGAGGTAGGCGTCGAGCAGCACCGGACCCGCTGCGACCGGCGCGGGCACGTCCTCGCCCAGCATGCGGGCCGACCATCGGTGGATCCAGCGGAGCATGGCGCCCTCCCCGTCGCTCCGGTCGGCTATCCCAATAGTACCGCGATGATGATACGAGTGTATCATCTCGGATCCCGCGACGCAAGCCGGCCCCGGCCGGCGGCTCGCGCCGGCCCGGTCGGGGTCACTGACCGGCGTCGGGCGAGGAATCGAGCGCCGCCTCGGCCTGCCGGCGCAGCCGCCGGCGGCGGACGCCGTAGGACAGCACGATGCTCAGCTCGTAAAGCAGGTACAGCGGCACCGCCATCGCGATCGTCGTCCACACCAGGTCGCCCGGGGTGAGAAAGGCGCCGATGATCACGGCCCCAACGATGGCGTGGCGGCGATAGCGGTTGAGGAACTCCGGGGTCACGAGCCCCAGGGCGGCGAGGCCCAGGATGACGACCGGCAGCTCGAAGGCGACGCCGAATGCGAGGGTGAGGCTGAACACGAAGCCGAAGTAGTCGCCCGCGGTGATCATCGGCTCCAGGGCCTGGCCGCCGAAGCCCATGAGCCAGGGAATCGCGAGCGGCAACACCACGAAGTAGCCCAGCGCCGCGCCGCTCACGAAGAGGAACACCGCCGCCGCAGTCACCCCCAGCGCGACGCTCCGCTCGTGCCGGTACAGGGCCGGCGCGATGAACCCCCAGAGCTGATAGAGCACGACCGGGAGCGCGAGCAGCAAACCGAGGCCGGCCGCCGCCTGGAGAATGATCTGGAACGGATCGCCGGGATGGGTGAACACCAGGTGGTGGCCGCCCAGGTATGGCAGGATCGGCCGCTCCAGCCAACCGATCACATCCACGTTGAGCATCACGACCATCGCCACGCCGATGCCCACCGTCACCGCAATGAGCGACCAGATGATCCGCCACCGGAGCTCCTCGAGGTGGTCGAGGAACGGCATCTCGCCGCGCTCGGGCTCCCGGGGGTCGGTCATCGGGCCACCCTCGGCGCGACGCTCGCGAGCCCGGCGTCCTGGAGGAAGAGCTCCCCGCCCGTGCCGCGCCCGTCGCGCCGCTCCGCGCGGGTGAGCACGAGCCGGTCCTTGGCGCGGGTCATCCCCACGTACAGCAGCCGGCGAGCCTCCTGAATCTCCGGCTCGCGCTGCTCCTGCAAGTCCCGCCAACCCGGCAGTTGGTTGTCCTCGACCCCGACGATGTACACGCGGGAGAACTCGAGCCCCTTGGTGGAGTGCAACGTGAGCAGGCTGGCGCGGGCGGGATCCACCTCGACTCCCTCGCTGCTGGACAGGGCGACTCGCTCCAGGAGCCGGTCCACCCGCTCGTCGAGGCCGTCGCCCCGGCTCCCGGCCATCAGTGTGCCCAGGCGGGCCACCGCTTCGGGGTACCGCTCCGCCGGCGTCCGCTCCCGGCGCAACCGCTCCATCACGCGCGCTCCTCCCAGCCGCTCGATCAAGTCCTCCACCGGCGGCGCCTCCGGCGCGCCCAGCTCGAGCTCCGCAGCGTAGAACTCTAGACAATCACTATAGCGACCCAGCGCATAGGGCACAGCCAGCTCCCGCAACAGCCGCTCTTCCCGCGTCGGTGACGGGGCCTCGTCCAGCGCCAGCGCGACGCCAAGGTGGCCAAGAGCCTGGACCTGCGCGGCCTTGCGGCTGCGGCTCGCCTTGAGCGCTTCCAGCCGGCCGAACACGTGGGCGAGTGCCTCCGCGTCGTCCAGGGCGTGATGGGCCCGCGCCAGCGGCACACCGAAATGGTGGGTGAGATCCTCGAGCCGCGCACCCTGATCCAGCAGGGCACGAGCGAGCGGATAGGTGTCGAAAAACGTCAGGTCGTCGGCGCCGCCAAGGGGAGCGGCGAGGCGCCGCAGTACCGGTACGTCGAACCGCTGGCCGTTGTGGGCCACCAGCACGTCGCCGCCGACGAACGCGCGGAAGCGGGGCCACACCTCCGCGAAGGGCGGGGCGCCCCGCCGATCGGCGTCGTGGTAACCGTGGATCTGCTGCGCCTTGGGCGACACCGGGCGGTCGCCGCTGACCAGCTCCCGGAAGCGCTCCACCACCTCCCCGCCCCGCACCCGCACCGCGGCGATCTCCACCACCTCGCACCGCCCGACGTCGAGGTCGGTCGTTTCGAGATCGAACGCGACGAACTCGGCCAGCTCGCTCCGCACGGTTTGCGCGTGCAGCAGCTGGAGCGCCTTGAAGAGGAGCAGCGGCCAGCGTCCGCCGGGCGGCAATCCTTCACCGAGCACCAGATCCTCGGGCGCCCCCACGTCGCCCGGCGTCTGCCGCACCACATAGGGCACGCCCGCCTTCCGCAACATGCCGAGGAGCGCGACCTCCATGCCGCCGCGCGGCGCCAGCCGGATTTGCGCGCCCGCGTCCACCGTCTCGCCGATCCGGCGGGCCAGCGCCTCGGCTCCGGGATACCGGGCGGGGTCGGTCAGCTCCTGATGCCGCTCCTCCAGCGGATTCCTGAACGGCCCGATCCGCCGCGAGAGTAGGTCGTCCACCACCGCCTCCAGGGAGCCATGGGAGCGGCGCATAGCCCGCAGGTTCTCCACCGTGTAGACGAACCGCCAGGCGGCGTCCCGCTCGGCGTCCCCCTTGGGCCGGGGGCGGGCGAAGGCACGAAGGCTCCCGAGGAGATCGGGGCCGGGCGCGGCCAGCGCGAGCCGCTCGAGAAACGGGCCGGAGAGCGTCCGGCGGGCGAGCGCCTCGATGGCCACCGGGTCGTCCGGCGCGCGGACCACGCGGAGCGACGCGACGACGTGCGCGATCACCTCGTCGTCCAGCAGCGCGTGCCCGCGGGCGAGCCGGCAGGCGACTCCCGCGTCGAGCAGCCGGGCCTCCAGCGCCCGCCCGACGCTATGGTAGCGGTACAGCACCGCGTACTCGCCCCAGGGGGTTCCGGTGTGCCGCCGGTCCTCCAGAATGTCGGCCACCAGCCACTCGGCTTCGGCGGCCTCGTCCTCAAAGGCATACGCGGCGACGTCGTACGGCGAGTCCCTGAGCGCGGCGATGTCCTTGTCGAAGAGCCGCGGGTTCCGTCCGACCAGTCGGCGGGCGACCTCGAAGATCTGAATGGAGCAGCGGCGGTTCTGGTCCAGCACGATCGGCGCCGCACCGGCGAACTCGCCCTGGAACCGCTCGAAGATCTGCCGGTCGGCGCCGGTCCAGGAGAAGATGGACTGCTCGTCGTCGCCCACAGCGAACACGTTGCGGTGCTCCGCGGCGAGCTGCTTCACGATCCCGTACTGCGCGAGGTTGAGGTCCTGGAACTCGTCCACCAGCACGTAGTCGAACCGGGCCCGCTCCAGCGCGGCCACGGCGGCGTCCTCACGCAGCAACCGCTCGGTGAGCCCGATCAGATCGTCGAAGTCCACCAGGTTCCGGGCGCGGAGGGTATCGCGGTAGGCCTCGAAGAGCTCCCGGTCGCCGGCGGTGAGCGGGTACTGCTCCAGGCGGGCGCGGCTGAACAGCGTGAGGAGCTGCCCGCGGCGCTCCTCCCGCACCCGGAGCCGCCGAAGGACGGTGCGCTGGTAATCGTCGTCGGCGATGCCGAATCCCCGGCGCAGGCCGGCGGCTTCGGGATGGCGCCGCAGGATGCCCAGCGAGAGCGAATGGAGCGTGCCGCCGACCACCTCCTCGCCCGCAGCCCCCAGCGTGCGGTGCAGCCGCGTCCGGATCTCTTCGGCGGCTTTGTTGGTGAACGTGACGGCGCAGATCCGTCCCGGCGCCATGCCCCGCGCGATGATCAGGTGATGAATGCGGGCGATAAGGCAATAGGTCTTCCCCGCCCCGGGCCCGGCCAGCACGAGCACCGGCCCGAGCGGGGCCTCGACCGCGCTCCGCTGCTCCGGCGTGGGCTCGAAAGCGTCGCTCACGCGATTCTCTCGCGCGACAGCCAGGCCACGATCGTGTCGGGCAGCTCCGCCATCACTTCCCCCTCCGTTCGGCCCGAGCGCTTGAGCACCGCGAACGAATGATCGCCGCCTTCGACCACATGCAGCGTGGCGCCGGGCGGCCGCTCGCACACCGTGCGCATGAGCGTCAGGTCGGCAAGCGCGTCGCGGGTCCCCTGGAGGAACAGCATCGGCAGCCCGACCCGCTCGAGGTGGGCCGCGCGCTCGGTCCCCGCCCTTCCGGGCGCGTGGAGCGGGAAACCTAGAAAGACGAGCCCTCGCACGCCGGGAAGCGGGCTCTTCGCCGCCGCCGAGGACGTCATCCGCCCGCCCAGCGACTTGCCGCCGGCGACGAGCGGGAGGTCGGGCACCTCCTCCGCGGCGCGCGCCACGGCCGCGCGCACCGTGGCCTCGAGCACACCGGGTGGGTCGGGACGGCGTTCGCCGGCTTCCACGTAGGGGAATTGATAGCGCAGGGTGGCGACACCGCGCTCGGCCAGACCGGTCGCGATCGCCTGCATGAACCGGTGCCGCATGCCGGCGCCGGCGCCATGCGCCAGGACATAGAGCGCCCGGGCGTTGCCGGGCAGCTCGAGCAGAGCCGATACACGCCCGACGCGGTCCCCGACCTGAATCGCGAGCTCGGTCACACCCGCTCCGCGAGCCGCTCGAGGACCCGGGGCAGATCCGGGGCCCCGTCCAGCACGCCGAGCATCGGGTCCGTCTTCCGCTTCTTCATGCGCTCGGGCACGGTGCGGATCGTGAACGCGCGGATGTCCAGTTTGTCGGTGACCTCGCGCCACTCGAGCGGGGTCGAGACCGGAGCGCCGGGAAGCGGCCGCACGCTGAACGGGGCGGCGAGGAGCTGCCCGGCGATGTTCTGGAGATAGTCCACGTACACCTTCCCGCCCCGCCGCGAGACGGCCCGGGTGATGGTGGCGATGTCCGGCAGCCCGGTCACGAGCACGCGCGCGAGCAGCTCGCCGAGCGACCGCGACTGCTCGTACGTGCACTGGCGGGCGAGCGGCAGCAGCACGTGGAGCCCGGAAGAGCCGCTCGTCTTCACGAAGCACGGCAGATCGATCTCCTCGCAGAGCGCCCGGGCCGCCTTCGCCACCTGGACGACGTGCCCGAAGGGCGCCCCCTTCGGATCGAGGTCGAGCACGCACCAGTCCGGGCGATCGAGCGTCGGCACCCGGCTGGCCCACACGTGGAGCGGGATCGCGGCGAGGTTCGCCAGATACAGGAGCGACTCGACGTCGTCACAGATGAAGTAGTCGATCTCGCGCTGGGTCTGCTCGCTCCACATCCGCTGGGTGCGGATCCACTGCGGCACGAATACCGGTGCGTCCTTCTGATAGAACGACTTCCCCTCGATCCCATCGGGATACCGCGTGAGCACGACCGGCCGGTCCTTGAGGTACGGGAGGAGCCAGGGCGAGATCGTGCGGTAGTACTCGATCAGGTCCCCCTTGGTGTACCGCTCCTCGGGCCAGAAGATCTTGCCCAGATTCGAGAACACGACCTGGCGCTCGGCCGGCGCGGCAGGGTTGGGACCCGGCACGGCGTCCGCCGGGTCGTCGCCGGCGTCCCGCCCATCGGTGGGCCGCCGGGCCCGCGTGACCTCCGTGGGCCGCTTGTCGTCCCGGAACCGCACGAACACCGGCTGGCGCAGGAGGCCCTCGTCCGTCCACTCGGTGTACTCCACCTCGCAGACGACCTCGGGCTCGACCCACGTCGTGTTCTTGTCCTTGGGCACCGGCCCCTCGCACGCCGGGGTCCGCCGCTTGAGCCGCTCCAGCTCCGCGCGCGTTTCGGCGAGCTGCTTGCCGCTGAACCCGCTGCCCGCGCGGCCGGCGTAGACCAGCTTGCCATCCACGTACTGCCCCAGGTGCAGCGCCCCGAAGCCCTCACGCGTGCCCTTGGGCGCCGTGAAGCCGACGACGACGAAGTCCTCTGTCTTGCGGGTCCGGATCTTGAGCCAGGACGACGACCGGCCCGCACGGTAGGGCGACTCCGCTTTCTTGGCCACGACCCCCTCGAGCCCGAGTCCCTGCACCCGCTCGTACAGCGTCACGCCGTCCCCCTCGAAATGCTCGAGATAGCGCAGGACGCCCGCCGGCGGGAGCAGCTTCCGGAGCAGCTGCTTCCGCTCCGTGAGCGGCAGCGACCGCAGGTCGAATGCCTCGAACCCGAGAAGATCGAACGCGTAGAACGTGGCGGGGGTCTCGACCGCGGCACGACGCACGTCGAGCGAGCGGCGCAGCCGGGAACGCCCCTGGAGCCGCTGGAAGCTGGGTCGGCCGGCGTCGTCCGGCGTCACGATCTCGCCGTCGAGCAGGATCCGGTCGAACGGGAGCGCCGAGACTGCGCGGACGATATCGGGAAAGCTGGCGGCGAGGTCGTTGCCGTTCCGGGACAGCAGACGAACGAGCGGGCCCTCCTTCGCGGCGAGAATCCGGTAGCCGTCGAGCTTGAGCTCGAACAGCCAGCCCGGCTTGGAGAACGGCTCGTCCGCCGTCTCGGCAAGCATCAGCTCCACCGTCTCCGGCTTCACCGGCCGGGCCGGCGCCCGCAGCTTCGTGAGCTCGCGGCGGACGCCGTCGGCCGGGCTGCGGCCGGCCTTCAGATCCTCGACGGTGAGTCCGGAGAGGACCGACTCCTCCGGGAAGTCGGTGCCGGGCGTCCGCACGTACTGGTCGCGCTCCTTGATCAGGAGCCAGTCGCGCTCGCTCTTCTTGAGCTTCACCAGTGTCCACATGCCGCGCAGCTTGAAACCGCGCAGCTCGAAGAGGAGTTTGCCCTTCGCCAGCCCTTCCATCGGATCGCCGTGGGGCACCCACTGCCCCCGGTCCCACAGGATCACGGCACCCGCACCGTAGTTCCCCTCCGGGATGAGTCCCTCGAAGTCGCCGTACTCGATCGGGTGGTCCTCGACGTGGACGGCGAGGCGCTTGTCGGCCGGATCGAATGACGGTCCCTTGGGGACGGCCCACGACCGGAGCACGCCTTCCATCTCGAGCCGAAGGTCGAAATGGAGGTGACGCGCCGCATGCTTGTGCACGACGAACAACAGCCCGCGGGACGCGCCGAGGTCCACGGTCCCGGCCGGCTCGGGGGTGCGGGCCAGGGAGCGTTTGGCCCGGTAGGGGGCGAGGGGGTCTTGGTGTCCGGGGGGCATGGTATGGAAGAAAGCGTGAACAGTAAACAGTGAACAGTGAACAGGCCCCGCCACGCCGCCCCGCGGGCTCCCGCAGCGCCCTGTTCACTGTTTACTGTTCACTGTTCACTGTTCACTGTTTACGTTGTCAGGTAACGAGTTAGCCTACACTTTCTCCCCGCCGTTCTTGCGCCCCCGGGAGAACCGGCATATCCTGTCCTTCCTATGCCCGCCCGCGCCATCGGCTCCGCCACGATCTCGTTTGGGCTCGTATCGGTCCCCGTCTACCTCTTTTCCTCGAGCGAGACGGCGGCCGCCGTGAGCTTCAACCTGCTGCACAAGAAGTGCGGCACCCGCCTCAAGCAGCAATACATCTGTCCCAAGGACAACGAAATCGTCGAGCGGGACGAGATGATCAAGGGTTACGAGTTCAGCAAGGGCCAGTACGTGCTGTTCTCCCCCGAAGAGCTCAAGGCCCTGGACGAGAAGGCGACCAACACCATCGACATCGCCGAGTTCGTGCCGCTGGCCAAGGTGGACCGGATCTATCTGGACAAGACCTACTATCTGGGCCCGGACAAGGGCGGCGAGCGCGCCTACACGCTCCTCGCGGAAGCGCTGGTGCGGACCGGCCGGGCGGCGGTAGGCCAGTACTCCGCCCGGGGCAAGCAGTATCTCGTGCTCGTGCGGCCGATGGACGGCCTCCTAGCAATGGAGCAGCTCCACTACGCCAGCGAGCTTCGGAGCGCCAAGGAGGTTCCGCTGCCGGAAGTGACCGTCAAGCCCGCGGAGCTTACGCTGGCCCAGCAGTTCATCGAGCAGTCCGCCACCGACGTGTTCCACCCGGAGCAGTACCACGATCAGGTGCGCGACCGCATCCTCGCCGCCATCCAGCAGAAGGTGGACGGCCAGGAGATCACCGCCGAGCCCGAGGAGGCACCGCAGACGAAGATCATCGATCTGATGGAAGCGCTGAAAGCCAGCCTCGCCAAAAAGGGCTCGGCGCCGGGCACGGAGCGAAAGCCCGGCAAGCGCGCGGCGGCGAAGGAGGCGGAGCCGGCTAAGGCCCCGAAACGGAAGAGAGCCTAAAAACCCGCCGGCTACCGGCTGACCTCGTCCAGCCGGCCCACCGCAGCCACGACCGCATCCGGCTGCTCCTCGTGAATGAACTGCCCCGACCCGGGCACGCTGTCCACTCCAAAATTGCGGATCCCACCCTTGAGCTCAGTCACCTCATCCGGCGTCACGGCGCTCCCGTGCGGCGCGGTCCCCACGAGCAGCCGGACGGGCACCCGGATTTGCACGAGATGGTTGCCCAGCAGCTCCGGCTCGTGCGACTTCGCCATCCCGTGGAGAACGTCGATGGTGCGATGCAGGTCTCGGCCCGGGCCGGCGGTGTAGCCGTGCACCACGGAGTCGGTCACCCAGGTGGTGTCGCCCGAGTTCTCGATCATCGCGTGGCGCACCTTCTTGCGAAGGGTGCCCTCCCCCATGAACAGCTTGAGGAAGACCGCGAACTTCATCGCGTGCTGGAGGCCGGGCGTCGCCGCCGCCTCGACCGGGCCGCCGTCGATCGCCAGCAGGCCGCGCACCAGCTCCGGCCGGCGGTAGGTGAGGCGCAGCGCCATGGAGACGCCAACAGAATGCGCCACCACCAGCGCATGCCGGACGCCGAGGGTGTCGAGCACGACTCCGATCCGGTCGGCCTGGGCCGTGAGCGAGTAGTTCACGCCCTTGGGATAGGCCGAAGTGCCGGTTCCCAGCGGCTCGACGATGATGACCCGGTACCCGCGCGCCTGCAGCGGCTCGATCAGCTTCCGGAACCCGAACGCACTGCCGAAGAGCCCCGGCACCAGCACCACGGGAGTCCCGTTGCCCGCCGAGGTGACGTGCACCACCTCGCCCACGGCGACCGTGATGTCGCGCGCGGAGACGCTATCGCTCCCGGGGCTCATGCCCCAGACGAGCCCGGCGATCAACAACGTAGGGAACACGGCGGCCTTTCGGCTTGGGGGGAGGGGAACCCCATCCTAGCGGGGCGGGATGCCGCTTTGCAACACTTGACGCGCGGGAACCGCCGTACCCAGCCTCTGCCCGGCCGCCCGCTGCGCAGCCCGACCTCTGGCCCACGCGCCGCCCCGTGTCCAAGTTCAGGCAACGGAAACGGAGGGCGGCGTGCGGGTTTTCGTGGGCACCAGCGGCTACGCCTACAAGGAGTGGAAGGGCGCATTCTATCCGCCCAAACTGGCGGCCGGTGACATGCTCCGGTTCTACGCCGGCCGTCTGGGGGCGGTCGAGATCAACAACACCTTCTATCGGATGCCGTCGGAGCGGGTGCTGGTGGACTGGGCCGGACAGGTGCCGGAGGCGTTTCGCTTCGTCCTGAAGGCCTCGCAACGCATCACGCACTACGCGCGGCTCAAGACCGACGACGACTCGCTCGACTACTTCCTGCGGACGGCCAACGTCCTCGGCCCCCGGCTCGGCCCGACGCTCTTCCAGCTCCCGCCCACCTTCAAGAAGGACCTGCCTCGGCTGACCGATTTTCTGGCCAAGCTGCCCCGCACCTGGCGGGCCGCGATGGAGTTCCGGCACGAGAGCTGGTTCGTGGACGACGTGCTCGACGCCCTGCGGGCGCGGGACCTCGCCTTGGTGACGGTGGACGAGGACGAGGGCGGTTCACCGCTCGTCGCCACCGCGTCCTGGGGGTATCTGCGCCTCCGCCGCACCGGCTACGACCCCGCGGCCCTCGCGAGCTGGGCCGAGCGGATCAGGGGCCAGCCATGGCAGGAGGCCTATGCCTTCCTCAAGCACGATGAGGAAGGCACCGAGGCGAACGGGCCGAAGTGGGCCGAAGAGCTGGCCCGCCTCACGAGCGGCTAGGCTTGCCCCAGAGCTCTTCGAGCCGCTGCGCCCGGCCGCAGTTGAACTTGTAGAAGTGGTAGCGCGCGGGGTTCTTCTTGTAGTAGTCCTGGTGGTATTCCTCGGCGGGGTAGAACGTCCCTGCCGGCGCGATCTCGGTCACGATCGGCTGCGAGAAGCGCTTCGAATCTTCCAGCGCGCGCTTGGAGGCTTCGGCCATGCGCCGCTGCCCGTCATCCCTGTAGAAGATCACCGACCGATACTGGTGGCCCGCGTCGCAGAACTGCCGCTCTGACGTCAGGGGATCGACGTTGTGCCAGAAGACGTCCAGCAGGCGGGCATACGTGATCTTTCGCGGGTCGTACTTCACTTCGACCGATTCCGCGTGACCCGTTCCGCCGGCCGAGACCTGCTCGTAGGTGGGCTTGGCGACGGTGCCGCCGGCGTACCCGGCCGTCACCCCCACGACCCCGTCCACCTTCTCGAACGCCTCCTGCATGCACCAAAAGCAACCGCCGGCGAAGATCGCGGTGCCGATGCGACCGTCCGCGCCTCCGCCGGCGGAGTCCTGCGCCGCCGCGGGGCCGGAGATCACCAGTCCCGCGAGCAGCAGGCCGATCAGTGCAGCTTTCATATGCGGCTCAGGTCTCTCCGAGGCCGAGGGCCGGGTCGAGCGCCGGCAGATCCAGCTCGAACAGGTCAGCCGGCTCCGGTCCCTCGCTCCGCTCGTCGGCGTCGCCCCAGGCGGACGGATGATGCCGCGCAGGCGCCGTCCAGGTCAAGGTCGTGCGCTGCTTCTTGCGCATCACTTCGAGCTTGGCCTTTTCCCCCGGCGCGTAGGAGTGGAGGATGCCGAGGGTGTGCTGGACCGACTGAAGCTTGCGGCCGTCGATCGCGAGCAGCACGTCGCCGGCCTTGAGCGGGGACGCCGAGTCAGCCGGCGGCTGCACCACGAGGAACCCCTCGCTCGTCCCGAAGTATTCGCCGAGATCCTTGCCCACCTGGACCAGCCGGAGCCCGGCGCCCGTGTGGTGCCGGAACATCATCGCCATCCCGGGCGCCATGCCATCCATGCGCGATCCGAATCCGGACATCCCCGGCATGTCACCCATGCCGTGCATGCGGCGGAAGGCCATGGCCAGTCGCGGCTTCATCCGGTCGGCGACCAGGATCGCAGTCTTCGTCTCGCCGCCGCGGCGGTACTCGAGTCGGACGCTGTCGCCCGGCGCAAGGCCCCGGGCCAGCTCGACCAGCTTGTCGGCGCCGCCGAGCGCGGTGCCGTTGAACCCGGTGATCACGTCGCCCCGGCGGAGACCCGCGACGTCGGCGGGGCTTCCGGGGACGACGGCCCGGACCCGGGCGCCGGCGCTGTCGCTCCTGGTATCGAGCATGACGCCCAGCCGGCCATGGACCGCCGGGGCGTGGTCCTGGGCGGCGAGCGGAGCAAAGGGTAGGGCGAGGCTCAGGAGCGTCGCGCCTAACGACGGGGTGCGCATAAGGGTCTCCTGTCGGGGAAAAGGGCCCGTTCAGGGATAGAGGATGCGGGGCCCGCGGGGGCCGTCGCAGTCCGGCTACCGGCCCTCCTGATCTACGTACTTCTCCCGCAGGGCGCTGATGAGGGGCGGCCAGTCGGGGGGCGCGCCGGTGGCCCGCTCCACCAACTGCTTGGGAGTGAAACGCTGCCCGTGCCGGTGCACGTGGCTGCGGAGCCACTCGAGCAGCGTGCCGAAGTCGCCGCGGGCGAATTGGGCATCGAGATCCCCCACTTGCGCCCGGGCGGCCGCGAAGAGTTGCGCGGCATAGACGTTTCCGAGCGTGTACGTGGGAAAGTATCCCACGAGCCCCTCGGCCCAGTGCCCGTCCTGGAGGCACCCCTCGACGTCGTTCGCTGGGGTGACGCCGAGGTACTGTTTGTAGGCGGCGTTCCAGGCCTCGGGCAGATCGGCCGTCTTGAGATCGGTCGAGAGCAGGGCCTGCTCCAGCTCGAAGCGGATGAGGATGTGGAGGTTGTAGGTGACCTCGTCGGCGCGCACCCGGACGCAGGACCGCTCGACCCGGTTGATGCCCACCAGGAACGGGTCGAGCCGGGTGTCGTGGAGGGCCTCGTAAAACATGGCGCGGGCCCGCGGGAAGAAATGCTGCCAGAAGCTGCGCCGCCGCCCCACCAGGTTCTCCCAAAGCCGGGACTGCGATTCGTGCAGCCCGAGCGACGCTGCTTCACCCATCGGCGTGCCGTAGTGCGCCGGGTCGAGACCCTGCTCGTAGAGGGCGTGCCCGGCCTCGTGCAGCACGGAGAAGAAGCCCCCCGCAAAGTCGCGGGTGGAGAATCGCGCCGTGATCCGGCAGTCCCCCGGGCCCAGGCCGGTGCAGAAAGGGTGCAGCGACGTGTCGAGCCGTCCCCGCTCAAGATCGAACCCGATCGCCGCAGCCGCGGCTTCCCCGAAGATCCGCTGGCGATCCACCGGGAACTCCCGTCGCTGAACGCCGGTCCGCACCCGCGGCTTGCGCCCGCCGGTGATGGCCTCCACCAGGGGCAGCAGCTCCCGCCTCAGCTCCTCGAACAGTCGGGCCACCTCCGCCGTGGTCATCCCCGGCTCGTAGTCTTCGAGCAAGGCGTCGTAGGCCGTCTCCGGATAGCCGACGGCCTCAGCTTCCTCGCGGGCCAGCTTGAGGACCCGCTCGAGCCAGGGGCGGAACACCTGGTAGTCCCCGGCCTCCCGCGCGTCGGCCCAGCCCTGCTGCGCCAGCGCGGTCACCCGGGCCGATTCCGCAACCAGCTTGCGCGGGAGCTTCCGCTCGCGGTCGTAGGCGCGGCGGATCTCTCGCGCGTTGACGGCGGCCGGCGACTCCGGGTCCGCCACCAGGCGGGACCGCTCGACGTCCGCCAGCAGCTCTCCGATCCGCGGGTCGGTGCCGCGATCGTGCAGCAGGCCGGCAAGCAGCGCGAGCTGCTCGCTCCGGTGCTCGACGCCGCCCCGGGGAAGACAGGTTTCCTCGTCCCACTCGAGCAGATCCACGCAGGAGGACAGCATCGCCTCCTCCCGCACGAGCCGGATCAGCTCGTCGTATGCCGCCTGTGGCCGCATTTGCGCATTGGTCGAATCGGCGAAAAGATACTCATCCCCCAGGACGCCGAGGAGCCCGTGCCTCAGAACGCTCAGGAGTCGGTGGCCCTCTCCGGCGCCGAGGTGGCCGGGCTCGCCGGCCTGCGCCTCACCGCCCGGGTGCGGCAGGCGCTGTACCACATCCCCACCGCGCGCCTGGCCGAGGCGCACGAGCGGATGCACCGCGCGTCGATCGAGAAGCGGGTGGCGTACTTCCGCGAGGGTGAGATGGACACCATCCGCATCCTCCCCTGCCCGATCTCGGTGCTGCCCGAGGAGGTCGCGTACCTCCACTTCGTCTGCCGGACGCTCCAGGCCGCGCTGCTCCGGCTCCCCGACCTGTACCTGGCCGACGACGACGTCCGGGAGGCGCTCCGGCTTTACCCCGAGGAGGAGGAGTGGCTCCGCGCCTGCTGGGGCCCCAGCCACCGGATGCGGAATCCGGTCTTCGGCCGGCTGGACGCGATGATCGACTATCCGAACCCGATGTGGAAGGACACGCTCTGGTTCGTCGAGCCGAATCTCAACGGTGTGGGGGGGATCTATCTGATCCCCGCGATCGAGGAGATCGTGGAGCAGGAGATCGTCCCGCTGCTCGAGGCGCAGGACCCGGGCCTCCGGCTTCGTCGTCTGGCAGACGCCCGCGGCCTGCTGCTGCGGGAGCTGACCGACCAGCTCGTCGCGACCGGCCGCCGCGGCCGCTGCGTGTGCTTCGTCGAGCCCAAGTACGAAGGCGAGGGCATCGACGAGCAGCGGTCGCTGGTCGAGTTCTTCCGGGCCCGGCACGGCCTCGACACCGTGCACGCCGACCCGGCCGAGCTCCGGTTCGAGGGCGGCGAGGTCAGATACGAGGATCACGTCGTCGACGTGGCCTACCGGGATTACAGCGTCCTGGACTTGGTCGAGCTCGCCGCGGAAGGGGTGGATGTCGAACCGATGCGCCGGCTCTTCCGCGAGAACCGCGTGATCTCGTCCATCGGCGCCGAGCTCGACCAGAAGAGCTGCTGGGAGATCTTCACCGACCCGGCACTCGCGGACCGCTACTTCACCGACGAGGAGCGCGGCGTCTTTCGCCGGCACATCCTTTGGACCCGGCTCCTCGGGGACCGGCGGACGGAGCTTCCGGGGGGGGAAGAAGGGGATCTGCTCGAGTACGTGCGACGGGAGCAGGAGACCTTGGTGCTCAAGCCCAACCGCGGGTACGGCGGCGACGGGGTTACCATCGGCCACACGGTCCCGCGGGCCGACTGGGAGCGCGCGCTCGACGCCGCGCTGGCGGATGAGGAGCGATGGGTCGTGCAGCGGCTCGCGGCCATCCCGGTGGTCGAGTTCCCGACCCTTGGCGCCGACGGCGTGCTCGTGCCGGAGCCGTTCTACACGGTGATGGGGTTCGCGCCGGGCCCCGACGGGCTGGCCATTCTCGCGCGGGCATCCCAGCGGCAGGTCGTCAACGTGGCGCAGCGAGGCGGGATGTGCGCGGTGATGGAAGGGGACCCGGTAAACGGTGAACGGTAAACGGTGAACGGGGGGCCGCGACCACCAGCGCCCCCCCGTTCACCGTTTACCGCGGCCTGAGGCCGCGCGCGGCCTTAGGCCGCCAAGTCCTTCAGCCTGTCCCCGTGCTGCTCCTTGAGCTGCTTGAGCGCGCGGTCGCGCAGCTGGCGGATACGCTCGCGGGTGACGCCCATCATCCGTCCGATCTCCTCGAGCGTGCGGGCGCGGCCGTCGTCCAGCCCGAAGTAGAGCCGGATCACCTTGGCGTCCCGGGGCGGCAGCGACGCGAGCGCGGTTTCCAGGTCGCTCGTCCGGCTCTTGGCCAGGGTGGCCGCGTCGGTGCCCTCGTCGGACGCGAGCGCCACCCGCTCCATCCGCGAGCGGTCGTCGTCCGCCCGCATCGGTTGATCGAGCCGGAGCGCCTCGATGTGGAGCGCGCCCAGCGAGCGAACCGACTCCGGAGTGAGCCCGGTGGCCTCGACCAGCTCCTCGGTGGTCGGCGCGCGCCCCAGCCGCTCGGCGAGATAGGTCGTCGCCCGCGCGAGCCGGTTGAGATCGGCCGTGCGGTTCAGCGGCACCCGGACCGGACGCCCGTGCCGCGCCAAGGCGGCCTGGATGGCCTGGCGGATCCACCACACGGCGTAGGAGATGAACTTGACGCCGCGATCCGGATCGAACTTCCGCGCCGCCGTCATCAGCCCGACGTTCCCCTCACCGATCAGGTCCATGAGCGGCACGCCGCGGTTCTGGTACTGCTTGGCGACCGAGACCACGAAGCGCACGTTGTGCCGGGCGAGCCGCTCCTGCGCCATCACGTCGCCCCGGAATGCCTTCCGCGCGAGCGCTTTTTCCTGGTCCACCGTGAGGAGCGGGATCCGGCTGATCTCGTCGAGATAGAGGTCTAGGCTCTCCCGGCCGTCATCGAGCGCCCGGGGCAGGGCCGCGGGCTTCGGCTGACGCCGGGTCGAGCGCTTGGGGTTCTTGACTGCGGGCACGCTGGCTCCTCTATGTTGATCCGGTCCCGATTCTCCGGGGCCGAGCTGGTAACCTCTATTTTAACAACAACTTGGGCCCCATCGTTCAGCGGGCCTAGCTGCCAGCCCGACCGGACCACTAGAGATGCGCGGTTGCCGGCGACCGTCGCGGGGGCGGGAAAAGGTACTCAACGGGCACGAGAATGGAACCCACCCCTCGGAGAAGGGTCAACAACCGGTTCGCGGCCAGGGTTCCGCCGGATCACCGATGGGGCAGAGCCACCGGCTCCGTCAGGTTGCCGCGGGGCTCCCTCACCCACCAGGCGCCGCTCGAAGCCCGTTCTTCCGGCGAGCTGAAGAAATACCGGAAGTACTTGAGTCGTATATACTTCGGTGGTGCATCAGGGAACGGGTTCCCCTCCAGCAGGCCGAGCACCTCGGGCGTTCCCTCGAGCAGGTGCTCGATGAGCGACTCGAGCAGCGG
>Ga0070708_100001148_pt1 | contig 20333 bp, 20 predicted proteins | sample KBSK5503metaG_FD_65469 | JGI IMG/M metagenome (GOLD analysis project Ga0070708, IMG submission 65469) | Corn, switchgrass and miscanthus rhizosphere microbial communities from Kellogg Biological Station, Michigan, USA - KBS K5-50-3 metaG | ecosystem: Host-associated > Plants > Roots >... | reverse complement strand
TCGCCTGCAACTCGTCCCGAGGCCCGCTCACGCGCCCTCCTCGTTGTCGCCGCCATCATCGCTGCTTGGCCAGACATCGCTCCAGCGGGGCCGACGCGGGACGCCCGGAACCCGCAGGAGTCGACCAAGCCGCAGCCTGAGCGACGGTGCCTCGCCCGCCGCGTGCGCGGGCTCCCCGTCCTCGGCGTACGGTCCGATGCGGCGCAGCCGAGCATAGCGCTCGGCCAGCAGGAGCTCGGTTCCAAGGCCGGAGAGCTCGGCGACGGATCGCAGGATGGCGGCCTTGATGGCGCGGGCGGTTGCGGCGTGATCGGTGTGGGCTCCCTCGCCGGGTTCGTCGATGATGCCGTCGATGACGCCGAGCTCGAGCTGGTCGGCCGCCGTCATGCGCATCGCCGCCGCCGCGATGGGCGCGGCCTCGGGACTGCGCCACAGGATGGCGGCGCAGCCCTCGGGGCTGATCACTGAGTACACGGCGTTTTCCAGGGCGAGGACTCGGTCACCCACGCCGATCGCCAGCGCGCCGCCGGAGCCGCCTTCGCCGACGATCACCACCACGATCGGTACCTGGAGGCCGGTCATCAGCTTAATGGAGCTCGCGATCGCCTCTGCCTGCCCGCGGTCCTCGGCGTCGGGGCCCGGGAAGGCGCCGGCCGTGTCGAGGAAGGTGATGAGCGGGGTGCCGAGCTTGTCGGCCAGCCTCATGAGCCGCTGGGCCTTGCGGAAGCCCTCGGGATAGGCGGATCCGAAATTACGCAGGATGTTGCTCTCGGTGTCGTTCCCCTTCTGATGCCCGATCACCATCACGGGACGCGCGTCCAGCAGCGCCGGACCCCCGACGATCGCTGGATCGTCGCGGAACGCACGGTCGCCGTGCAGCTCGACGAACTCATCGAAGATGCGCGGAATGAGGTCGAGGGTGCGCGGTCGCTGCGCGTGACGCGCGAGCTGGACTCGATGCCAGGCGCGCTCGACCTCCTCCGGCAGCGGCTCGGCGAGGCCCTCGGGAACGAGCATGTCGGTCACCGTCGCTCCTCCTCGACGCCGGCGTCGACGGAGGTGTCTTCGGAATCAGCCGTGGATCGTTGAGCCGGGCCGGTCCCGTTCCCGGACCCGGGAGCCTCGGGCTCGACGCTGATGCCAATCGACTCGCTCACGGCCCCGCCAAGGCGCTCGGCGAATCCGGAGAGAACGCCAATGGGACCCCATCCATGCGCTTCGGTGACCTCGCCGGCGACGGCGACCGGGAGCACGTGCAGGAGCCGAGCCAGCGTCGCGCGCAGCTCACTGCGTGCCACGATCATGTCCACGAATCCGTGCTCGAGGAGCGATTCGGCGCTCTGGAATCCTTCCGGAAGGTCCTCTCCGATCGTGCCGCTCGCGACGCGAGCGCCGGCAAAGCCGATCAGGGCGCGCGGCTCGGCGACGATCGCGTCACCCAGGCTCGCGAAGCTCGCCAGCACGCCTCCGGTCGTTGGGTCGGTGAGCACGCTGATAAACGGAATTCCCGCGGCATCGAGTCGGACGAGCGGCGCTGTTGTCTTCGCAAGCTGCAGGAGCGAGAGGGTTCCCTCCTGCATCCGCGCCCCGCCCGAGGCGCTGACGACGATCGCGGGGATCCGCTCTTCCAGGGCGCATTCGAAGCATCGGGCCAGCTTCTCGCCCACCACGCTCCCCATGCTGCCGCCCATGAAACGGAAGTCGAACAGACCGATGGCGACCCGGTGGCCGTCGATGCTACCGGTTCCCCAGACCGCAGCCTCGCGGAGCCCGGTCTTGACGCGGGACGCCTCCAGCCGATCGGGATACGCCTTCTGATCCCGGAAATGCAGCGGGTCGACCGATTCGAGTCCTGCGTCGCGCTCGCGGAAGCTGTTCCGATCCAGCAGCAGGTCGATTCGCTGACCCACGCTCATCCGGAAGTGGTGGCCGCAATGCGGGCATACCCTCAGGTTGCGGTCGAGCTGGCGGTTGAAGACCTGCTGATCGCAGCTCGGGCACTTGGTCCACGCGTCCTGCGGACCGGAGCGGCGGCTGAAGGGGAACTTGATCGGCACGGCGGCTCCTAGTGACCCCGGGGCCGATGTGAGCCGGTTCGCCGCGTTCCGCGCCACAGGGCAAGGGCGGCGAGGCATCCGACGGCAGCGGACGAGACGGCCCCGGTCAGGACCAGGCGCGACGGGTGCCGGAGCTCGCGGCTGGTGACCGCTCCCAGCACCCGCAGGTTGCGTGCGAGCAGGCCGCGCTGCACGAGGCGTGTGGCGAGTGCCTCTTCGAATCGGTCACTGACCGGGACCGGAGCAAGGGACCGCTCCAGCAGGAGCGCAGTCTGCAGGAGCGATCGCAGTTCGGGATCGCCGGGCGGGAGATCGCCGTCGGGTAGCCCGTTGAGCGCGTGATCGAGGCGCTCAGCCGGTGTTCGGTGGATCACGGGCGCTCCTCATCTTCATCGGGGGATCGAAGCGCCATTGGGCACGCAGGGCGTGGCGGCGCTCATGGTACTCAACACCGCCAGAGGCGAATCGTTACATCCCTGCGGCGGCCGGAGCGCAAATCAGGGGGTGAGGCGCTCTCCCAGGTCGCGGAGGGCACGATGCAGCAATACGCGCACGGCCCCCTCTGATCGGTCCAGGACGAGGCCCGCCTCGCGAGCCGAGAGCCCGTCGACGAAGCGAAGGAGGATCACCTGGCGCCGGTCGTCGGGGAGCGCCTCGAGCGCCGCCCGCACCCGACGTGCTTCCTCGGCGCGGACGGCCAGGCCGGCGGGATCGGCATCGAGGGCGTGCGGCTCGTGCTCGACGGCGGTCATCGGCTCAACCCGTCGCCGCGACCGCGTGCGGTGCGCGTTCGCGATGGTGTTCCGCGCGATGCGGAAGAGCCAGGCCCGAAAGGTCGCCCCCTCATCGTGGTAGGAACGGATGGCGCGCAGCGCGGCGAGGAAGGTTCGCTCCGTGGCGTCCTCGGCGTCGTGGTGATCGCCGAGCTCGTAGAAGGCGTAGCTGTAGACACGGTCGACATAGCGGCGGTAGAGCGCGTCGAACGCCGCACGATCGCGCTGTGCAGCGCGTACGGCTGCGAGGTCCGGATCTCCCTCGCCATGGCGATCTCGACGCGGGTCTGCGGCATCGCCCGACGGCGACGGCTCGCCCGCCCTGCCGTGACGAGCGCTCACAACACCGCCTCCGCAGCCATTGGGGTGCGCATGGGTTCGACACGGATCACTTCGCCGTAGTCCAGGGCGACGCGTCCCGCAGGCCCATCGACGAGGAGCGATCCGTCGTCTGCGATCCCGGCCACGAAGCCGCCGAGCTGACGATCGCCAAGGTCGATCTGGACCTGCCGCCCGTCCAGCCACGAGGCAGCGCGGTACCGCTCGACCGGGGAGCGGCCGGACTCGAGGCGCCTCACCTCATCGTCGAGCGCTGCCAGCAGAGGCGTGAGGAGGGACACGCGGTCGACGCTCGCACCGGTCAGGTCCCGCAGGGAGGTCGCAGTCTCCGCAATCCCGGCGGGCATGTCGGCCCGACGCCAGTTGACGTTGATCCCGATGCCCAGTACGGCAAGGCTGATCTGCTCCCCGTCCACAGCGGTCTCGATCAGGAGGCCGGCCACCTTGGAGCCGTCGGCAGCCACTAGGTCGTTCGGCCAGCGGATCTCGAGGGTCGCCCACGGGCGGCATGCCTCGCGCACCGCGACTGCCGCCGCGAGGCCCAGAAGACCAGCCTGTGCGGCCGGAATGTGCGGGCGCAGCCCGACGCTGCACATCAGGTTCACGCCGGACGGCGAGAGCCAGCCACGTCCCTGCCGGCCGCGGCCAGCCGTCTGGAGGTCGGCGACGACCGCCAGCCCCTCCCCGTTGGGTTCGGCGAGCGCGGCGCGCGCGCGGTCGTTCGTGGAGCCGATCGCGGGGTGATACTCGACCGCCCGACCGAGGCGGCGCGACGGATCAGCGGCCACCGACCAGACGATGCCCGGATTACGGTCGGTCACGACGGGCAGGATGAACTTCGGATCGGGAGATTCTACGTCCCCGTGGCGAGAGGCCTCCCCAGGCATGGGTCTCCGGGCAACGCGCACACCTTCAGCTGCTCACCGCCTGAGCGCTGCGACCCGACCTCGCTATCGTCCTCGGTCGCCCAGTCATCAGCGGCGCACCGAGGGACCGGGGAATGCGCCTTCCTCGGTCGCAGGGCTCACCACGTGAGTGGCGCCAGCAACAGGAACCAGACAATGATGACGAGGGCCGAGCCCAATCAGGCCCAGGAAGGCGGACCAGCGGAGCTCGTGCGCTACACTCGGCCTCCGATGAGCCAGACTCTCGAGCAGGCGCCGTCCGCGTCCCCAGCCACTCGGGAACGCGTCTTCAGCGGGATCCAGCCGTCCGGTGCCTCACACCTGGGCAACTATTTGGGTGCACAGGTCAACTACGTGGCCCTCCAGGACCAATACGACGCCATTTACGGCATCGTCGACCTCCATGCGCTGACCACCGTCCACGACGGGGAGACGCTGCGCCGCCTGACGCACGAGATGGTGCTCGACCTGCTGGCCGTGGGTCTCGACCCGAAGCGCTGCGCGCTGATCCGTCAGTCCGACCTGCCTGAGCACGCTGAGCTGCAATGGATCTTCAACACGGTCGTACCGGTCAGCTGGCTTGAGCGCAACCCGACCTACAAGGACATGCGCGAGGAGGGCAAGGAGAACTCGAACGGGCTCCTCAGCTACCCGGTCCTGCAGGCCGCCGATATCGTGATCTACAAGGCATCGAAGGTGCCCGTGGGCAAGGACCAGGCGCCGCACCTGGAGCTAAGCCGCGAGATCGTTCGTGCCTTCAACCGCCGCTATGGACCGATCTTCCCCGAGCCGCAGCCGGTCTTCACCGATGCGCCGATTGTCCTGGGCACCGACGGCCAGCGGAAGATGAGCAAGAGTGCCGGCAACACCATCCCGATCTTCGCCGAGCCCGACGAGATCCGAAAGATCGTGATGAGCATGGTGACCGACCCGCTCCGCATCAAGCGCACCGATCCTGGGCGCCCCGAGGTCTGCAACGTCTGCCAGCTGCATCGTTACTTCGGCGGCGACTACCTGCAGATCCAGGACGGCGAGCGAACGGCGCGCACCGGATGCGTGGATACCAAGCAGCTGCTGGCCGAGCGGATCATCGAATTCTTCCGACCGATGCGCGAGCGCCGCTCTGAGTTGGCCGCGGATCCACACCTCGTCGAGGAGGTGCTGGCCGCGGGCGTGGCCAAGGTCCGACCGATCCTGGAGAGGACGATGTCCGAGGTGCGCGCGGCCGTCGGCATCGGTCCACGGGCGGGCTGACGGGACCCATGCTGCCGCCCGGCGCGACCATGGGCTTCGGACCTCGGGAGCGCCGCTGGCTCCTGGCCTTCCTGATCCTGGGCAGTGGCTATTTCGCGTTCCTGTTGGCCGAGCGTGTGGTCGCCTTCCTGGGCGGCTTCAGCTCGATCCTGCTGATCGTCTTCCTGGCCTGGCTGCTCGCCTTCGTCATATCGCCGCTCGTTCGAATCCTCAACGAGCGGATTGGCCTGCCTCGTGGCATCGCTGCGGCGATCGCTTACCTCGTGGCCCTGGTGGCACTCGGCTTCGTGCTCTTCTCCCTCGGCGCGGCGATCACGGCGCAAGTGGGCGACCTGACCCGGACGTTCCCGCAGACCGCGACGCGTGTCGAGGAGACACTGCGCTCCTGGCAGCAGTCATTTGATTTGAGCCGGTTTGGCATTCCCAACCTCGTGGACGTCTTCAAGTCCGCCGAGGTCGGCATTGGTTCGTTGGCCGGATCCGCGATTGCACAGGCGCAGGCGATCCTGGGCGCAACCATCGGCGCCATCGGCTCATTCATCCTCATCCTGATCCTGTCGCTGTACATGGTGGCTGATTCGGATCGCATCCTGAATCGGCTGAATCGGATCGTCCCCAACCGCTACAAGGACGAACTGCGGATCTTCGAGGCGACCGTCGCCCGCGCCTTCGGTGGCTTCCTGCGCGCGCAGCTCATTCTCATGGCGCTCCAGTGGCTGCTCGTGGCGGTGATCTGGATCGTCTTTGGCGTCCCGTACCTCTTCCTGATCGCCACCCTCTCGGCGCTGGCCATGTTCATCCCGATCTTCGGACCGCCGCTCGCCCTCGTGCCACCGATCGCGGCGGCCTGGATCTACGCCTCGTCGGATTTCCTGGTGATCGCCATCGTGCTCGTCGGGGTGCAAACGGTCGCCGTCAACTGGCTCCAGCCACGGCTGATGCATGGGGCGCTGGGAATGCACCCCATCCTGGTCCTCGTCGGCCTGCTGATCGGTGCCCAGGTGGCCGGGGTGTGGGGTGCCCTCTTCGGCATTCCTGTGATCGCCGTGCTCAACGTCTTCCTGAACTACTTCCTGTGGAGCGAGGTCCCGAACGTCGCCCTGCCCGAGGATGAGCGCCTGGAGGACGTGGCCGAGGCGACCATGGTGAAGGTCCAGAAAGGGCAGGTCTCCGACGAGACGCACCCGCACATCCACGTCCATCGCTCACTCCGCCAGGGCAGTGGCGAGGAGCAGATCGACCTGGTCATCGACGACGAAGTGCCGGCCGAGGGCGACGCCGGCAGCTAGCGCCGCGTGCCGGCGGGCGCCAGCAGCCTCCGCCCTTCGGAGGTCCACGCCTCGTCCGCGGCTACCTTGAAGACGCGTCGCACCAGGTCGCGGCTGAGGACCACCTCGGGTGCTCCATCGGCCACGATGCGGCCTTCATCCAGGACCGCCACGCGCTCGACGCGAGTGGACGCGAGTGTGAGGTCGTGCAGGACCGCTACGACCGCGATCCCCCGCGACTGCCGAAGACGATCGACGGTTTCGATGAGCGCGACCTGATGGGCGAGGTCCAGGTGGACCGTCGGTTCGTCGAGGAGCAGCAGCGCCGGCTGCTGGGCGAGCGCCATCGCCACGAGCACGCGCTGCCGCTCGCCTCCGGAAAGCTCCTCGACCGGGCGCGCAGCGAGATCCAGGGCGTCCGCGTCCAGCAGGGCCGTCTCGACGGCTGCATCATCCTCGTCGGTCGAGGAGAAGAGACGGCTCGCATGGGGGAGTCGGCCCATCGCTACGACCTCGCTGACCCGAAATCCGGCCGGCAGCTCGAGTTGCTGCGGAAGGACGGCGACGCGGCGTGCGAGCTCCGCGCGCGACCAATTGGCAGCGGGCCTGCCAAAGATGCGGATCTCGCCGGCATCTGGCCGCACGGCGGCAGCCAGGAGCCGCAGCAGCGTCGTCTTGCCACTCCCGTTGGTGCCGAGCAGCCCCACCAGCTCTCCACCGCGGACTGCCAGGTCGACGCTGACCAAGACCTCGCGGACGAGACCGCGGCGCCGATAGGCGAACGCCACCCCCCGCGCCTCGGAGACCGGCTCGGGGAGCGCCGTGCTCGGCTCTGGACGCGTCTCGCCCGGTGGGACCTCGATAGCGGTCATCACGCCGCGCCCCAGACCGCTCGCGAGCGGACCAGCAGCCATAGGAAGAAGGGGGCGCCGATGAGGGCGGTCACAACCCCTACCGGGACGCCCCCCGCCAGCCGCGCGCCAAGGTCGGCGACCGCCAGCAGGGCGGCGCCGAACAGTAGGCTGGCGGGCAGCAGGAGCCGATGATCGGGGCCTATTGCCAGCCGCAGCACGTGGGGCACGACCAGGCCCACGAAACCGATCGTCCCCGAGATGGCGACCACCGCGGACGTCGCCAGGCTGGCGACCATGGTCAGCATCAGCCGCTCCCTCGGCACGTCGACGCCGAGGTGCGCCGCCTGCGCGTCCCCCAGCAGGAGGACGTTCAAGCGCCGCCAGCGAATCAGGAGGACGACGAGGCTGATGCCGACAAGCGGAGCAGCCATCGCCAGCCGACCCCAGTCCGCCCCGTCGAGGGCACCCATTAACCAGCCGAAGATGACGCCCAGACGATTCCCGGCCAAGTGCATGAGGAGCGCCACGAACGCGGCCAGGACCGACGAGACCGCATACCCGGTGAGCAGGAGTGTCACCGTCCCACCCCTCGCTCCGCGAGCGATGGCATAGACCGCCAGCACCGTCCCCAGCCCGCCAACGAAGGCCAGGACCTGGACGACCCCGATCCCGATCCAGGCGGTGGCGGAGCCGATGGCCAGTGCCGGTGCCAGGAGCGGCAGCATGAAGGCGATCGCAGCACCCAACGATGCCCCCGAAGCGGTGCCGATGATGTAGGGGTCAGCGAGCGGATTGCGGAGGAGCGCCTGGAAGGTCGCGCCGGCCATCGCCAGGCCGCCGCCGACCAGCATGGCGGTCAGGACCCGGGGCAGGCGCAGGTCGAAGATGATGGTCTCCGCCTCCCGGCTCCAGGTCACGGTTGCGGGGATGCCGAGAAGCCGATGCCCGAGGATCGCAGTCGTGTCGCCGATCCCGACGCTGTAGCTGCCGGCCGCCACCGCAACGATCAGGACGATCAGCAGAACGAGGACCCCGCTCCCCAGGATCAGCCCCGATCGGGTCAGGCTGGGGCCGCCCACGAGGGCGCGGGGTCGCGGGACAGCGGCGGCGCGCATCGCTCGTCAGCCGCCGAAGCGGTCCGGGTGAATCGCTTTGGCCAGGGCTTCCAGCCCGTCCACGATGCGCGGACCGGGACGCGTGACCAGGATGTCGCTGAGGAATGGCAGCACGTGACCCTCGCGGACGGCCGTCATCGCGCCCCAGCCGGTCCGCTTGGCGAGGGTCCCCGCCGCCTTCTTCGGGTCGGCCAGGGTCGTGTCATAGCTGGCGTCGCCCAGAACGATGAGCTGCGGGTCCGCGGCCACGAGATCTTCGATCTGGATCACCGTGGAGCTGGCGTCGCCGGTGATCGGCTCACCGCCGGCGAGGCTGATCAGGGACGCCAGGAAGGAGTCCTTGCCGGCGGTGTAGATCGTGCCCTCGAAGACGCCGACCTCGTAGAAGGTCCGCGGCCGGGCCGCACCGGCAACCGCATCGGTCACCGATTTGACCTTGGCCTGCATGGTCGCGATCGTCGCCTGCGCCTTGTCAGGCGCGCCGAGCGCCCGGCCCACCAGGGTGATGTCGGCATAGACCCCATCCATCGTGCGCGGGTAGAGGGTCAGCACCGGGTAACCGAGGCCGGCGAGCTGGGCAATGACCGTCTCGGGCGTGAGGCCGTTCCCAGCGGCCAGGATGAGATCCGGCTTCGCGGCGACGACCTTCTCGATGTCCACCTTGGCATTCAGGACGACCTTGGCGACGTCCTTAACCGACGCGGGGTAGTCGTCGAAATCGGTGACGCCGACGAGCTCGGCGCAGGCACCCAGGGCACATGCGATCTCGGTGTTTGAGGGGGCGAGCGAGACGATGCGCGCCGGCTTTGCCGTGAGGGTGACGCTTCGCGCGGCGTCGTCAGTTATCGAAAGGGGGAACGGGGCGGCCGATGCGGTGGGCGATGGGCCAGATGGCGATGGGCTGGTCGATGTGACCGGCCCGCCACAGGCAGCCGCGATCAGGGCGAGCGTCACGAGGACTGGGAGAAGGAGGGAGAGAAGCCGAGGGCGGAGTGGAGCCATGCTGATGCCGTTCCCTTTCACACGAGGGTTTGACATCGCGTCCGAGGCTGGGCGACCTGGCTCCCGGCTCCCGCCGCTGGCGCGGCCTGAGCGCGGATACAGTTGCGGGACAGCGCCGGCATTGCACCGGCTTCGCCATTTACCCGCCGGCCTTTCGGCGGCGGCACCCGACGCGGTCTTGAGTTGTGATCAAATCGTACCACCGGACCTCAGGCTGGAGACTTCATTCCCAGCCGCGGCCCAGTCCGCCAATCCGATTCCGGTGCGGATGGCCGCGAACCTGAGGGCCGGCTCCGGCTGGCTTACAGTCATCGGTGAATGACGTGCCGCGAGAAGGCCAGTTCAGGTCGGCTCGCATTCGCTGCAGAATGGCCGGCCCGGGGAGACCCTTCTAGGCCCTCCTCACCGCGCCCATATACGCCCGAGAATGCCCCGCATCCGGATGGAACGCCCGCCGACCGATCATCGGCGGGCCACGAATAGGCGGGTGGAGTTACACCGGCGCGGCCGCGGGACCCGCGTGCGTGTAGAGCGTCGTCTCCTTGGCGGCATCGCTGAGCATCGGGTCGAGCATCTTCTGGATGGCAAGGGTGTGTGCGCAGCCGCCGGCCGATGCGAAAAGGTGGCAGTCGCAGTGCCAGCGATCGTCGTCGAGGGAGATCTGATGGCTCCCGTTGTCGCCGCCGAACGTGGCCTCGAAGCTCCGGAGCTTCACGCGATCAGGCTCGTGCGCGTAGCGCATCGCCTTCTCGACCTTGCCGCTGATGCTCGAATGCACAGTTGCTGCCCTCCAGGCGCCGATCTGCTCCGGCGCCATCTCGTTGTGGCGCCCGTCAGTCCGTGGCTCTGGCGAGCCGCTCTTTCAGCATCGCAAGCAGTGTAACCGGGGTTGGGTCGGTCTGGTAGAGGATGGCGAGATAGACGCTCACCAGGTCACCGAAGGCGACCTGGGTGAGCACCCGCGCCAACGCGGTCGGCCCTTCTGCCCAGGCGACGCTGCGATTCGTGGCCCGTTCACCAAGCAGCTCTTCCACGACGCGATACCGGTCTGTGATCTCGGCCGGCTCGTTGGGATCGCGCAGCTGGATGACGTAGACCGCGTCGCTCAGCTCTCGCGGATTGATCGATCCCTCGATGGCGTTGTGGTTGGCCTCGGGCATTGCCTCGAAGCTCGCCCAGGCCTTGGCGTTCTCGTTGATCTGGGTCTTCCAGCGGTGAGCGACGGGCGCCATCGGTCCGGCTCCATAGATCACCGGAATCCTGCCGAAAACTGCCCACGCCAGCTCTTTGGCCGGATTGGCCGTGGTCTCGATGCCGGGTGCATTCCGCTCGAGGAGCGACTCGAGCGCCTCGACCGCGGGCCCAAGGGAGTCCGGCTGGACGATCAGCCCGGCACGCGTCAGCAGCTCGTGCATGAGGCCCACCCCAAAGCCGATGGCGGCGCGCGGCTGGCCCGGCGCCTCATAGCGCAGGAATGGCGTCCCGGCCGCCCTCGCCTCCCGCCCCAGCTCGCCGCCGGTGCTGATCACCACCAGGTGCAGGCCGCGCCGGTGGGCCTCGGCTGCGGCACGCAGCGTCTCGACCGTCTCCCCCGAGTGGCTCGCCGCGATGACGAGAGTCCCGTCCCCTGCCCACCCGGGCAGGTCGTAATCGCGATGCACGATCAACGGGACCTTCAGCCGCGGCCCGGCGACCCCCGCGACCAGCTCGGCGCCGATGGCGCTGCCACCCATCGCCAGCACGAGGATCGCAGAAGCGTCGCCATAGCCTTCGGGTAGCGGCGCGGCAGCCGCGATCTGACGGGCAAGCGCGAGCTGGCGAGGCATCTCTCGAATCCGGCCGAGCATGTTGCTGGCGTCGATGCGGGCGGTCACCGCCGGGTCGTCGAGGGTGATCGCGTCCTCGGCCTGCGGCGGCCGCTCCTCGTCGCCGTCCTCGTCGTCGGGGCGCCGGCCGGGCTCCTCGTCAGAATCGCGATAGCCGAAGAAGTCCCTCGCGTCCACGGCGCCGCTCAATGCGCCCCGGCCCGAGCCGTCGCGATCTGACGGCCTGCGGCTAGGAGGGTCTCGACGTCGGCCGGGGAGCGCGCCTCGGCATAGATGCGCAGCAGCGCCTCGGTGCCCGAGAAGCGAATCAGCAGCCAGGAGCCGTCGTCGCGGTAGAACTTGAAGCCGTCACCGGTATCGAGGCCCTGACGTCGGACTACCGGGCGACCGGCCAGCGCCTCAGGCGCCTCGTGCTCGAGCTGGGCCAGGGTCTCGGCCTTGACCGCGTCATAACCATCCCGCGCAAACCGGATGTCAATGCGGTCGTAGTACGAGGGCCCAGCCAGCGCCTGGAGCTCGGCAAGAACCTCGGACGCCTTCTTGCCCTTGGTGAGCCACAGGTCGAGCAGGAAGAGGCCCGATGCCAGGCCGTCGCGTTCCGGGATGTGCATCCCGAAGCCGAAGCCACCCGATTCCTCACCGCCAATGACCGCGTGCGTCTCGGTCATTTTGGGGCCGACGTACTTGAAGCCGACGCCGGTCTCGTAGGCCTGCGTGCCGTACAGATCGGCGAGTCGCTGCGCCATGGAGGTCGAGGTTACGGTGTACACAGCCGGACCGATCTGACCGCGCACGTCGAGCAGGTACCAGTAGAGGAGGCCGAAGACCTGGAGCTGGTTGACGAAGACCCCTTCCTCGGTCGCCATCCCCACTCGGTCGGCGTCACCATCGAACGCGATACCGATGTCGGCGCCCCAGCTCGGGATCTCGGCCAGCCACTCGTCGATGTTGGGACGGATCGGCTCCGGATTCACGCCGCCGAAGTACGGATTGCGCTCGAGATGGAGCTCGTGCACCGTCAACCGTCCGCCTCCCAGGAGGCGCGTGAACCACCCGGCACCCGACCCGTAGAGCGGCTCAACGAGCACTCGCTTCTCAGCCGCCCGGATCCGCTCGATATCCACGACGCTCGCCAGCTGGCCTTGGAAGCGCGGGTACGGATCGAACACCTCGACCAGACCGGCGGCCAGTGCGTCCGGGTACTCCCGCCGCGGCGGTAGCTCGTCCTCAGGGTGCTGGTCCATCGTCGCCTCGATGGCGGCGAGCATCTCGGGGGCCCCGGCGCCGCCGGTATCGGCCTTGACCTTGAAGCCGTTGTCGGTCCAGGGATTGTGGCTGGCGGTGATCACGATGCCGGCGCCGGCGCCCATCTCTCGCGTGAAGAAGCTGCCGACCTGGGTCGGGACGGCTTCCGGCGGGGTCATGCTGCGGATGCCGTGCGCCGCCAGTACCTCGACGCATGCGCGGGCGAAGTACTCGCTCGCGAAACGGCGATCGTGGCAGACGATCACACCGCGGTCGGCGGTGCCCTGGGCAGCGAGGTATTCGGCGACTCCGCGCGCACAACGACGCACGTTGTGGAAGGTGAAATCCTCGGCGATCGCCGCCCGCCAACCGTCGGTTCCGAACTTGATCTTCGTCATGGGCACGATGTCGCAGCGATACGGCTATGGTACCGCGCCGATCCGGGGTCAGCGGCCTCCACGACCCGTCGGCCCCGCACCTCGGCCCGCTGCCCGATCGCTTCGCCGCTGATGCCGTGCCTCACGCCTGCGGCGGCCCGGTTCCCACGAGGGGCCGTCCGGGCGATCGCGGAGCAGATCGGCCGCCCGGGGGTTCCGCTCCGCCCCGCCGGACTCGGCCGCCTCGTCCAGGATCGCGAGCAGCTCCGACTCCGCGTCCCACCAGCCGAGGCGCAGCGTGGCGCGCCCGCCATCGGCGTCGACGAGGTCAACGGCGGGGGCCGACCCGAGGCTGGATTTCGACTTGCGCCCTCGAACCGATACCAACCGGTTGAGCTTCACAGAGCGAGTCCACGGCGCGAAGAATCGAACACGGAGCCGTCCTTCGGAGACCTGCAGGCGGCTGGCGACCACCCCGAGCGCGATGAGCGTCGCCACGACCTCGAGGCCGACGCCCAGGCCCGAGAGACGACCATCCGTGGCCTCGGCCCAGAGCGCGAGCGCGCCGATGGCTGCGGGCAGCGCCGGCAGGTTCCAGGACGAGCGCAGGAGGCGGGCGTTGAGCCGCTGGGTTGTGCTGTCAATGTCGGTCATGGCCTCATCCGCGGCACCCCCCGGTCTTCCATCCGGCGATCGGCGAGGGCTGTGATTCGTTCTAGTTCCGCCTGGAGTTCGGCGAGGCGCGGCTTCAGCGCCTCCCGCGGCCGGAGCTCAATCACGTGCCCTTCGTCCACGCGCATCCGGCAGAACGGGAGCGGGACGAGCTGGCGATCCCATCGGCGCGTCAGGCGCACCGGCGGCCGAATGGCGAGTGCCCAGGGCTGAATCGGAAGACCGGCTTCCCTTGCCACGAGCAGAACGCCGGGCTTCGCGATGTGATGAGGTCCGAACGGACCATCGCAGCTGACGACGAGGCTGGCTCCTTCACGTCCGATGCGCGCGAGCTCCAGCGACAGCCGCGCCGCCTCGGCGCGCGTCTGCTTCCCTTCGGGCGGCAGCGCGACCGCCGCTGCGCCGATCGACTCGAGGAGCACATTGATGACGATGCCACGAAAGCCGCGGGTGCTGAAGCTCACCACTCGCTTCACGTTGCGTAACTTGTACGAGGCGGTCGCCGCCGCGAGGTTCGACTCGTGCCAGATGGCGAAGACGGCCTGGGACTGGGTGATCGGCGGACCTGACACGCGGGCGGTGGCCGCGACGAGCCGGGCGTACAGGCCAAGCAGGCGTCCACACCAGCGCGCCAGCCAGGCAAAGGGCACTCCTGCCTGCTGCTCCTCGGTCGCTGTCCAGGCGGCGGAGAGGCCCTGATCCGTCGCGGGGAGGTTGGGCGGGGCCGACATCGGCCTAGAGGTAGCTCTCGCCGACGGTCTCCGAGATCTCGTCCAGGACCGGCTTGATCTCCTCGGCTCGGTCACGCGCGCAGACGAGCAGCGCGTCCGGCGTGTCGACGATGATCACGTCGCGCAGGCCCACGGTGACTATCAGCCGCTCGCCGCCATGCACCAGGACTCGCTCCGAGCCGCGGTCGAGATGACGCCCTGACGCGACGAGGTTCGAGCCGGTGGTCGCCGTGAGGGCTTCCAGCAGGCTCGACCATGAGCCGATGTCGCTCCACCCCGCATCCAGGGGAACGACCGCCACGCGACCCTCGACGGATGCGGGTTCCGCGATCCCGACGTCGATCGTGATGGCTGGGATCGGCTCCAGGATCTCGCGCACCTGGCTCAGCCAGCCCGGGACCCGATGCAGAGCTGCGACCTGCGCAAGCGCGGCGGCCAGGGCCGGCTGGAACCGCTCGAGGGCCGCCTGGAAGGTGTAGACGCGCCAGGCGAAGATCCCGGCGTTCCACAGGTAGCCGCCCCCGACGAAGGTGCTGGCGGTTGCCGCGTCGGGCTTCTCTACGAACCGCTCGACCAGGGCGGTTGGCGTAGCAGGATGCAGACGCTCGCCGACCTTGATGTACCCGTACCCGACAGCCGGGTGGGTCGGTACTACCCCCAGCGTCACCAGATACCCGCGCTCGGCGGCCCGGGCGGCTTCGCGCAGGGCTTCGGCGAAGCCCGCCTCGTCGGAGACGAAATGATCGGCCGGGAGAGTGATTGCCACCTCGTCCGCTTCGCGCCGCGCGATGACCGTGGCCAGACCCGCTGCCACCGCGGTAGATCGGGCAACCGGCTCCCCGATGATGTTGTCCTCTGGGACGGCGGGCAGCTGAGCCGCCGTCTCTCGGAGATGAGCCTGGCTGGTGATGACGTAGATGTCACGCGGCTCGAGCAGGGGCGAGAGCCGCGCCACCGTCTGCTGGAGGAGGCTCGTCTCACCGGTAAGGGGCAGCAGCTGCTTGGGCGTGCGACGCCTCGAGAGTGGCCAGAGGCGGGTCCCCGAGCCACCGGCCATGACGATGGCGAACATCGGGCGAGGCTACACCATCTCCTGCGGTGGCTCAGGATCCGGAGCCACGTGATGGACCACCCGCTGCTCCGCGGGCTGGGGTATGCGCGGCACCCACGCCCGCATCACCCGCGGTCTCGTCCGGCATGGACGCGGGGTCGTCCGACGCGGACGCTGTCTCCCGCTCCAGCCGCTCCCCGAGCTCCAGGGTGCGGCGGTACGCGGCCCACACCGCGTCCGAGAGGACCGTGCGGATTCGCCCGCGCTCGAGCTCGTAGATGGCTGCGGCGCTCGTCCCGCCCGGCGAGGTGACGAGGTTGCGCAGCTGGGCCGGGTGGAGATCCGAGCGCGCCGCGAACTCCGAGCTTCCCACCAGGGTTGCCACCACCAGGTCGTGGGCCAACTCACGGGTGAAACCCAGGTGCACGCCCGCGTCGATCAGCGCCTCCATCACGGCGAAGAGGTAGGTGGGTCCCGTGCCGGAGAGGGCGGTGGCCATCGCCACGAACCCCTCATCCGTCACCTGCCGCTCCTCCCCCAGGGCGCGGAGGACCGTCCGAGCGAGGTCCCGCTGGGCCGGCGTGCAGGCCGCAGCGGCCGCCCAGACGGTGATTCCGCGCCGGATCTGGGCGGGCGTGTTGGGCATGGCGCGCACGACGGCGGCATGCGCGAGGCCGGTCGTGAGCGTGCCCAGGGTCGCGCCGGCGACGATGGAGAGAACGACCTGCTCGGGGCTGAGGACGGGAGCCAGCTCGCGCATCACGGCTGCCAGCATCTGTGGTTTCACGGCCAGGACCACGATCTCCGCGCCACGCGCTGCGCCCCGGTTGCGAGCTACCGCGCGAATGCCGTGCGTCCTGGCGACCGCATCGCGCCGCTCGCGGCGCGGGTGCGACGCGACCAGCGCCGCGGGATCCACGGCGCGGTCGGCGAGCAGGCCGGCGATCATCGCCTCGGCCATGACACCCGCACCCACGATGCCGACCCGGGTCGTGCGGCGCCGGCTCACGCGCCCTCCTCGCCGACGCGCTTCTCCATACCGCGCAGCTCCTGGGCAGCATCGAGCTCGGAACCGGGCGCGCCGGCCCGCCGCAGCAGGTCGAGAGCGATCGCGGCCAGGCGTCGGGCGACGGTGACGTCACCCAGATCGAGCGCGGCGCGGCCCAGGCCGAGCGCGGCCAGCCCTTCCTCGCGCTCGGCGCCCAGGTCCCGGGCCTCGCTAATCGCCTCCGCGTAATAGCGGCGCGCCGAACGCGGGTCCCCGGCGCCGGTCCTCAGATCACCGATGCGGCGCGCCTGGCGGGTCGCGGCGAGCGCCATGTCGGCACGCTCGAAGTGCCAGAGCGCGCGATGCGCCCACGCATCCGCGGCCCACCAGGCGCGAGCCTCGATCGCCTGCTCGGCCGCTGAGCTTGCCGCGGCGGCGGCGCGCCGGTGATCGCCTTCTCGTGTGGCTGCAACGTACGGCTCCGCGAGCGGCATGCCGCGCAGGGCTGCCGGGAGCTCGCGAAGGACGTCCGGTCGCCGCGGCGGGCTTCCAGCGATCATCGCCCGCACCCGATCGGCAATCCGAGCGATTGGCCCGCGCCCGGTCGCCTCGCCCCAGGCTGCCTCAGATCGCCGCGTGAGGCGGGACATTGGCCCGGCCGGAGGCGTCAGGAGCTCGATCCCGCCTCGGCAGCGACAACGGCACGCTCCCCTGACGGGCCTCCGCTCGGCGGGTCTCCGGCAAGCCCGGCCGCGTCGCGCAGGAGTGCCGCCTTCGGCGTCCTCTCCCATGGCAGGTCGAGGTCGGGGCGGCCGAAGTGGCCATAGGCCGCGGTCTGGCGATAGATCGGTCGACGCAGGTCGAGCTCCGCGATGATCGACGCTGGCCGCAGATCGAAGTGCTCCTCGATGAGCGCCACGAGCCGCTCCTCGCTGATCGCCCCGGTGCCAAAGGTCTGGACGTTGATCGCAAGCGGGTGGGCGACGCCGATGGCGTAGGCCAGCTGCAGCTCGAAGCGACGGGCGAGTCCGGCGGCGACCACGTGCTTGGCGACGTAGCGCGCGTAGTAGGCCGCGCTGCGATCGACCTTGGTTGGGTCCTTGCCTGAGAAGCTTCCCCCGCCGTGGCGCGCCATGCCGCCATACGTATCGACGATGATCTTGCGCCCCGAAAGGCCGGAATCGCCCTTCGGTCCGCCAATCACGAAGCGCCCGGTCGGGTTGACCAGATAGCGCGTCTTGGAATCGAGGAGCTCGGCGGGGACGGCTCGCCCCACGATCGCGTCGCGCACCGCCGCCTCGAGCTCTGCCCTGCCGACCTGCGGGTCATGCTGCGTGCTGACCAGCACGGTATGTATGCGGCGCGGCACGCCCTGCCGGTCGTAGGCGACCGTCACCTGAGTCTTGCCATCGGGGCGCAGGAAGGCAAGCTCACCGGAGCGGCGCGCCTCCGCGAGGCGAAGAGCCAGCCTGTGGGCGAGCACGATCGGGGCGGGCATCAGCTCCGGGGTCTCATCCGTCGCGTAGCCGAACATCATTCCCTGGTCGCCGGCGCCCAGCTCCATCGGCTCCGACCCGTCGCGCCCCTCGAGGGCGGCGTCCACGCCCAGGGCGATGTCGGGTGACTGCTCCTTGATGGCCACGATGGCGCCGCACGTCTCCCAGTCGAAGCCGAGGGCCGAGTCGTTGTAGCCGATCTGGCGCACGGTGTCGCGCACCACCGACTGCACATCGCAATAAGCGGTGGTGGTCATCTCGCCCAGCACGAAGACAAGGCCGGTTGTTGCCGCCACCTCGATCGCGGCGCGCGCGTTCGCGTCGCTTGCGATCACGTTATCGAGAACGGCGTCCGCGACCGCATCGCACAGCTTGTCGGGATGGCCCTCGGTCACGGATTCCGATGTGAAAAGCGTCATGGCATCAGGATTCGACATGCTAGGTTCCGGACTCCCACGATTCGGAATACGCCTTCTGCTCCACGGTCATCGGCTCGATGTTGATCCCCATGCTGGCCAGCTTGAGGCGGGCGACGTCACGGTCGATCTCGTCCGGGATCGGGTAGACCTTCGGCTCCAGCTCACTGACGTGGGCGTGCAGCCATTCGAGGCCCAGCACCTGGTTGGCGAAGCTCATGTCCATCACCGTCGCCGGATGACCCTCGGCGGCGCCGAGGTTGACGAGGCGCCCATCGGCCAGCAGGAAGATGCGCCGGCCGTCGGCCATGAGGTACTCGCGCGTGAACGGGCGCACCTCGCGCGATGCGCTCGACTGTGCCTCGAGGGCCGCGAGGTCGAACTCGTCGTTGAAGTGGCCGGCGTTGGCCAGGATCGATCCGTCGCGCATCAACGGGAAGTGATCGCGGCCCCAGACATTCAGGTTGCCGGTGGCGGTGATGAAGATCTCGCCGATGCGCGCCGCCTCCGCGGCGGTCATCACCCGATACCCATCCATGGCGGCCTCCAGCGCTCGGATCGGGTCGATCTCGACCACGGACACATTGGCGCCCAGCCCGTCCGCCCGTGACGCTATCCCGCGCCCGACCCACCCGTAGCCACCGACGACGACGTTCTTGCCGGCGAACAGGACGTTCGTCGCGCGCAGGATGCCGTCCAGCGCGCTCTGCCCCGTTCCGTAGCGGTTGTCGAACAGGTGCTTGGTGAGCGCCTCGTTCACCGCCAGGACCGGATATCGGAGCTTGCCGTCGAAGGCCATGGCGCGCATCCGAATCACGCCGGTGGTGGTCTCCTCGGTGCCGCCCACGACCTGGTCGAGCAGGTCGGTTCGCCGGGTATGGAGCTCGGTCACGAGGTCAGCGCCATCGTCCATGGTGACGTGCGGGTGGTGGTCGAGCGCTGCGGAGATGTGTCCATAGTAGGAGTCGCGATCCTCGCCCTTGATGGCGTAGACCGGGATCTGGTGGTGCGCGACGAGAGACGCCGCGACGTCATCTTGCGTCGAGAGTGGGTTTGAAGAGCAGAGGACGACGTCGGCTCCACCGGCCGCGAGCGCGCGCACGAGGTTGGCCGTCTCGGCCGTGACGTGCAGGCAGGCGCTGATCCGCCAGCCGTTCAGCGGGCGTTCTGTCGCGAAGCGCTCGCGGATCCCAGCGAGCACCGGCATCTGGCGGTCGGCCCACGCAATCTTCAACGCCCCGACATCGGCCAGACCGATGTCGGCGACGTCGTGCCTTACCTGATGTCCCGTGGCCATGTCAGTCGAATCGCCTCGCGCAACGGTCGCATCAGTCCCCAGCCCCCCGAGCGGCGGCGACCGAGCCGCTCCACCAGTCGACAGTACTCACGGTAGCCGAGTCTGAGATAGGCCGCGATCGCCGGCTGGTTGTCCGCGTGGACGTTGAGCGCGACGTCTGGCAGCCGCTCGAGCAGCTCAGCGGTCACGGCCGAGGTGACCATCTTGGCGAAATCATGACCCCGGTAGTCGGCGTGGGTCATCACGTTGCCGACCACCCCGATCCCCTCGCGCGGGTTGACGACGTGCGTCCCTGCCGCGCTCACCAGCCGTCCGCGGACTCGCACCCCGTAGTAGATCCCCTCCTCGACCACCGACGCGGGAAACCCGGTGCGAAAGCCGAGCTGATACAGCCGATTCAGGTCATCGACGTCGGCCGGGGTAAGCCGCGTCGCCGGACCCACGAACGGCTCGAAGCTGTCGTGGTCCACCACCATCCGCAGCATCCGGGTCGCGGCCTCGAGCTCGTAGAGCGAGCGCATTGCGGGCTCATGCTCGGCGGCAGCCTGGAAGAAGGCATCTCGCGGCTTCACGACATCCTCGAGGATCGTCCGGCAGCCGTCGGGATCGCCCATCAGGAAGAGTGGCCGCTGCATGAAGCCCTCGTGATGCTCGACCAGGGCGATCG
>Ga0070708_100001147_pt1 | contig 20341 bp, 14 predicted proteins | sample KBSK5503metaG_FD_65469 | JGI IMG/M metagenome (GOLD analysis project Ga0070708, IMG submission 65469) | Corn, switchgrass and miscanthus rhizosphere microbial communities from Kellogg Biological Station, Michigan, USA - KBS K5-50-3 metaG | ecosystem: Host-associated > Plants > Roots >... | reverse complement strand
AACCCGAACTCCAGAATCTTCACCCGCCCGCCTCCTTCAGATGGGTGCGGCAACTTCGGCCTACGTACCGGTACTCAAATACGGCTCCAAGCGAGACGGCGCTGCGGATATTCAAGCGGCCATCACAGAAGCGCAGAGGACGGGCAAGCGCATCATTTTGGATGTAGGCGGAGATTGGTGTCCCTGGTGTCATGTGCTTGAACGCTTTCTCGAGAAGCATCCTGAGATCGTCGAGCTGCGCGACAAGAACTTCATTACCGTAGCCGTGTTCTACAGCTCCGAGAACAAGAACGAAAAGGTTCTGTCCCGCTACCCCAAAACTGAAGGGATACCTCACTTCTTTGTCTTGGAAAAAGACGGCGCTTTTCTGGATTCGCGAGGAATGGTCAAGCTCGAGACGGGAGGCGAACCCGATCCCGAGAAATGGAAAGACTTTCTCACCAAGTGGTCGCCACCTGCAGCTAGTAATGCGAAGAAGGCCGAGTAGCCTGGTGCCAGCAGCCTGTCCCATGCCCGGAACCATTTGATTTGGGCGCCGCTGGCATTCTCAAACCGCATTTAGGCACAGGTCAGGAAAACCGCCACCATTGCAAGTGTAAAGGAGTGCCAGTCCGGCTTTCGCCAGAACGGTACTGCAGATGCACAATTTTCAGGCACAGGCTTGTGGACGACTCTGCATTCGCCTGAAAGCAAAGCACTTGGGTCTGCACAAGATTATCTTGACCCCGGACCAGGAGAACACGATGGCAATTGCACGCGAAGTCGCGTCACGCAACATGACCTGCAACGCCGTCGCGCCCGGTTTCATCGAAACTGCCATGACGACGGGATTCTCCGACGAGTTTAAGCAGACTGCAGTGAAACTAATTCCAGTGGGACGCGTAGGGACAGCGGAGGACGTGGCTAGTGCCGTCGTTTTTCTCGCTTCGGAAGAAGCTTCCTACATCACCGGGCACGTATTGAATGTAAATGGCGGGATGCTGATGGGGTAGTCATTTGAAATCTGACCACAGAGGACGCAGAGGAAATGAAGAAGGAACGTGAGACATCGGCGGAGCAGGAAGTTCCCTCCGCGTCCTCTGTGCCCTCTGCGGTTCCCCGTCTTTGTTTGATACAGGCGGAGTCGCCATCGCAAATCGAAAAAGTACGGCAGCTTTTCCTCGAATACGCGCAATCGCTCGGTTTCAGCCTCTGCTTTCAGAGCTTCGACAAAGAACTTGCCGGACTTCCGGGCGATTACGCGCCGCCAGACGGCCGCCTGTTGCTGGCGGAATATGAGGGCCAGTTGGCGGGATGTGTGGCGCTACACACGCTGGAGCCAGGAATCTGTGAGATGAAGCGCCTTTATCTTCGTCCGCAATTTCGTGGCAAGGGCGTGGGTCGCGTACTCGCGGAGACCATCATCAACGAAGCCCGCAACATTGGCTACCAGCGCATGCGCCTGGATACCGTCGAGCCCATCATGAAGGATGCGGTCGCTCTCTACCGGCTCCTGGGATTCAAAGAGATCGCCCCCTATCGCTCGAATCCAATTGAGGGTGCGATGTACATGGAGCTGGCGCTCTAGCCGCAGGCTTATAGAGTGATGAACCTCAATCAGTGACTCTAAAAAACGAGTCGGTCGCGCTGGAGTTAGGAGCTCTATTCCTTGCCCCGGTTTTGATGCAATGAAATTCCACTTGCCAGAAGGTACTACTCTGGTTACTATGCACCCATCCTCAGGAGCGTCAGTTGGCAGCCCTCTCTATGAACATCGGCGAGACCATCCGGAACTACCGCCTGCAGAAAGGGATGTCTCAGGGCGACATTGAAAAACGCACGGGGCTGCTGCGCTGCTATCTCTCCCGGGTCGAGAACGGACACACCATACCTTCGCTCGACACCCTGGCCAAGATCGCCGGTGCCATGGAGCTTCCGCTCTCCCAGTTCTTCGCCGAATCTGGACCCAACAACGGTTCCAAAGGGCTACCCCAGCTCTCCGATGATGAGGTGCGCTTTTTGAGCCAGATTCGCCGCTACTCGGTCAGCCTCAACGACAGCGACCGCAAACTGGTGCTGGCCATGGTCAAGAAGATGGCGGCGAACGCAAAATAAGCGGTCAGCTCAGCCCTCAGCCCTCGGCAAAACCCTTTTGCTTCCAGAAGAATCATGCCGATTCGGGTTGGCCCAGAATGTTTGGGTCCAGAGGATTCTTGCTGCTGGCTGAGCGCTGACGGCTGGGTACTTTCGTTCCATCCCTTCCGTGGCCCATGGGAACCTCGTCCGCCCACCCCCGAAACCCTACACTATCTACGGGAGAATTCTGGGTGACCGTCGACGAAGAACTGGGTGTTCTCGAATCGCAACTGCGCCGGCTGAAGATCGAGTACGAGATCTACTTCAACAGTCCGAACAAGAGGCCACCTACCGATATCGAGTGGAAGGTGCTCAGCCTGCTGCGCAAGTTCAGCGACGGCTCCCGGATGAGTTTCTCCCAACGCTTCCGCTACAACGAAATGGCGCAGCGCTACGCCATCTACAGTGACCTGTGGCGCAAGAAGGGCCGCATCCGCGAGGAAGGCTACCGCCGTCCTCAGGATGCACTGCTCTCGATCCAAGGGGTGCGTCCCGAAGAACGCGGACCCGAACCTGAACCCGAACACCGTGTCTACGGAGTGGGCCACGCCGGCGCGGTGGCTATCGCTGCGGCCGCACCCGCCAACGACGAGCCGCCATTCAGCGTCCAGTGCTCCGACGCCCATGCCGAACGCGATCAGGTAGAGAAACTCTACAGGGCCCTTACCGAAGCCAAGAAAATGGCGGGCGAGACGGTCTCCGGCAGCCTCGACAGCTTCACCTCCTTCGTGCAGAAAAAAACCGACCAAATCCGCAAGCAGTACGGCTGCCAGGCCGTCGAGTATTGCGTAGAGATGCAGGACGGCCACGTCAAGCTCAAGGCCAAGGCGAAGCCGTAGTCGTCGGTCGTCAGTCGCCGGTCGTCAGTCGTTCAGGTTTGTCTTGATCGCTACCTAACGCAGGCGGCTTAGCGCTCGCCGGCACCTCATTTCCGTTGGGGCATCTCCGGACCTTCAACAAAAAGCGAGACTGGTTCGCCTGCCAACACATCGCCAGCGCCCAGTGGTTGTTCCTGACGACCGATGACTGACGACCGAAGGCTCCTGCTGATAGAATTTCCGGCTGCATCATTCCCTCTCATTCGAGGCCTCTTATGTCCAAGATCCAGCGTGCCATCCTCAGCGTGACCGACAAAACCGGGCTGGTGGACTTCGCCCGCAAGCTCGCCGAATTGGGCGTGGAGCTTATCTCCACTGGCGGCACCGCCAAGCTGCTGCGCGATTCCGGCGTCCGCGTGAAGGACATGTCAGAGCTCACTGGCTTTCCCGAGATGCTCGATGGCCGGGTCAAAACGCTGCACCCCAAGGTTCACGGAGGCATCCTACACCGGCGGGAGAATCCTTCACACCGCAGTGCGGTTGCCGAGCACGGCATTCAGCCGATCGACATGGTGGTGGTAAATCTCTACGCCTTCGAGAGGACCGCAGCCAAACCGGGAGTGCATTTTAAGGAGCTGATCGAGAACATTGACATTGGCGGGCCTTCGATGATCCGCTCTGCTGCCAAGAATTTCCAGGACGTCGCCGTGGTGACCTCGCCCGCAGACTACGACGCCATCGCCGACGAGATGGCCAAATCCGGGGGCGAGCTCTCGGCCGGCACCAAGTGGTGGCTGGCGCAGAAGGCTTTCGCAACCACCGCCGCTTACGATTCCGCCCTCGCCTCCACGCTGGAGCGCGTCAGTGCCAACGGTCGCTTCGAGTTTCATCCCGAAGCCGGCTTCCCGCAGACGCTGCGTCTCGCCTTCAGCAAGATCATGGACCTGCGCTACGGCGAGAACCCGCACCAGAAGGCCGCCATGTACTCCGACGGCTCAGGTACAGGTGTCGCGAATGGTCGCCAGCTGCAAGGCAAGGAGCTCTCCTACAACAACATTGTGGACCTGCAAGCGGGCTGGGATCTGGCGCAGGAATTTGAAGAGCCGGTCTGCGCGATCATCAAGCACACCAATCCCTGCGGCACCGCGACGGGCAAGACTCTGGTCGAGGCTTATAAGAAGGCTCTCGAGTGCGATCCGGTTTCCGCGTTTGGTGGCGTGATCGGCGTGAACCGGACTGTCGATGGCGAAGCTGCCGAAGAAATGGCCAAACTGTTCCTGGAAGCGATTGCGGCGCCTTCATTCGACGAAGCGGCCAAGGCCAAGTTCGCCGCCAAGAAAAATCTTCGTCTGGTGGAAATCAGATCTGCTCCGCAGAAGTGGGTGCTGAAGAACGTCTCAGGGGGAATTCTGATGCAGGACGCCGACGTCCGCCCGCTACGGGAGGGCGATCTCAAGATCGTCACCAAGCGCATGCCCACGCCAGAGGAGAAGCGCGCGCTTTTATTCGCCTGGAAGGTCTGCAAGCACGTGAAGTCAAACGCCATACTGTACGCTCGGGAAGGACAGGCCGTGGGCGTGGGAGCGGGCCAGATGAGCCGCGTGGACTCCTGCAAGCTCGGCGCCATGAAAGCCGTGCTACCGCTGAAGGGCACCGTCGCCGCCTCCGACGCGTTCTTTCCCTTCCCCGATGGGGTGGAAGAAATCGCCAAGGCGGGGGCCACTGCCATCATCCAGCCCGGCGGCTCCGTCCGCGATCAGGATGCGATCGAAGCCGCCGACCGGATGGGATTGGCGATGATATTCACTGGCGTGAGGCACTTCCGGCACTAGATAGCCGATTTCCGATCGTCAATTTCCGATTGAAAGAACTGTACGTCGGCCCAACTGGCAATTGAAAATTGGGAATTGACAATCCCTCCGGTCCCTGTACTTCCGACATTGCCTGCGCCGGTTCCAAGCCGCCGTTTTTCGCGCCCATCTGCCGCCAAGGTTTACAATATCGGAAGCACCCGCCAGCAGCGGTTCGGCATCCAATCGCTATGGTCTTGGGAATCCAAAGGTCTCCGATGAAAAGTATTTACCGCCCTTTTATTGTGCTGTTAGCAGCCACTTTTGGTCTCGCGCAGCAGACGCCAGCAGTCACGGATTCCAAACCGGTCCCGTCGCCTGCGCCCCGCAAGGTGGACAAGGCGGCGGCATACTATCATTACAGCCTGGCTCACGTGTATGAGGAGCAGGTGGCGGTGTATGGCCGGAGTGAGCTGGCCAGTAAGGCTATCGAGGAATACCGGCTGGCCATTGAGGCCGATCCCACATCCGAGTACCTGACTTCCGGGCTGGCCGAGCTCTATGCCAAGGCCGGTCGCATCCGCGACGCGGTGATGGAAGCCCAGGACATCCTCAAGCGTGATCCCAATAACCTGGAGGCGCACAAGCTGCTGGGTCGCATTTACCTGCGGTCGCTGGGCGACGTCCAGGCGAGCAGCGGCTCCCAGAACGTCCTCAAGCTGGCCATCGATCAGTACGAGCAGATTGTCAAAATCGAGCCCGATAACGTGGAGGATCATCTTCTCTTGGGCCGCCTTTACCGCTTGAACAACGACCTCCAGAAGGCCGAGAGCGAGTTTAAGACGGCAATCAAGCTGCAACCCGATTCTGAAGAAGCTGTCACCACGCTCGCCTATCTGTACAACGAGGAAGGCGATAGTACCCGCGCCACTCAGGTCCTGAGTGCCATCCCGGACGCGGCACGTTCCGCCAAGCTGTACTCTGCCCTGGGCTACACCTACGAGCAGCAGAAGCAGTACAAAAACGCCATCGAGGCCTACAAACGGGCGATTGAACTCGACCGCGACAATCTCGACGCCATGCGCGGCCTGGCCCAGAACCTGATGAACGATGGCCAGCCCGACGCCGCACTCGAGCAATACAAGATCATCGCTGACGCGAACCCTGAGGACGCGCAGACCTATCTGCACATGGCCGAGATTTACCGCAAGACCGGCAAATTCGACCTGGCGCTGGAGAATCTAAAAAAGGTCGAGTCCATGGTGCAGGATTCGATTGAGGTGCCCTACAACATGGCTGCCGTTTACCAGGCGCAAGGCCGCTACGACGAGGCCATCCAGGTGCTGCAGCCTCTGCTGAAGAAGACCGAGAAGCCGGATAACAGCTACATCCCGGGTGAGCGCAGCAATCGCGCGGTATTTCTGGAACGCCTGGGAACCATTTATCGCGAGAACAACAACGACCAGCTTGCGCTTGAGACCTTCCGCAAGATGCTGACGCTGGGCGACGAAAACGCCGTCCGCGGCTATCAGCAGATCATCGACACCTACCGCGAAGCCAAGCAGTGGCAGCAGGCCACCGACGCGGCCAAAGAAGCGGTACAAAAGCTGCCCAATGACCGCGGTTTGAAGATGGTGTACGCGGCCCAGCTCGCCGACATGGGCCAGCCTGAGGCCGGCCTGCAGCAAGTGAAGGCGCAGCTCAAGGGCACACCGGAGGACCGCGAGGTTTACATCACGCTGGCGCAGATGTACAGCCGGCTGAAGCGCTGGCCGGAAGCCGAAGAAGCCCTGGACAAGGCGGAACAGCTCTCCACCAAGCCGGACGACAAACAATACGTCGATTTCTTGCGGGGCTCGACCTACGAGCGCCAGAAGAAATACGAGCAGGCGGAAGAGATGTTCCGCAAAGTCCTGGTCAGCGACCCGCAGAATGCGACCGCCCTCAACTATCTCGGCTATATGCTCGCCGACCGTAGCACCAAGCTCGACGAGGCGCTCAATTTCATCAAGAAGGCTGTCGCCCTCGAACCCGCGAACGGCGCGTACCTGGACTCGCTGGGCTGGGCTTACTTTAGGCTGGGCAAGTATGAGCTGGCGGAAGACAACCTGATCAAGGCCTCGCAGCGCATCGGGACCGATCCCACCGTGCAGGATCACCTTGGGGATCTGTACCAGAAGACCGGCCGCCTGAAGCTGGCTGCCGCGCATTGGGAGCGTGCGCTGGCGGAGTGGAACAAGACCGTGGCGGCGGAAGTGGATCCTGCCGAGGTAGCCAAAGTGCAGAGGAAGCTGGAATCAGCCAAGATGAAGCTGGCGAAAGAACAGCCGGAGAACAAATAGTTGCTGATTGATGATTTTGGATTGTTGGATGGAAGGCACTTAGCACTTGGCATTTGGCCAGCCGCGGACTGTGCCGGGCCCGTTGTTCAGCGGCTAAATGCCCAACTACTTAAGTGCCGCGTGCCGTTCTTCAACAATGAACATTCAAAAATTGACAATGCTACACTTCTCTCATGCTCGCCGACTACGCGGTGCGGGTGGAAGATTCCCGCGGACGTCGTTATCCCGAGCCCAAGCATCCCTACCGCAACGATTTCCAGCGTGACCGCGACCGCGTCATCCACTCGCGCGCCTTTCGCCGGCTGGAAGCCAAGACCCAGGTCTTCACCCGCCGCTACTCCGACCACTTCCGCAATCGCCTGACGCACACCATTGAAGTCGCGCAGATCGCCCGTACCATCGCGGCCCAGCTTGGCCTGAACGTCGATCTCGTTGAGGCCCTTGCCCTGGTGCACGATGTCGGCCACCCGCCATTTGCACACGCCGGCGAAAAGGCGCTCGACGCAGCCATGCGTGAGCACGGATTCTTCTTCGACCACAACCTGCATGCGCTGCGCATCGTCGAGGACTTCGAGTTGCGTTACGCCGCCTTTCGCGGACTGAACCTGACTTTTGAAGTTCGTGAAGGCATCATCAAGCACTCGCACGACTACGAGGCGAAGCAGTTCCCGGAACTGGCGGAGTACCTGCTCGACCAGCGCCCGCCGCTTGAGGCGCAACTCATCGACCTGGCCGACGAAATCGCCTATGACACCGCGGATCTCGACGACGGATACGAAGCCCGCCTTCTCATGCTCGAGCAGATCCGTACCGGGATTCCCGTGTTCGAGCGCTTTTACCGCGAAGCCGCACAGACCTATCCCAACGCAATCGAAAAGCTGAAATTCAACGAGGCGCTCAAGGGAATGCTCGACCGACTGGTCGGCGACCTGATCGGCAATACCCGGGAACAGATCAAAGCCGCTGGCACTTGCACCCTCGAGGAGGTGCGCGCCTGCCCGCAACGGTTAGTCGCGCTCAGCCCGCAGGTCGAAGCGGAACGACGTCAGGCGAAAGAGTTCCTGTACAAAAATCTTTATTTCAGCGTGGCGCTGGACCCCGAGAAAAAGGACGCCGAGCGCGTCATCAGCGAATTGTTCGCATTTTGGATGGCGAAACCTGACAACTTGCCATCAAGCTATCGGGAAAAAGCCAGGCACGAGCCGCTCCCGCGCGTGGTCTGCGACTATCTCGCCGGCATGACGGATAATTTCATCTACGAGCAGTACGAGAAGTATTGCGGAGGGACAAGATAGAACCGGCCACACGGGCGAACAGAGGATAAGTCAGAAGGCAGAAGTTAAAATGCAGAAGCAAGAGTTCAGAAGTAAAACGCAGTCTTGAGAGCCCCAGGCCTAAAATTCTTACTTCTGACTTCTGCATTCTACCTTCGCTACTTCTCCCATGTTATCCGGTAAATCACTCCGCTGGAATCGGCGCTCACGTACATCGCTCCTTCCGGACCGACAACGATTCCCACTGGCCGTCCCATCCACACGCCTTTGTGCGTCTCTTCGGGCCGGAGCCAGCCGGTGATGAAGTCTTCCACGCCCTGCGGTTCACTCTTGCTGTTCAGCTTTATCCGGATGACCTTGTATCCCGTGGGCACGCTGCGATTCCATGACCCGTGCAGCGCCACGAACAAGTCGCCGCGATACTCCGCGGGAAACATGCTCCCGGTGTAGAAGGCCAGCCCCAGTGGGGCTGAGTGCGCCTGGATTTCGACCTTCGGCGAGATCGTCTGCTGGCAGCGGTTGTCGCCCGGCTTGGTCTGCGAAGTATCGCTCACACGGTTGCCATCACAATACGGCCAGCCGAAGTTGCCGCCGTTTGTGCCCAAGTCGTTGATCTCATCGGGCGGCAAGTTGTCGCCCAGCCAGTCACGCCCATTCTCCGTCGTCCAAATCGTGCCGGTTTTCGGATTCAATGCCAACCCGACTGCATTGCGCATCCCAGAGGCAAAGATCCGCTCACCGCTGCCGTCGTCGTTGAACTCCAGCACTGCAGCGCGCCTGCGGTCCTCCTCCACGCAGACATTACAGCTCGAGCCTACCGAAACATACATCTTCCCGTTGGCAAACAGCAGCGTGCGCGTGAAGTGCCCACCGCCAGACGGAAGTCGGGCAATCACTTGGCCGCTCGAGGCGCGCAGTTGCGACTCATCCCAATCGTAGCGCCGGACCTGATTCGTCTCGGCCACGTAGAGCTTGCCATTGTGGAAAGCAATGCCGTGGGGCGCATTCAGGTCGTCAAGCAACGTCACCGTCCGCTCCGGATGCCCGGTGTGCCTGGGATCAGCGAAGGCAACTACCTTGCCGTCACTCGTCTCCGTCGCCAGCAGAACGCCGCTTGGACTAAACACCATCATGCGCGCATGCGGCGCCTCCGCGAAGATTGCGATGTGGAAACCCGGCGGCAGCTTCAGCCGGCCAAGGTCGAGCTTCTCGGCGTGGGTGCAAGAAAGAAGTAGAAGAGGGAATAGAAGCGATGTCCAGCGTCGCATAGGAATTTCCGATTGCCAATTTGCAATTTCCAATTGTAGTTCCTGGTTGCTGGTTTTCAATTGGCGACCGGCAATTGGAAATTGAGAATCTCAGTGTCTTTGTGTCTTGGGGGCTATTTTCCTCCCGCCACCATCGTCACCACGTCATACAGCAACCGGAAACCCCGGCGCACCTCTTCCACCCGGATACGTTCGTCATTTCCGTGCTCCGTACTGCCTTCCGCCTCCGTGGCGGTATAGGGACAGAAACCGTAGGCATTCATACCCAGCGGCCGGTACCGCTGGTTCTCGGTGTAACCGCTGGTCAGCCGCGGCACCACCGGCGTGCCGGGAAAATACTGCGCTGACACTTGCCGGATTGCGTCATAAAGAGCGGTATTCGTTGGTGAGTAGTTGGCTACGCGGAACTCCCGGCTCTGCGGTTCGACGGTGACGCTGGGGTCATTTACCACCCGCCGGATCGACTCTAGAAATTCTTTGGGGTCTTCGCCCGGCAGCAACCGGACATCGAGGTTCGCCCACGTCTCGGGCGGGATCACGTTGGTCTGCTCCGAGCCACCTAGCATGGTAAGCGAAATCGTGTTGCGCAGAAGGTAATTCAGCGATTGATCCCGTCCGACTTCTTCCTGAAACTTCTTGTCCCGCAGGGCTTCGCGAACGTTCCGGAACTGCCGAGCCCGCGCTGGCGGCTCGTAAGGCGCCATATCGCGCAGGAACTCCTCGACTACGGGCAGCACCTTCAGCGGCGGGCGGTAGGCGATGATCCGGTTGAGTGCTTGCACCAGCCGGTTGGGCGCGGAGTCGGCGATCGGCTCTGAGCCATGCCCCGCGCGCCCATGGGCCACCACGTGCAGCCACAACGGCGTTTTCTCGCCCACGTCCACGCCGACGTACTTTACTCGCTCGCCTTCCCGCAGGTTCTCCCCGCCTTCATTGATCAGGAACTCGGCGTTTCCCAGCAGGCCACGCTGGTTCGTGATCATCCAATCGGTGCCCGTGCCGGCCGTTTCCTCATCGCTCACCGCGAGAAAGATTAGGTCGCGCTCAAGCGGGACCTGCTCGCGCTTCAGCATGACCATGACCACGAGTTGCGCCAGGCCCTCGCTCTTCATATCCTGCGCGCCTCGGCCGTAAATGGAGTCCCCGACGATTGCTGCGCTAAACGGCGGCACTTTCCAGTGCGAGGCCTCACTCGTGACCACATCCATGTGGTTTAGCAGGATGATGGGCCGCATCGTTTCCGCCGTGGTGTGGGGAATCCTGGCCCAGAGATCCGCCCGCCCGGGAGCATAGTCGAACACCCGGTTCTCGATTCCCTCCTGATCGAAGATCTTCTTGAAGAAAGCGGCCGCACGCGCCTCGTTGCCCGGAGGGTTCGTAGTATCAATTCGCAGATACTCCTGCTCCCACACCAGCGCGAGGTCGGAATATTGCTTGAGCCGGTCGGAGGCAATCTTTGCCGAAGCCAGCGCTGGTTTCCGGTCTCCCTGAAGACCGGCCTGGGGCCAACTGAGCGTGCTAACCAGCGTTAAGAAAAGAACGATCGGGTAAAGGCGCTCACTGGGCTGGGACATCCCCCCTCCTGGACTAATACGACGATTACTTAAGGCTGCGCGCGCAGTTTTTATATCAGGTTTTGCCAAAATTACTCTGCGCCGGGATTTTGTTCCCCCGCGAGCGCTCCCGCAGCGCTACAATGTTATTGCAAAACCAATGAGTTAGCGTTTCAGCCGTTTGGCATTTGACCTGTTATAGATGAGGATAGGTGCCCGCGTACGGGGTACCGATATTTCAGGTTCTTGGCTCTATGCCGCGTCAGCATAGGCCGGCAATGCCGAAACGGCTTGCTTGAGTTCGCTCCTTTAGGGACGCAATCAAAATCACTTGACACGCCATCAGGCGTGCTGGAGTGGAGCCCCGGTGCTCCCCCAACTCGGAGGAAGTTGAAATGAAGAATCGCATATTCGTAGCGCTGCTCTTAGCCGCCGTGCTCGCGCTTCCGGCCCTTGCGCAGCAGGCCGGCTCAACCACGCAAGATCAACCCGCCGCCAGCCAGCTGGCCCAGAGTTCCCAGCAGGACCAAAATTCTCAGCCTGCTCCGGCGGCCCCGGCTGACCAGAATGCGGCTCCGCAAACCGCCGGCGCCAGCGGCAAACAGCCTCTGCAGCCAGATACCCACGAGGGCTTCTGGGGCCATCTGAATCCCTTTGCCCGCAAGAAATACGTGCAGCGGCAAACGGCGCCCATCCGGGACCGCGTCAACGAACTCGATGAGCTCACCGCTGCCAACAGCAAGATGATCAAGGACACGGACTCGCGGGCAACGGAAGGCATCCGGCTGGCGTCCAGTAAGGCCAACGAAGCCGACCAGCATGCGATCGATGCCGGTAACAAGGCCCAAATGGCGCAGCAGACGGCCACCCAGGCCAACACCCGTCTCACCACGGTGGAACAGGTGGTAGGCAACATCGATCAGTACAAGGCTGCTACCCAGACCGAGATTCGTTTCCGTCCAGGTCAGAGCGCGCTAAGCAAGAACGCCAAAACCGCTCTGGATGACATAGCCACCCCACTGAAGAACCAGCGCGGCTACATCATCGAAGTGCAGGGCTTCTCCTCGGGCCGTGGTCAGGCCGCGATCGCTACTTCGCAGAAGATGGCGGATTCTGTGGTGCGCTACCTCGTGCTCAACCACGATATTCCGGTGTACCGGATTTTCGTGGTCGGCATGGGCAACGCTCCGATTCAAACGGCTGACGCTAATGAGAAAGGCAAGAACAAGCGCATCAGCGGTGGCCGCGTGGAAATCAGCCTCCTGAAGAACGATTTAGAGCAGCTGGCTTCCACGTCGAGCACGCCAGCCGCTCCCATGAGTCAGGACCAGCAGGCGCCTCCTAAGTAGATCGGACGACGGGAACCGGAAGCCCGACGCCCTCCCCCGGAAAAGCCTCTTGCCCACGCAAGAGGCTCTTTCTTGCTTCCCAGGCTATGCGTACAGCCGCCCTTGGACTTCGCTCGCGGCAGGCCTCGGCTGTCCTGTCGCGTTGGCAAGACTCCGGTCTAGATTTTCCACGGCGAGGCTGATCCCGCCTGCCGGTGGAAGAATCGCGCAAGATGGCGGAAGTCCTGAAGGCGGCCAACGCCAACTTCAAGTGCACCGAGTATCCCGGAGTCGGCCGCAACCAAGCGCATGCGGAACCGGGACTGGGCCCTGGCTGCTGGGGCAGCATTCACGGCACTGATCTTTATCAACGGTACAGATCTCTCGTCCCTGGCTACCTAGTGAACCGTCATTGTAGTTGAGGCAGTTACTCCTCCGGAGTTGCCCCCAATCGTCGTAGTTCCAGTGGCCTTGGTGGTCGCCAAACCAGCCACACTCGGGGCATTCGCGATGGTTGCGACGCCGGCCGAAGACGAACTCCAGTGAGTAGTGAGCGTAATGTCTTGAGTTGTGCCGTCGTTGAACGACCCAGTTGCGGTGAACTGCTGTTGGCTGCCCGTCGCTACGGACGGGTTGGCGGGCGTAATCGCCATCGACACCAGCGTTCCCGTGCCGACCGTTAGCGTGGTTGTGCCTTTGACCCCGGAAGCCGTGGCTGAAATCGTTACGGTTCCGCTCTTCTTGCCATGGGCCAATCCAGACCCTCGGACCTGAGCAATATTGGGTTTCGAGGACTTCCAGGAAAGTCCGCTTAGGCTCGTGGACGTGCTCCCGTCACTGAATGTGCCCGTGGCGGTGAACTTTATCGACGTCCCCTTCGCGATCCTGGGATTGCTTGGGCTGATGGTGATGGAGACCAGGTGTGCAGTCGAAACCGTTAGGCTGGTAGAGCCACTGACCGAACCCCAGGTTGCCGTTATCGTGCTGGTGCCGGTCGCTACACTGGTAACCAAACCCTGGTTGTTGATGGTCGCAGTCGCTGGAGTCGAAGAACTCCACAGAGCCGAGGCGGTAACATTTTGCGTACTGCTGTCGCTGAAGGTACCAGTCGCGGTGAACTGTTTGTTTGTTCCAACTGGCATGTTTGAGTTGGCCGGTGTGACTGCAATTGAAACCAGAGTCGCGCCGGTTGAGGTGAGCGACGCAGTGCCCGTGACCGAGCCGGAAGTCGCGCTGATGGTTGTCGTGCCGGTTCCTACCGCAGTCGCCAGACCCGAAGAGTTAACCGTCGAGGCGTTGGGGGCGGACGACGACCATGTTACCGAGGTCAACAACTGGGTGCTGCCATCATCGAAGCTTCCCACCGCGGTGAATTGCAGGGTTGTTCCAACCGCAATCGAGGCAGTTGCAGGGCTAATCGAGATTGAGATCAAGTTGGCAGGCACAACAGTTAAGGCTGTAGAGTCGCTCAGAGCCCCCACGGTTGCGGTAACAGTGGTTGTTCCTGCTCCCACAGTCGTCGATAGGCCGGAGTTATTGATGCTTGCGACGGATGTTGACGAGGAGCTCCAGGTCACTCCGCTGACAAGGTCCTGAGTCGATCCATCGCTATAAGTCGCTGTCACCGTGTACTGCTGGTTGATGCCGATGCCTAGAGTCAACCCCACCGGTGTAACCGAAATCGAGGCGATGGTTGGGGCAGTGACCGTGAGTGTCGTAGATTGAGTGACGCTGCCGAGCGTGGCAGAGATGGTGGTCGAGCCTGCCGCAACAGATGTTGCTAAGCCGCTGGCATCAATCGATGCCGTCGAGGTGGAGGATGAACTCCAGCTGACCAGGGCGGTAAGATCGCGACTGCTTCCATCGCTGTAGCTGCCGGTGGCCGTGAATTGCTGGTTCGTGTTGACAGGGATTGAGGCTCCCGCCGGGGAGAGGGTAATTGCGGTCAAATTTGCGGCCGCGTTGGTGACGTTGAGAGTGGCAGTTCCCTGCATACCGCCAGATTGAGCCGTCACGGTCACCACACCGACTGCCACGCCCGTGGCCAAGCCTGCTCCGTTGACTGATGCGACGTTCGAGTCGGACGAACTCCACTGTGCCGCGCCGGTCAGGTCTTGGGTGCTTCCGTCGGAAAAGTTTCCCGTTGCAACAAATTGCTGGGTCGCCCCGACGGCAATTGCGGCCGTACCCGGCGTTACCTGAATGAAAACCAGGGACGGCGGACTACTCGTGACTTTGAGAGTTGCGGTTGCCTGAACACTGCCAGATTGAGCCGAAATCGTCGCCGACCCAATTCCTTTGCCGGTTGCCAGACCGGCAGTGACGGACGCGATATTCGAGTCGGAAGAGCTCCATTGCACCGAACCGGTAATGTCTTTGGTGCTTCCGTCAGAGAATTTCCCGGTCGCCTTAAACTGTTGAGTCCCGCCCGGGGCAATCGACATGGAACTTGGCGTCACCTGAAGAGAAGCCAGCGACGGTGTCGAAGGAGAGCCAGATGAGCCGGAGCTCGTTCCACCGCTGCAGGCCAGCAACAGCGCAAGGCAAAATAAGGCCAGTATCAAAAACGCAGTCTTCACACTCGTCCTCCGCGTCAGAATTTGTTGCTGGGACACTTCTCAAGTGGGGAGTCTTCTAGCCAGGAGTATTTTCTTTCGTTCCTATTCGGGAAGCTACCATTTTGGTCGACGGTGTGGTTACGTCAGTAACGCGTCCGACCTTACATGGATATGTATTTCGCAGTGACTTGCAGCTTAGGAGTGCGAAGTTTATGAAATCGAGTGCTCAGCCCGTACAATAGCCAGCCTGTGCCTGCAACCGCCTTTAGTACCCGCAACCAATCCGCCATTCGCAAAGCCGGACTCTTTTACTTCGTCTGGGTGATGTTCTCCTACACCACGGCCGGGCCATTCGGACTGGAAGACATGGTGACCACTGCGGGACCGGGAATGACCCTGATCTACCAGCTGGTCCTGCCGTTTTTCTGGTGCATCCCGGTGTCCCTGGTCGCCGCTGAGCTCACCACGGCGATGCCCGTCGAAGGCGGCTTCTACCGCTGGGTGCGCGCCGCTTTCGGCGACTTCTGGGGATTTCTTGCGGGGTGGTGGAACTGGACTGCGTCGTTCCTGCTGGGCGGCGCCTATGCCGTCCTCTTTACCGATTATCTTAGCTTCTACTTCCCGCAGATCATCGGATGGAAACACTACCTGGTCTCTGTAGCTCTGGTGGCGGTGATCACCTATATCAACGTTCGCGGAATCGAGATGGTAGGCAAGTTCGCCACCGCGCTGGAAATCTTCATTCTTCTCCCCGTGCTGGTGTTGATCGTGATGGGGCTGGCCAGATGGCAGTACAACCCGTTCGTTCCTCTGGTCCCGCCTCACGTTCCGCGCTTCAATATTTTCGGAGTAGGACTTGCGCTCGGATTGTGGGGGTATTCCGGGTACGAGCAGCTTTCCACGGTAGCGGAAGAAGTGGAGAACCCACAACGAAGCTATCCGATAGCCCTCGCCATCGTGGTTCCGATGTCGATGGCGGTATACTTCCTCCCAACGCTGGGTTCACTGGCAGCCTTGGGAAACTGGCAAGAGTGGCACACGCGTTACCTTTCGGACGCGGCGAAACTCATCGGAGGGCCTTGGCTAGGAGCGTGGACGACGCTCGCTGCCATGCTCTGCAACGTCGCGCTGCTCAACAGCACCGTCCTCACCACGACACGAATGCCCTTTGCCATGGCCGAAGACGGGTACCTTCCGGTGGCCCTCACCCGCAAGCATCGGCGCTACGCTACTCCGTGGCTCGCCATTGTGGTCTCGGCGATGATCTACAGCCTGCTCGCCTGGCAGAAGCTCACCCAACTCATCTCTGTCTATATCTGGCTGCGCTCTGCTACGACGGTGATGACTGTACTCTCGGCGTGGAAACTCCGCCGCACCCGACCGGAGATGCCGCGCTCGTTCGTGGTTCCAGGCGGACACATGGGACTGCTCTATGTGGTGGGCGCGCCTGTGGCGATGAGCATCTTGGCGCTATTGGGCAGCGACCGTTTTGCCGTGATCGGTGGCTCAATCGCCATGCTCCTGGGGCCTGTGGTCTACCTGCTGCTTAGGAGAAAAGCAGCCCGTAACTAGCCTGCTCTTCAGCTAACCCAGTCGAGAAACTTGTAGTACATTCCTGCCAACGGCAGGAACCACGGGCGGCCGTTATACAGACCCAACGGCGCACCCGGAAACGGAATTCCCTCGAACGGATTCTCTGGTTTTCCACCCGCAATCATCTCTGCCATCTTCTGCCCTTGCCAGGTCGCCATGGCCACGCCGTGCCCCGCATATCCGACGGCGTAATACGTACCGTCCATCTGCCCGGCGTGCGGCATGATGTCAAAGGCGAAGTCCAGCGTCCCGCCCCAAACGTATTCGACTTTTACATCGCGCAACTGCGGATAAACGTCGGTCATTCCACGCCGCAAGATCTCCGCACTCCTGCGGATCGAATTCTCGGTTTCGGGGAAGAACGCCGCGCGCCCGCCGAAGAGCATGCGCCGGTCCGGAGTCAGCCGGTAGTAGTAGAGATAATTCTTGGAGTCGTAAATCATGCGATTGCGCGGGCTCAACTCGCTCGCCAGCGCCTCGGGCAAAACTTCCGTGGTAATGATGTACGAGCCGATGGGGATGAGCTTCTTCCGCAGAGCCGGGGTCGCCGATCCGGTGTAGCCGCTGGTGCCGACAAATACGTCCCGTGCCCATAGTGCCCCACGCGATGTGCTGACCTTCCATCCCGAGACCCCTTGCCGCGCTTCGCGCTCGATTGTTTCGACCCGCGCATTCTCAAAGATTTCCGCCCCTGCCTTCATCGCGGCCCGCGCCAACCCCGCTACGTAGCGCGCGGGATTCACTCCGGCGCTGACCTCATCCACCATGCCGCCGTAGTAAATGGACGATCCGACCTCACTCTGCAACTCGCTTCGCGGCACAATCCGCAGCTTGTGGTTGAATTCCCGCGCGATCACCTCAACCTGACGGGCGTAATCATTAAAGTGCTTCTGCTTCCAAGCCACCGCCAGATGCCCGCAGCGGGCGAAATCGCAATCGATCTGTTCCTCGCGGACGATCTGTTCCACGCAATCAATCGACGCCAGCGACGCCGCGTACATACGCTGCGTCCGTTCCCGCCCATAAATGGAAATCAGCTTGTTCACTCCCAGCTTGAGCCCGGTGAGTACCATGCCGCCGTTGCGCGAACTCGCGCCCCAGCCGATGGTCTCTGCCTCAAGCACAGCGACCTTCGCGCCGCGCCGCGCCAGCGTCCGCCCCGCCGAGAGCCCGGTGAATCCTGCGCCAATCACGGCTACGTCCGCACGCTGAGGCAGCGGCTGCGCCGGATCAGTCTTCGGCATCTCCACGGTGGTCAACCAGAAATTCGTTTCTTTGACGGACATAATTGTGCGAATGGACTCTTTGTGGGTAACCGGGCTAATTTACAGCACCGTCACATCCGCCAACAACCACGGGCGGCTCTCTTCCTGTCGCAATAGTGAGCTGCCTGCTGTGCTGGTTGACTTGGCGGGCACCGCAGCCTAGCATGCTCGTCCAGAAGGGTTGGGGTGCCCGAATGCTCGGCAAGACGATTGGTCACTATCGCGTCCTGGAGAAGCTCGGCGGCGGTGGCATGGGAGTCGTGTACGAGGCCGAGGACCTGAAGCTCGGCCGTCACGTCGCCCTGAAATTCCTCCCGGATGATCTGGCCCACGACCCGCAGGCTCTGGAGCGCTTCCGCCGGGAGGCGCGCTCGGCCTCGGCGCTCAACCACCCCAACATTTGCACCATCCACGACATCTCCGAGGAGCAAGGCCAGCACTTCATTGCCATGGAGTTCATGGCCGGACAGACACTGAAGCAGCGCCTGGCCGCCGGCCCGGTCCCGCCCGATCAGTTGCTGGAGTTGGCCATCCAGATCGCCGACGCACTCGACGCCGCCCACAGCGAAGGCATCGTACACCGCGACATCAAGCCCGCCAACATTTTCATCACCAAGCGCGGCCAGGCGAAGATTTTGGACTTTGGGTTGGCCAAGCTGACCGGGGCGCAGACGGCGGGATCGGCGCTTTCCCCGGAACAAGCCACCTTGGAGGCACACCTCACCAGCCCAGGAACCGCCGTGGGCACCGTGGCCTACATGTCGCCCGAGCAGGCGCGTGGCGAAGAGCTCGACCGCCGCACCGATCTGTTCTCCTTCGGCGCCGTGCTCTACGAGATGGCCACCGGGCGCATGGCGTTTTCCGGAAATACTTCGGCACTGGTCTTCGATGCGATTCTGCACAAGGCGCCGACTTCTTCGGTCCGCATCAACCCGGAGTTGCCCGCTGAGCTCGAGTACATCATCAACAAGGCCCTGGAAAAAGACCGCGGCTTGCGCTACCAGAGCGCTGGCGAGATGCTGGCTGACCTCAAGCGCCTGCGCCGCAACTCCAGTTCCACGAGAGTCGAGGTGGCGGTAGACGGGGAGATGCTCGCGAAAGGGCGGACGCGAAAGGCACTATGGGCTTCGGTCACAGGCATTGTCGTGCTGGTGCTGGCTTTGGCGGCGGCTTTTGTGTGGCGCGGGCGGAGTGGTGGGAAGGAAATCTCGTCCGTGGCAGTGCTGCCCTTCGTTAACGCCGGCAACGACCCCAACACTGAGTACCTCAGCGACGGACTGACCGAAAGCCTGATCAACAGCCTGTCCCAAGTTCCGAATCTTGCCGTCATGTCCCGCTCATCCGTCTTTCACTACAAGGGGCGCGACGTCGATCCCCAGGCGGCCGCCCGCGATCTGAAAGTCGAAGGAGTCATCACCGGCCGCATCGTGCAGCGTGGAGATCAGCTCATCATCAGCGCGGAGCTTATCGACGCACGCACCAATCACAATCTATGGGGTGATCAGTACGACCGCAAGGTCTCCGATGTTTTAGCAGTCCAGCAAGACATCGCCGGCGCCATCTCATCCAAGCTGCGGGAGCGGTTGTCCGGCGAAACCAAAAAGCAGGCGGCAAAGGGCGGTACGAATGATCCTGAGGCCTATCAGCTTTATTTGAAGGGCCGCTATTATTGGGAAAGACGCACGCGGGAATCGCTGGAAAAGTCCAAAGATTATTTCAATCAGGCCATCGAGAAAGACCCCAACTACGCGCTAGCTTACGTGGGCCTGGCGGATTACTACAACGTCGTTCCGGACTACAGCCCGGTGCCCGCCAGTGACGCGGCTCCCAGAGCACGGGCAGCTGCGGAAAAGGCCTTGGCGATTGATAATTCCTTGGCTGAAGCCCATGCTGCGTTAGCGGCTTCCTACTGGAGCTTCTTTGAATTTGCCGCGGCAGAGCGGGAGTTTCAGCGGGCCTTGGAACTGAATCCCAAATACGCCCATGCCCACCACTGGTACGGCCTCTTTCTGTCCTGGCAAGCGCGTCACCCCGAAGCCATTTCTCATCTTCGTCGTGCCGTCGAACTCGACCCCCTGAACCTGCAATACAACAGCAACCTCGGCCAGGTATTAGGTAATGCACGGCAATACGAAGCCAGCGTCGAACAGTTGAAGAGAACGCTGGAAATCGACCCGAATTACGCGCAGGCACACGCCCAGCTGGCCGGAGAATACGAGCGCATGGGTAAGTACGACCTGTGGCTGGAAGAGCGGAAGAAAGCCGCGAGTCTCTTCGATGACCGTGAAGAGTTGGCCATCGCCGAGGAAGGAGCCCGCGTCTATTCCCGCTCCGGCTACAAGGCTTCGATAGCGCGAGGAATCGAGATGAGGAAGCAACTGGCAAAGAGCCGGTACGTGGACCCCACTGAGTTTGCCGACGCCTATGCCAAATTGGG
>Ga0070708_100001146_pt1 | contig 20342 bp, 30 predicted proteins | sample KBSK5503metaG_FD_65469 | JGI IMG/M metagenome (GOLD analysis project Ga0070708, IMG submission 65469) | Corn, switchgrass and miscanthus rhizosphere microbial communities from Kellogg Biological Station, Michigan, USA - KBS K5-50-3 metaG | ecosystem: Host-associated > Plants > Roots >... | reverse complement strand
TATCTGGACACCTGGGTCATGAGTCAGAAGGCGAGGGCGGCGCTGAAGTACATGAGTGGGGTCGGCGCGGAGCCAAGTCCGCCCAGCGACGGTCCCTCATCGCACGCAAAGGCTTTGTGGCCCGTGCCGTTGTGGCTCACCGTCGCCAGTTTGAGAAAGGGCGTAACCGATTGCACGTCGGCCTCGAACGCGATCTCGCGGGTCCGGATGGTCGGATCGAGACCTTCGGGTCCCTGTGTCATGGTGTCTCCCTTCGCGGTCGGTTGGACCGCCGTCCTAACCACCCATCCGGAATCGTCCGGCATGGTCCGCCCTGGCCGTCGCGTCCGCTCGGACTCTCTCGTTACGCGCGTCGCCCGTCGGCTGCCACGACGGTTGTTCGGCACTGTATACACCGAATGGTCGCTCCGGTCGAGGTGAACCGCGGCGAGCCGGGTCTCCATTTCCCATGACCGACGCGGGTCGGGCTCGCGGCGTGCTGGTGGGTTCTGTCATGCGTGACCAGGCCGGGCCCGGCGGCGAATGAGATGGTCGAGCGAGACGGTTCCCGCTCCGCGCGTCAGCAAGAAGAGCAGGATCGATCCCCACACCAAGTGCTCGTGCCACGCCTGGGGATACACGAAGAGCTGGATGGTGAGGATCTGCGCGAGCAGTGGCAGGGTCGCGAGCCGCGTGGCGACGCCGGCGATCAGCAGCGACGAGCACCCGATCTCGAACGCGGTGGCCAGCGCGGCCGCCGCCGCGGGCGCCAGCACCGGCACCTTGTACTCGTCCTGGAACAGCGCGACCGTGGATTCCCAGCCCCCGAGCTTGAGTAGCCCCGCCGGAAGGAAGACGCTGGCGATCGCGAGGCGGAACAGGAACTGGTGGATGGAGAGTGGGACGCCGTCGAGGAAGCCGATCACCCTGTGGATGAACGGTCGCGTGGACGAAGAGCGCTGAACGGCGGTCGCGAATTGGGCCATCGGGTTGTCCTCCCAGGCTGGTTCAGGTTGAGCGGGCGGGCCGATGGGTTCATCGGTCGCTCGGCGGTCCTGCGCACCGGAAACCGATCAGGATGTGGCGGCTGGCCTCGGGGCGCCCGTGACGAGCAGCCGGGCGACAGAGACCGGCGTCGTCATCCCAGGCGCAGCCCTTCAGCACGCGCAGCCCGAAGAGCTGGCGGGTGCTAGTCCACTGAAAGACGTTGCCCACCGCGTCCAGGATCCCGAACGGGCTGGCGCCTGTTCCGTAATGCCCCACCGGCGTGGTTCCGTGCGGCCCCCTCGCGGCGCTGTTCACGCGCTCAGGGTCCCAGGAATCTCCCCAGGGAAAGATGCGGCCATCGGGCCCGCGCGCCGCTTTCTCCCACTCGAGCTCGCTTGGCAGCCGTCCGGCAGGATGGCGCCAGTGGCAATAGGCCTCGGCATCGGGGGCGCTCACCAGGACCACGGGATGATCGAGGCGGTCCGCGGGCGGTGCTCTTCGTTTCCAGAGGTATGGGATCCATTCGGCGTAGTCGTGGACCAGGAAGCCTTGCCGCGTATAATCCGCGCGAGAGATTCCAGGCGGGGCGTGGCGCTTTCGCGCCACGAAAACGAGATATTGTGCCTGCGTGACCAAAAGTCGGTCGATGCAGAAGGCCTCGGACTCTGCCCGGTAGCGCGGGGTCTCCGCACTAAACCACTCCGCCGCGATGGTTTCCGGACTCGACAGGGTGTTGGCCAAGGATCGCTCCTTAGCATCGCTTCCCATCCAGAACACCCCGGCCGGGATCAGCACCTGCCCGGCCCCCGGACGACACCCCGCCGCCTCCACGTCTGGCGCGGATAAGAACAGGAGTCCGCAGGCCAGAACGATCAGGGTGAGGCTCCTCAGCATCGGGAGATCAGGGCGGTTTCCGAGCCGAGATCGGCAACCCACGGGTGGGGCGCTGTCTCGCCGCCGGAGTTTGCGGTGGAGGGCCCGAGCATCTCACCGGAGGAGAATGCGTGTGGCGCCTGCGTCATGCCTTGATCAGACTCCGCGCTCAGCATCGCCAGCATGGCGACCGCAAACAGCAGGCAGATCGACAGCAGAAGGACCGCACGGCCGACAGCTCGTGGCGACACCCGGGCATTCCCTCGCCAGGAGGAACCCCAGACCCGCGCCCACTTATCCCAGATGCCGCGAGGCCTCTCAAGTGTTGACGCATTCGGCTCCTCCCGCCTGTCCAGAGTGACCTGCCAACTCGAATTAAAGTCCGGAGGAGGGTGATCTATTCCCCGAGCGGCCAGTCCAGGAAACCGACTCCCTCGGTGGAATAAACAGGGACCAGCAGAGCTTAAAAGGACGTGACCGACTGATTCGATGTGTCCGTTGCGGGACTGGTGTCGGACCGGGGCTGGCCTGGGATTGGTCAGGCCCGCCTTGCAGGCACGAGGTCGTTCGGGAGGCGCCATGGTCGGATCGAGCTTGACCGACCGCCGTCCGTCCGTGAAGGCGGGGCGGGAATAGGGTGCGATGTCGTCTTGGGGATAGGGCAGGCTCAGCGCCGAGGCGGAGATCACGGCCGGGACATGACCATCGGCGAAGTGGATCAGGACGACGTCCGTGGCAAGGGTCGCCAGCCCGTCAATTGGATAGGTCGCGAAGCTCGGCTCGGTTTGTCCCCCCGGCGGCGAGAAAGTTCGTGGCGCCATCCGGGCATTCTCTCGCCTGGGTGAATCCACACCCGCGCCCACTTATTCCGGATGCCGCGAAGCCCTCAGCTGGTGGCGGACTAGGCGCCGCCCGCCCATCTAGACCGACCTGCCAACCTGATAGAACTCCAGGGGAGGACGATCTATTCCCTGGGCCGTCAGCCCAGCGAATCGGCTCCCTCGTCGGAATAAACGGGAACCGCCAGAGGTTCGTACAGGTGCGGCTAGAGCCTGTGATCGAAGGGAGGTGAATCGCTTGATTCGAGAGATGGTGACCGCTGTGTCCGTCGCTTCCGTGTTGACCGTGGGGCTCGGGAGTTCCGCCCTGGCCCAGAAGCCCAACCCCTGTGCCACCAAGAATCCGTGCGCCACCAAGTCCGCCAACCCCTGCGCGGCGAAGAACCCCTGCGCGGCGAAGAACCCCTGCGCGGCCAAGAACCCCTGCGCGGCCAAGAACCCCTGCGCGGCCAAGAACCCCTGCGCCGCGAAGAAGCAGTAGCAGGAGGAGGAACTGGTGTCGGACCGGGGCTGGCCCGAGATGGGTCGGCCCCGGAGCCCCTTACGAGGAGAACGGCATGAATGGTGTTGTCCGAACGCTGGCGGTGGGCGTGACGGCGGCCCTGGCGATGAGCGGAGGCGTGGCCGCGGGAGACTCGCAAGCGGGAACCCAGATGGTCCAGGCCAAGAACCCGTGTGCGGCCAAGAACCCCTGCGGGGCCAAGAATCCCTGTGCAGCGCAGAACCCGTGCGGAGCCAAGAACCCGTGCGCGGCCGGTGCGAAGGTCGATCCGAAGCAGGTCGTCCGCCCAGCCGGGACCAAGCTGGCGCTCACCGGGAAGGGGGACCTGTTGAAGGAAGGCGAGCGGCTCTGGAAGGATCCCAAGCTCAGCACGAACGGACTGGCCTGTTTCACCTGCCATCAGAACAACGCGTCGTTTAAGGCCACGTTCGCCAAGCCGTACCCACACCTCGTCGAGATGCCGAAGGATCGCGCAGGCTTGCCGCAGGTTAACATCGACGAGATGGTCCAGCTCTGCATGCTGATCCCGATGGCGTCGAAGGCCTGGCCGTGGGACTCGAAGGAACTCGCGGCCCTCTCCGCGTACTCGTTGCAGGTCCAGAAGACCTTCAAGCCGGGGGCCGCGCAGCCGTCCGGGGCCAACCCCTGCGCCGCGAAGAACCCCTGCGCGGCCAAGAATCCGTGCGCGCCGAAGAAGTAGACGCCCCGGGGCGACGGTCGGCATCGCGCTGGGCCGCGGTGCTGGCCGTCACCCTGACCGCGACGGCACTGATCCCGGGCCGCGGGCTCACTCAAACCGCACCCTGGGTGGCCCCCGCGTCGGAAAAGACGAGGAAGAATCCGCTCCCCGACGACCCGAAGAGCTTGGAGCTGGGCCGGACCGTGGCGCGGACGAACTGCGTGCCCTGCCACGGCGAGACCTTCAAGGGAAACGGGCCGGCCGCCGTCGCGCTCAACCCCAAGCCCGCGGACTGGACCTCCTCCCGTATTCAGAGCCAGAGCGACGGGGAGCTGTTCTGGAAGATCTCCGGCGGCCGGGGGGCCATGCCGTCGTGGAAACAGCTGCCAGAGAAGGAGCGCTGGGCCGTCTTGCGCTTCATGCGGACGCTCACGAGGTAGTCGGGGTTCGCGGCGGGGCCGAATCCTTCTGGAACACCATCACGGCCCTGGTCTGCAGCTGGGGCGGGAGGAGGCCATTCAGGTGCGGGCATAGCACGGCATCGATCGAGGCTGCGCGCCGCACCCAGAAGGACGGGCGCGCACCGAACTGGCGCCCGCGCAGGGCATGCCCGATCGCCCCGACGATGAAATAGCGGGCCCCGCGTCTCCAGCGCAATCGCAAACTGTGGCGGGCGGCGAGGTCAATCCAGCTCTTTCGGGTCCGAGGATAGTAGATGCCGTCCCTCGGCACCCGGCCCAACGCGATCCCCTCGAGCGCGACCAGCAGGGCTCCGTCACGCAGGACGCGCGCCAGCTCCGCGAGGATCCGCTCCTGCTGGTCAGGGGGATTGTGATGGATGACCGCGACCGACCAGGCAAGATCGAAGGTTCGGTCATCGAACGGGATGACGTCGTCCCCCACGGTACGAAAGTCGGTGCCCGGGTGGCAACGCCTGGCCACGTCGAGCATGCCGCTGGAGAGGTCAACGCCCGAGTATCGGCACCCATAGCGCTTCAGCAGCGACACCCACCGCCCGGACCCACAGCCAAAGTCGAGCACGGACGCGCCGGCCAAGTTCTTCTCGCTGCGGATCCGGTCCATCGCGCCGGTCAGCAGGGCGATCTGGACCCGGTCGATTGCCAGATTCTCTTCCGGGGAATCGAGGCCCGCCGCCCGGTTCGGGTCCCCTCCGCTGTTGCGTGCCTGCGTGTCCCAGAATCGAACGCGATCGGCGACCTCGACGGCTGCATCCTTCGCCATGCTGGGCTCCTGAGGCGGCGCTATCCGGGCCGGTGGTCATCGCTCGTCTGCGTGACTATGAACCCCGCCGGCGGCCAGATTATTCCGTCGGGCCCCTGATCTGACGGAGCGGAGCTGGAATCACCGCGCTGCGAGGGCTCGGTCGACGATCGCGCGGAAGATCGGGTCGAGCTCGGCCGCCACGGCCTGGACCTCGGGATGTCGGTAGGCGGCGAAGACCGCGGTGGGGGGCAGGTAGCTGACCGTGGCGGTGCCGTCGGCGTTCTCGTAAACGTAGAGACGAATCGGGGCCTCGAACCCGGCCTTGGCGTCGGCCGCCAGGAGCCGGACCGCGAAGTCGGGGCGAAAGACCATCAGGACTTGATTGCCCTTGATGGTGACGCCGCGCGTGGCGGCGCCGCGTTGCGCGTTGGCCTGGCAGACGAGCCCCATCTTTTCCTCGGTAATCGCCCGTTCAAGCGCGCCGACCACCTGCGGGAAGGGCGCTTGGGAGATGACCGTGATCCTGGCATCCTGCGCGCGAGCCGGACCGGTGGCGAACCACCCGGGACAGGTCAGGACGACGAGGGCGATCGCGACCTTGGTGAGGCGCATGGGCTGTCCTTTCGCTCAGGTAAGGGGAATGTCCCGGCTGAAGATCACGAAGCGTGAGCGCCGGGTGGCTTCCAACGCCTGCCGGATCTGAGCGGTGCCTTCTCCGGCCCCCCCGTCGAGCAGGGCCTCGAAGAACCGCGTGTAGAAGTGGTCGGGGAACACGGTCACGGTGACCCGGAGTGCGAGGCCGGGCTGGGCCAGGCGCTGTCGATACGAGAAGGAGAATCGGCCCCCCGGCGGGATCCGCGTGTCGGAAACCTCCCGCGACAGATCGAGGGGAACGTCGCGCCCGACCACGCCTTCTCTGGCGCTGCCCGGGATGGGTGTGCCCCCGGTTTCCAGCAGCTCGCCACGGATGACCACACGCGGCGTCACGTAGGTGGGAAAGTAGTGCCCGACCCGAACGCTCCGGATCGTCAGGGTGGCGTCAACGTCCTCGCCGGGGCGGTACCGGGGCCGCCCCGTCGTGAGGGCGATCTCGAGCCCCGATTTGACCATCTCCGGGTCGTGAATCCCGCGCCAGAGGTGGCGCCGGTCCGGCATGTGGCAATGCTGGCAGTGTAGGCCCTGCCGCGCCGCCGGGCTGGCCTTCCACTCTTCGTACGTGTTCTCCAAGGGTTTGCCGCCGAGGCGGAGATCGCCGGGCGCGAATTGGTGGCAGCTCGAGCAGAACTCCGAACGGAGGAAGGCCCCACTCCACGTGGCCCCGTTGTGCGGAAGGGTCGAGCGCGGAACCTGACTCGAGAGGGAGCCCTCGCGGGGGGGCGGGCCGAAGCGCTGGTGGCGTCGGACATGGCAGCCGGCGCAGGTGAGGCCTTGCCGCTGGAGCCTGGGGTCGAAGTCGGTATTCGAGACCACGCCGCGTGGTCCCTGGATCTGCTCGGATTGCTCCGCTAGGGGAGCGTGGCAGGTGAGGCACGCCCGTGCCCCTTCGGGGTCCGTCCGGTTCAATTCGACCAGCTGACCCGTGAGACCGGGCCCCATGCCTCTCGAGTGGAGGGCGGTCTTCCAATCGGCGAGCTGAGCCGGATGGCACGTGCCGCAGCTTTCTGGCGCCAGCGAGCGCTCGAGGGGCGAGAAGGCCGCAGGCGCCGTCCCCTGCGGCTCAATAGGGCGCCGCCAATGGCGCGTCAGGAACTCACGGTCGGCGCCGGAAATGACGTGAAGGGGGCCCGGCGAGTCGGCGCGGGCGTCGGCACCTGTCGCCACGAGGGCCAAGAGGAGGCCGGCTCCACGTACCCCCGCCGGGATGCCGAGCATGGTCCATAATTGATAACTCCAACGTTGACGGAATTATTCCCGTCTGATGCTCCTTCAGGGAGCTCCCTTTGCCTTGACCGATGGAATATTGCCCTGCACACGAGGGTTTAGGATAGCAGAGGACAAATTGGATGCCCCGATGGGCTTGGCCAGGTGACCGTACCCGGGAGTTCGAAGAGACGGCGCTCGTCCACCTTGATACCCTCTACCGGAGCGCCCTCCGGCTGACGCACAACCGAGCCGAGGCCGAGGACCTTGTCCAAGAGGCCTGCCTCCGCGCGTTCCGCGGCTTTCACCGCTTCAACCCCGGCACCAACTGCCGGGCTTGGCTATTGACCATCCTCAAGAACGCGTTTTTGAAGCGCCTGAAGCAGGGGGCCCACGAGCTGCTCGACAGCGACCCCGGCGATCAGCAGCGAGGGGCCATCAGCATCACCGACGCTGGCCGGACCCGGGGCCACCCAGAGGAGGAGCTGCTCCAGACGGTCCTGCACGGTGATGTGGACCGAGCGCTGAAGACGCTGCCCCTGGCGCATCGGGAGGTCATAGTCCTGGCCGATCTCGAGGGGTTCAGCTACAAGGAGATCGCCCAGATCGTCGACTGTCCCATCGGGACGGTGATGTCGCGATTGTCGCGGGGCCGGGCGCAGCTGCGCCAGCTGCTCGGCGGGCTTGCGCGAGAGCATGGCTACGTGAAGGAGTCGGAATGAACTGCATCGAGTTCGAGGCCCGGCTGCACCCGTATGTTGATGGCGAGCTCGAGATGAACGAGATGGCCGCCGCGGAGGGCCACGTCGTCCAGTGCGCGGAGTGTCGCGCGCGAGTGGAGCGCGAGCGCGGCTTCCGCCAGCTCCTTCGTCGGCAGCCGCGCGAGTCGGCGCCGCCCGAGCTCCGCGCGATGATCCGCGCGCGCGTGCGACGCTCGGCTCGACTCGCGGCGATGCGCCCCGTGCTGGTCGGGACGACGGCCGCGGCCGCGTTACTCCTGGTGGTGACGGTCCTGCCCAGTCTCCGACCCACCTCGTCGCTAGTCAGTGATTTGGTAAGTAAGCACGTCACCTACGCCCAAATCGAGCAGCCGGCCGAGTTCGTGTCGCAGGATCCGCGCGCCGTCGAGACCTGGTTCCGACAGCGAGCGGACCTGCGGGTGACCGTTTCCGACTATTCGCCATCAGGGATCCGGCTGGTGGGCGGACGACTCGCGGAGGCCGAGGAGCGGAAGGCCGCCTATGTGCTCTACGAGAAGGGGCACACGCTAATGTCCGTGTTCATGGTGCCGGTTCCGGCTCGTGGCGCCGACCTGAGCGGGACCCGCGTCTCGTATCGCGGTCACGACTACCTGACCCTCGAGCGAAAGGGTTACAACACGGTTGCGTGGACCGACGGTAAGACGGTGTTCGGGCTCGTCTCGATGCTGGGTTACGAGGCGCTCCTCGAGTGCGCCGACCGGCTGCGCCTCGATCGGGCCGAGCGGTTCGGCGCATAGCGCGTGGGCGTGCAAGCGGTCGGGCGAATGATCCTGTTCGGTTTGGTCGGTCTCGCGCTTGTGTGTCCGCCGGCATGGGCGGAAGATCTGAAGACAGATCGGAGCAAAGCGCGCATCCGGCTGGACGAGATCGTCTCGGGCGGGCCACCGCCGGACGGCATCCCGGCCATCGACCGGCCGGCCTTCGTCGCGGCCGGCGGGGCGGATCCCTGGCTCCAGGCGGTGGAGCCGGTGCTCGCGCTTCAGGTCAACGGAGATGCGAGAGCCTACCCGTTGCAGATCCTCATCTGGCACGAGATCGTCAACGATTTCGTCGGCGGTCGGCCCGTCGCGGTCACCTATTGCCCCCTCTGCAACTCGGGCCTCGTGTTCGATCGCGTGGTCGACGGCCGGACCCTCGATTTCGGGACCTCCGGCAAGCTCTACCGGAGTGATCTCCTGATGTACGATCGCCAAACGCACTCGCTCTGGGCCCAGATCGAGGGCCGCGCTGTCGTCGGCGAGCAGGCTGGGGCGCGCCTGGCTCGGGTTCCAGCGAACACCATCGCGTACCAGGACTTCAAGGCCGCGTACCCGGCGGGCCGGGTGCTCTCCCGGAATACCGGGCACGCGCGTTCCTACGGCATGAACCCGTACCAGGCCTACGACCGGCCGGACGACATCCCGTTCCTGTTCCAGGGCCAGCCCGATCGGCGCCGCCCACCCAAGGAGCGGGTCGTGGGCGTCACCGTGGGCCGGTCGCCACGCGCCTATCCGTGGCCGACATTAGCCGCGCAGCGGGTGATTCACGACAGGCTTGGGAGCGAGCCCCTGGTCATCTTCTACCGACCGGGGACGGTGTCCGCTCTAGATGCCACCGAGATCGCGCAATCGCGCGAGGTAGGAGCCACCAGCGTCTTCAGTCCCACGGTGGACGGGCGGGCGCTGACCTTCGAGGGCAGACCCGACGGATTCCGCGACCGCGAGACCGGGAGCACGTGGAGCATCCTCGGGTATGCCGTCAGCGGAGGACTCGTCGGCAAACGGTTGCGCCCCATCGTCCACGTGGACGCGTTCTGGTTCGCGTGGGCCGCCTTCAACCCCACGACATCGGTCTACGGGACGCCGTGACAGCCCTCGTCGACTTGAGTCTGTTGCTCGCCAGCCTCGAGCGCACCGGCACCACGGTGATGGCCCTGGCGCGGGGCGGGCGGCCGCAAGAGCCCTGGGTTCTCTATCCCGACGAGTACGGGATCTTCGATCGCAAGCGGCGCAGTCAGTTCTACTATCACGCGCACGCCGGTGCCGACCACGAGGCCGGGCACTTTCACACTGTGCGCCTCTTCCGCGAACACACCGTGCATCTGGTGGCGATCTCGATGGCACCCACCGGGTGGCCGCGCGCGCTGTTCACGCTGAATCTGTGGTCGATCGGTGATGCCTACACCTCGACCGCAAACCTGACGAGATATGCCCGCCAGTACGGCATCGAGTGGCGGAAAGGTGACGCCCGCCTCGTCCGCTTCATCAATCTAATGTTCAACGCATTCCGGGAGGAGATCGAGGCGCTCCAGGAGGCCAAGGAGCGGGCCATCCAGCTTTATCGGACTTCGCACGGTGGCGCCGACCCGTTCGAGGACCGATCCGTCGAGATCCTGAGCCACGTCGAGGTCGACGTCCCGAAGCCCCTCGCTGCGACCGCCGCGCGTGAAGAGATTAGACGATGATCCGATGGGTGATCGTGGCCGCGGCGGTCCTGGGGCTGATCGGCGCCGCGCGCTTGGAGTGCTCCCCGACTGATGCCAAGCCGGGCATTGACGGAGCGGTGTGGCACGCGGCCGGGATCGTCCCGTTCCCGCGCTCGCTGCCGGCGCCGCCCTTCAGCCTGAGTGACCTGTCGGGCAAGGCAGTGGACCTCCAGCAGCTCCGAGGCCGCCTGGTCATGCTGTACTTCTGGGCGACCTGGTGACCGCATTGCACGAGGGAGTTGCCCTCGATCGATTCCTTGCAGGCAGAATTCGGAAAGGACGGACTGACGGTCTTGCTTGTGAACATTACCGAGCCACGCGAAGCCGTGTTTCGGACGGTGGCCACTCGCGGCTACGCCGCTCGCGTGCTCCTGGACACCGAGGGCCGCGTCACTGAAGCGTACCGTGTCCAGGCGACGCCCACGGTGTACCTGATCGGGCGGGAGGGGATGCTCCTCGGGAAGGCTGTCGGCCCGCGCCCATGGGCTCAGCCGTCAGGGCGCGCGCTACTCGCGGCGCTACTGCGGCCTGCGCCGAGTTCCGCCGGAGAGAGAGACCGGGGCGTCCGGTAGGCGGGCTGATCTGGGCGAGAGCCATAGGGAGGGGGCCACGTAGCGTGATTGGTGGTTCGTGCGTGGCGTCATCGGGGCCGCGTTCACGCGTCTGGTCTGTCTGACTCCGGTTGCGGTGCCGGGGCTCGGGGCGATCGGCCTCGGCGCGTGGACCGGTCGCCTCGACATGGGCCTGCGCATTATCGTCGTAACGTTCGAGGCTCGGGGGCGTGCCGAGGAGTACGTGCGCAATGTAGGTCTCAAGTGGCCCCTGTTGATTGACCGGCAGCGTGCTCTCTACAGCGCCTATGGGATGGGTCACGGTCGATGGTCGGCGATTTGGGGGCCCGCGACCTGGCTGAAGTATGCCCAGTTGATCGCGCGAGGTCATCGGCCAAGACGCCCCACCGGCGACCTCCACCAGCTAGGCGGCGACGTTCTCGTAGATCCAATGGGAAGAGTTGCTGTGCGTCATGTCGGGAAGGGCCCGGCGGATCGGCCTGCAGCTGGGGCGTTGCTCCAACGAATCCGGAAGGGCTGACGCGAGGTGGTTGCGATGGCGCGCTGCGCAGATTGGGAGCTACCCTCTATGAGGTTCCTCTCGAGCGCTGAACGCCTGATCGAAGAGAGCGTCAATGACGGGGCACTTCGGCACGGTGCCGCCGTCGCACTGAGCGGCCATCTCCGCCAGGACGCGCTCGATCTTTCGGAGATCCGCGACCTTTCGGCGGACCTCGTCCAGATGGTGGACCGTGATGCGCTTCACTTGGGCGCAGGTGTATCGGCCCCCGTCGACGAGCTTCAGGAGCGTCCGGACCTGGTCCAGCGTGAAGCCGAGCTCGCGAGTCCGGCGGATGAAGCCCAGGCGCCGGCTCTGGACTTCCCCGTACAGCCGATGACCGCCGTCGCTCCGGATGGCGGGAGGCATCAGCCCGATCCGCTCGTAGTACCGGATCGTCTCGATGTTGCAGCCGGTTCGCTTCGACAGAGCGCCGATACCCCGCCCAGCCGGTCGGGTCGTCATACCCATTGAGCCTCCGAGAAAAGGCTTGAATCTGTAGGCACTACAGATTGTACGGTTGCGCCACCGGGAGGGAGCGGGCGAAAGGGGGGTGGATCGATGGCGGTCGAGATCAGGACGGCAGCGGAGCTGATCGCCCTGGATGTGGAAGAACGCGGGCCGGCTCGGCGCGCCGCGCGTGAGACCGCGCTGCTTCAGCGCGTGTTGCGGGCATTCGTCGATCGAGCTGGGCCTGTCCGGGTCGACGAGATCGTAGGGGCCTTCCCGGCCCAGGCGCCCTAGAGTGTCCTCAAGGCCCGAGCGCGGCTGGACGAAGAGGACCTGGTTCGCCTCGATGCGGAGTACGTGGACCTCGCCAATCCGTTCTCGGCCTCCCCGACGGCCTTCGTAGTCGACCTTGAGGAAGAGCGCGGACAACGGTTCGTGTGCTGCGCGATGGACGCACTGGAGATCGCGCCGATGCTCGGACGGCGGGTGCGCATCTGGTCATGATGCCACCACTGCGCCGCGCCCATGGAGCTGTCGGTTGATCCGTCGGGAGCCGGGCCGAACGCCGAGGGCGTCATGGTCTGGGTAGGGCAGCGGGTGGAGGACGAGCGGCGGGCCAGCGACTGGCTCTGAACCACCATCAACTTCTTCCGGTCGGAAGAACACCTGCGGGCGTGGCGAGAGGCGAACCTGGACGTCCCGGGAGCGGGAATGATGGTCGAGGAGGCGTTCAAGCTGGGGGCCCATGTCTTCGGTGGGCTCCTGACCGGAGGGCGATGATGGCCGATCGGCCGGTGACCGTCTACTGGTCCACGACGTGACAGTCCTGCCACGCGGCGAAAGAGTGACGGAGGTCGGCTGCCCGGACTGTGGCGCGGCGGTCGCCGTGCCCCCGGAGGCGAGCGCGGGAGACCTCCTGGACGGGCCACGCGCTGCGCCTGACGAAGCAGGACGGGCGGTGGACCGCGAGCCTCGCCCATCGGGTGAGTTGTCCCACCTGCAACGAGGTGCTGACGTTGCCCGAAGGCGCGAAGGCCGGGGATGCCATCGACTGTTGCGGGCGGCGCTACCGCCTGACGTTCGAGTACGGGGCGTTCGCCGCGGAGGAGGCTGAAGAAGCCTAGGAGATGCCTATGAGGCGCGACCGCTGGCTCATTTTGGGGATAGTCGGCACGGTCCTGAGCTGCCTGGCCTGTCTCACACCCCTGGCGGTCGTGGCGCTCGGGGCGATCGGGCTTGGCGCCTGGACGGGCCACCTGGATGCCGTGCTGCTGGTGCTTCTGGTGGGCTTCCTGACGCTGATCGTGTACCGCTACTGGAGCACTCGGAGGACAACGCCGTGAAGGCCGGAACGATCGGCGCAGGTCTCGTCGCCTGGAGCGGCGCGGTGCTGTCCTCGCTGTGTTGCCTGCTCCCGCTCGCCGTAATCGTGCTTGGGCTGGGCAGTGGGGCCTTCATGGCGGTCACGATGCGCTACCGGTGGCTGCTGATCCCGGCGGGCGTGCTGGGGGTCGGCACGGGGTTCGTTCTCTACGCTCGCGAGCGGCGACGGTGCGATGCGCTCAGCTGCCGGATGGTCGGCAGCCGGGTCACGCTCGTGGTGCTGCTCCTCGCGAGCCTGATCGTCACCTCGTCGATCGTCCTGGACCGATTCCCCGAGATGACCTCCGATGTGCTCGCCTACCTGGCGGGGGACGTCCACTCGGGAGCGGGACCCGGCATGCCGGGGATGGGGGGGAGGTGATGACATGACGTCCAAGACCGGAGCGAGGCTTGCGCTCGTTCTGGTTCTCCTGGTCGCTCACGCGGTCTTGGCCGCGCCCGCGACGGTCGTGTTGTCGGTCGAGGGGATGACCTGAGGGACCTGATCCCTCGTGGTCAAGCGAGCCCGGGGCTCAAGGGCGTGCAGCGGGCTGACGTGAGCTTCCGCGACAAGGAAGCTCGGGTGACGTTCGAGTCGACGCGGGTCACCGTGAATCAACTCATCGAGGCGGTGACCCAAAGAGGGTTCCACGCCTCCCTGAAGCGGGACCACTAAGAGGAACCGTTTGAGTCAGCGAGGCGCCGTTAGGATGACCACGGAAGAACTGCTTGCAGGGCTCCGAGGGTCTCAGACCGACCTCGGCCGGTTCGTTGAGGCCATGCTGCGGGACAAGTTCCCCCATCTTGTTGTACCCGCGAAGGCTGTGCGGGCGTGGCAGGAGCGCGAGCCACAGACCTGGGCCAAGGTGTGTGATTGGCTAGCCGCCGAAGGCAAGGGCGTCGTGGAAGTCTAGCAGGGCACCGCGTCTAGGGAAGCGGCAGTTTCGAACTCGCCGAATAAGGTGTCGAGCGGCCCTCACGACTCCGCGGGATTGCTAGAGGGCCCTCGCTAGGTTTTGGGTCGTACGGGCCCGGTGGTACCAACGCCGGGACCTCGGAGGTGTAGGCACGTGAAGTGGGCAATCGTCGGCTTCGTAATCGCTATCGCTTTGTTGCTCGTTGTCATCATCTTTGTTGCGCTTGTTTTTTCCGCGCTTGTTGTGAAGGCTGGCAGGTTCCTTGACCATTGACACCTCGGGTTGTGAGACCTTAGTCGGCCTCATGACATCGGGGAGCCGACCAGGGACTAAAATCCCGGGGCTACGATGTTGAGTCAACATCATGCAACTATTCGATCGGATTGAAAAAGCGCGTGGCGGACAACAAACAGGGGTTCGAATGCGCGGTTGCTGGCGGCCACGGGCCCCCGGCAGCACGCTGGCGTCCTGGCTGAGAGCCCCAGCACAACCTTGGGGGTGGCGTCCCTAGTCATGTGGAAAAAGAGAAATGGCGCATTCTTCCGGTTGGTGAAGTGCACGACCAACGCGCCGCCTTGCAGGGCGGCGACCGGAGGAACACGCCATGGGCAAGGGTATCAGCAAGCCAGTCGGAGCGCATGAGCCTCAGCCAGTCTCGCTGAGCGAACTGATCCACCAGCACGTCCGCGTCGCGATCGAGACGGCCGTGCACGAGGAGCTGCGAGCTGCGCTCGGGACGACTCCCTACGAGCGTAGCGACGTTCGACGTGGCTACCGCAATGGCACGAAGGCGCGGACGCTGACGGGCCCGACGGGGCCGGTCGCGCTCATGCTGCCGCGAGCTACCTCGGCGGGAAGGAATGGAAGTCGGCTATCCTGCCGCGCTATCAGCGGCGGATGCCGGAGGTGAATGAAGCGGTCGTCGCGACCTACTTGGCGGGCGGCAACACCCGCCGAATTCGCGGCGCGCTCCAACCGCTGCTGAAGGCCGCGCCTCTCTCCAAGAGTGCGGTCTCGCGAGTGGTCGCCACACTGAAGGACGGCCTGGCAGCGTGGCGGACGCGTTCACTCGCCGACCTCGACATCATCTACGTCTACCTCGATGGCTTCGCGCTGCGCGTGCGCAGCGCCGGAAGAGTGGTGAGCGTGCTGGTGCTGGGCGTGGTCGGCGTCCTGCCCGACGGGCATAAGCATCTGCTCGCCCTGGAGCTGTGCGGAGGCGAGTCGTTCGCGGCGTGGGAAGGCTGCCTCGACGATCTCGTCGCGCGCGGGTTGCGGGCGCCGGTGCTGTGCATCATTGATGGTAATGCTGGGCTGCGGCGCGCCGTCGGGTTGGTGTGGCCGAGGGCAGCGGTGCAACGCTGTTGCGTCCATAAACTGCGCAACCTGGAGCGGAAAGCGCCGAAGCACGCGCTGGCGGAGATCCGCGACGACTTCCACCGCATCGTCTACGCGGCCAATGCTGACGCGGCCCGCACTGCCTACACGGTCTTCGAGCGCACGTGGGCCAAGCGCTGCCCGGGCGTGGTGACAAGCCTGCGGGAAGGCGGCGACGAGCTTCTGACGTTCTTCCGCTTCCCCAAGGCGCAGTGGAAGACGCTTCGAACGACCAACACCATTGAGCGACTCCACGAGGAGTTTCGCCGACGCGTGAAGACGCAAGGCTCGCTGCCGAGCGAGGAGGCGGCGCTGATCCTGCTCTTCAGCCTGGTGGCGAGCGGGCAGATCAAGTTGCGCCGGATCGACGGCTGGAGGAGAATCGCCGGGGTGCCGAGCCAGCACCCGCCAGTTGCGGCATGACGCATCGCGCATTTCTCAAGGATCGTGTCCGGCGGCCGAGGCCGTGGCCCAGTACTGAGTACCGCGCCAGCGCGCGGCGACGAGGTGACCAATGAGAATATTCCTCGTGGCATGCGCCCTCGTGCTGTTGGTAGCGCCTGCTACGCTCTACGCCCGATCGACGCGTGCTCCCGACCGCCCGATCGGTGGCCTGGGCCGCGCGCACATGGACATCTCGTGCGCTCCCGGGGTGTCGGCCGACTTCGATCGGAGCCTGGCACTCCTCCACAATTTCTGGTACGCCCGCGCGCTGGCGGCCTTTACGGACGTCGCCCGGCGCGATCCGGACTGCGCAATGGCGTACTGGGGCGCCGCGATGACGTACAACCACCCGTTCTGGGATCCACCAACCCGAGCGGAAGAGTCGGCGGCGTGGGCACTCGTCCACAAGGGACTGCGCGCGACTCGAAAGTCTCCACGTGAAGCCATGTATCTCACCGCAGCTGCTGCGCTCTTTCAGGAAGCGGGCGCCGGACCAAAGTCGCAGCGTGACCAAGCCTACGCGGATGCGATGGCCGCCGCGTACAGGGCTTACCCCGATGACGAGACCAAACTGTTCTACGGATTAGCGGTCCTGGGGACGGTTAAGGAAGGCACCAAGGGCTTTGAGAGGCAGGGACTCGCGGCAAAGCTCTTCGAGGAGGTCTATGCGAAGAACCCCGATCATCCCGGCGTCCTCCATTACCTGATTCACGTCTACGACGATCCCGGCCATGCCGCTGACGGGCTCAAAGCCGCGCGCGCGTACGCCAAGGCAGCGCCGGCCGTCCCGCACGCCCAGCACATGCCCTCGCACATCTTTACCCGGCTGGGATACTGGGCGGAATCCGCTGCGACGAACGAGAATGCCTGGCGGAGCTCAGAAGCGGATGTGAAGCGTGCTGGTGAGTCGGAGGCGTACCGGGACTTCCACGCCCTCAACTATCTCCAGTATGCGTATCTTCAGCAGGGCCGCTTCCGGGATGCCACGCGGGTGACGGGCATCATCGAGTTGCAATATGGGGCGTTGTCGAACAAGACCACAGCTGCGGACACGCCGGATCTGCAAGCCCGACACGTTCGGGGCCGAACGATTTACGCTCTCCCCGACCGGGTGGTGTACGGCTACTTCGATATGCTCACCCGGTTCATGGTCGAATCCGGCGATTGGAATGCCGTCGCAATCGTTCCTCTGGTCGCCCCCTCACGCGATTTTCGCGCGATGAAGCTCCAGTTGGAGGCGATGGCCGCCGCCAAGCGTGGTGATCCAGCGACGGCAAAGACGGCCGCGGATGAGCTGGGGCGACTCGCCACCGAACCCGGGCAACATCCGCTTGCGCAGACGATCATCACTCTCCAGGCCAAGGAGGCTCAGGCTGTGGCGGCGCACGCCGCGGGAGACGAACCGCGTGTCATTGCGATGATGACAAACGCGGTCGAGATCGAAGACTCGATCGAGGCGCTCTCGCAGCCGCCGTATCCGATCATTCCTGCGCACGAACTCTACGGGACCCTCCTCATGGAGCTGAAACGGCCCGCAGAGGCCGCGAAGCACTTCGCCGAGGCTCTCAAGCGTACTCCCGGCCGGCCGTTGGCAGTCTACGGGATCGCGCGCGCCGCGGAGGCGCTCGGCGACACGTCGACGGCTCTGGCGCGGTACACGCAGTTCCTCGAACTCTGGAAACACGCGGATCACGATCGCCCGGAACTCGCGATCGCCCGACGGTTCGTCATCGCAGGCGGAGGCAGCAACCGCTGACTTGCGCCATGAGATCACCAACTGCCACGCGGTGCATTCTGCTGGCTCTCGCCCTCCTGGCCGCGCCGCCCGCCAGTGCCGCCCAGCAGGCGGGTAGGATTCCGAGGGTCGGGATTTTGCGCACTGGCGCCCCGGATCTGTTCATCGAGGCATTCCGGCGAGGTTTGGGTGAGCTTGGCTGGGTTGAGGGCCAGAACATCGCCCTGGAGTACCGGTTCGCTGGGGAACGGCTGGGGCAACTGCCAGACCTTGCTGCGGATCTCGTCCGGCTGAAAGTCCAGATCATTTTTGCCCCCACATTTCCGGCCGCCTTGGCGGCGCGAAACGCCACTCAAAGCATCCCCGTCGTCGCTGCCGGACACGCGGATTTCGTCGAGGCTGGACTCGTGTCCACCCTGGCCCGGCCAGGCGGAAACGTTACGGGCGTCACAACAAGCGGAGTTGCTCTCAGCGCCAAACGACTCGAACTCCTCAAGGAGAGCATCCCCGGGCTCGTTCGCGTGGCGATCCTTCGACATCCCGCTAATCCTGTCGCTGCGTTCGCGTGGAAGACCGCCGAGCCAGCAGCAGCATCGCTTGGGTTGCGACTTCAACCTGTGGACGTCCGAAGCCCTGACGATTTTGATGCTGCATTCGACGCGGCGAGCACCGACCGGGCCGGGGCGCTCCTCGTCCTGCCGGATCCCATGATTCTCACCAGTCTGAAGCGGATCGCGGACCTCGCGATCAAGTACAACCTCCCGGCGATGTTCGAACAGAGCGAGTTCGTGGACACTGGAGGGCTCATGTCCTACGGAGCGAACAGTCCGGCGATATATCGCCGCGCCGCTTTCTACGTGGACAAGATCCTGAAAGGGGCGAAAGCTGCCGATCTCCCCGTGGAGCAGCCGACGGAGTTCGAGTTTGTTATCAATCTCAAGACCGCGAAGGCGCTTGGCCTGACGATCCCGCCGTCGCTGCTCCTACGCGCGGATCATGTCATCGAATGAACTGGGACTGCCGGAAGTCGCGCCGTCTATTTCCACAACGATCGGGACACTACCACCTTGGGTAAAACCCAAAGGTCATCTGCTCCCATTCTGCTCCCATACCACCCTGAAACATCCTCAAAGGTGAGGTACGTAGGACCACTACGAAGGAACCGAAAATTGCCCGTCGCTCTGGATATTCTTCGCGAGATCAGAGGGTTGCAGACACGGTGTCTCTCGACGACTCATAACCCAAAGGTCGCTGGTTCAAATCCAGCCCCTGATATGAACCAGCAGTCCGTGGGAACTGACTTGGATGCCGTCTCACCGAGCAATAAAATCACACACTTGAATCATGCAAGTTCGAATGTGTCCCGTTGGGGCCACCACCGCTGTCCGTCGGTCATCACGGGCACGACTCCCACCAGCATGGGCGCGAGCCGACCGACACCCTCCCACTCGTACCAGCGGCCCCCTTCCACGGTCGCATGCAGGGTGAACGTCAACCGATTCGGAATCAGTTTCCGCAAGATTTGTCTCCCCGCCGCCACATGTCGCGTGAGCAGGCCCCGCCACTCTTCCAGGATCTCCAGCAGCCTCGTCAGGTCCACCTGAGCGAAGGCCGTCGCGTGCTTGGAGCCCTTTGGAGTTCTCCCTGTAACTGTTGCCTCCGCTGCTCGGTCTCGCGTAGCGCCTGGACCAAGGGCTCCAGTTGGCCGCCTCCGTGGGCGATCGCCCGGGTCAGGCGGTGCTGCGCTCGCTCACAGTCCGCCATCTCTTTCTCAGCTCGCTGCCGCGTCCCGAGGCCGAGCATCCGGTGTGGCTCTCGCACGTGGCGAAGTATCGCTCGCTGATGCCGTCGCTCGCGTTGATCGGGCATCTGGATCGACGGCGTCCGGGCCGGTCTCGGGCGGCGCGGGCCGTGGGCTGGTGCGCGTATCTGCAGGGGCACGCGCGGCGCCTCTACGCGAGCGTGACCGACCGGGCGCAGGTGGCGGCCGCGCTGCTGGCGACCCAGCTCACGCACGGCCGGCTGCCCAGCCCGTTCACGGCCCGGGACGTGTACCGCAACGAGTGGACGGGCCTGACGGAGCCCCGGGTCGTGCAGGGCGTACTTGAAGGCCTGGCCGAGCTCGGGTGGCTGCGGCCGGAGACCGTCCGGGGTCCGGACGGAGGGCGGCCTAGTGTGCGGTACCGGACGAACCCGCGGCTCCAGGTAGACCGGCCTGGCCGATCGCGCCGCGTTCCTTCGGAGGCTGCCGAGAGCCGCTGAGGTCGCCCCGGTACGACACCGGGTTCTGCCAGTTTTGTCGGTGACTCGCTGGCCTCATGCGTCCTCTTCTCGCCTGATCGGCCGTCGCAGCGCCCTGGTCCTGACGAGACCATAATGAGCTAAACATCTGCGCAGTGGCTCTCCACTATTTGCCCACTATTTTGGTGAACGGGACTAGCTGAAGTACGGGATCTGTTGAGTGGTACGGCCGACAAAGGGCGCCAAAGGAGGGGGGCTCGGTGGCCTCCGCACCTCCGTCAGCGACCAGAGCGTCGAGCTGATCGTGTCGTACAAGGTCCTCGGCTTCATCCCTCGGCGGAGACGAGTTGCTGGGCTCATCGCTAACAACGACCGCCCGCGGCTCACTGCTTCTTCAGGCGCATGTCCTCATAGGGCGCAGCGAAGTAGAGCTGCGCGTTCAAGCCGATGGCGGGCTCCTCGACCCGCGGGCCGACTCCGTGCAGGGTGGCGGGGTCGAAGATGGGGCCGAACATGACGCGGTCGTGCATCAGGCGCT
>Ga0070708_100001144_pt1 | contig 20359 bp, 22 predicted proteins | sample KBSK5503metaG_FD_65469 | JGI IMG/M metagenome (GOLD analysis project Ga0070708, IMG submission 65469) | Corn, switchgrass and miscanthus rhizosphere microbial communities from Kellogg Biological Station, Michigan, USA - KBS K5-50-3 metaG | ecosystem: Host-associated > Plants > Roots >... | reverse complement strand
GCCTCCATCGAGGCGTGCAGGCTGTAGAGATCCATCCCCTGGAAGATCACCTGCGCGTTCCGCGAGTGGTCGTTGAAGGCGCGCAGCCAGGTGAGGAACTCCACCACCGGGATGTTCCGCCACATCCAGGTGGGGAAGCGGCGGAATCCCCGCAGCGCCTCGGAAGCGCCGCCGTCGTCCGAGCGGCCGTGCGCCCAGCGGTTCACACGGTCGGCGTCCGGCCAGTCGGCCTCGACCACGACGCCGTTGAACCCCTGCTCGGCGATCAGGCGCTCGGTGATGCGCGCGCGCTCGCGGTACAGCTCCTGGCTGCCATGCGTCGCCTCGCCGAGCAGCACGAAGCGCGCCCCCTGCGCCATCTCCAGCAGGCCCTCGTAATCCCGTTTCGTCCCGCCCACGAGCTGCGCGGCCTCGCGGATCGAGTCGATGAGCTGCGTACGCGCCATCCGCACGCAAGCTAGTCACCCGGCGTGTCTCGAGCCCGCCCGGCCGCCTGCCGTCACAAGAGCGCGAGCACGTCCGCCGCGAAGGTCGCGGTGTTCGCCTTGGTGAAGACGTTGCGGATCCGTCCGTCGGGTCCGATGACGTACGCGACCCGCCTGGCGTTCTTGGCCTCGCCGGGATCCGCCGCGCCGTATTGCACGCCCATCGCGCGGGTCGGGTCCGAAAGCAGTGGATAGGCGAACTTGAATTTCTCGGCGAAATGCTTGTTCTCGGCCACCGTGTCGAAGCTCACCCCCAGGATGGCGGCGTTCTTCGCGGTCAAGTCACGGGCTCGGTCCCGGAGCCCGCATCCTTGCAGCGTTCAACCAGGGGTATCCGCCTTGGGATAGAACCAGAGGATGACGTTGCGTCCGCGCAGGTCGCTCAGCTTGACCGTCTTGCCCTCGTGCGAGGTGAGGGTGAAGTCGGGCGCCGTGTCGCCGACGTTGAGCATGGGCATGGCATTCCGCCTACCAGATGCAACCGGAGTTGGCCAGACATGATCGTCCTGGACGGGGCCACCGGAACGGAGCTGGGCCGGCGCGGCGTGGACACGCGGGCGAAGCTGTTTTCCGCCGAGGCGTTGCTCGGTCCGGGCGGGATCGCCCTGCTGCGCGACGTCCACGCCGACTACGCGAGGGCTGGCGCGCAGGTGATCACGGCGAACACCTTCCGCACGAACCCGCGCCAGGCGGGAGAGCGCTGGCGGGAGTTGACCGCTCTGGCGGTCCGGCTGGCGCGCGAGACGGGAAAACTGGTGGCCGGCTCGATGGCGCCGGTCGAGGATTGCTACCGTCCGGACTTGCGGCCCGCGCCGCGGGTCGCGCTGCGCGAGCACCGCGAGATGGCGAAGGCGCTGGCCGGCTCCGGGTGCGATCTATTGCTGGTCGAGACCGTGGCCGCCGCCGACGAAGGGTTGGCCGCGGTCCAGGCGGCGGTCGAGACCGGGCTGCCGGTGTGGGTCGCGGCGATGGCCATGCCGGAGGGAAGGATGCGCTCCGGCGACGACCTGGGCGCGTTCTTCTCTGATGCGCGCGCCCTGGGGGTTCGCGCGTCGCTGATCAACTGCGTGCCTTGTGCCGGCGTGGACGTCGGCCTCGATGCGGCGGCGCAGTCAGGGCTAACGTTCGGGGCGTACGCGCACATGGGAGACGTCGACCCGGAGGCGGGATGGCCGGCGACGCCGGTGCTTTCGCCCGCCGACCATGCCTCGCGCGCCGCGGCCTGGCTGGAGCGGGGCGCCTCCATCGTGGGCGGCTGCTGCGGGACCACGCCCGCCCACATCGCGGCGCTGGCGCGCTTGTCGCCGATCCGGCACGACCCGTTGCACCCCGACCGGAGGATCGCTCCATGACTGCGCTTGCCATCGCCGTGCTCCTCAGCGCACCCGCCGACGACTCGATGATCGCCACGTTCGTGGAGGGGGCGGTCACGGTACGGGGTGCGCCACTGTCCGCGGGCGACATCCTCGAGGAGGGCGATACGGTGGAGACGCGAGACGGTGGCCGCGTCGAGATCACCGTGCCGGGAGGCGCCGTGATCCGGCTGGGCGAGAGCTCCCGGCTGACGCTATCGGCGGCGGTGCCCCACAAGACGTTCAGCGCCCGCCTGGCGCTGGGGAACCTGTGGGCGCGCGTGCACAAGCTGCTCGGGTCGGAGAAGTTCGAGGTGGAGACCGAGAACGGCGTCGCGGGCGTGCGCGGCACGGAGTTTCGCGTCGAGGTCGTCCAGGATCAGCCCGACCTCCTGCGCGTCTACGAAGGAGCGGTGGGGGTCGAAGGCCGCCAGAGCGGCTGGTCCCACGAGATCGAGGCGGGAAGCGAGCTCCGGTTCCGCCGCGAAGCCGAACCCCCGCGCGCCTTCGTCAGCGAGAGCGAGAAAGGAAACCGCTTCATGGACTGGGTGCGCTCCCGCCCGACGAAGGACGGCAAGGAGCCGGGCCGCATCCGCCGCTCCGATTATCGCAATCCGGAGCGCGAGCACCGCGTCCGCGAGCGCATCCGCAAGAAATAGAAACTCCCGCCGATGGAGAGTTGCGTATTGTGTCCCCAGATCTCCGACGAAGGTTCTGTATGGTGTCCCCGAAACTGGTGGCGGCGGCGTTGGTGGCCGCGGGAGGTCCGGGACCGGTGAACCTGGATGCCCTGATGAAGGAGCGGGAGCGCACTCTGGCCTCGTTCCGCGATCCGCGCGCAAGCCCGCTCGCCGCGGTGGCGCGGCACGATTTCGTCGGAGATCGGCCGATGACCTTCGGCAGCTCTCCGGATCGCGACGTCCAGCTGGCGGGTTTGCCCGCGCACGCCGCGGAGGTGAGGGCGCTGGCGGACGGGTTCGAGCTGCGGCGCGGGGGAGCGACCGAGAAGCTCGGGCCGGGCGCGAAAGTGCCGCTCGGCCGGTACACGTTGCGCTTCTCGCACCAGAATTTTCCCGGCGTGGTGGTGCTCGATCCGGAGAGCCCGCGCCTCCAGTCCGGGCCGTTTCCGGTCTGGTTCGATCCGGATCCGGGCGCCCGCGTGGAGGCGCGGCTGGTGCACGACGCGGCTCCGCGGGAGGAGATCATCCTCTCCACCCGCGGCAACAAGCGGCGGGCATTGCGCCTGGGCAAGCTCGAGTTCGTGCTGGCGGGCAAGCCGCAGCACCTCACCGCGATGCGGCTCCTGGAGCCCGGGGTGGGAGAGTCGGAGGTGTCGGTCTTCTTTCGCGACGCGACCACCGGGCACGAGTCCTACGCGGTGGGCCGCTACGTCGATGCGGAGTCGCTCGGCGGCGACCGCTACGCCCTGGACTTCAACCGCGCGTACAACCCGGCCTGCGCCTTCTCTCTGCTCTACAACTGTCCCATCCCCCCGAGGGAGAACGTCCTTGCGGTGCCCGTCCGCGCCGGCGAGCGCGATCCCGGCGGCCATTGAGGGCCGTCCAGACCCATGGGTCGCCTTCTCTTGCTGCTGCTCGCCGCCGCCTGCGCCCGCCCTGCGCCTCGCGATCGCGTCCTTCCCGACGTCGAGGGCCGGTTGCAGCGCATCGAGCTGTCCCGCGCGCCGGGCGCCGAGGTCCGCGCGCTGCTCGCCTCGCCGGAAGCGCCGGTCCGTGCGCGCGCCGCCCTGGCCGCCGGGCGCATCGGTAACCAGGACGCCCTCCCCAACCTGAGCGCCCTTCTCGCCGATCCGGAGACCGCGGAGCCGGCGGCGTGGGCGCTGGGACGGATCGAGGGCGGGAGCGAGGCCCTCGTCCACTGTCTCGACGCGCGCTGCCCGGCGGCGCCGTTCGCGGCGCGCGCCCTCTCCGGACCGGAGGCCTTCAAGAAGCCCGCGGTCGAAGCGCTGGTCGCCGCGCTATCCGGTCCGGCGGCGCCGGAAGCCGCGTTCTCGTTGGGCGTCCTGGCGCGGAACAAGGAAGCCAGGTTTCCACCGGAGGCGTACGCGGCGCTGGCCCTCGCGCTGACCCGCGACGATGCGCGGGCCGGAGCCGCCTATGCGCTCTCCCGACTTCCTCCGGGCGAGGGCGTCTCCGTCGGCTTGCAGGGAGCGCTGCGCGATCGCGATCCGTGGACCCGCTCGCTGGCCGCGCGCGCCTGGGGGAAACAGGGCCTCGCGGCGGAAGCGTTGGGAGAGGCGTTTCGCCATCCCGACTGGCGCGTCCGCGTGGAAGCGGCTCGCGGATTGCCCAGCGCGTCCGGCGCCGCCGGCGTGCTGCGAACGGCGTTTGCCGGCCAGACCTGGCCGCACGTCGTCGTCGCGCTCGCGGAAGCGGCGGCGCAGCTCGGCGAGCTTCCGCCCGAGCCGTCCGGTTTCGCCGATCCGGCTTCGCGCTGCGCGCTGTCTCTCGCTCGCGACCGGGTCCGCAAGCAGCTCAAGGACACGCCGCATTGCTCGGAGCCCGGCTGGCGGTCGCGAGCGCGGGTCGGAGCGCTGGCCGCCGAGCTCGGTCTCCCGCAGGCGCGGGAAGCCTTTCGCGACGCGGACGCTCGCGTGCGCGGAGCAGCGGCAGGAGCGGCGGGCGCGGCGTTCGCCGACGATCTGCGGCAGCTCCTCACCGATCCGGATCCCTACGTCGTCCAGGAAGCGGCCGGCGCGCTCGCGAAGCTTCCCGCCGATCCCCGTTCCAAGGAAGCGGCGGCCACCGCCGTCCGGCGTCTCGCCGCGGGTCGTCTGAAGACAGCAGGCGATCCGCAGTCCGACGCGCTCACCGCGCTGGTCGAGCTGACCGGGCCGCTGCCCGAGCTCTTGCCGACGCCGAACTCCGCGCTTTCGACCGCGTTGGGGAGGCCGCGCATCGCCGTCCCCGTCCCGCCCGAATCCCGGGCCATGCCTCAGGCGCGAGTGCTCCGCCTGCGCACCAGCCGAGGCGACCTGACCATCGACTTGCGCCCCGACGTCGCGCCGCTCACCAGCTCCGCGCTGGCCATCCTCGCGCGCCGCGGCTTCTACGACGGGCTGTCCTTCCACCGCGTGGTGCCCGACTTCGTGGTCCAGGGCGGGGACCCGCGCGGCGACGGGGACGGCGGTCCCGGTTGGTCGCTCCCGGACGAGCACACTCCCTTGCGCTTCTTGCGCGGCACGCTGGGAATCGCCACCAGCGGTCCGGAGACGGGAGGCAGCCAGTTCTTCCTCTGCCACTCTCCGCAGCCGCACCTGGACGGGCGGTACACCGTGGCGGGCCAGCTCAGCTCCGGAGACGAAGTGCTCGACGCGCTCCAGCCTGGGGATACAATCCTCTCCGCCACCGCGGAGTGAGCATGGACCGGGTCGATGCATGGGTAGAGAAGGCCCGCGAACGGGCCCGCTTTCGCATCGCGGCCCTGCGGCTCGAGTATCCGGGCGAGGACGACGTGGCGCTGGCGCGCCGCCTGATCGCCTCCATGTCGCTCCGCGCCGGGGTCGCGGGAGCGGCCACCGGAACGCTCTCGCTGGTCGCGCTGCCGCTGGGGTTGCCGGCCGGCGTCGCCATCTCGCTCCTGCTCGAGGCGGAGCTGATCTTCTCGCTGCTCGAGCTGTACGAGCTCGAGACGGAAGGCGAGCAAGGCCGGCTGAAGCTCTACGCGCTCTGGGCGGGCGCCGGATTCGCGGACGCCGCCAAGAGCGTCGGCCTGCGCGCGGGCGCCACCGCGCTCGGGCGCGTGCTGCGCGGCTCGCTGCCCGTCCGCATCATCCGCCGCCTCAATCCGGCGCTGCTCAAGGCGATCCTGCGCCGCCTGGGGCTGGGCTGGCTCCCGCGCGCGGCAAAGCTGTGGCCAGTGCTCGGCGCGCCCATCGCCTTCGCGCTGGACCGCGCCGCGCTGCGCACGCTGGGAGAGGCGACCCTGGCCACGCTCGACGACTCGGCCCGCGCCCGTCGCCGGGCCGCCCGGGCGCGGCGAGCCGCCGGGTCCACCGGTTGAACCAACCCAGGATGAGCGTGGGTCGCCGGCGAACGCTCCTCAGAGCGCTTGGATACGTCTGGGCGGCGCCGACGACGGCCGCGTGCTTCGCGCTGGTCCTGCTGCCGATGTGGATCCTCGGTCAGGCGCGGCCGGGCCGCTGGCGCGAGGGCGCGTGGGAGTGGATGGTCACGACGGGCTCGCGCTTCCATCGGTGGTATGCGCGCGACTGGGGAGCGACGACGCTCGGCTGGTGCATCCTCTTCGCGACGCCCGCGGACGCGGCGTCCCTGGCCGTTCACGAGCGGCGGCACGTCGCGCAGAACCTCGTCCTCGGGCCGCTCTTCTTGCCCGTCTACGGGCTGCTCTGGCTCCTCTTCCGCTACCAGGAACATCCGCTCGAGCGCGACGCGCGCAGGGCCGGCCGCGACACCGTTTGATTCCTTCGGCTCAGAGCGCGAAGAAGACCGTCAGCCAGTCGCCCAGCCGCGAGATGTCCGTCGCCCGCGTGTTCGCGCACAGCCAATGCAGTGCGCCCTGGTGGAACCCGCCGCCTCCGTACACGATCACTCCCGGCAGCGGCAGCGTCGTCAGGTTGAGCACCGCGTACGGCAGCTTCTCGTCCGCCGTTCCCGTCACGCGCTGATACTTGGCCTCCACCGCCAGCCGGTTGCCGTTGCGCGCGTCGCGGAAGAGAACGTCGACCTCCCGGTCCTTGCCGTAGATGGTCTTGCCGACGGTGAGCTTCCGCCGGTAATCGAGCCCGAGCGAAAGCCCGATCAAGGCGATGACGCGCTCGAACTCCGGCGCGGAGAGCTCGACCGTGTCGATCTTCTGCGTCAAGATCCGGCATTCCTCCGCCGTGAACGGGAGCGAAGCGTTCGCGGCCAGCACCCAGGCGCCGAGGCCGCCAGGCTCCCAGGAGCGCAGGGCAGAGAGCAGCTCGGGCAGCTGCCGCGGCGGGGAGACGAGCTGGAGCACGGTCGATTCGGTCACGTCTTCCGCCTTCCGCCCAGCGCCCACGAGCGCCAGGCACGCAGACGATCGGGCTCGCGCGGACGCGGAGGCTCCGTCCGCAGGAAGCGGCGCACCGCCGCCTCGCGCTCGACCGGTCTCATCCGCAAGAGCTTGTCCAGCGACTCCGTCGGGCCGTCCGCATCGAGCCACCCGCAGGCGCGGGCGGCGTCCAGGTCGTCGGCCGCGGCGGTCCCGTCCGCGAGCTTCTCCAGCTCCGGCGGCTCCACCGGATCTTCCAGCACGTCCGCTGCCCGGGCGACGATGGCCTCGCGCGGTGCGAAGCCGGCGAGCGACGGGTCCAGATAGGCCAGATCGATGTCGCCGAGCAGGAAGCGCCGGTCGAGCGCCCGCGCCTCCACGCCGGCGACGCCGGACCCACAGAACGGGTCGACCACCAGCTCCCCCGCCTCGGTGCTCTGCGCGATCAGCGTGCGCACCACGGCTCCCGGCTTCACCGCCGGCCCGGGGACTCCGGAGCGGGGCGCCATCAGGACGTCGGGGATGCCCAGATCGCGCAGCGCGCGCTTTCCCTTCTCGAAGAAGAGGATCCGTTCGCTGGCCGCCCGGTAGTGATACCCGGTGCCGCCGCGGATGCGCGCGCCGTCCAGGGTGGTCTTCGCCCAGACGATCTCCTTCCAGTAGACGAATCCGCAGGCGCACCTGCGGGCGCCATTGGGCAGTCGCGCGGCGCCGACGCCCTGCTGCTGCTTGATCACGTCCGCCGTCACTTCGTCGCAGAACAGATAGAAGTGACGATCCGCGCGCAGCACGCGAAATACCTCGCGCAGCAGCTCGGGCAGCCGCTGGTTGGGAACGGTCACGAACCAGTCGGTGGTGAGCCGGGTGGTGGTGCCGCGCGCGCGATGGATCTGGAGGGACTCGTAGGGTGGGTCGGTGACGACGAGGTCGACCGATTCCGGCGCGAGGCCCCGCAAGAGCTCGAACGCGTCGGAAACGAGGACGCGGCCGGTCTCCGGAGGGGGCGGTGCGGCGAAGGGCAGCTCGAGCAGGTTGGACTCGCTCATGCGCGCAATCTGCCCGAGCCCTCTGACACTCCGTTCAGTATGGCGTAACCCTGGGCAAATGTCCCGCGTAGACTGTTCCCATGACGGCGATGATCGCGGCTGCGGTGTTGGTTGAGCTGTTCACCTCGGAAGGCTGCTCGAGCTGCCCGCCGGCGGACGCGGTCCTGGCAAGGTTGCACCGCGACCAGCCTGTCCCGGGGGTCCAACTCGTCGTCCTCTCCGAGCATGTCGACTACTGGAACAGCCTGGGCTGGAGGGACCCGTTCTCCGACGCCCGGTTCAGCGAACGCCAGGGCGACTACGGGAACCGGACCTATACGCCGCAGGTCGTGGTCGACGGCCGGATCGACGTCCTCGGCTCCGACCAGGCGGGAATCGAGCGGGCCGCCAAGGCCGTGGCGCTGCAGCCGCACGGGACGCTTCAGCTGACCCGGACGACACAGGGCGTCAAACTCTCCGCGACCGAGCTCCACGGGCACAGCGACGCTCGTGTCATGCTCGCGGTGGTCGAAGACAATCTGGTCAGCAAGGTGGAGCGAGGCGAGAACGCCGGGCGGACGCTGACCCACTCCGCCGTGGTCCGGAGCCTGCGCGAGGTGGGCAAGATCCCGCCGGCCGCAACGCAGTGGAGCGCGGAAGTCCCTGTATCTACGGACGTTTCCTGGAAGCGGACCCGGCTGGTCGCCTTCGTCCAGGACGCCGCCTCCCGGCGGGTCCTTGCCTCCGGCGCGCTACAGGAATAGCGCGAGAGCGCTCCCGCCCAGCGCGATCAGCGCGGCGCCGACGATGAGGCTCATGGTGCGAACAACGCTCATGCTCTGTATGACGAGCAAGTGGGGTGCCAGGTTTCAAAAAAAATTCGTGTAGCGAATTTTCAACCGGTTACGCGCGCAGCAGCGCCCGGCGCAACAGCAACAGCCCGGGAGATCTGACACAGCTGTCGCCAACCTGACGGGAAAATCGCCACCACTGCTCACCCCTTGACGCAAAGCACCTGGCGAAGCTCCGCCACCACCTCGACCAGGTCCTTCTGGTTCTCCATCACCTGCTCGATGGGCTTGTACGCCGAGGGGATCTCGTCCAGGACGCCCCCGTCCTTCCGGCACTCCACGCCCTTGGTCTGGGCTTCCAGGTCCTTGACCGAGAACCGGCGCCGCGCCTCTCCCCGGCTCATCCGCCGCCCCGCGCCATGCGAGGCGCTCTCGAAGCTCTGCGCGTTTCCCAGCCCCCGGACGACGTAGCTGCGCGTTCCCATGCTGCCCGGGATGATGCCCATGTCGCCGCGGCCCGCGCGGATCGCTCCCTTGCGGGTGACCAGGACCTGCTCTCCGAAGTGCGTCTCCTCCGCCACGTAGTTGTGGTGGCAGAGGACTTTTTCGTCGAACCGGACATCGGGCCAGAACTGCCGCAGCACCGAGCCGTACAGCTCGAGCATCGCTTCGCGGTTCTTCATCGCGTATCGCTGGGCCCAGAAGAGGTCCCTGCGGTACTCGTCCATCTCCCTCGTCCCGGCGAGGAACACGGCCAGGTCGCGGTCGGGCAGGTCCTGGTTGTGCGCCAGCTTCTTCGCCCGCTGGATGTGGATGTCGGCCAGCGTCTTGCCGATGTTCCGGCTGCCGGAGTGGAGCATCGTCCAGACGCGGTCCTCGGTATCCAGGCAGAGCTCGATGAAGTGGTTCCCGCCCCCCAGAGTCCCGAGCTGCTTGCGCGCCTTGGGCAACAGATCCTTCACCGCCGGCGTCAGGTCGCGGAACTCCTCCCAGAGCGCCCTGTCTTCGGGACGCTCCAGCGGGTCGCGGTGCTCGTGGAAGCCGACCGGGATCGCGCGCTCCAGCGCGTTCCGGATCGCGCGCAGGTTGTCGGGCAGGTCCTGAGCGGTCAGGCTGGTCCGCACCGCGCCGACTCCGCAGCCGATGTCGACCCCCACGGCCGCGGGGCTCACCGCGCCCTTCATCGCAATCACGCTGCCGACGGTCGCGCCCTTGCCGAAATGGACGTCCGGCATCGCGGCGACGTGGTGGAACACCCAGGGCAGGGCGGAGATGTTCTTCAGCTGCTCCAGCGCCACGCCCTCGATCTCGTCGGGGTTCGTCCACGCCAGGATGTCGGCCTTGCGCCCCCGGATCCGCTGCATGTTCAATCCCTGGACGAAAAATAATTTTTTTTCTGCGGCTCGCCCGAAGTGGTGCGGTGTCATGCGCCCGGCGGCGCCCCTGAGAAGATGCGCCGCCGCGCCGTTGGGCTACCATGGCACAGGCGAGGGCTCGCCTTGGGGCCTGCATCTCAAGCCATCGGGAACACGGCTGTTTTTGGGGACGTTTCCATCGCGGGCCCCCGGCTGTGTCCAGAGAGGAGAACGGAGCGGGCCGTCGCCCGCCAAGGAGATGAAGGACATGCGCAAGCTAATCGCCCTCCCTCTCGTGGCCGCCGTCGCCTGTAGCGGCGGCGCTTTCAAGGACCAGGCCCGCGACGCCATGCCGAGCAACGACACGATGTCGATGGGCTCTCCGCCTTCCAGCTCGTCCGCCTCCGGCAGCGCCCTGGTCAGCAATGAGTCGACCGCGGGCCAGCCTTCGGACTTCGCCAGGCTGACGGCGGCGGTTGCCGTTACCTTCAACGTCCCCACCGCCTTCTTCCTGGGACTCTTGCAGCACGTGGTCGAGGACGCCGAGCCGACGAGCTGCGACGCCAACAGCTGCACCTGGGGGCCCGGGTCCGAGCCGCTCAATCCGGTCAGCTACAAGCTGGTCGTCTCCCGCAACGCGGACGGCATCAGCTTCGACTGGGTGCTCTCGGGCGCCGTGAAGCCGAGCACGAGCTTCGTCGTGTTCGCCAGCGGCAACGCCGTGCCCGGTCCGCAGCGCCACCACGGTTCCGGCAGCTTCACGATCGACTTCGACCAGGCCGCGCAGCTGGCCGTCTGGAGCGACCCGAGCACCCGTCCCACCGGTCAGCTCCAGGTCACGCATTACTCGAACGTCGGCCCGGCGCAGCTCCAGGTGACGTATATGGGCGCGCGGGACTCGACCAACGTCGGCCAGTTCAACAACGTCGCGTACGTTTACGCCAACGACGCCACCGGCGGGGGCGACCTCCAGTTCGCCATCCACAACACCACCACCCAGGACACGTTCTCGGCGCACTCCCGCTGGAAGATCGACGGGCGCGGCCGCGCCGACGTGGCGGCCTTGACCAGCGGAACCGGCAGCCTCTCGCTCTCGGAATGCTGGAGCGCAGCGCCCTTCAACGTGGTGTACTTCAGCTCGAGCGTGAAGGTGGTGGTGAACCCCTGGGGCGGGCCCGACTCCGGCAGCGAGGCGCAGTGCGCCTACAGCCCTGCGGCTCCTACGGGGTTGGCGGCGCCGTGAACGTGCGCGGACTCCGCGTGCTTACGGGCGGCCGGGCCGGCGAAGTTGCCGGGCCCGGCTCGTCCGCGCCTGCGGGGCTCCTCGCCGAGCTATACGAGAAGCACGCGGCAGCGGTCTACGGCCGCTGCCGCTATCTCTTGAAGGACGACGCCGAGGCGAAGGACGCCCTGCAGGACGTGTTCGTGAAGGCGCTGCGGGCGCTGCCCGAGTTCCGCGCCGCGGCCTCGCCGGCCACCTGGATCCTGCGGATCGCGACGCATCACTGCCTGAACCTCCTGCGCGCGCACAAGGCGCTCTGGCGCGAGCAGCTGCGGGCGGTGCAGGCGGAGCGGAAGGTGGAGACGGAGTCGCCGGATCGCCGCGAGCTGGTGCGGGTGGTGCTCGCCCTGGTTCCGGAGGAGGCGCAGGAGGTGGCGGTGTTGTACTTCGTCGATGAGCTGACCCAGGCGGAGATCGCGCAGGAGCTGGGACGGAGCCTGCCCACCATCCGCAAGCGGTTGCGCGAGTTCCTCGGTCGCGCCCGCGAGGCGCTGGGCGTCCCGTTGCTGGAAGGAGGCGACCTGTGAACCTGGACCTTGGCGGGCCCGGTCCCGGCTGCTCGGCCCTGCGGGTGCGCAGGCTGCTGGCGGGCGAGCTGACCGGAGTGGAGAAGGAGCGCACCGAGGCCCATGTGGCGGACTGCGCCCGCTGCGCCGCCGTGCAGCAGGAGATCGCGGCCGAGCGCGAGGCGCTGCGGCGCGACGTTCCCTTCCCGCAGTTCGCCGCCGCCGTCGCCGAGAAGCTGGCGCGCCGGCCGCAGCGCAGCCTGGTCTCGCGCTGGGCGCCGTACGCGGCCGCCGCGGGACTGCTGCTGGTCGCGGGGACGGCCCTGGTCCTGCGCCCCACGGATACGGAGACCGTCCGGTCCAAGGGCGCCGCCTCGGCGCAGCTTTTCGTGCAGGACAAGACCGGAGTGCGCGAGCTGGCGCCGGGTGAGGGGATCGCGGAAGGTGCCCGGCTCCTCCTCTCGCTGCAGCCGGCGGGTCGCAAGCGTGCCGCGGCGGTCCTGGTGGAGCCGGGGGAGACGAGCGTCGTGTACGAGGGGCCCGCGGTGACCGGGCCGCTGCCGCAGGCATTCGAGTGGACGGGACGGGGGATGGCCACCCTGATCGTGGTGCTGTCCGACTCTCCGGTGGACGCGAGATCGATCCACTCGGCCGGCGACGCGCCCCGCGGCTCCGACGTGCTCCAGGTGCAACTGCGCCGATGACCTGGGCCCGCGCCATCTGCGCCGCGGCCCTCCTGGCCGCGCTTCCCGCGCTGGCGGAATCCCGCCGATTCGCCCTCGTCGTGGGCGAGACGAAGGGCGGCGCCGGCACGCGCCCGCTCCGCTACGCGGAACGCGACGCGCGGCGCATGCACTCGATCCTCACCCGCCTCGGCGGCGTCCGCCCGGAGGACTCGCGGCTGCTCACGGCCGCATCCGCCGACGAAGTGCGCGCGGCCATGAGCGAGCTGTCCGCGCGCGCCGAGCAGGCGAGGGCGCACGGCGACGAGACCGTGCTGCTCGTCTATTACTCGGGGCACGCCAAGGACGGAGAGCTGCGCCTCGGGGATACCCGGATGCCGCTGGTCGAGCTGCGCGATGCCTTGCGCAGTGCGCCGGCGGACGTCCGCATCGGGCTGCTCGACTCCTGCCAGTCCGGAGCGATCACTCGCGCCAAAGGCGTCCGAGCGGCGCCGGCATTCGACGTGCAGCAGGCGCAGTCCACATCCACGCGGCCGCACGGCCTGGTGCTGATCGCCAGCTCCAGCGCCGACGAGGAATCGCAGGAGTCCGACGACATCGGCGCGTCGTTCTTCACGCACTACCTCGCCTCCGGCCTGCTGGGCGACGCGGACGCGAGCGGCGACGGCAAGGTGACGCTGGCCGAGGCGTACGCGTACGCCTACGCGCGCACGGTGGGTCAGACCACGGAGACGAGGGCGGGGGCGCAGCACCCCGTCTACCTGTACGACCTGGGCGGCGCCGGCGACGTGGTGCTGACCGAGCTTCTTCCGTCGCGCGGCTCGCTGGTGTTCCCCGCGGCGTCGGAAGGCGTGTACGTCGTGCTTGACGGATCGCGCCGCGCGGTGGCCGAAGTGGCGAAAGGCAGGGGCGATCAACGCAGGATCGCGCTCGCGCCCGGCGATTACCTGGTGAAGAAGCGCGAAGGCGACACGCTCCTGGTCGGCAACGTCAGCCTCGGAGACGGCCCGGTGGAGGTGGCCGACGCGCGGTTGACGCGGCGTCCGCTCAGCGAGGACCCGCAGAAGGGCGCGTCGGGGCCGCGCTGGAGCGTGCTGGGCACGGGGGGCGGACAGTTCTTCTTCGACTCCGCGGCGCGCAACGGTCTGTTCCCTCCGGCGGCCCTGGTCGGCGCCGAGCTGGGGGTGCGCGACGATCTCGGGCACGACCTCGCCTGGGGAGTCGACCTGTCGGTGGGCGGCGGCGCGGCGACGCTGACCCTGCCGGGGGTCGCGCCCCTTCCGGAGAAATTCCTCGAGCTGACCGGCGGCGCCTCGCTCTGGCGCGACTTCGCGCTGGGAGACACGTGGACCCTGTCCGTGGGCGCGCGGGTCGCCTTCATCTATCTGGCGCGTTCGTTCGACGATCGCGCCGATCTGCCCTCGCAGAACTTCTTCACGCTCACGCCGGGGCTGCAGACGGCGCTGAGTTGGAGATTCGCCCCGCGCTGGTCCGCGGTGGCGCGGGGCCGGGTGAACTACCTCTTCTACAACGTCGACAAGGCGCAGAACCTCGGCTACGCCGAGCTGGCGCTGGGGGTGGACTATGCGCTGGGTTTCTAGCGCCGCGGCGCTCGCGCTCCTGTCCGCTTGCGGCAACCTCTCCAACGAGGACATCGCCTTCGTGGAGGCGATGCCACGGTCTCAGCAGTTGCACGTGCAGGTGCCGTCCGGCTCGACGTCCCAGAGCCTCTGCTCCATCGGCAGCGCCGACGTCTACGCGAGCGCGAAGGCCACCGGCCTGGCGATCAACTCCGGGGTCGACGACATCCTCACGCTGGTCGAGCAGATCCGCACGGTCACGCCCACCACGCGCGATGAGGATTCCCGCACCTGGGGGCCGTTCCCCGACCAGAAACATCCCGGCGTCCTGATCAAGGTGGTGATGGTCCGCGAGCTCGACGCGACGCGAACCCCGTGGCGCTGGATCTTCACCATCTCCGCGTCGCGTTCGCCCGCCGGGTACTTGCCCATCCTCGAGGGCGAGTTCTTCGGCCCCCAGGCTCGCGACGGGATCGGTCGCCTCACGCTGCACTTCGAGAACTCGACGACCCTGGGGATCAACAACCCGGGCGATCCCAATTTCCCGGCGCGCTTCTATTACGACCTGAGCGGCGACCCGAAGACGATCTCGCTGGACCTCACCGCCGGCGTCAACGCCTTCGGGCTCATCTCCTTCGACTACTTCTACGCCGGCTACGCCGACGGCCACGGGCAGTTCGACTTCGCCGTCCCCGACCCGAAGAGCGGCTGCACCGTCGACATCTCCACCTTCTTCAATGCCCAGGGCGCCGGCCGCGACGTCTTCCGCCTCCGCTGCGGCTCCACCCTCTCCAGCGACGTGAAGCAATGCTGGGACGCCGCCGGCTGCCTGACCTTCATCGACGACCCATTCGCCTTCACCCCCATCTGCGGCATCCTCAACCTGAAGCCCTGCCTCCTGGGCGACTCCGCCCAATGCCCTCCCGGCCTGTAAGACTGAAGTCGGAGATCCGGGACACAATACGGAACTCCGTGGATGCCGTCGCGGCGGACTTCCTTGCTACGACCGCTCGCATGCCACGACTTGCACGCGCAATCGTCCCCGGTTTTCCGCACCACGTCACGCAACGTGGAAATCGTAGACAGCAGACGTTCTTCCATGACGACGACTACGTCCGCTACCTCAAGCTGATGGCGAAGTGGTGCGAGCGCTATCGCGTCGACATCTGGGCGTATTGCCTCATGCCAAACCACACGCACCTCATCGCCGTCCCGGAGACGGCGGATGGTTTGCGGCGCGCGATTGGGGAGGCGCACCGCCGTTACACCGCCGAGGTGAATCACCGCGAGGGCTGGACGGGATGCTTGTGGCAAGGGCGGTTCTCGTCCTTCGTCATGGACGAGCGCTACCTGCTGACCGCTGCTCGCTACGTCGAGCTCAATCCGGTACGCGCCGGATTGGTCGCTCACCCAAAGGAATACCCGTGGAGCAGCGCTCGGGCGCACCTGCTTGGTCGCGACGACGGCCTGGTGACGACCGCGCCTCTGCTCGCGCGCGTCGACGACTGGTCCGCCTTTCTCGGTGCAGGTGCGCCGCCGGAAGCAGCCGACGAGTTGCGAAGTCACGAAAGGACGGGAAGACCGCTCGGGAGCGACGATTTCGTCGACGACCTCGAGCGGTTACTGAATCGCGTGCTCAGGCGACGCAAGTCGGGGCCGGTTCGGCGCTCCGCTGGCGACAACGCGGTCTCCCAGGAATCGCGGCCGCTCCGTTCTGGGAAGCGCGGTGTGGCCTGAGGAGTTGTGTATTGTGTCCCGGATCTCCGACGTGAGTCCTATGGTTAGGAGGGGTGGCCGGTGGGGTGGGGGCGGACGGCGAGGGTGATCAGGGAGGCGGCGGTGCAGAAGGTGGTGCTGGTGATGCAGTGGTCGCCGCGCCAGGTGCCGTCCTGCCGCTGGATCTGGGCGAGGCGGGCGCGCATCTGCTTGCTCCAGATGGTGAATTCGTCGCCGCCCGCGACTGCCTTGGCCTCGGCGACCAGCATGTACGAGACGTGCTCCTCGCCTCCGTAGCTGCCGAATCCGCGCATCACCTGCTCGTTCGAGAGCTGTGAGCCGGCGCCCTTGGCGACTGCGTCCGCCTTGCGCTGCATGCCGGCGTCGGCCGCCTCGGATCCCGGCTTGGCCTCCTTCACGCGAGCCGCCGCCACCACGCTCGCAGCCGCCGAGTAGAGGTTGACGCCGGCGCTCTCGCGGTTGTCGAAGCTTCCGGTCTGCTCGTCGTACTTGCCCATCAGATTGGCATCCGCGCGCGCCAGCTTCCGCGCATCCACCGGCGCGCCTGCGGCAACGGCCGCGTGCAGCCCGTTGGCCGCGAACGCGCTGGACAGCAGCGGGGCCCACCCGTCCTTCGCGTAGCTGCCGTCGGCCGCCTGCGCGCGCTCGATCCGCCGCACGCAATTGGCCAACGCCGCTTCTGCGCGTCCGCGCATCTCGCGGGGCAGGCCGGGCAGCGCCTCGGAGAGGAACTGCGCGGCGACGTACGTGTCGATGTTCCGGCCGAGCTTGCGCTGCGGAAGGGTCCCCGGGCCCTGCACTGCGACGTCGTTGGCGGGGGCGCGCTCGATCGCGGCCACGACGTACTGGACGGACCGGCGCGTATTCGCCTGGAACTCGCCTTTCGATCCGCTGTGCCCTAGGCGCAGGAGCGCGATCCCGGAGATCGAGGTGGTGGCGACGTCGGGCCTCGGCGAATGCGCCTCCTCTCCCCAGCTCCCGTCAGGGTTCTGGGCCGCGATCAGCCACGACAGCGGGCGGCTCACGTCCGGTTCCGCAGGGCCCGACTGCGCGGCGTTCGGAGACTGCGCTGCGACGAGCAAAAGAGCGGCGGCAAGGAGCAGGCGAGTGCGTGTCATGGCGTCCTCTTGGGTTGGACTGCCACGTGCTCAACGCGCTACTGCGAGAACGGATCTCGCCCCCTCGGCAACCCCGGAGATTTGCGGGCATTGCCCGCGCTGTCAGGACCGGAGCGCCTCGATCACCGGAAGCCTCGCCGCCCGCCGCGCCGGGAAGAACCCGCCGATGACGCCCATCACCAGCCCGAACGCGAATCCTTTGCCGAGCAGGTCGGGCGTGATGCGGAAGCTGAAGGCGATCTCGCTGAAGCTCGCCCAGTTCGTGGTGCTGGTCACGATCCCGTTGACCGGCAGCGCGAGCAGGCATCCGACCACCGCACCGAGCGCGGCGATGATCGCCGACTCCGCGACGAAGCTCGCCAGGACGCTGCGCGGGCGGAACCCGAGAGTGAGGAGCACCGCGATCTCCGGCCCGCGGGCAGCCACCGCGGCGTACATCGTGTTCACCGCTCCGAAGACCGCTCCGACGGCCATGATGCTGGTGATGAGATAGGCGAGGATCCGCAGGATGCGGTCCAGCAACTGGGATTGCTGGATGTAGAAGTCGGACTCGCGGTGGACGTCGACGGTGATGCGCCTGTCGGCCTCGAGCGCCCGCTTCGCCTCTTCGAACGCGGCCGGGTCCCGCAGGCGGAAGCTGACGGACTGGAACACCTCGCCGCGGAACACCGGCATGAACTGCTCGTTCTCTCCCCAGATCTCCGACTCGAACGAAGAGCCGGCAGCCGAGAAGTGGCAGACCACGGTCCAGTTCCGGCCGGCGAACTTCATCGACTCGCCGAGGCCGGTGCCGCCAAAGCGGGACAGGAGCCGGCGCCCGACGCAGATCTCGCTGCGGCCGGATTCTGGCCGGCGCCCCTCGACGATCTCCACGTTGGAGCGGACCGCCCAGGCTTGCTCGCTGATGCCGCGGACCACGACGTTGGCGACCTGCGTCTCGTCGAAGATCCTGGGCAGGGGGATGAGGACGTAGACCTCGGGGCTCACCAGCGGGCGCGCGTCGCCCCCGGTCGCGATGTGGGGAGAGGAGGAGATGATGCTCACCGTCTCTCGCGTCAAGCCGCTGGACAGCTCCGAGTCCGCGCCGCGCCGGAGCACGAGGGCGTTGTGGTCCGAGCCGGTGCGCACGAGCGCGGTCTGGAAGCCGTTGGCGAGCGCCAGCGTTCCGATGAAGACGGCCACCACCAGCGCGACGCCCAGCCCGGTGAGGGTGGTGGAGAGCGGCCGCTGCACCACGCTGCGCAGGTTGTAGAGGATGGGGACTTTCATTCCACCCGCCTCAGCGCCTGGACGACGGGAAGCCGGGCCGCCCGGAGCGCGGGAACGACGCCGCTGGCGAGCATGAGCACGAGCGCGACGGCGGTTCCCGCCACCAGCGTCTCCAGGGTGACGTCGAATCCGGGCAGGAAGCCGGCAGCGCTGAAGTTCGTCGCCTTGTAGAGGATCTTGGCCCCGCCCAGGCCGAGGATCGCTCCGGTCAGCGTGATCGCGCCCGCTTCCAGCATCACCAGGGTGAAGAGAGCGCGATCCGAGAAGCCGATGGTCTTGAGCACGGCCACCTCACTGGTGCGCTCCCTGGCGCTCATCATCATCGCGTTGGCGGTCACCAGGAGGATGGCGAAGACGACGGCGAGGCCGATGGTGTTCATCAAGAGCCCGACGTTGCCCCACATGGTGGCGAAGCTGGCGTTGAACGCCTGCTCCGTCCCGGTCTTCGTGGGCGAGCTGGAATTGCGGAACTGGTCGTCGATCGCCTTGCCGATGGCGGGAGCATGCTCCGGATGGTCGATCTGCAGCACGTACCATCCCGCCTGCCCGGCGCGGTTGCTCCGCTCGTCGAGAAGCGCGTGATGGAACATCAGCATGTCGTCGTTGATCACGGCGTCGGAGGGCGTGTAGACGCCCTTGATGGTGAAGGTCCAGTCGCCGGGAAAGATGGTTCCCTGCAAGGTGACGTTCTGGCCCAGCCGCCACCCGAACACGTCCATCAGGCGCGCGCCGATGATCGCCGACGACCTGTCCTTGAGCCACGCTTCGCGCTGCTCGGGCGGCAGGACGATCTCCGGGTACATCTTCAGATACGAGTCCGGATCGACCGCGAAGTTGGCGAAGAACCGCTTGCCGTCGCCGTAGCGCCCCCCGAACCAGTTCGCCCAGCTCACCGCTTCCACTCCAGGCACCGCGCGCAGCCGGTTCGCGTAAGCGAGCGGCAGGGGAAAGACGATGCCGGTCGCGTTGGTCACCACCAGCCGGCGGGCGCTCCCGAACTGCGCGGCCAGCGCCAGCGTGGTCACCACCGTCCGCAAGGAAGCGAAGAGGAACAGCGCCAGCGCGACGCTCGCCACGGTCAGCACGGTGCGCCGCAGGTGGCGCCCCAGATTGCGGGAGACCAGCGTCAGGTGGCTCACGACGCCGCCCTCGCTTTCTCGATCAGCTCGCCCTTCTCCAGATGGAGCACCGTCCGGGCGCGCTCGGCGACGTGCGCGTCGTGGGTGACGACCACGATGGTCTTCTTGAACTCCTCGTTCAGCCGCCGCAGCAGGGCCAGCACCTCCTGCGAGCTCTTGGCATCGAGCTGTCCGGTCGGCTCGTCGAGCAAGGTCAAGGTGGGGTCTGCGACGATCGCCCGCGCGATGGCCACGCGCTGCTCCTGGCCTCCCGAGAGCTGGCGGGGATAATGGTCGAGACGATCTTCCAGTCCGACGATCCCGAGCGCGATCCGGACGCGCTCGTCGCGCTCCTTGCGGGAGAGATCGGTCAAGAGAAGCGGAAGCTCGACGTTCTGGGCCGCCGTCAGCACCGGCAGCAAGTTGAAGGACTGGAACACGAAGCCGATGTGCCGCGCCCGCCAGGCCGCGAGCTGCGCCGGCTTCAGGCTGCTCACCTCGGCGCCCGCCACCCGGATGGTGCCGCGCGTCGGCTTGTCCAGCCCGGCCAACAGATTCAGCAGCGTCGACTTGCCGGACCCGGAGGGCCCCATCAAGGCCGTGAAGCTCCCTTCGGCCATGTCGAGCGACAGTCCGGTGAACACGTCGATGTGCTGCGCGTCGCGCTGGAAGGATTTGTAGACGTCACGGATCTCGACGAGTGCCATGTCTTTCCCGGGTCAGGGTTTGCTCACCACTTTGACGGACATTCCGGCCCGCGGCGCGTCGACGCCGGACACCAGCAGGAGCTCTCCGCCGGAGAGGCCGGAGCGGATCTCGCGGAACCCGCCGCTCACCGGACCGGCTTGGACCGCGCGCTGCTCCAGCCGGCCGTCGCGCACGATCCACACGATGGTCTGCCCGTTTTCCACCCGCACCGCCGCGGCGGGAGCGCGGATGCGCGGGGCCGCCGCCGCCGGGCCGGGCGCGGCCGCCTCGGGCTCGAGGAAGTCCACCCGGGCGGCCATCTCCGGAAGGATGCGGGCGTCGCGGTCGAGGATGCTCACCTTCACCTGCACGG
>Ga0070708_100001143_pt1 | contig 20360 bp, 20 predicted proteins | sample KBSK5503metaG_FD_65469 | JGI IMG/M metagenome (GOLD analysis project Ga0070708, IMG submission 65469) | Corn, switchgrass and miscanthus rhizosphere microbial communities from Kellogg Biological Station, Michigan, USA - KBS K5-50-3 metaG | ecosystem: Host-associated > Plants > Roots >... | reverse complement strand
GGGCCTGAGCACCCAGGAGCTCTACCTGGTCGTCGGCACGTTCGCCCCGGCCCAGATGTGGAAGAACCTTTCCGGCGTCCTCTGACCGCTAATCGCGATCGGCCACCTGGGCGGCGTTCCTGCAACCCCGATCGAGACGGCACCTGCAACTGGTCCTCAGCGAGTACGCCGACCACTACAACGCGCACCGCCCGCACCGGGCACTACAGCAAACCCGCCCGCCGGACGCGTGCATCCGGCTGCCGAAGTGACAGGTATACGCGTTCTGCGCCGGGACCGGCACGGCGGGCTGATCCGCGAATATGCCCAGGTCGCATGAGGGTGACACCATTTTCGGCACCCACAAGGTCCTCGGGGACTCACCCGCGAGTACTACGTCGCCGCTTTACCACCTGCGTTGCCACGGAAAAATGCAGGTCACCACTCCGAATCATATTTCCGAGCCAGGGTAATTCTGGCCTGCAGCGCGCGACCGCAGCGATAGGGGAGTTCTCGGAGCCTGCGGCGAACTGAAAGGACGGCGAGCTCGCTGTGTGCCGGCCGTGTCCTGGGGCGCCGGGTCCTTTGGAGGGGTATGCGGCGCGGTTTGATGACGTGTTCGGCCTGCTGGCGCCGCGGGACCGGAACAAGACGCTGACCGCACTGGCCGGGGCTGAGCCGGTGACCGGGGCGCAGCATCGGTCGGTGGAGCGGCTGCAGTTCTTCCTCTCCGAATCCCGGTAGAACCCCGACCGGGTGAATGGCCCGAGGCTGGAGCTGCTGCTGAGTGACCCGGCGACCGCGCTGCACGGCGGCGGGGTGCTGGTGATCGACGACAGCGGGGACCGCAAGGACGGGGTGAAGACCGCGCACGTGGGCCATCAGTGGCTGGGCCGGTACGGCAAGACCGACAACGGCGTAGCCACCGTCACCACTCCGTGGGCTGACGAGCGCATCTACTATCCCTGCCGATATCGCAATCACTCGATAAATGGTAGGCCAACAGGCCAGTCTCCGACGCCACTGCTGGCCGAGGCCATAGATGGCTTACGTGAGTAGCGATAAGAGACAGAAGTTACAGCGGTAAACAACGGCAGAGCCTCCCGGGTTGGCGGCGAAAGCATAACGATACAAAAAAAATCGTTATGCGGTGGATTGGTGATAAACTTCCTGTGAGGAGGGTTTAATCCCCTGGCGTAGTTCCATGGGGACGTTCAAGGGGGACTTGGGTGGGGAGATCCCGTTACTATTCAATAGCGGTTCTCGACGTCGAAAACTGGAGCAGTCGGCCTGCGGTGAGCGCGGCCAGCATCCAGGGCGCGCTGAGGCGGATCGAGGACCGGGGACTGGCCGGCGCGGGCATCGATGCGAACCGGGTAGGTCGGCAGCCCCGCGGAGACGGCGCGATCCTGACGCTGCCGGGCGATGTGGCCAAGGAGTTGATCACCGCTCGGTTCGTAGAGGCGCTCAGCGAGGCCGTCGCCGAGCACGACGATGTTTGCGATCCTGAAGAGTCAATCCGGATACGGCTGTCACTGCACGCCGGGGACGTCATCGAGGGCGAGGGTGAATGGGCAGGCCAACCCGTCGTCGTCGCCTGCAGGCTCGTCGACTCGGCTGTGATCAAGCGGGTGCTGGCCGCGTCGACCGGAAGCCCGCTGGCACTGATCGTCTCCCGTGACTGGTATGACGCCGTCGTCAAGGAGGGGCACATCTCCGCCGAGGGCTACCGAGAGGTCTGGGTCGAAGAGAAGACCTTCGCCGACGTGGCATGGGTCAAGGTGCCGGGCCGGAGCCGCCCTCCTGGATTGCTGCCCGAGGACGACCCCGGCCGCCACCGCGACGCCGGTCACGGCGCAGGGCCTCCGCACGGGTCCCGATCAGGCGAGGCCAGCGAATACACGGTTAACTACGGGAACATCGTCCGGGCCTCGACCATCAAGGGCGATATCGTCTTCGGCGACCAGTACGGCGGGACGAGCCGCTCCGGCGGAGCCGAATGATGAGCGCCGGTCACGGCAGCCCCGGCCAGCCACCGGACAACCACCCCGGGCAGGGCGGGCCGCCCGGACCTGACACGGCCCAGCCGGATCCGGGGGCGCCGCAGCCGCGCGTCGGGGCCGGCGGGGCAGGAGCGCCCGATTCCGATGCAGCGTCTCCGCCCGGCGACGGGCGCAAGACCCATGGCGGCGGCCAGACGTATGCAGATGCCGCGAGCCAGGTCGGCGGCGGCCAACTCTTCGAGCAGAATCGCGAGCGCAATCGCGCCCTAGCGGACCTCATGGGCGCGCAGGTTACCGGGGACATCGTGGCCGGCCACAAGTTCGAGCTGTCATTCGGACATGGCGGCGCTCGAGTCAGGGTGCGCCGGATCACCGCAGAAGAAGTCACGGAGCCGTTCGTCCGGACTTCCGCCATAGATCATCTCGCCGCGAGCGTCGGCGACCAGCCCATTGTCGTGCTGCAAGGTCCGTATGGCAACGGCAAGGGCGCCGCCTTGGTCCGGACGCTGAAGCGTGACTTGCGCGACGACGCGACCATGTTCTACCTGGACCCCTCGACCGACCTTGCCACTTTCTCGTGCGCCGAGGTTCCCGAGGGGTCCGTGCTCGTGTTGCAGGATCTACCCGACGGCATGGCCGACCGCCTTGACGCCTACACCGTAGGAAGGATCCACAGCGAGCTACGCGCACGGAATTGCCGGCTGGGAATCACCACCACCAAGGCGGCCAAGCTCACGACGTTGGGCACCGGGCTGCTGGTCGTCGGGCTCGACGCGCGCCCCTCGCCGCGCCAAGTCTTCGAGCGGCACCTGTCGACGCTGCTGCTCGGCACGAGAATCAGCAAAGAATCCGTGCTGAGCTGGCCCGACGTGAAAACCCTGCTCGACGCCCAACTCGGCGATGACTGCAGCCTGGCTGATGCGGCGCGCCTCGCGACCGTGCTCTTCCGCGCTCGGGACGAGCCGGAAACGGCCGCAGACCACGTCCGCAGCCAGATGACCGAGTACGCCACCGAGAAGGTGGCGCAATGGTTCCGGAAACTCGGCAGCCTGAAGGCGCAATGCATGGCGATCTCGCTGGCGGTGCTCAACGGACTGTCCCGCGAGACGATCGCGCACGCCGCACGGCTGCTTGAGGAGCAGATCCTGCCTTCGCCCGATGCCGCGAACGCGCCACCGGCAACCAATCCGTTCAGCGTGGACGCGGCAGTGTCCCCGTCGCAGCTGATGGCCGATGTCATCACCGAGACCCGTAAGACGGAACACGGACCGATCGTCGTCCAGGCCATGAGCTATGCGGAGCAGGGGTATCCGGGTCAGGTACTGCGCTACGTCTGGCGCGAGCACGACGCCGGACGGGCCGCGCTCGTCGACTGGCTGCGTTACCTGGGGGAGTCCTCAGACCTGGCCGTCCGGGTACGAGCAGCGACCGCGGTGGGCGTCCTCGCCTGCGAAGCGATGGACTACTTGTACAGCCAGATCATCCTCGGCTGGGCCAGTAATGGAGATGCCGTTGTTCGCACCAGCGCCGCGATCGCCCTCGGTCCGCCGGCCGGCGACCTCTTGGTGCGGGACACGGTCCGTTCTCTGGTGGCCCAGTGGGCCAAGGAGAGCAGCGACCGGCCCTTGCGCGCGACGGCGGCCCGGACCTACGGCCGGAGCATAGGCCTGAACAGCCCGACGCTCGCCCTGCGCGAGTTGTCTCGGCTAGCCGAGCTCGACGACCTAGCGCTGATGACCGCAATCAGCAACAGCTACTGCGAATTGGTATTGGACGGGACCCGGCCGCTGTCCGTCCGCGTGCTCGATGAGATCGAGAAGCTGGCCGCCGATCGCACGCGGGAGAAGCAGGTCGTGGGGAGGATGTCGCTGCTGGGACTGAGCTACCTGCGGGGCGCGCCGCAGGCGTTGAGCGAGCAGGACAGCCGGTTCCGCACCTGGCCTACACTCCTCGTGCTTGGCCTGGGCAACGCCCAGATCACGGCCGCGGCGGCCCGGCTCTGGGGGCTCAGCCTCAGTGACCCCGACGTCGGGTCGCTGGTGACGACGTCGCTCGACGACTGGGCCCTGGCCGCAGAGGACGTCAACGAGCTGCGCTTGGCCTTCGTGGACTTGATGCGCGAGGTCGCCGCCGACGAGCGTGCCCGCCGCGCCGTCCTGCGCCGGGCCCAACTTTGGAGCGGCAGGAACGGCAAGGCACCGAAGACGGGCCGGTTCGTGATCGAAGACCTAGCTTAAGGAGACCGACGTGCCGAAATCTTCCGGTGTTATCCTCCAGACCATCGAATCGGGACTTTTCAGCGCTCCGCCACGAGCACACCCGAGCAACATTTACGTGGTTTCGTACAACGACGGCCGGATTAAGGCGTTCACCGGCGTGCCGTCGGCGGGCGACCGCTGGGGCAGCCGCTTCTGCTACATCGTCGATACCGCCGAGCGCCGGGTCCGTAACTCCTTCACCGTGCCCACGTCGATCGACGCCTACTCGTTCACGGTCGAGGTGGAGGCGACCTGGAAGGTCACCGACCCCGAAGCGGTGGTCAGGGCAAACCTGGCCGATGGCAACGAGGTCGTCCTGGCCCGGCTCCAGGACGACCTCTGGGTGATCGGCCGGGAGTTCCAGCCCGACAACGCGGTCGGGGCGGAGAGAGCCGCGCGCTCGGCGCTGTCGACGCTGACGAACCTGGACGAGGGAGTGACCATCCTGCGGTCCACGGCCCGGTTCCGGGTGGACACCCGCCTGACCGCGGCCGTGCTCGAGCGCGACCAGGACACCCACCAGGGCGACCTGGCCGAGCAGAAGATGCAGAACCTGCGCCGGATGCTGGAGGGAAGCGAGGACGGGATGATCCTGCTGCACTTGTTGCAGCACCCTGACGACACAGGAAGCGTGCTCCAGATGATGGCCGAGGCCCGGGACCGGAATCAGTCGGTCCAGCTCGGCCTCCTGGATCGGATGCTCGAGCACAACCTGATAACGGACGCCGACGCCCAGCCACTGCGCGACAGCGTGCTCGGGCGAAGCGTTGCCCCTCCCATCAAGATGCGGCCGATCACCCCGCGGACCACGCCCGCCGCGCTGCCACCCGCTACGACCTCTCAGGCAGTACCGCCAGCCGCGTCGTCGGCGCCGGACCCGGCCCGCGCGCAAGCTTCCGCACCGCCGGCTTCCGGTTCCGCGCCGGCGAAGAAGGTGTACGTCGTCGGCGACAGCCCCGCGTCCACGCCGCCTGCGAAGACGCGCTCGGGAAGGCAGCCCGGGCCGACGCAGGCGGCCCAGCCGGATCCGGTGCCCCCGCCGACGGCCTCATCAGGTCCGTCGGCCCCGTCGGCCGGAGGCGTGAAGAAGTGGAAGTCGCTGAAGAAAAGCCCCGATCAGGAGCCCGAATGAGGCCTGAATGGCAGGACAGGACGCCCGACGCCCGAAGGCCTATCCCGCAGCAGAGGCGGTCGTCAGCCAGCCAGTGGACCTGGCTCGCCGTGACGGCGCTGTCCAGCTGCATCGCGTTGGCGGCGGTGATCCTGCGGAGGCTGGAGCCAGCCGTCATCGCGGCCGCCATAGTGCTGGTCGCGGCCATTATGCTGCTGGCCGGCGCGGGGAGAAAGCAAGAAGAACCGGAACGGCATGTGAGCACCAAGAGCCGATGGCGGAGATTCGGGAAGTCACCAGCCGACCCCCGCGCCGAGGACGCCGAACCGCCGGATCGGCGCCCGCGCCCATCCCGGGCAGATGAGGGGCCGGGCCCCCGGCCCCAGCCTGGCCCCAGACCCCAGCCCGGCCCCTGGACCGAGCCCAGCCCCCGGCCCCAGCCTGGCCCCCGGCCAGCTAACCCTGGCCAGGCCCGTGATCCGGACCCGGTGCCCGATGCCGACTGGGGGATGGTGCCGCCGATGCCTCACTCTCCGGACCGGCTCCCGCCTAGGGCGCCCGGCAGGCCGGTTTCCGTCATGTCCGAGATGGCCGTCGGACAGGCCTACATATTTCCGGATCCGCCGGTGTTCTCTGGGCGCTCCGCCCCGGGACAGGCTCCCTGGCACCTGCCGGTCGGCGCCGCGCCGAGCGGCCTCGCGGCTGACGCGGCCCGGCTCGGCGATCTCGAGGTGCGCGCGGCGTCCATGGTAGGCGCCGGTCATCGTTGCCAGGAGCCGGCCGGCCCGCGGCAGGATGCTTATGCCCTGGGGCGGACGCAGGACGGCCAGTATCTGATAATCGCCGTGGCCGACGGCGTGTCCCAGAGTCCGCGCTCCGATCTCGGCGCGCGGGTGGCGGTGAGCACGGCCACCCGCGAACTCGGTGCGATGCTGGAGGTCGGCGGGATGCCCGCTATCGACGTCGAGCGGCTGTACAACGTCGTGGCCGGGGAAATGGCCGGAACCGGTCGTAGCCGCGGCGTGCCGGAAGAGGACATCTGCAGCATCTTGATCGTCGCTGTCATCCCGACGGCCCCGCGCGCCGACGGGCGACGGACGATCTGGACATCGTGGATCGGCGACGTCTCCCTGTGGATCCACCACCGGGGGGACCTGCACCGGGTCACCGGAACGGAGAAGACGGGCCTGGACCGGAATACCCTGAATGCCGTCCTGCCGTTCAACCCGGACCGGGTCGAACAGGACACCTTCGAACTCGACCCCTCGGACCGGGTCGCGGTGGTGACCGACGGCCTCTCCGATTCCCTGAGCGGGGTTTCCGGCGCGAGTGAGTTCTTCGCCCGGCAGTGGACGAACTCGGCGCCGCACCCGGCTGCTTTCCTGCACAGCCTGTGCTACGACGGCCCCGGCCAGACCGACGACCGTACCGCCGTCGTCGTCTGGTGCGTCGCCGGCGGGTCGCCCGGACCCGTCGGCGACGCCGGATGGCAGACATGACTGGAGCCTGGTCTCATTGCCCGGTCGGCAGGTCCGTCCGACTGGCCGACCTCGGCACCCTGGGGCAGAAGCTCGGCGATCACAACGGCGAGAGCCGCCTCGTGTGCCGGCTCCCGAAGTACTCCGACTGGGTCTACAAGGAGTACCCGAAGCCACTCTCGCTTGCCCATGTCAAGCGGCTTACCCAGCTGATCCAACTTCCGGAGCAGATGACCGCCGCCTATAAGGAACTCGTGAACGAGCACACCTCCTGGCCGGCAACCCGGGTCCTCAACGCCCAGCGGCAGACCATCGGCGTGATGATGCCTCTGGCCCCGGCGGCTTTCAGCGCGCCAAGGCAGATGCCGAGCGGGCGCACCGAGGTCAAGATACTCGAGGTGGACGTGCTCGCCCTCACCGAGGACCGGCAGACCCATCTCAAGCTGCCCCCGCAGCCTCTGGCCAGCCGGATCTCAGTCTGCGCGTCGATCGCCGCCGTCGGCGCGCTATTCGAGAGCGCGGGCCTTGTCTACCTGGACTGGTCGTACTCGAATGTCTTCTGGAGCCTGAGCGACTACTCCGCGTACGTGATCGACATGGATGGCTGCTCGTTCGGGCCGCGCCTGCAGGTCCAGCAGCCGAACTGGGATGATCCGCTGGTGCCACGCGGAGGGAACGCGGGTAACGAGTCGGACCGCTACCGGGCGGCACTGCTCATCGCCCGCTGCCTCACGGGGAAGCGCGCCAGCCTGGATGAGACCCGAACCGCGCTGATCGACCTGCGGAGACGCGGCGGTGCGATCGGCGACGTCGGCCAGTTGCTCATCCAGGCCCTCAACGCCCGCAGCACGACAGACCGGCCATCGATCGCCAGGCTCAGCGCCGCGCTCGACGCCGCGAAAAAGCAGGGCGCCAGGCCAGGCGCCACGATCTCCTTGCCCGGCACGGGTGGCGTCAAGGAGTGGAAACAGCTACCGGCCCGCGGGACCGCCGCGCAGAAGCCGCCCAGAACCGTACCGTCCCGGCCGGCCTCACGGCCGGTCGTCAAGAGTCCGGCCCCACGGCCGGTCGTCAAGAGTCCGGCCCCTACTAGGCCGCCATCGAGCCCCAGCCGGGTGCCCGCTCCGAACTTTCAGACCGTCCGAAGGCCGAACACTCCTCCGCCTTCGCGGCCGTCGTCAGGCGGCGGGATGGTCGGCTTGGTGTTCCTGGCCATCCTCGTCATCGTGTTGCTCATCATCTTCCTGTGAACCCCGCGTTAGACGCCGATTCGGACACCTGGATGACAACAAGCCCGAATCTCGAGAACAAGCTAAGGAGAACCACCGTGGAGACGAGAGTCAACTGCCTTCCGGTTTACATCATGATCGATACGTCACAGTCGATGGCCCCCTTCGAGGACGTACTGAACGAGACCATCGAAACGCTGTACGACGAGCTGATCACCAGCCCGCGGATCTCGGAGTTCGCTCACGTGTCGATCCTGAGCTACAACACCGAGGCTGAAGTCGTGGTGCAGATGACCGACCTGCAGTCGATGAATGTCCTCCCCCAGCTGGAGTGCGGCGGCGTCACCAATTTCGTCAAAGCACTGCGCCTGCTGCGCAGCCGGATCGAGGAGGACGTGCCCCAGCTGAGCAACGCCGGACGTGAGGTGCTGCGTCCGGTTGCGTTCCTGCTTACCGACGGCCAGCCCACCGATGAGAACGGATACCTGAGCAACAACTGGAGGTCCGACTTCGTTTCGCTCGTGGACAAGTCCTACCGCCGCCACCCGAACGTGGTCCCGTTCGGCTATGGTGCGGCGACTGCGGACATCCTGAACGAGGTCGCGACCATCCCGGGCGCGGCCTTCCTGGCCAAAGAGGGCGGCACGGCCGAGGCGCTCCGGAAGATCATCCCGGCCCTGCTGAACACGCTGGTCGCCTCGGCCCGGGATCACGAACTGAGGCTGCCGACGGAGGTCGATGGCTTCATCCGGGTCTCGCCTGAGATCGTCGAGTGAACCGGGCTCGTATCCGTACCGATCGAGCGATGAACCGGGTCCGGCCTCCCGGAGATCGTCACCTGGCCCCGGCGCCCAGCTCAGAGGAGGCCGAGCGCCTGGCGAAGGACCTTCTTGATCGTACGCGCGCTGAAACCACGCAAGCCGAAAACAAGGCCGCGATCATCCTGGCCGGCATTCTCGCGGGCTCGGGAGGAATCGCGTCCGCTAATGGGGGGAAGTGGATCCCGATTCATCAGCACTGGTACGTCGCCGTGCCGTTCTGGGTCGCGGCGGCGGCGGTGCTGGCGGCGGTCGCTTGCCTGGCGGCAGCCATATATCCCCGCAGCCGGGTCGGGACGGCGCACAAGCGCAGCACCATCGGCTATTTCGGCGATGTGGTAGCGCTTGGCTCGGCCAGTCATCTGGATGAACTTCTGCACGGGTCGAGCATCAGGCTTGTCGATGTCTGGGTCGATCAGATCTGGCAGACCAGCGTCATCGTCAATCGCAAGTACCGGCTGGTGCGCTGGTCCGTGCGCTTCCTCGGGGCGGCGCTGCTCCTTGCCGTGATCGCGGTGACCGCGGCGGCGATACGGAGCGGTTGATCGTCCCGCGCTCTTGCCTCACCGCGGCAGGAACCTGCGGCCACCTGACGGCGCCGACATCATCACAGCCCCGGTCACCGACCTGGCGACGGCGCGGATACGACGTCACAAGATCCTCGGCGGGCTGATCCACGAACCCGCTCAAGCGGTGGACGCGGTCCGTAACTGTAATTCCAGGCGAGGTGCCCGGAAGCGGCCCGGGGGTTGCCGCGCCGTCAAGCTCTGATGGCACGTTTGCAGGGACCCGGGTATGAACTGTCCAGCGCGATGACGGCTCCGACTTCGCCCTCTTGGATGAAAGAGGTATCGCTCCCGGGTATGCGTACGAGGTCGCCGATTGCGATCGTGTCGTCGTCTATCTCGTAGGTGGGGCCGAAGAGCATTCCGCTGAGCTTGACGACGATTCGTGTCATCCTGCTGGTCTTTCCGGGTGTTTATGACAGCTCGGGGTGATCCCGACTTCCCGCGATCGATAATCAGCCTGCTCGCCTGTTTGCAAGCCAGTGGCTGACAGCGTGGCGGATGCTGGTTTCCTGTTCTACGCGGTAGCCGCGGGTAAGACATGCCCGGGCGAGCGTGCTGGCGGGACCGCGTAGGGCGCGGGTGAGGCCTACGACTGTAGCGCCGTCGACGGGCCAGGGAGGCTGGGGGCGGTGTGGCCATTCTCCTGGGTCGCTGACCTCTACAGTGCGCGCGACCGCAGGTGGCAGGTCGTTGAGGATCGCCTGGGCGATCCGTACGCCTCCGAGGTCGGCATCGGGGCACAGCAAGGTGGCGTCCACCTGGCTGCAGAGAGATGCGATGAGCCTCCTGGCGGGGGGTGACGACTGGCCTGCGCAGTAGACGATAGCGAGTGGCCGGGGCGGGACGTTGATCTGCGATTGCAAGGCGAGAGATTCTGCTGCCTGCAGGTTTTCCACGATGACCAGGCTGCGGGCCGTGGTGGCCAGGGTAAGGCCTAGCTGGTCTGCCCGGATAAGCACGGGCCCGTCGAGCAGGGACAACGGAACGTTCTGGCCGGCGACGATCGCGTCGATTGCGCCGGCAACGCCGAGCCGGGGTGACCGGCGGATGCCGAGGGCGTCCGCGATCTCGTCCGGGACGCCGGCATCGGCGAGCAGATACGCCACATCGTCGCGTTCCTTGCTGTGCGTGAAGTGGGCGAGTGAGAAGTCGCGGGGTGAGCCGTGCTTGATGCCGTCCAGGAGATCTTCGGCCGCGGCTATCAAGACGGGGAGTTTGGCCGGGCCCTGAGTGCCTTCGAGTGCTGCGGCAAGCGACTCGACGGCATCTCGGGAGACCCCGGCCGGGTTCGTGCCCTGATCCTGTGGCGGATCGGCGGTGCTGTCGAGCAGGACCATCAACCGGGTCAGGACGGCATGGCGGCGGCGGTCGAGGTCAGCGCGGGCAGAGTCCGCGGCAGCGGCGCGCCGGGCCGCGCTCGCTGTCCCGGTTTCCGTGAGATACCAGCCTTCGGGCGGGCCGAGGCTGAGGTCTTCGGTGACCGCGCACTTCAGGTAAACCGCCCCGCATCTGACCAGGTCGAAGGCTACGGAGGCGGCCTGGTCGCCGAACTTTTGCTGAATGGCAGGCCATGAGCGGCGCTGCGCGCCCAGCACGAAGTTGCAGTTGCCCGGGCTCAGGCCCAGGATGGTCGCGAGGTGGCTGGTGATGTCATACGGCGGGGCCTGGGCGGTAGTGAGAATGACTTCGGTCAGGCGCTGGCGGCGGCTGCGGTCGCGTACCTGGCGCCAGCCACTTTCGTCGGCACGGACCTTCTGTACTGAACGGGCGATGACACCGTCTGGTATGCCGGCGACTTGCGTTTCCGGTCCCAGGGATGCCCGCAGGCGAGCAAGCAGGTCCGATCCAGGGGTCTCGACCGGCGGCGCGGCTGGGCTGGTCACATCCATGGTCGGCCTATGACCAGTGCCTCGGCGGTGAGTTCTATTCGTTCCCGGTTCTGGTCGTAGCCGAACATCCTGGTCGGGAGGTTGAGCGCTTCCGCCTTGGACGGGTAGCAGAAGTAGAGCACTTCGCCGCAATAGGAGGCGGCGTCCGGCATCACCCCGTCCTGGCAGGTTCCCAAAACGGTGACGCCGTATTCGCGGGCCACCTGGGACACGGCGGTGAGGACATCGCGGCGGTGTTCTTCTCCCAGGGAGTCGCCGAGTTCGTCGAGGATGAGGACACGGCCTCTGGGGTTCGGGCTGGCGAGCAGGGCGGCGAGGACGAGGTGGACACTGAAGAGCTTTTCCTGGGCCGAGTTGGTGGCGTTGTTGTAGGGAAGCATCTTCCCGCCCGGTGACCGTCTCCACATCGGGGTGACTTTCCAGGTCCAGGTGTCGTCCGGGCCGGATGGCCGGATGACTTCCCATTCCAGGCAGGCTCCGTAGCCTGCTTTCCTGTTGAGTGCGTTCAGCGCCTCGCTGATGGCTGTCAGGTTGCCTTCGATGCGCTGCTCCAGGCTGTCCTGGATGTTGGCCAGGCCGCTCGCCAGCCCGGTCAGCCGCTGCTCGGAGAAGGTGATCTCGGCCGTGCGCTGTTCCCTGGCCGTGGTTATCTGCTCGTCGGCTAGTTCATCCCGTTCCTGGAGGTGGCGCAGCCACTCGTCGAGGGCACCGGCGAGCGCGGTGAAACCGATCTCGTCCCGCCCGAGCGGGGTGCCGGCGCTGTCAGCAAGGTGCTCCCGGCGGCGCACGGCTTCGGCGATCTCCCGGGTGGGGGCTCCATGGCTGGTACCGCGGTCGATCTCCAGCTTCATGATGATCTCTGTCAGGCAGTCGTTCGCCCGGTTGCGGAGGGTGTCGCGGTGGCGATTTTCTGCTGGCATCGAGAGATCACGCGGACCTGGCAGCCGGGCGATGGACCGGTCGGGGTCCGGTTCGAGGGGGTCGTCGGCCCAGTTCAGGACGGCACGTGCCTCGGCGTCGCTGCCGCCAAAGCCGGCAACCCAGTAGTCGAGCCCGAGGTCGTCCAGCGACCGCTGCGCGCGGGCGGCGGCTGCTCTGGCGCCGGCCAGCGCGGACTCGGCTTCCTCTCGTGCTTTGCGGGCCTGCGCCCGGGCTGCTTCCAGTCCCCTGAGATCGCTTTGCGCGCTGGTGTGCTCGGCGATCGCGCCCTCAAGCTCGTCGTGGCGCTGGCCTGCCAGCACGCGGGCTCCCGGCAGCTCGGCAGTCTCGATGCGATGCAGATCCGCCGTTCGCGACCGGTATTCTTCGGCGGCCAGAGCTGCCGTGAGGTCATCTTCGGCATCTTCATGCCGCTGGCGTGCCAGTCCGGCGTCCGTCCTGGCCTGGTGTAGTTCCACGCGTGCTTGCCCGAGCTGTTCTTCCAGGGCGGCGATGATATGCGCGCGGCCCGTGACGGGCGGGTCGAAGCCGCCGATGACGTCGACGCTCAACTCCGGGTCCCGCACAGCGGTAACACCCGGAACCACGGCGGCGGGCATCCGGCCTGCAAGACTAGTGAGGAATCCGATCGCGGTCGCAGACGCTGCCAGCAGCCCGTCTGGCAGTTGCCCTGCTGCGCTCGGGCCTGCCGCTGGCTGATCCTGCTGGCTGGCCGGTCCGGCGATGATGACCGATCCGGGGTTCCCGGCCAGAACGGTCAGCGCTGCCTCGCGCTGATGCGATGGAACGCAGACCGCGTCGCGCCAGGGATGCAGCCTGGCTTCCCAGGCGCCACGATGATCCTCCGCGATCTCGACAGAGTCCAGCAGGCCTGCCGCATCGATGCCGTCAGGCGCCGCGGCCAGCAACTCGAGCGTGCGCCCGGCAGTGCCCACCCTGCCGTACGCCGCGGCTTGGAGCTGGCCTTCCAGGGTGGTGACCGTGGATTGCGTGGCCAGCGCCCGGGCGTCTGCCCCGGCCCGTTCCTCCCGCTGCGCGCGGAGCGCTTCCCGGGCACCAAAGACGTCCAGTCGGCAATCGCGCGCGCCTCTCGCTTCGAGGTCGGCCAGCAGCCGCCGCAGGTCTGCCGCTTTGCTGGCCAGCACCGCGGCGGCGTTGCTGGCTTCCTCGTGACGCTGCCCGGCGAGATCCAGCGCGTCCTGCGCAGCCGCCGCCCGCTCAGCGGTTCCCTGGTCATCGGCCAGGGCAGCCTCGGCGTCCCTACGTTCGGCCAGCGTGCTGGCGTTCTCGCCGGCGGCCGCGTCCGCCTCGTCTAGTTCCCGCTGCAGCGCGACACGCCGGACGATGGTGTCAAGCAGGCCGCGGGCCAGGTGCTGATGCCACAGGCGCTGGCCCTCGGCCAGCTTCATGCGGACCGCAGTCCGCAAGCGCACCCCGCGCAAGGTTTCCTCCTCCTCGTCCCATTTGCGCGCGTGCTCGGACTTGGTCTCGTCGAGCTGCCGGGTTTCGTCGGCCAGTTTGCCGCGCTGCTCCCGCTCGGTCTCCAGCGCTTCGCTCCGTCCGGTCAGGCGGACGAGCGCGGCGCCGATGTCGGCGGGTGTGAATGCCCCGGTGTCCATCTTCAGCAGCGACGGGCCGCTGCGCTGCTTGCCGCGGGCGGCGACATAGGCCAGGCAGCGGGGACTGCGGCCGTACAGGGCGTCGGCGTAGGTGTGAGCGCCGAGTTCTGAGGCGGCAGGCAGTGCCGTCCACGTGGCCGGGGCCTGCCGGTGCTGCTCGATGTCGCTTTCGGCCACGACGAGGTGCATCCCGGGGGCGCACCGGACCTGCATGTACTTCGGGGTCGATGACAGCTTCATCCATACCGTCCAGGCGCTGCCCTCGACGTCCTCGGGATCAGCGAACACGCCGACGATGAACCCAGTCTGCGCGGCGGGGTACCGCGCGGCGGCCACGCCGGCCGTGTCCGGCTCGAACAGCAGCTCGGCCACGGTGGCGACCCCGCCACCGGACACTCGCCATTCCGGGTCGCCGAGCAGCAGCGCGACCGCCGCGTTGAAGCTAGTCTTCCCCGATTCGTTGGAATCGCGGGGACCACGGCCTGTCACCGCCACGAACGATGAGGGGATGATCGCGACAGGATGGCTGGTAAGGCGCGCGATATCGAAGGTCTGGACCGCGACGAGCTGACGGGAGCCGATCACGCCCAGCCTGGAAGCACCATCGGCCGGGCCCGCGGGCTGAGCGTCGAACAGGGTCGTCATCCGTCCTCCATGCTGACGGTTGCTGTGTGGTCAGATGCGGCTGCGCTGCTGGGCTGAGGATCCGGACGCGAGGGGGCTGAGCGGGCTGTCCGCCGCGCACGCAGGACGCGGGCGTAGGAGCTGTCAGGGGCAGCGAGCATGAGCAGGTCTTCCCACAGCCACGCAGCGCGCTGCGATGACAGCCGGTATAGGGCGGGGCCGGGCAGGATGCCGGCGCGGTGCCCGGGCCGCAGCAGGCCCAGGGTACGCAGCTTGCGGACAGACTCCGTTATCTGCTTCTTGCTCAGATTCCTGTTGTGGTTCAGTTCCGCTATCGATGTCGGCCGCGCACCGTCCTGGGTGACCCAGGCAGTCCCGCTCAGCTCGCCACGCGCCCGCGGGACCGCGACCGTGCGCAGCAGGACCAGCGCCAGGACGGCCCGGTCGGCGGGGGAGAGCACGCCGATACCCAGCTCGGCGAGGGCATCCGCGGCCTGGTCGTCATAGCCGCTCACCCAGCCCTGCTCCGCACTGACCAGCATGCGCCCGCAGGCGGCCAGGCGCTGGACCACCACCTTCCGCAACGCCGGCTCGCGTAGCGCGGGGAACGCCGAGGCCGGGACCACTCCCTCGGCGATTTCCAGGGCACCGATGGCATCCCGCACGGCCGCCTCCTCCTCCGGTGACAGGTGCGCGCTCATCAGCACTCCTCCATGCCCGCATCATCAGCATCGCGGGTCGCGCGGGGCAGCTGCTCGTGAAACCGGCGCATCGCCTCAATGAACGGCTCCGGGAGCGAGGCAGCGGCTGGCCCGAGCCGCAGGGAACCCCGATCACCGGAAAGGTCCGCCATGATCAGGCCAGCCGGGATGAGATCATGATCGAGGGCCGCCTTGACCCAGGTGCCTCCGGCACCCAGGTCCGCCGCGGTGTCCACCACCGCCGCGCGCGTGAACTGCACTCCCGGGTACAGGTCATCCGACCGCCGCGGCCACGCCAGGCCGAGGCAGCATGCCCAGGTCAGGCGAGAAATCGGGGGCAGCACCCGTACCGGGAAAGCGTGGCTGTCCTCCGGGGACGGTGTGCACTGCGGCATCCACCGGAAAGTCACGCCGCGGGCACGTCCGCGGCCAGCGCCTCCCCGACCCAGTTCCCGCTGGGCCGTGACGGAACAGTCCGTCAGCAGCGCTCGTCCGGATGCCTCCGCAGCCTTGCGCGCGGCCTGCAGCGCCTCCGTGCTGGCGACCTCGATGTCCAGGCCGCCTGAAGCGCGGACCGCCGCGAGCAGGACGGCTGGGTCGCTCACGGCCTGCCTCCTCATTCCTGCCCGCCTGGTTCAGCCTCGGCAGGCGCGGCGGCGGGCACTGGCTCCCGGGCTCGGCCGGGAGCCTGTGCGGCGCTGGCACCGGCGTCAGCCCTGTCCAGGGCTTCCGCCTGCCTGGTATCCGGCGGCGGGGCGGTGCGACGCAACGTGACGGGGTGCAGGTAGGTGACGGGCGTCTCGAGATCCACCAGCAGCGCCTGCCCCAGTTCGACGGAGAACGGCTGGGTCGGGTCAGCGGAGATCGCGAGCAGGCCGGCAAGATGCTGCGCGGCCGCCGGCCACTCCATGCCACGCAGGAACCCAGTCAGGTCCACGATCTCCTGGCCCTGGAGCTGCGATTCAGCCGCCAGCGCCCGCTTGCGGCGTTCGTGCTCGCGGCGGCGCTGCAGTGTGCCGATCGGGTCAGCTTCACCGCTGTCGGCAGGTGCGGGAGGACGGGTCCGCACTCGCCGCCTCGGGCGGTACTCCTCGATCGCCTCCAGTACCGTGCCCGGATCCAGCCACGGCATGGGCGGATCGATAACCAGATGCGAGCCGACCTGTTCCAGTTCCCCGGCAGAGCCTTCGACCGCTGCGGTCAGGTATTGCTCAGGGGTCAGGACGCTGAAGTCAAGCGAGGCGCCGCCCTGGTCCAGCACCCGCTCGACGGCGGCCAGGACCTGATGGCGGTAGCCCAGCTCCGCTTCGACAAGCTGGAACGCCAGGTCGTTCAGCTCATGATCGCGTTGATAGCGGTCCGTCACGAGCCTGTTAAGCCCATGCACCTGCTGTTCCACGCGGTACGGGTCGTGGTGCCGCTGCTCATCGATCAGGTCCCGGATCGAAGCCGACTCCACGAGCCGTGCCAGCGCCGCGGCATAAGCTGCCAGTATGTGCCGGCAACGCCGCAGATGCGCTGCCACTGTTTTCCGGTCGGCTTTCCCGTGCTCGACCAGCCAGCGAGTACGGTCCAGCAGGAGCAGCATCTCATCGACGCCGCCGCGGGTGCCCATTCGCTCGAAAACCAGCAGCCCCGCAAGCCCGCATGGGTCAAGCACGTACCGCGACTGATGCTTCTTCGCCAGGAACGGCTGGATCAGCCCCATCCGCACGAACAGGTCGAACCGAGAGTCGAAGAGCACGCGATCCACTGGACCGCGGCGCACGAGCGCCTGCTCCGCCTCCGCCTTCGTCAGCCCTTCCAGCCCAGCATGCTCGGCGAAGACCTCGGAAAGATCACGTGCCATCTGCAGCGCCCGCGGATCATCAGTAACCGCCGAGGCGTCATTGGCAATCGGCGCGATGAACGACCGCAAGTTCTCCAGAAGTCGGCGATCGCTGATCCTCCCGCCATCCCCGGAGGGCAGTCGCGAACCGGGAACACCAAAGAGTGTCAGCTTCGCGGGCCTGCCCCCGCCTGGCTCATCCTCGTCCACGAGCAGCCTCCTCGCACGCCACCCGGGAACTCCTGCCCCGCGTGCGCGTCATACCGGCCATCCCCGCACAGCACCCGGTCAGCGGATCCGGCCACGCAAAGAGACGGTATCGGGCGCCACCGACATTCCTGTCGGGTCAGGAACTCCGGCTGCAAGGTGATTCGTGCATTCCAGGAACTAGCGCCGGTTTGCTTTTCAGGCCAGACAGGAGAGACTCACCGGTCAGTTAGCCGTATATCACCGGGGCGCCATCACAGGCCACGTGGTGCCCGCCTCGTCCGGTACCGGTAGCGCCTAACGCCACGTGCAGTGGGTGCCAGGGAACCTCCGTTCAGGCTCCGCAACCGGGAACGTGGCCTTTGCCGGGCCGGCACCGCTCATACGTCCAACTGGATCTCGGCTAGCGTTCAAGCTCGCAACCGGTACCTTTGTGCGGGTCGGGGCACTGCGGACCGGTCTGCTTTCATGTGCGCCGGTGCTGTCGGACGCGGTGATCACGGGGGAGGAGCGGCCGTTCGTCGGCGCGCTGGCCTGGCTGAACGCCGCCGAGGCGCACACCCCGCTGAGCGAAGAACCACAACAGCAGGGCGGACTGATCGTGAACGAGGCGCTGCTCGAGACGCTGGCGCAGGCGCTGGCCGGCCACAACGCGGACGAAGGATCGGCGGCCCGGATCGGGCGGATGGCCGTGATGGCCCGCCCCCCGGACCTCGATGCCGGGGAGATCACCGACAAGGGCTACATCAACCAGCGGCACGTGCTGGCCAACCGGTCAGCGCTGGTCGGCCTGCTCAACACCGACCCGCCGCCTCCCGGCGTCGTCATCGCCAGCAGGAGCGCCTGATGCGGTACGAGAACGTCGCGATTCCCGCCGGGCTGGCGCTCACCGTTCACCAGATGGCAGGGCTCGCTGACAGAGACCTCCAGCCTCGCCCTGGCAGCTGACGTCACCAGCCGGGCACTAGCCGGGCGGTAGATGGATGCCAGCGGCCGTCCCATTGGGTACCGCACTGCAACGGCATGAACACGACGTCGCCGGTCGCGCCGAGGCCGTGCGGGGTGCCAAGCTTGTCCAGCGTGTCGGACCCAGTGTGTCCGGCGATCTCGGCCGCCGGGACGGCAGCCATCAGACGGTGACGGACATCGCGTTCCGATGGGGCTTCAACGACATGGCGCACTTCAGCCGGACCTTCAAGCAGGCGTTCGGCGTCATCCCAAGCAGCGTCCTGTCGCGCGGCCGCACCGTGGCGGCCGATCCGGCCGGTGGACCGTCAGACAGTCACCCTGTCCGCATGTCCTTATGTCGCTGGTCGTAGACGGCCTTTGTCATGACGGGGCGATCGCCTTTGCCTCTTCCCGTCTCGCTCCCGGATCTCCAGCACCACCTTTACCGCGCGCTCGCTCAGCTCCTCGGGGTGCTTCCACTGTGCCGCCATGACCCTGCATCCTCCCAGGAATCAGAGCCTCCAAGAATCCCGGGGCGGTCCAGGTCATGGGACCCTACAGGGTTCGGCGCCGCCGCGGGTGGAGCCTGTGACGCTATCTCAAGCGCGTATCGCCCGGGATGCTTACCGTGACTACGGGAAGGGCTCGGGGCACAAGGCTTCGCTCAATTTCGGCGCCTGCTTCGCCTATGCCCTAGCCAAGGAGACCGGCGAACCGCTGCTGTTCAAAGGCGACGATTTCAGCAGCACAGATATCGCCTCAGCGCTTGACGGCCGCTGAGGCCCATCTCACCGACGCAACGTTCGCCACCGCGAACGGCCCATGGCATAGTGGCTTGCCGTGGGCAAACGGCTGAGTCCCCGGGAACAGCGCGCGCGGCGGCGCGAGCGTAACGAGCGGGCGTTTCTCTTCGATTCCGAACTCAACCTCGTCGCCGAGTTCGAGCGCGAGGAGTGGGAGTGGGCACTGTCGTCCGGTGGCGGCGACCCCGTGCGGGCCGCCCGCCAGTGCGGGCTCACGGACGTCCCGGCCGGGGCGAAGGCTCTTTGGGGTCGCTCAGCTGACGAAGCCAGGAGCACCTATCGCCACTGGCAAAGACGACGCTAGAGCCGCGAGCGACAGCGGTGTTGTCCTATGTTCCGGCATCTCGGCCGCACCGGACACTACAGCAGAGCCCTGTGCCGTGCCAAACCCTACGCGGGGTCTGACCTGCTGCTTAACTTAACGCTCGGGTTGTGGGTGCCGAAAACCTGCGCCACCTGGGCAGATGCTCTGCAGATCGCGGTTGGCTGGGTCCCGCGTTCAGGTGCCGGGTAGGCAGGTCTTGGTCCGCCCGGAGATGGGATGATCTTCGCCTGTGAGCTTGAAGCTGATTTTCCTGATCGTGTCCCGTGCGATGTCGATATATCGGAATGCTTGGCGGGCGCGCGGAGAGTACCTTGTGCGACGTGGCTGACCTGTACATCGTTGACTTCGGCGGCGGCGGTGAGCAGGAGCGCGCCCGCCGCGAGGCGGAGCGCGAGGTTGAGCATCGCCGGCTGGCCGACCGATACACGCGTTACCTCGCGGCCAGCGCCGGAGTGGGCGAGGGAGCACCAGGGGGCACGGCTGTTCTGCTCGGACTGCGGGCAGTGGACGGGCGAGGGGAGCTGAGATGGCCGGACCGGACCTGCCCGGGCCGCGTGAGCCGTTTACCGCAGCGCACCTGGAGCGCTGGCCCATGGGCGCCGGGCGTGTCGAGCTGCTCGATGGCCAGCTGTACTGGCCGGGTGACTTCGACGAGCGGGACGCGATGGTTGCGCGCCGGGCGTTGCCTGGGAGCCGGATCCGCGTGGAGCCGGGAGTTGGCCTGATCGCAGGCTCGGTACCAGAGGACGAGCCGAAGTTGCGGGAGTGGACCGACGAGGACGGCACGCGCTGGCACGAGATGAACGGTATGACCGTGTACCAGCGGCCCGGCGAGCCGAACTGGACGATGCGCCCGCCCACGCCAGAAGAACGGCGGCTCAACACCGAGAAACTCGCCGCGTACCGCGCTGAGGGGTGGGCGAGCACGGTCGCCGCGTATGCGGCGAAACCGGCTGACGTGCTCGCGGCATGGCGCTACCTGACCGCACATCCGGCCTTCTGGACCTATCTTGTGCCGAACGACCTGGCCGA
>Ga0070708_100001141_pt1 | contig 20377 bp, 16 predicted proteins | sample KBSK5503metaG_FD_65469 | JGI IMG/M metagenome (GOLD analysis project Ga0070708, IMG submission 65469) | Corn, switchgrass and miscanthus rhizosphere microbial communities from Kellogg Biological Station, Michigan, USA - KBS K5-50-3 metaG | ecosystem: Host-associated > Plants > Roots >... | reverse complement strand
AGTACCGCGAGCGAAGCGACCGGATGCCGGCACTCGATAATCACAAGAACTCTTAAAACGCTGGTTGAGTGCCGGCATCCGGTCGCTTCGCTCGCGGTACTGTATTGGGTGGCGACACCAATCGAATAATTCATGCTCAATCGCCAAGTTTCTAGTCACCCGCTACGCGCGCGGTGGTACTGATGACCTCATGGAACCGCGACATGAATGATTGCGAGTGAGACCCACTCGCTTCCCGTTCGTAAAATTTCGGAGTTTTCGTACAGTCGCATTTCTCGTTCAGATCTGGGCGCGTCTGTCGGTTCACTGTTCAAATCAAAAAATCAAAAATCGCAAATCAAGAACACTTACTCTTGCACCGGCAGCTTGAGTTCGCCAGTGGTCAGGTCCGGCCGGGCACGAGCCATCTCATCGGGCGTGGTATCAGCTCCCGGGTGAGCCGAAACGGGATGACGATCGGCGGCAGGAATGGGAGTGGGATGCTCAGTTGAGGGGTTGGCCGCAGTAGGAGTGCCTTCCAGCAGACCCGCCAGACCTTCGCTACCGCGATGCTCCATCCAGTGGCGATAACTTACCGTCAGAATCGCAACTACCGGAATCGCCAGAAATATTCCTGTAATTCCAGCCAGCTCGGCTCCGGAAAGGATCGCAAAGATTACCGCCAAGGGATGAAGGTGAATACCCTGGCCGATCAGCTTGGGATAGATGACATAGTCCTGCACAATGCGTAAGACGCCAAGAAATAGAAGGACAAGAAACGCCGAGAAGAACCCGGCATGAAGTACTGCGAGGAGGGCAGCCAGAATAGCGATTGCCAATGGACCAACAAGCGGGACGAATTCGAATAGTCCAGCCATAAGGCCCATCACCAGTGGACCAGGCAAGCCGAGCAGCGAAAACCCAAGGGCGCAGACGAGCCCGATAAAAAGGCAAGCCGTTAATTGCGCCCGAATATAAGCCGCGAGCGTGCTGTTTATGTCCTGGAAAAACTCGTCGCCGCGCCAGCGCCAACGCCCGCGCGGTAACATCTGCAAAGCGGAACGACGAAAACTCTCAACATCTTTAAGTAAGAAGAAGGCAAGAATCGGAATCAGGACGAGCCAGGGTATGTAGGCCAACCAGGCAACCGTGCTCGTAAGAGCCGCACTCACGGCCTGGCTTACTTTCTCGACAACGGCCGGCACAGCGTTATTCACAGCATCAACAAGCGGACCCGGCATACGGTGTGAGCGGAAGTATTCGTTGAGCTGCTGCGTTTTATCTCCGAGTAATTTCCAGTAGCCTTTTGCCTGTTCGGCAAACTCGGGAAACTGAGTCCCCAGACTTGGCGTGATAATAAAAATTCCCACGACAATAGCACCGAGAATGATCACGTAAGCAAGAGCAATCGCCAGCGTGCGCGGCACAGCCAGCACTCGGCTGCCGAGATGAATTGGTCGAGTAAGAAATTCAACCAGTGGTGAGACCAGGTAGGCGAAAAAGATCGAGAGAACGAAAAGCAGGATGACGCCGGTAAGCTTGGCAATCATCCACAGGACCAGAGCCACGGAGAGGATGATGATGATCACCCGTAGGATAACGCGCGTGGGTGGTCCGGATGCTTCTACGGCCGCCTTCGCTGCGGAAGCGGCTACTCTAGTTTCTTCTTTGCTCACAGTCGCTCAGTATCATGCCACGTCCTATATCACAGTCGTGAGTGCAGTCGCCCGATCAAGCTGCTAACGGCGTGTTCCTCGCTGGAAGTCAGTCCGGAAAATTCCACCCCAAAGGTATCGGGAGTTCCATGATGGACCACTTCTCCTTTTAGAGACAGTGCATCCTCCGTATCAAGCAACAACAACCCGAGCTGATCGCCTACTCTAACGTTTGGAGAAGCAGGAAGGTTTCTCACTCTGAGTCCTCCGAGGCTGATGTCTCCCGGTTCGCCGATACCAATTGATTCCTTCAGACTCTCGTCCTCGATGGCCAGAGTGACGCGCGAAGTCACGTAATACCTCGGGTAACGTCTCCTGTCGTGAGAGGGCAGTTCGTTTGTTTGAGAGTTTGTCATAGTAGCAACCTCAATGGGCTAAATCATCTTCATTATTATCATCCGCCTCGTCGTCTGTCTCCGCGGCAACTGGGGGAGGAGGTGGGGCCACCTGCGGAGCCGCCGGTTCCCAAATAAGGCCCTTCCATTCATCAGTTTCACCGAGTAGTTGCAGCGCCGCTTGAGGGTGTCCGGGATTACGTTCGATCCGCAACACCTCGGCCACGACCTGGAGCTTGTGTCCGGTTTCGCCCTGAACTTCCAAGCGCACACGACTGCCTACGTCAGGCAGTTTTCGGGGAAGATGCACCAGTGTTCCCTCTGGTCCAACATTCTCTGTGATGCCTTCCGTGACAACGTGGGCGCCGCCCGGTTCGTCCCATTCAGCGCGAATCTCGAGACTGGCCAGATAACGTGTCCCGGTGCGCGTTTCGGGTTCAATGTGGCGCGGCATAATTTGAAACTCCTCTCGGTCCTGCCTCTCTTGCTAAAATCAAAGACCCAAGACCAACAAACCGCAAACTTCATTCCTCGTCAGCTCTCAGCTTTTCGAGGACCGAAAAGTCCTCCAGTGTTGTTATGTCGCCGGCAACCGACCCGCTGGTTGCGATCTCGCGCAATAGCCGGCGCATGATTTTCCCCGAACGGGTTTTCGGCAATGCGTCGCTGAATCTTATTTCATCAGGTCGAGCAAGGGCACCAATTTCCCTGGCGACGTGATTCCGCAGTTCCTGATTCAGATGATCTGACGCATTATGTGAACCTTCAAGGGTCACAAAGGCCACAATGGCCGATCCTTTCAGGTCGTCAGGCCGTCCTACAACAGCTGCCTCGGCAACAGCCTCATGGGAAACGAGAGCACTTTCAACCTCCGCGGTTCCCAGGCGATGGCCACTTACATTTATCACATCATCAATCCGGCCCATGATCCAAAAGTAGCCATCTTTGTCGCGGCGGGCGCCGTCACCGGCAAAGTAAATTCCTTCGATCTGTGACCAATATTGATCGCGGTAACGCTTGTCGTCGCCCCAGATTGTCCGGAGCATCGCGGGCCATGGTCGTTTGACAACGAGATACCCGCCCTGGTCCGCAACCACGGGTTTGCCGTCACGCGTCATGACGTCGGCCTCAATGCCCGGGAAAGGCAAGGTTGCTGAACCTGGCTTTATAGGTGTTGCCCCGGGAAGTGGTGTGATCATAATCGCGCCCGTCTCCGTCTGCCACCAGGTATCAACGATCGGACAACGACCTTTCCCAATCAACTCGCGGTACCACATCCAGGCTTCCGGATTGATCGGTTCACCGACCGTTCCCAGCAATCGCAAACTCGACAAGTCGTGTTTCAAGGGCCAGTGTTCTCCCCATTTGATAAAGGCACGAATGGCAGTCGGCGCAGTATAGAAAATATTCACGCGATGGCGCTCAATAATACTCCAAAAGCGATCTGCCTCCGGGAAATTGGGGGCGCCCTCATACATTAAGACCGTCGCTCCGTTGGAAAGAGGGCCGTAGACCACATAACTGTGCCCGGTCACCCATCCGATGTCGGCCGTGCACCAGTAAATATCACTGTCCTTAATATCGAAGACCCATTTGGTGGTAAGGTGCGTTTGCAGGAGATAGCCTGCTGTCGTATGCAAAATGCCCTTTGGTTTTCCAGTGGTTCCTGAGGTGTACAGAATATATAGCGGATGTTCGCTGTCCAGTTCTTCCGCCGCGCAGTTTGCATCGACGGTTTTCATCAGCTCGTGCCACCAGTAATCGCGTCCTGCTTGCATGTGGAGCGGCGTGCCAGTGCGTCTGACGACTATGCACGTTTGCACTGAGGGCGTCTCCCTGAGTGCTTCGTCCACGGCAGGCTTCAGCTTCACTTCACTCCCTCGACGCCAGCCACCATCGGCCGTGACGACGACTGTGCAGCTCGCATCATTGATGCGATCGATTAAGGCGGCGCTGGAGAATCCGCCAAAGATAACTGAGTGGATGGCGCCGATGCGTGCGCAAGCGAGCATTGCAATCGCCAACTCGGGAATCATGGGCATGTAAAGCGCAACGCGATCTCCCGGCTTCACGCCCGCGCGCTTGAGCACGTTCGCAAACTTGCACACCTCGGAATGAAGTTGCTGATATGTTAGCGTGCGTTCGTCGCCGGGTTCACCTTCCCATATGAGCGCAGCTTTATTGCGTCGCCAGGAGGAAGTGTGCCGGTCCAGACAGTTGTAAGAAATATTCAGCTTGCCACCACCAAACCACTCCGCATGCGGTGCCTTCCAATCCAGAACCGTGTCCCACTTCTTGAACCAGTGAAGCTCTTCCGCCATGCGCGCCCAGAAAGCCTCGGGATCGATGCTCGCCTCGGCACGCAACTGTTCCAGTTCGGCCATCGTTTTGATATGAGCGCTCTTGGAAAAAGCCGGCGGTGGCTGAAAGACTCGATCTTCCCGCTGAAGGGATTCAATGTTTGTAGTGGCTGAGGACATACTTGGGCTAGAATCTTCTCCTCAAAGCAATTGGTGTTGCGTGCAAGTGTTTACCATAGTTTAGCTTTAAGCGACAATCAATTGCTCGCAGAGTCAAGTGGTGTCCTAATTTGAGATTGGCTTAGTGCATTCTCAGTGTTCTCCGTGCCTCCGTCGTGATAAGCGCCGAAAACCATTTCACCACAGAGACACGGAGAACACTGAGAACCGGGTGGCACGTGAAATTAGGACACAACGCAGAATCGCCCTATCTTGCCTGTGAAAGAATACGCAGGAATAACCTATGAACCTCTACGTCGGAACCAGTGGCTTCAGCTACAAAGAGTGGAAGGGAAACTTCTATCCCGAAAAACTCCCTGCAAAAGAAATGCTTCCTTACTATGCTTCACGCTTGCCTGCAGTAGAGATCAACAACACCTTCTACCGGCTGCCACAGCGCAGCATGGTGGAGAGTTGGAAGGAACAGGTGCCTTCCAGTTTTCGTTTTTCGTTAAAGGCTTCGCAGAAGATTACGCACTTCAAGAGATTGAAGGATGCGGAAGACGAAACCAGATATTTACTGGAGACAGCCTCGGCTCTGGAAGATCGTTTAGGAGTGGTGCTTTTTCAGCTCCCGCCGAATATGAAGAAAGATTTGGCACGTTTGGAGAGTTTCATCGAGCATTTACCCGGTGAGACGCGCGTCGCTTTCGAGTTTCGCCATCCCACCTGGTTTGACGATGATGTTCTGAATCTTCTGCGAACCAGAAATCGTGCGCTTTGTCTTTCGGACACTGACGATCTGCCCATCACTCGCATCGATAACACAGCGGACTGGGGTTACTTGCGACTGCGGCGCGTCAACTATAGTGAAGCAGATCTGGCTGAATGGTTAAGCCGCGTCAGAGATCAGGACTGGAGCAGTGCATATGTCTTCTTCAAACACGAAGACGAGGGCACAGGACCGAAACTCGCCGGGCAGTTTCTTGATTTATCAAAAAGGAATAGTTAGATAAATCTCTCAAGTAGCAGCCAACCGGCGGAACACAGCCGCCTCACATCGCGCGGCATAGCCGCGACATCGATGCGAATTCCATTAAGAAAAAGATCTAGTAGTGTCCTAATTTGAGATTTTTCTAGTGCATTCTGCGTGTTCTCAGTGTCTCCGTGGTGATGAAAGTGCCGAAATTCCCTCACCACGGAGAGACTGAGAACACGGAGAACCCCGTGGGCGTGAAATTAGGAGACTACTAAAAATCTTTCTTACGAATACGCCCGGCGTTTTTTGGGGAGCGGAAACTCACACAAAGAAAGGCGCCATTGGCGCCTCTCTTTATCAAATTATGTCGAACTGCCCTTAGAAATTGCCGCCGCATTCCGGGTGGCCGCAGTCGCAATCTAGTTCAATCGTCTTACCTGTACCTTCGCACGATGCGCTGCAGTATTTGCCACCTGGCTGCGGTGGACAAGTACATGGTGGGTTCTTGCATTGATTCTTTTTTTCATCGTCTGCCATCGGAATTTCCTCCTGAGTGATCTGTCAGTTTCGGTGCGCCTAGAGTAGCATAATGTCCGATATGCTTTCAGCTTGTCGTGCGGTTCGGGGGAGTCTCCTGCACGAGTAAGCGACAAGCTAAAAAAGCATATCGGACATTATCACGCGTCAGTTTTGTGCGTGGCTGTATATCCTTCCAGTGATCGCGCAATCTCTGCGGCAACGCGGGCATTGTTTTGAAGTATGGAAATATTGGCACGAAGCGTCGCGCCTTCACTGCCCTTAGCCATGTGCGCCAGAAGAAATGGCGTTAGCTCGCGGCCCTCAACACCGAGACGAATTCCTTCCGCGAGCGCTTCTTCCAAGACTCCCCACAACTGTGCTGCGGGAAGCTCAAATTTGGTCGGCACCGGTACTGTCACAAGTAACGCTGTTTCCAGACCCAAAGTTTGTTGCGCATAAAACAGCTTGGCGACTGCATCTGGTGTATCAGCTCGCACATCAACTGGACGTCCACTGCTATTCGAATAAAATGCCGGCATTTCATCGCATTGATACCCCACCAGTGTGATGCCGTTTGTCTCGAGCCATTCGCGTGTAGCCGGCAAGTCCAAAACAATTTTCGCGCCCGAGCAGACCGCTATGATCGGGGTGCGCGCCAATTCGGGCAGGTCCGCGGAGACATCGGGCAACGGGCCACGATGAACACCCCCAATGCCGCCAGTTGCAAGGACTTTTATTCCTGCACGATGAGCAATCCAGGTAGTTGCCGCAACGGTGGTAGCACCGTCCCAGTCTTTGGCTAAGGCGATCGGAAGATCACGCGTGCTGACTTTCTTGATGCCATCCTGCTCTGCCAAGCCTCTGACTTCATCATCGTTCAAACCGACGCGGAGCTTGCCCTTGAGGATTGCGATGGTTGCCGGAATGGCGCCGGCATCCCGAATAATCTTTTGCAGGCTAAGCGCGGTTTCCAGATTTTGCGGACGTGGCAAACCGTGAGAAATGACCGTGGATTCAAGGGCGACAACCGGCTTTTTGGAGACGAGTGCCGCTGTGACTTCAGGGCTTATTTGTAGAATGTTGGTATAGAGCATCGCTAAAGCAACCAGTTACAACTAACGACCAAATGAGTAGTGAGCTTTGAGTTAATCGTCATTTCCCGTTACGCGTTAAGGGCCAACCGTGAAGCTCCTTATTCGTTGCTCTTTTTCCTGAGCGTGAAAATTGTACCTCCGCCGTCCCTTTTCTCCCACGAAAGTTGGGCATCGATCAAGCCCGCGCGCGCACGCATATTAGCAAGACCTCGTCCTTCTGAGTTGTTTTTCAGCAAATTGAAGGACCTGCCATTATCTTCCAATCTCAACAAGAATTCGCCTGCCGGTGACGACCTAACGAACATTTTTACCAGCGTGGCGTCGGCGTGACGACAGATATTGTTTACCGCCTCCTGCAAAATACGATAAATCTGCATCTGTACGCTCGGCGCCAAGTGGTTACTTTCCTCGAGAGACTCGTCACAGTGAAACTCGTATGCAAATCTCTTTTCTGGAGGAGCATCCTGGATCGCGTGTGACAATGCAAATTCGAGCGCAGCGGCAAAACCGACGTTTTGCAGGACAGACGGACTGAGATCTTCGCAGATACGCCGCACCTCCTGGGAGATAGATTCGATCTCCTGGCGTAACCCAGCCGACTGTGCTTGTGTGACAGTGTCAGTAACTGAGCGTTCTCCATTTGTTTTAAGCTGATCAGTGAGTAACGCGAGGTGTCGCAAATCGGCCAACGTTTGATCATGCAAGTCCCGAGCGATACGGCGTCGTTCACGCTCGGCTTCGTTTGCAAGATTCAAACGCGCTCCGGCCAGTTCCCGGTTGGCATCGACCAGGGCGGAGCTGGTAGCAACTATTCTGCGGCGCTCGAGTATGGCCCATAGCAGCGCGAACAGTGCCAGTACCAATAGAATCGCGAGGGCCGTGGAGGTCCACGGAAAAGGCGCCCTGGCGACGCTGAATTCAAACGTCAATGGTGCTGATGAGATCAGATCTTTTGTGAACGCTCGAACCGTGACCGCATATTTGCCGGGTTTCAGGCCTTCCATCGTAAACTGCGACTCGTGTGAGAGTTTCTGTTTGATAGAGTGGCCGGCGTTGTCGCTTAAGGAAAACGCATATTGAAACTGTTCAGGAAATGTTCGGCTGCTCATCGCGCTTACATCGAGCAGCAAACTATTTTGCGGGTACTCGAGACTAAGTCCTGCTTGCAATTCGCCGGGCGAGTGCACGCGTTTACTTATGATGCGTGTCACGAACAGGGTTGGCGCAAGTTTGCCTGGTTCATATCGCGCGATACCGCGGCTGGTTCCGATCAATAACAAGTCTCGTCCATCTGGCGCGCGATATTGCAAGACGGCGAAAACATTTTGTGAAGGCAAACCCTGTTCGGAGTCGAGCTGCGCAATGACAGGACCAAGTTTTGGATCGAGCAGTATTCTGAGCAGCCCGTTTCCGGTAGTCCCGCACCAGACTTCGGAATGCTTCTCGTCGTTGTGACTTAGCAGAAAACGCGCATCGATATTGGGTACTGCCAGCGTACAGGCTGCGCTAGAGCCACATAAGTAAACTCCTCGACTAGTTGCAAACCAGAGCGACCCGTCATTCGTACGCGCTATCGAGCGAACCGGAACGCCTTTGAGGTTTGCTAGAGACGGCTCAGTCTTGATGTCCTGACCGTCGAAGGTAAGCACTCCGTCTTTGGCCGTACCGATGAAGAGCCTGGCATCGGCGTCAGAGAGGAGACTGACGATCTCACGAGGTATGGTTGTTGAGTTGCCGGATCCAATGGCACTCGTATGCCGCTCGTCAAATCGTTCCACGCCGCGGCCATAGCTAGCGAAGTAGGTTTCGCCGCGAAAGTTGGTTATCGCTCTAATGCTGCCGATTGCGTCGGCGTTTCCGGAACTCGCCTCGACACGCGTGAAGATTTGTTCCGCGAGTTTGCCCGCCTGTTTTTGCGCCACATAAAAACCGCTTGCAGAACCTACCAGCAGTCGCCCTGCTTTGTCTTCAGTGATGGCATAAATAATACTTCGCGCCAGATCCGCCACGTTTTTCCAGGCAAGATTCTCGCTGTCATAAACAAACAACCCGCGATTCGTTCCAGCCAAAAGCGTGCCACCGGAAGTTTGATAGAGCGTGCGAACGAAGTTGCTTTCAGGATTGTCACCCACTGATTCCACACGCGGCGCACGCGGGTCATAGCGGCAGACACCCCGATCCGTGCCAAACCAAACCACACCCTCGCGATCAGCGAAGATCGCATAAACATGGTCCGAACGTAGACCGCCAGCAGTACCGTCAAATGTCAGTCGTTGCGTCTTAGCACCGGAGAAACGGAAGACACCGCGCCCTTCTGTCCCTACCCAAACTTCCGGGCCGATAGCCTTGATTGCCATCACCGGACCTGTCGGAGCCTCGCTGCGAACGAGCTTCGACGGTTCGTCTCCCGTCAATGCCCCCGGCTCTTCCTTCTTGCTGCGTGCCCCAACCCAAAGCTTGCCGTTGCTGTCGGTTTCCAGCGCTCGTACGAAGAAAGTTACCGGACGCGTCTGTACATCTTTCGCCGCGCCATTCTCAATTGTCTGGAGGCCACGACTGAGAGTGCCTGCCAGGAGTCTGTTATTCGACCATGTCAGACTCGTGATCACGAGTGGACCCGGGTGATCGTGATCAGCACTTTCGAGCGGATGGTCCAGGAGTGGGCGAGCACTGAGTGAAACTTCCGCACCGCCGCTCGTACCTCCAGTCCTACTGATTGAACTGCTGGTGTTGGAAACCGTGGCGCGACATTCAAACACCTGCCCTTGTTCTGTAGCCATTAGTGCGCGGCCAGCTTCAGGGGCAATGATGGCAGAGATAGTTTGTCCGGCAGTTTCTTTGATTGTTTCAAACTTTCCCGCAAACATCCGGGCAGCGCCGCCATCCGTTCCGATCCACAAGGCCCCGTCGAGGTCGCTCTGCAAAGCCAGCACGCGACCCGTTGGCAGTGACGGATCGTTCACAGCCTGGGTTCGCCGTCCATCAAACTTCGCAAGGCCGGCTTCAGTGCCAAACCACATTGAGCCATCCGTCGTCTGCGCAATGGTGTGTACGCGATCAGAAGGGAGGCCATGAAAGAGAGTGACCGCACCCCACTGATGCAAGCCTGTTACTGGAGTGGGAGCAGGCGAAGGGGATGGAGACGACGAGGGCGATGGGGAGGGCAGGGGCGATGGCGTTTGTTCAGACAAGGCAGGGGCAGGAGGCAGGAGCAGGAGAACAAAGAACGCCGCAGGCAGCAGGCAAAAGGCGATGAAAGATAAGCGAAGATGCGGCGATTGTGAGCGCGAGTGAGCCATCGCGCGCGCTACATACTCCCAAGGAATTCGCCACGTCGTCAAAACGATAAATTCTCGCAGTCTTTGCGGACCTAGTTCGCTTCGCGTTTTATCCGATTCGTTGATAGCCACACGTCTTAACGCAGTCTACTGTGTCCGGCTAACAGTAGGGGGTCTGTAGCCTTGTAGTCTCATTCACACCGGGGCTTTAGCCCAGTGTAAAAGCGAACTCCGAAGCCTGGAACCGTTTCAACGGCTTTCTTTCGGGCCCGGCTATTCGGCCCACTTCAAACCGTTAAAACGGTTAGAGAAATCAGGTGTCAACAGCTTTACCACCGGGCTAAAGAGACTGTGTGAGAACTCAAATTGATCATGATCAAAGCACTCACTACAGAACCGCGAGCGTAGCGACCGGATGCCGCCATTCAACTAAAAACCGATGTAATTGCGCGACACCGAAAGCAACGCGGGAGTTGAATGGCGGCATCCGGTCGCTACGCTCGCGGTTCGGTACTGAGCGGTATTCTGACGCTCGCTATCTGAACGCTTAGTTCTCACACACACTCTGGTAAAGCCGCGGTGTGAATGAGACTACAAGACAACCTGACGCACCAAACGTCTAACCTACTTTTTTCGGTTCTCACGCTTCGTCTCCTCCAAATAGCGCTTTTGATCGCGCTCAATCCAACCCTCTAGTTCCTGCGCGGCTTTTTCCAGTTCATCGCTATTCAGCAGTCCACGGCGCAGCGCTTCAAAAAATGCTCGCGTGCGAATGTTGTAAGCGAGTTTTTCATAAGCCTCGTGTTCGGTGCCTTCAGCCATAGAGATGAAAAGTTTTTCGTAAAGCGTGGCCAAACGGCTCTCAACTCCACGCAACGACAGACTGCACTTGCGGGCGATAGCCCAGTTGGAAAGGCCCAGCGCGAGATAGTAAAGCGCTTCTGCTTCAAACTCCGTCAGCAGTGGACGCTTGAAGGAATCTTTAAAGGATGGGTCGATCATATCGGCGCCGTCTTCGAGCACGGCCGCAACGAAACGAAGGAAGCGTGACTCGGGATTATTCTTGTGAATGAAGCCGTATGCAGGAGGAGGGTCGACTGACTTCACGATCTTGCGAATCTCGTTGATATAGATCTCGTGCGGAAACTGGGTCCAGAAAATGATGCGTGCCGTGGGGAACTCGCGCCAGATCGCACGTGCCGCCTTCACACCGGAGAGCTTGGGCATCTGGATGTCGAGGATACAAACATCCGGCTTTTGCTCGAGAGCGAGCTTCACGGTCTCTTCACCGTCCGCAGCCTCAATAACCGGTTGATGCGCGGGAAATTCCTTTTCCAGAATCTCACGCAGGTAATGCCGCTGGGCCACGTTGTCTTCGGCGATTAGAATGGACATGATGTGATCATTAGTTGTGACTACCGTCATTGTAAATGAATTTGCAAGCGGGTGTGTTCCTTTACCGGCATAAATGGGCTGTGTTTCTTCGCTCCTGAGGAGCGGCATGCTTACAGCACCAACTCATTAAAGTATTTCTTCGCTCCAGTAGGAGCGATATGTTGACGCGCAACGCAATATGCACTTCACAGACTCTGGCAGGTCCATTTTCTTTGCTTCTTGCTCCACTGAATCTCGCACACGCCCCTTGTTCCATCTTTATTCACAATTAATACCGCAAGCCCATGTGCACCGGCTATTTCACCATAATCATAGGTGAAAAAAGGATTGTCGAAGTCGCTCTTGTTGGCTACGCGAAAATTGTTGTAGTTGGGAACATGGTCCCATGCCCGCAACATTCCGGCTCGCTTTTCTTTTTCCATAAAAGGCAATTGCGCAATCAGCTGCCTTACCGACATTTCAATCTCGGGTGAACTGGTTGGCGATGAGGAAGGGCTTGGTTGAGCGGGGAAAAGACTTCTTGACGTCTCACGCACTGTTAAGCAGCCAGTTAAAGTAGATAGAAGTGCCATCATGAGGGCCTTAGCAATATTTAAGGTAGCGCGACGATCTGTTTCCGAATGTTTTGACATAGCTTGTTCTTACTCCCACTGTGGGAGACGGACAATGTGGAGTACCACAGTTCTTGTCCCGGCGCTGCCGCCTCCTAGCAAAGAGCTTGTTGCCCTTCGATTCCAGCGTCGCAAGATCACTCAAGCCGCGGCACGGCTTTGCCGCCCGATGTGAGGAGGTGGCTATGAGACTGTGTCAAAACTCGGATGGCAACGATATGGCCGCTGTGTGGATACACAAAGTCAGAACCGGGAGCGTAGCGACCGGGTCGTTTCCGTGATGCTCAACTACTTCCGGCCACAACAAATTCTAACCTTATTGGAGAAAAGGAAGGAATGCGCAGGCGTATCGACCCGGTCGCTACGGCTCCCGGTTCTGACTTTGTGAAGTGATTTGTTGTAGCTCATTCGCCTTTTGACACAGTCTCTCTGCCCCGCCGGTTAGCTGCTGGAACCACTTGGGCTGTGCCTCGGTTCGGACTCAGCCCACAATTATGTGGCTCAGTTGGTTGAAGGATTTGGGCTGGAGGGATTCGAAAACGGCCGGCTCAATTGAATCAAACTAATTCGGGGGCTGAGTCCGAACCAGGGGCGCAGCCCAAACGATTCTTGCAACCGTCCGGCGGGGCAATAAGCCGCCGCCTCACATCAGGCGGCGAAGCCGTGGACTAGATAAGAGTCCCACTAAACAGAGTGCGATCTCCTCTTCGTGGGTCTTCAATGGCATGGCTCCTTCAGCGTCGGGCTACTTATTCATTTCTATCTTTCCTTAGCCGCAATCGATGGTCCTGAGGACTTTGCCGCCGTGGATACGAACGTTCCAATCAACCGAGATCCCCCAGCGTCAACTCTCCAAACAACTCTGCCACTAGTATTTCTCTGGGCTCCCTCCTCAACAAAAGTTGCACTAGCCGTATCGCCACCGACGAAACCCGTCATGTGGATAGGAGTCCGGCTGGTCGAAGGTAGATTTCTTCCATCTTCGGAGACTTTTTCACCTTCTGCGGTAAATTCTGTTCCGACTTGATTAATGACAACATGGTAGCCAATGTGCAAATTAATGTATGCCGGATAGGAAGTTTTCTCGATCGTGTTTACCACGCTCCATTCACCGCTCAAACTTTGAATAGCAGACTGATCGGTCACAGCTGGTTTAGTTGCCTGCGGTGGGCTTGGGTTGGGTTTCTTGTCAGGTACGGATGGGGGAGCAGTATCCACTGGCTCAGTCGTGGATACTTGTGCCGGCTTTGGTTGCGATGATAACGACTCGCGCTTATTCCACTGGTAGAACAACGCCACGACGCCGGCTCCAACCAGGAAAGCAAGAAGGAGAAGAGTCGAGTATAAGATCCATCGGATAAGGGATGACGATGAAGCGGTATTATGGGAAGGAGTGGCCGCTGTCTTAGTCGTGGACCTTGCTTCTGAGCTTTGTGTGCCAGGTAGCACCAACGTTGGTTCCGGATCACGTCCGCCAGATAGAGCTGTGCCGTCTTCCAAACAGAAGTTCAAAGAGTCGTCCGAATAACTGCGACCACATTTTGGACACCGCTTCATATCCAATGAATCGTAAACTGTTAATTGCTAATCGTAAATGAATTGCCACGAGAACAGGAGGAGTAGAGTTGTTCCCGGCTGTTTTCCTGCTAGACTCTCTCGCCAGAAGTAAGGCGACCGACAAAGAGGTTTGTAACGTTTGACTCTAAAACCCTCCGACTTCTGGACATGGCGCGGCAAGATCGGGCGTGCAGCCTACGCCAGCGTTGGCATTCTTCTATTCGCAATCAAGCACAACCTGGATCGAGCCATAGCCCTCGCCTACGGTTATAAGTGGGGAATCTTTAACTACTGGATTTTTAATCAGCCGGCAGGCATCGATACTCTTTCAGGCCAGCAGGCGAAATACTATGCGACTTTGATTGTGGTCGCGATACCGTTCATTTGGATTGGCGTGGTTCTCACGTTGCGCCGCCTCAGAGACGCCAATCTGCCTCTTTGGATGGTGGCTTTCTTTTTCCTGCCCTTTCTCAATCTAGTCTTCTTTCTTATTCTGGCAATTATTCCTTCAGCTTCCACGAGCCTGCCAACGCGGACAACCTCGCGTGGTTTTTATTATTCAGTTTCCAAGGTTGTACCAGACAGTGAACTCGGAAGTGCTGTAACGGGCATTGTCGCAACTGCGGTGCTTGCTATTGTAACGACGACGCTCAGTGCGCGCGGACTGGGCAACTACGGATGGGGACTCTTCGTTGGCATTCCATTTTTTCTAGGTCTAAACTCAGTTCTTATCTATGGCTTTCATCGCCCTCGCTCGCTCGGCAAGTGTCTTTTGGTATCTCTACTGTCCGTGGCTCTGGTAGGCGCAGCGCTTTTTGCTGTTGCCATCGAGGGACTGATCTGCCTGCTCATGGCTTTACCTCTTGCGATTGTCGTGGCTCTTTTTGGCGGATTCATTGGATACATTCTGCAGCAACGCCAATCATTTCCCGCAGAATCGTTGCGCGTCTTCTCGCTCATCTTTGTACTCCTGCCGGGATTGGTTTTCCTCGAAAACGCCATCGCAGAAAAGCCGCCCCTCTATGAAGTGCGCACCTCGCTGGTAGTTAATGCCGAGCCTGAAAAAGTCTGGCCAAAACTAGTTACTTTTAGCGCGCTAAAGCCACCTCAAGAACTTCTATTCCAGACCGGGATTGCTTATCCCATTCGGGCAGAAATTGATGGGACAGGAGTGGGCGCCATTCGTCACTGTGTTTTCTCTACCGGGGAATTCGTCGAACCTATTAAAGTTTGGGACGAGCCACGGCTTCTTAAGTTCGCTGTCAGCGCTCAGCCGCGAGTTATGGATGAGTTGTCGCCTTATCGTGACCTTCATCCGCCTCATCTTGAAAACTATCTCTTGTCGCGCGAAGGACAATTTCTGCTAACGCCGATACCGGGTGGAAAAACTCTACTGGAAGGAACAACCTGGTATCAAAATCGTTTTTGGCCCGCCGCGTACTGGCACGTCTGGTCTGACTACATCATTCATCGCATTCACATGCGAGTCCTGGTCCACATAAAGAGTCTCGCCGAAAATAACGATAGTCCGCAGAAGGTTAAATAACATGAATCTGTCGAATACTTTTCCACCAGCTATTTCTCTTTTCCTGTCGCTCGGTACTCTTGGCATTATCGTAAACGCACTAAGTGGCAAGCCGCAGTCGAATGCTTCCCGAGCAGAGCCTCGAGACGAAAAACTCTGGCAGCGAGCACTCGATATCCAGCGCAAAGCGATCGTCATCGATACGCACAACGACGTGACCACACCAATGACTAACGACGACTACGATCTCAGTGGCACGCCTCCGACTCCTTATCGCACAAGCATCGAACGCTTGAAGCAAGGCGGGATGACTGCTGAGTTCTTTTCGCTTTACGTCAAGCCCTGGTATGTCGACCATGGCGGGGCAGCACGCCGCACGCTGGATATGATTGATTCTGTCTATCGTGCCGTTGAACGCCATCCAAACGATCTGATGTTTGCCACTTCAGCCGCCGATATTCGACGCGCAAAGAGAGAGAACAAGATAGCGGCGTTGATGGGTATTGAAGGGGGCCATGCGATTGAGAATTCGTTGCCGACGCTGCGTGAATTTTACCGGCTGGGCGTGCGCTATATGACCCTGACATGGAATAACACAAACGACTGGGCCGATGCAGGCCGCGGTGAGAAGAAGCATAACGGCTTGAGCGAGTTTGGCAAGGAGGTCGTGCGCGAGATGAATCGCCTCGGCATGCTCGTCGACGTGTCCCATGTTTCTGATAAAACAATGAGCGATGCCCTTGACGTGTCGACGGCGCCGATTATTGCCTCACACTCGTCTGCTCGCGCGCTCAGTAACGTGCCACGCAATATTCCCGACGATTTGTTACAACGCATTGCAAAAAAGAATGGCGTGGTGCAAGTGAATTTCTATAGCGTCTTTGTTGATGCCGCGACAGTCTCACCGCAAAGCGCTGAGCGGGATGCGCGCTTGAAAGCTCAGCAGGATGTGCTGAACGAGAAATACAAGGACGACCCCGAGCGACTGGGAGAAGAGAGTGACAAGCTTGAGGCAGCAAATCCTCTGCCACCTCTTCCTATTTCAAAGCTCATCGATCACATCGATCATATCGCGAAAGTTGCCGGCATCGACCACGTCGGACTAGGCGCCGACTTTGACGGCGCCAACGACATGCCCGAAGGCGCGCAGGACGTTTCCATGCTGCCGAATATTACTTACGAATTGCTGAAGCGTGGTTACAGTGAACAGGACATCAGAAAGATACTTGGTGAAAACTTTCTTCGAGTATTTGCGGATGCTGAAGCAGTGGCGCGCAAAGCAAGTAAGTCGCTTAGTGGCGATGGGAGTCTGAAACGGCTATCCCGATAAGTAAAGACGACTGAAGATCCAATAGTTGCTGAATAGTTACCAAAGGTGACCGATGCAGTTGCTGATGAGCAAATCCCGACACTACCGAGTAATGAGCATTAAACCCCTGATGTCAACCGCGTGTTATAATTTCGACAATCAATGACTGCCGCAGGTGTTTACATTCATATCCCGTTCTGCCTCTCGCGCTGCTCCTATTGCGACTTCGCTACCAGCATCTATCGTGGGGAACATGCGGAGAGATATGTGGATGCTCTCGTAAAAGAGATAGTAAGCCAAACCCCAGCCGCAAACGCGCGCTTGGTCGACACGATTTATTTTGGTGGTGGTACGCCTTCATTGCTTTCGCCTCGACAAACGGAGCAGATTTTGGGAGCAGTCCATGAGAGTTTTGCGATCGCTGGTCGAGCGGAAGTAACTATGGAGATGAATCCGGGCAGCGTGACTCCGGAGAGTCTTCGTGGCTTTCGACGGCTCGGCATCAATCGCGCAAGCTTTGGCGCGCAGACGTTCGACGATGCTGAGCTTGCTCGTCTGGGCCGTTCGCATACCTCCAAAGATACGCTCAAGACTTTTCGCGACTTGCGAGAGTCGGGCTTTGAAAATCTAAGTTTTGATTTGATCGCCGGGTTACCGGGTCAGACACTCGCACGTTGGGAAGAAAACGTTGTGACGGCGCTTACACTGCATCCTGAACACTTGTCGTTCTACCTGCTGGAAGTCCATTCAGGCACGCCCCTGGCTGAGCACATCCGGCTTGGAAAACAACCCGAGCCAGACGAGGATTTGGCCGCAGTGATGTATGAATCGATGCTCGAGCACGCTACTGCGGCAGGTTATGAGCATTATGAGATCTCGAATCTATGTCTGCCGGGCTTTGCGTCTCGGCACAATACGAAATACTGGACAGGCGCTCCTTACTATGGTTTCGGATGTTCAGCTCATGGCTACGACGGTCAGTCGCGACGCTGGTCCAATGAGCGTGATACAGCTCGGTATGTCGAAGCGATTGAAAATGGATCCTCACCCGTTGTCGAGGAGCACGAGCTAACGGGTAATGAAGTCAAGGCCGAAGCCGTATTCTTAGGGATGCGTATGATGAAGGGTTTCGATGTGAAGCAGTATCGCGAGTTGTTTGGCGTAGATCTTCGCGACGAACATGCGGACGACCTAAAGCGCTTTCGCGAAGCAGGTCTCGTTGAATTCGACGGCAACATGATCAGGCTGACACGAGCCGGAGCGCTCATGTCAAACGAGGTGTTTGCGGTATTTGTTTAGAGGGGGTCTTTGGTTTTTGGCCTTTGGGCGGTGTTGTTCCATTTCTTCTTTGGCGGGATGCTGACGTAAGTGGCTTAGTGTTTGTGCCGAGCGAAATTCCAAAGACCAAAGGCTAAAATCCAAAATCAAAAATCTAAAAGTGCCGCATCCATTAATCATCGCGATCGATGGCCCATCTGGGTCAGGAAAGTCGACGCTGGGCCGGTTGCTGGCTCGGGCCCTGAAGCTTCTCTATATAGACACCGGATCAATGTATCGCGCAGTGGCCCTTGCTGTAATCGAGGCGCAACTTGACCCGGCCGATCCTGAAGCTGTCACTTCGTTGGCCGAGAGTTTGAACATCGACCTGGCTGGTGATCCGGATTCGCTGCGAGTGTTCCTCGGTGGCCGCGACATAACGGAACAAATCCGCCGCGAAGCCGTTACGGAGATGTCTTCCATTATTTCTACCGTTCCCGGCGTAAGGCGGGCGATGGTAGCGCGCCAACGCGAGATCGGCAGGTGGGGAGCAGTATTGAATGGTCGTGACATTGGGACGGTAGTTTTTCCTGAGGCAGACGTGAAGTTTTTTCTCACGGCTGGAGCGAACGAGCGCGCCCAGCGAAGGTTTGCAGAGGAGCGCGCGCAGGATCCCACAGTCGATTTTGACGGGACGCTCGCCGATATGATCGAACGGGATCATCGAGATTCTACCCGCACCGATTCACCACTCAAGATTGCCGATGACGCGATCTTGATTGACTCGACAGGGGTATCGATCCAGGAAGTCTTTGAGCGGATGATGAATGCGGTCCACAAAAAGGCGGAAGGCCTCGGGCAGACGTAGGCCTTGATAGACACGGCCTATAGTTTTGGGCCGTATGCTTCAGGAGTGGTTATGAAGCTTTCTGGGTTCTCGTTTCGGCGTGAAGCCACTTGGCTCGTAGTGATTAACTTTGTGCCACTGCTGATAGGCTTTCTGATGGCAGTTGTTGTTTGGTTCTTCAGGTAGCGGGACTAAGAATTTCAGATCCAAGATCGCAGATCTCAGATTAAAGAAACCAAGCACAAAGCACAAAGTACGAAGCACAAAGCACAAAGCACAAAGCACAAAGCACAAAGCACAAAGCACAAAGCACAAAGTACGAAGCACAAAGCACAAAGTACAAAGCACAAAGCACAAAGTACAAAGCCCAAGACCCAAGACCCAAGAACAAAAACCCCATGTTCACCGGCATCATTGAAGAACTCGGTCGGGTGCGCAGCGTCGAGCAGCGCGGCGAGAATGCACGCATCATCATCGAAGCGCATACCGTGACCGAAGATATTAAACACGGCGACTCTATTGCCGTAAATGGTGTGTGCCTGACCGCCCTCAGTATTGAAAAGGATTCATTTGCCGCCGATGTCTCTCGTGAGACGCTCTCGCGCTCCACGCTGGGTAGTCTAAAGCCGGGAGTGGCCGTCAATCTCGAACGGCCCGTTACGCCTGCGACTCGTTTGGGTGGACACATCGTCCAGGGTCACGTCGATGCACGGGGCCAGTTTGTGAGCGTCACGGATCACGGTGAGTCGTGGACCGTTCGTATTGCATATCCGAAAGAAATCTCGCGGTATCTGGTATTCAAGGGCTCCGTTTCGGTGGAAGGCATCAGTCTGACTATTGCAGCCTTGACCGACGATTATTTTGAAGTGGCCATCATTCCCAAAACATGGGAAGTAACAAACCTGTCACAGCTAAGACCCGGCGACGATGTCAATCTAGAAGTGGACGTCATTGCAAAGTACCTCGAACGAATAATGAACGCCGGGTAAGTCACTCAGTTCAGTCACTCAAATGCAACTACCTCGCAGGTCAGACCCTGACCCGGATCCAAGTTGGAAAGCCACTCACCAACAAACGAACATCTCAATCTAAGCAATCTCTCAGGTCAGGAAGGTGGACCCTGTCCCCGCCTCAAGTTTGAATGCCACTCACCATCAAATCAGATCACTGAACTACGAAAGCTGCTTCCAGGATTGCTGAGGTCATCTGTTGATTGCTGGCAGAGTGGCTACAAACTTGGGCGGGGACAGGGTCCACCTTCCCGACCTGTGAGGTTATTGCGTTGAATGATTTTCTGGTTGATTAATGCCTTTTAAGCTTCCGACACCTGTCGGCGAATAGCTGCCTTCTCTCTTCGTTCATCCTCAAAAGTCTAATGATTTAGCGGACTCGATCTTGCTGGGACCACCAATTGTCATCGCGGGCAGGTCCTGCTGGCGCCCGACGGACCGCTTCGTTCGAAAAAATGAAGCAGTTTGGGTTAACATGGGGACGCTTTGCATTCACCGATTTCCGATT
>Ga0070708_100001140_pt1 | contig 20381 bp, 19 predicted proteins | sample KBSK5503metaG_FD_65469 | JGI IMG/M metagenome (GOLD analysis project Ga0070708, IMG submission 65469) | Corn, switchgrass and miscanthus rhizosphere microbial communities from Kellogg Biological Station, Michigan, USA - KBS K5-50-3 metaG | ecosystem: Host-associated > Plants > Roots >... | reverse complement strand
GTCCCGCAGATGCGCAAGCGAGCTTTTGTTGTGGCAATCCGAAATGATTTAGGACTATCGGATTTTGAATTTCCTCGGGGGAATTATGATGCGATCGAGATTGGGAATGATTCACATCGTAAGGCGAAGGCGCATCTGCGCTTTGTCACAGTCGAGGATGCAATCGCCGACTTGCCGTCGCTTAAGGCAGGACAAGGTGTCGACGGATTACCCTACAGCTCGGATCCGGCCACTGAGTATCAAGTCGATCGACGAAAGGGCTCAATTGCAATTTTCAATCATGTAGCCAGGGGACACTCGAAGCACTTTCTTAAGAAGATTTCAGTCATCAGACCGGGCAAAGGGAACGCAGATCTCGAAGCCAAGAAAAAGTTCTCAGACAACTACTACAGTCAGGCTTACGCGCGTCTTCATGCAAAAGGGATAGGTTTCACGGTGACCGCCAACTTCCGCAATCCGGGTTCTGGGCGATTCACACACTATCGGGACAAGCGCTCCATAACCGTGCGGGAAGCGGCGAGGCTTCAGTCTTTTGACGATAGGTTTATCTTTCACGGGTATGAAACGGATCAAGAAAGGCATGTTGGCAACGCGGTCCCTCCACTCCTGGCGGAAGCTTTGGCTAAACATTTCGGCGGAATGATCGCTAGGCTCTGATGGCAAAACGTACAGACACGGTTTCTGCAGAGGTTCGCTCCGCTACCATGCGGGCCGTGAAGAGCCAAGGCGTAAAGTCCACTGAGCGAAAGCTGCGAGCGGCCATGGCTTCCAAGCGTCTAAAGGGCTGGCGAATGTATGCGAATGAACTGCCAGGAAAACCTGATTTTGTCTTTTTAAGGGAGCGACTAGCTATTTTTGTAGATGGCTGCTTCTGGCATGGCTGTCCGAGGTGCTATCGCCGTCCGCACTCAAACCAGGAATACTGGGATGCGAAGGTCATTTACAACATCGAGCGGGACAGACGAAATCGAGCTCGATTGCGTCGAGCAGGCTGGCATGTGCTGCGCATTTGGGAACACGAGGTCACACAAGATTTAGGTCGCGTGTGCGGAAAAGTCAGCTCTAAGCTGAACGGTTTCCGACGCCCCGAATTAACGTACAGCGATCTGCATAATTAAACTTCATCCGCACCGACAATTCCACGAGACCGCTAAGCCCGACGGAAGCAGTTGACCACAGCACGATCACTGGACGACATGACTAAGTAAAAACAGCCGTATCAAGAACTCACGAATCCTGTTTGACGGACTTAGAAAGAATCGAAACGGAGGATCCTCATGGAAGTAAATCCCGAAAAGCAAAACATCAACACGCTGTTCTCAACGACCAACTACTACATTGACTTTTATCAGCGCGAATACAAATGGACCGCTGACGAGGTCAAAACACTCATTGATGACATCTTCTATCATTTTGAACAGTCGTATGCGAAACATTCCGACCTGGACCCTTCCGAGAAGAACATCACTGCAAAGTACTCCTGGTATTACCTGAACACATACATCACAAATAAGACGGAAGGCCGACTGTTTGTAGTTGACGGTCAACAAAGGCTTACCTCCCTGACGCTCATGTTAATTGCGCTGAACCATATGTGCGCCCCGAAGGCTTTGAACTCACCCGACCGTAGTGATTGGCTGAAAGAGAAAATTGCAGGAGTTGGCGTTGGGGGAAAAAGAAAATTCTGGATGGCGCACGAAAAACGCGACCCGCTAATGCGAGCGCTTTTTGAGGGCACGACTCCTTCTGAGGACATGATAGATGACGGCATCACAGCCAGACACATGATTGATAACTACGCGCTGATTCAGAAGGAGTTATCAGCGCGAATCTCGACACGGCACAAACTGGACACTTTCATTTTTTACTTTCTCGGCATGGTTGTGATCATCAATCTGGAAGTAGCCCAGACCGATGTTCCGATGGTTTTCGAGGTGATCAATGACCGGGGAATTCGCCTTCAATCGTATGAAATTTTAAAAGGCAAGCTTCTCGGTGAAATCGACAAGGACGAAGTTGATGAGTATGCGGACATCTGGGAAACCTCGTTGCGAGTACTTGAGACCAGGGGCGACGGCGAGGTTGACAATTTCTTCCGAACTTACTTGCGCGCTCAATTCTCGGATGTTCGTAAACAGGGCCAAGTCTTCGATGGACCTTATCATCGCACAATCTTCGAACCGATCTGCGACGACATTCTGCATTTAAAGAATAATGCGCAGGGAGTTAAGTTTTTTCTAAAGGGTGCATTTCAATACTATGCAAAGCTGTTCTTAAAACTTCGCGAACTTGGTGAGAGTGATGATTCCGCCATCCCCGAGTGTTACTACCTGTCGCAGCTCAACAGAATGGATGGCCATATCATGCTGGCGCTCGCTGTATGCGGTGTTGACGATCCGTCTGAAGACGAGAAAGTCAGCGTCGTCGCTAAAGCGTTCGACCGAGCTTATGTCATGCTGCAGCTAAATCGGGCCTACGATAGCAATCGATTCCAGGAGTTACTGTACACAATGCACCCTGTCCTTCGCGGCTGTCCGACGGAGGAAATTGAATCACGCATTGATTCAAAGGTCCTCGATGAGATAAATGTGCGTCGCAACACCAACGTTCATAGTTTGCTCTCCTACGGGCAGTTCAAACAGGTGGGCTACGGTGACTACAACACAACGTTTCTTCGATATTTCCTCTCACGCATCGAGGCATTCATTGTTGACCACTTGAGCTATGGCCTTCAGGATTCTCTTTACAACTACGTACGAGGCACCGGCAAGGGAAATGCCTACCACATCGAACACATTTTGGCGCGCAATGCTGAAAGCCGACAATTGTTCAAGAGTAGCGACGGCCTTCTCGATGAAGCAATGTTTGAAAATGAGCGTAACCGGTTCGGTGGCTTACTGCTCCTCAAAGGGCTGGACAATCAGTCGTCGAACAAGGAGGGCTATGCTAAGAAACTCAAGACCTATACGGGCAGTGCTCCCTATCTGGCGCAGACCCTAGTGCCCGACTTCTATAAGTCAAATTCAGCAATGAAACATTTCGTAGAGGATTCTGGGCTGGCATTCAATCCGGCGCCTCAGTTTACTCGGGAAACCTTGGAGCAACGATCAGAGCTTCTCTACGAGATAACGAAGAAGATTTGGGGCGCGTGAACCGCTAGGCTCTCGTCGAGCGACGCCCTGGCTTTCTACGCTATTTGGCCAGCCAGGCGACATGATTTTGGAATTGGCTTTTGCCGCAGGCTGCCGTTATATTTGTTACCCATAACGTGAAGGACTTTCACGGTTCGGAGGAACTCGGCGTGACAGCCATTACCCCGCGTGATTTTCTTCAATTTGTACGGAGCCAATCATGAGTACACTGACCATCGAACTACCAGATTCGCTAAAGCAGAGGATCGAAGAGCTTGCCTCGAAGGAGGGCTATTCGGTGAGTCAGTTTCTTGCCAGCGCCGCGAGCGAAAAGCTGGCTGTGGTAATGACGATGGATTATCTGCGCCGCGAAGTCGCCGCCGGGCGTCGGGAAGATTTCGAGCGCTACTTAAAGGCCGTACCACACGCCGAGCCTCTGGAGAGTGATCACCTCAACTAGGCTTGGCACGCCCCGCGCCTAAGTCATGAAGCACCGAACTGATACGAGCAACAAGGGAAAGCTTAGCGGTGTGGAATCGGCGTTGCGTCGCGCAGGCAAACGCGCGCGTGAGCTAGCGGCAAGAACCGGCACACCTCTGGTTATCTCTATTGACGGGAGGATCAGGTACATCAGAATCCGTCCGAAGCCTGCGACGGGCTCGATTAGGTAACTATGCCTCGCCCACCCGAACTCGCTTTTCAGAAACATATCGAGGACTTCCTCGTCCGCGAGCACAAGTACGGCGTCCCTGAGCAAACCGACATCACCGACACAGAGAACTTTATCGTCGAAGATCATCTCTTGGGCATTTCTGAATGACTAGTCGGCAAGTCCAGCCTTGTTCGAAGTGCAATGCAAGACGCCGCGGCAGATTGAGTTGGCCAATGCGTTTTGTCGGTATTTGGAAATGGCCCGAATGGGTCTGAACAAGTAGAAATGCGAATTCATGCGCATTGGCTCACCGGAAAACTGTTTACTATAGCTTTCGAACCGTCTGATCAATAATCAAAAGAGAAGCGCGAATGCAATGACCAGAACACTGCGGATACTTGCAGCGAAACCAACCGTTCCTACCTCCACCGTGTGGTACCTAACGGATCTGAGCGAAGCTCGCGGTAAACAAGACCTGTTCACTAAACAATCGCCGCAGCGGCTGAAGGTCTTGCGTGAGCACGCGCTGATCGAAAGTACAGTCTCTTCCAACCGAATTGAAGGCGTGACGATAGATCAATCTCGCGTTAAGGCCGTCGTCCTCGGCAAGTCTCTTCTGCAAGATCGAGACGAAGAGGAAGTGCGCGGATATCGCGATGCGCTAAAGCTCATTCACGAACAACATGCAAGGCTCTCGATATCCGAGAAAACTATCAAACAACTGCATCTCATCAGTCGCGCAAAGATCGGCGATGCGGGAAAATACAAGACGAAGGACAGTGACATCATCGAAAAGTACCAGGACGGTCGGTCTCGCATTCGCTTCAAAACGGTTCCGGCGAAACAGACGGGAGCGTTCATGCGGGAACTCATGAAAGCATGGAGCGAAACCCTTGACGAGAAGCAGATTCATCCACTGATAACAGCGACAGCCTTCAATCTTGATTTATTATGCATTCATCCGTTTCGCGACGGAAACGGTCGCGTATCCCGATTGATTTTGCTATTGATGTGTTATCAGCTCGGCTTTGAAGTTGGCCGTTACATCAGCTTGGAGCGTTTGATCGAAGAGAACAAAGATCGCTACTACGAAACACTCGAAGAAAGCTCCCACGGCTGGCATGAGGGCAAACATGATCCATGGCCGTTTGTGAACTACTTACTCTTCATTCTTAAACACGCTTATCGCGAGTTTGAAGAACGCGTAGGACAGTTGTCATCGCCAAGGGGTTCGAAGACAGAAATGATCATTAGCGCTATCGATCGCTCGGTCGTCCCGTTCCGAGTCGCCGATATCCAGCGCCAATGCCCCGGCGTTAGTTTGGATTTGATTCGAAAGGTTCTAAAAGATCTACGTCCGCAGGTTGAATGCCTGGGTCGCGGTAAGGGTGCGAAATGGGAGAAGACGGCAAAGTGGGAATTGGGTAATAAGTAGCTAATTAGGTAATGAATTAGGTAATTTGCAGTCTCCTCCAGACTAAGGCAAAACGGACAGGTCCGCTTCGATGGTAATACTACATAGGCGCTGAGAATGCTCGTCGAAAAGACACCTTCGCGGATAGCTGAGACGGCAATTCCGGTTGATGCGATTGCGCCGTTGTCACCAATGGTCCGCCTACGTGCGTCAGAAGCAGGGTTTAGACCCGTCTGTTTATCAGATCTCGATACGCTCACTGAGTTCTATACTCATCTCGATGAGCCATTGGCGGACCTAAACGCGCTTATGATGGTTGCTTGGCGACGAGTACTCGATCTGCATTTGCTGATAGAGGACGAAGTTCTCTACATTATCGCGAACTGGGAAGGCGGGCCGATGCTGTGGGGGCCGCCAATTGGTCGGCGGCCTTCAATTGGTCACGTCCGAAGAGCTTTCCAACTACTGCGTCAACTTGATCCAGATGACTCGGAGCCGGTGATCGCTTATCTGTGGGAAGGTTATTCGTTGTGGGAAGATTTAGTAGGAAGTCACGAGTTCGTCGCGGTGAGGGAAGGAACTGAGTACATCTACGATACTTCCAGAATCGCTGCTCTTGCCGGCGGGGAATACAAGAAAAAACGAAAGGACTATCTTCGATTTCAAGAGGCTCATCGTCCAGAAGTGGTTGAATACTCTGACGAACTTGCGCCCGACTGCTTACGACTGTTAGACACGTGGATAAACCAAAAATCTAAATTGGTTTCCGGCGACGATCGGGAAAAACTTCTTGCCGAATGTAAAGCTTGCGAAGATGCGCTAATAGATCGAATACCACTTACCGGGGTCGTTGCGCGAGTTGATGGACACGTCGAGGCCTTCAGTATCGGAGGTCCGCAGGGCACGAGCCGCTATAGTTGTATGTTTGAAAAAACCAATCTGGATTTCCCAAAGGCTCCCGCCTTTATTTTTTCCGAGCTGGCGAAAAGGGTTCTGGGGTCATACCCCGAAATAACTTTGGGTGAAGACTGGCACGTGGGCTACCTAACCTTCTCGAAGCAGCTCTGGAATCCAAAGCGTCAACAAGCGAGCTTCTACCTCCAGGAGGCATTCTGAGGAGGTCACGTCCCGCAAGGAGCCGTGCGTCACAGGACCGTCAGGCTCTTGAGTTTCCGTCCAAAAAGTAATACTTTCAGGCCTCTTGTCCTTCAATGAGAACCAATGCCGCCTCTTTTTCATTGGGGTTTAGTCTTTTCGATAGTTCGTAAAAGTTCTTTTAGTCAGAGCAAATGCGATGGGGAGATTACTTGTTAGTGTGAGAGGTCCAATCGAAGCCTTGGCTGCGGCTGCGGGCGGTGCCCACATTGCTGATGTCGAGTTTCCAGCTTCCGCGTTGGGCACTCCGTATCCCCTTAACATCAAAGCCGTTCGTCAACGGCTTGACGAGAATGGTTATCAACAAGTTCGTGTCTCGACGAACATCGGAGAAGACCAGCCGCGACGCAGCACTGCCTGTCAGGCAGCACTGGGTGTAGCCACCGCTGGCGCCGATTTCGTTAAGTGTGGACTTGCAGGGTTCGACCCAAAGGCTGCTGCGTACCTGGGCAAGAGCTTGGTAAGGACTGTGAAGGAATGGTGGCCGGAGAAGAAAGTCTATCCGGCAGTGTTCCCCGACGAAGCATACGCTGTCTCTTTTGATCCCTTAGAAGACGGGCCGGCGCTTGTTGAAGAGATTGATTGTGACGGGCTGTTGATAGACACATACGACAAGTCTATTAGCAAGGGGCTTCTTGATTACTACCCAATCGAGCAGTTAACGAAGCTTGTGAACGACCTTCATGCGTTACAGAAGGAGGCGTGGCTCGCGGGCAGTGTTTCCGCAGCTCAGTTACCCGAACTCTGGAATACAGGTGTTGATGTGATTTGCGTTCGGGGTGCCGCGTGTGAACAACTGGAAAGTGAAGGGCGATTTGGAGAAGTGTCAACCGAAATCGTTAAGGCGCTTGTCCGCACTATCCCTTGAACGCGAGCCATCAGTTAGCTTCCTAATCTCTCACGGAGACTAAGGGTGTACATTAATCGAGTTGAGCTGAGGAACATTCGCCAATTCCGGCATCTTGATCTGTCCTTTGTTGCAGATTCAGGACTTCCCCTAAAATGGAGCTTGTTTCTAGGAGACAACGCCACAGGAAAAACCACCCTTCTCAGAAGTATCGCGCTCGGGTTATGCGATGAGTCTAGCGCAGCTGGTTTAGTGCGCGAACTGGCTGGTAGCTTAGTTCGAAAAGGTTCCAAGCAGGATGGGATCATACGCATTGAATTGATTGACTCGCGCGGAAAGCCTTGGACTCTCAAAACTACGCTTCATCCTCTAGTCTCTACTGGCGATAACGTTCGCCAGGAGATCTTTCGCGCTAACATTGATTCGAGCAAGCCGAGACGTCTTAAGGGCAAGACTACCCGACCTCAAAAGATCGGCGTGGGTAGGTTTCCCTGGCAGGCTTTGTTTGTGGTTGGTTATGGAGCCGCTCGCAACCCAGATGGAGCTGAAGACTATGAGCAATATCGAAACGTGGACGCTGTCTACACCCTATTTCGCTACGACCAGCCACTCCAAAGTCCGGAACTTGGTTGGAGGCGATTGCTCGATCTAGCGCGAAAAGCGTCTAGAGGTTCACGTCCAGAAGCGGCCGCTCTAAGAGAAGATGCGCGTATCCGAGAGTTACTCCATCGTGTTCTTGTGTTGGGAAAAGGTGAAGAGATCGAATTGGCTCACAATGGAATTCAGGTTAAGGGTTTAGGATACACTACGCCTTTAACTAGCCATGCAGATGGATACAAGGCCACGACGGCGTGGGTTCTCGATTTAATCGCCTGGAGAATGTTGTCCAACCGTGGGTTATTGCCAGAAACGATGTCGGGTGTTGTTTTGATTGATGAAATCGAACAACATCTTCATCCAAAATGGCAACGATATATTATCGGTCGCTTGCATCAGCAGTTTCCTAAGCTTCAGTTTATAGCCACTACCCATTCACCTCTTTGCACAGCGGGCACGGCTGATCTTACTGAAGAACAGTGTCAGTTGGTTGCACTTTCACGGATACGAAGTACGGTTGAGCCGAAACGTTTGCCACTACCACGAGGCCTCAGAGCGGATCAGATTCTGACCTCTAATGCATTCGACTTAGACGAGACGCGTAATCCTGATATTGGCGAAAAGGTCACAGAATTCCGTGAACTCTTCGACAAATCGCGACTTACCCCAAAAGAGCGTAGAAGGTTCAACACGCTTCGGCGTTACATCGATGCGAATGTTCCTGAGGCCGGCCAGTTTGAAGAAGAACGCAACCTCCGCAACGAGTTGCGGGATTTACTTAAGAAGCTTGAATATGCTCGCAAGAAGGGCTAATACATGATTCAGTTGAGAGCCAAGCCTGCCGAGCCCGCAACACTGCGTTCCGTTAAAGTTGTTAACGCAAGGAACCGGTTGACCACGAAGGTACGAGCGCGACAAGCACTATCTGGAAAGGACTTTCCGTCGTACTGGCTTGATGACGATGTCCGTCTGACTCTCTGGACGCATCATGACGGGAAATGCTGCTATTGCGAACGCAAAAGAGATCCCAAGCGAGAACCCGACATAGACCACTTTCGTCCAAAGGGAGCTGTGACAGGCATCAGGGGCAGAAACTCAGGTTATTGGTGGCTCGCGTACGATTGGAACAATCTTTTCTTTGCGTGCAGATCTTGCAATCAAGGATACAAGAAAAATCTTTTCCCACTCATTGGTGGTAAGCGAGCCCGTGGATCAAGGACCAGTCTCGCTACCGAGTTACCAGCCCTTATTGACCCCGTCAAAGATAGGCCGGAGGAGTTGATCGGCTATGTGTGGGAATTCAGTAAAGTTCCGCTAGCCAAACCAGTAGGTACGGATGCTAAACAACGGGGTCGGAAGACCATCGAAATCCTGGGACTCAGTCGGGATCTCCTTAACGAAGAACGAGGGCGCCTGTTGCTTGCTCTAAGAGTGATCGCTGAGAAGATGCATGCCGCCCTTCATCTTGGTAAGACTTCGTTAACAACCCGAACGAAAAAAGAAATCCTTGAGGCCACTTCCCGTTCCAACGAGTTTGCTGGCTTTAGGAGGGCGTTTTTTCGCGGACACGGCCTTGGCGCCTATGTAGCGAATGACTGATCAGGAAACAGTCTTATTATGAGCCCTTACGGCCAAGAGTTGATTCTAGATTTGCATGACTGCGATCGTGCTCGGTTTTCGCGTCCGGCGATCGAACAATTCTGCATTGAGCTTTGTGAGTTGATTGATATGGAACGTTGCGACCTGCATTTTTGGGATGATGTGGGCGTGCCCGAAGAGGAACAGCAAAAAGATCCAAAGACTAAAGGAACTAGCGCCGTACAATTTATTCTCACCAGTACAATCGTGATCCACACGCTCGATTTGATGAAGGCAGTCTACGTAAACATTTTTTCGTGTAAGGAATTTAACACGGATGAGGCCGCGAAGTTTACGGCAGAGTGGTTTGATTCAAAGGATTGGAAAGCCAACGTTGTGATTCGACATTAACCCGGGGGACTGCGAGAGGATGCCACACGACATGGGTATAACGCTGCATGAGCAAGAGTTCAAACTGATGATCGCTCATGGACATCAAGGGCTGCTGTCGTATTTTGAGAAGGGCTGCTCGCCATTTCTAACCAATCAATCGTTCCCAGTAAGGCTCGCAATAACATCGACTACGACCTCGCATTACAACTGTGAGCTTGGTGCGATTAGCGGCCTTTCCCAATCCACTCGCGAACGTTTAGATTCCATTTACGAGTTCCGTCGTAGGCCAGCCGACAACGCGCAACAATTCAATGTCGTTCTCGTGGTTCCAACCGGAATTGGTGCCGACATCGGAGGTCACGCCGGCGACGCCGCACCCGTGGCGCGGTTGCTAGGCGCGGCGTGTGACACGTTGATAACCCATCCCAATGTGGTCAACGCCTCCGACCTAAACGAGATGCCGGACAACGGTCTCTATGTTGAGGGAAGCGTTCTCAGCCGTTTGTTGATGGGCACCGTGGGGTTGCAGCGAGTTCGAGCAAACAGGGTCCTCGTGATCATTGATGAGCATCCGGATGAGATGTTCGTCAATCTTGCCATGAATGCTGTTAACGCAGCTCGTACCGCGTTCGGCCTCGATTGCCCACGAGTTGTGAAGCTCGACCCGTCGATCAAATTGATCGCCGAGTACGGCGCATCTGGCAGCGCAGTTGGACGAGTCGAGGGGCTTGAAATACTCTTCGATGTTCTCGATGAATATCGGCGCGAATATGATGCAGTGGCGATATCGTCGGTGATCAGTGTACCTACCACATTCCACATCGACTATTTTCAAAGCAAGGGGAAGATGATTAATCCCTGGGGTGGCGTTGAGGCGATGCTGACGCACACAGTTTCAACTCTATACAATGTCCCTTCTGCTCACTCGCCGATGCTAGAAGCAGCGGAGATCGCTAATGCGGATACCGGAATTGTCGATCCACGAATGGCTGCTGAGGCAGTTTCAAATGCTTATTTGCATTGTGTCCTTAAAGGTTTGCATCGCAGTCCCAGGATAGTGACCGATCCAATAGGAATGTGGCATCACAGCGTTCTTACAGCCGCCGATATCTCGTGTCTCGTGATCCCTGACGGCTGTCTTGGACTTCCGACGCTTGCCGCTTTGGAGCAAGGAATCAAGGTAATTGCGGTGCGCGAAAACAAGAATCTCATGCAAAATGATTTGAGCGCGCTTCCATGGGCGACCGGTCAGTTTTATTGCGTGGATAATTATTGGGAAGCAGCAGGCGTCTTGACTGCATTGAAAGCAGGAGTATCTCCCAGCGCTGTTCGTAGGCCTATATCCGAAGTGAGGCTTGAGGCGAAAGCAACCGGCTCGGAAGCAAAGGCGTTCGCTGCGGCGAGTACAGAAACTTGAATTCTCTGAATCCTCTTGTTTTGCCTTCGCCCACAGGAAGGACTGAGTGCTGCTCACACCCTCCGACGTTTATATTAGATATCGACCTTCAATATGTGATCTGCGCGTCTTTCTCAAGGAGCACGGAGAGCCTGGGGCCGAGCCTTCTCCCTACGAGAAGGTTTTGAGAACTTTGGGTCAGCGGCACGAGCAACGTCATCTGGAAACATTTCCCGAATACGAAGATCTTCGCACCGTTAGAGACCAGACCGAATTAGTCGAGCGAACGAAGGCCGCGATTGATGCCGGGGTGCCGGTAATTTATCAGGCGATGCTAAGAACCGACGTCAGCATTGGTGGTGTCGAGTGCGAAGTAGTTGGCCGACCCGATTTCATAATCAAAAACGGCGAAGGCTATAAGATTCGCGACTCGAAAATGTCTCGACGAATTAACAAGGTGGATCATCCAGAGATTCTCCTGCAACTGCAAGTATATGGTTGGCTCTTCGGTCAGAATTTTGAGCACGTAGACTTTAGCCTGGAAGTTCACGCGGGCTCTGGCGAAATCGTGCCGGTTCCATACGAAGGACCCGATGCCGTTCTTGAAACACTCGAACAAATCGTCTCGATTAGACGGTTAGAATCAGAACCGTTCAGTCCTGTTGGCGTTTCGAAATGCGGTGCGTGCGTATTCCACGATCGGTGTTGGGAAATGGCCGAAGCAAGTCGGTCGATTGCGTTGGTTCGGAGCGTCGATCAGGAACTTGCAGTAGCGCTTTACGGGCAGAGTATTCGTACGGTGGATCAATTGATTGAGAACTTTGACGAAACGAGTTTGGCTGAACTCCAACGACCGCAAGGTAGAAAACTTAGACGCGTTGGGAGTACGGCTATATCGATTCTTCGTAATGCGAAATCGTTAGCGACAGGCAAGGAGGCGTTCTTGTGCAATCCGTGGATTCGCCCTTCCGCAAACTACATCATGTTCGATCTGGAAGGACTTCCTCCGCAACTCGATGAATGGCAGAAGGTCTACCTTTGGGGTATGCAAGTCTTCGGCGAAACTCCTGGTGAATACACTGCGTCAACGGCGGGTTTCGGACCCGAAGGTGAACGTGAGGGCTGGGAGATCTTCTTGGCAAACGCCGCCTCCATTTTCGGTGCTTACGGCGACATACCATTTGTTCATTGGGCAACTTACGAAGCAACACTTCTTAAAGTCTATGTGGAGCGTTTTGGCGACGATCTAGGAATCGCAGCCAGGGTGCGGAAGAATCTAATCAATCTACTGCCAATAGTGGAGACCTCAATAGTCCTACCACTCCCAAGCTACAGCCTAAAGGTGATCGAAAAGTATGTTGGTTTCCGAAGGACTCAGGATGAATATGGCGGAGACTGGTCAATGGCAAGATACGTTGAGGCCGTTGAGACCGAAGACGAAGCCCTGAGGAATGCCGTAATGGATGATATTCGAACGTACAATAGAGAGGATTTGGAAGCCACGTGGTCAGTTTTTCAGTGGCTGCTCAGTAAGAGGGTGACCATAGATCCGACGATCTCGTGAAGAATCGTGGGACATAAGAAAGACGGACGGAGACTGATTGAACTAGCCCCTTAATCTCAGCGATACGGAGCAGCTTGAGCTAGTTTAAGATGCCTTACCCAATTGAAAATAAGTTGGTGATTGCGGTTGCATCTAGCGCGTTGTTCGATCTGAGCGAATCAGATCGCGTGTTTCATGAGCGCGGTGTTGAAGTCTATCGACGCTATCAGCGTGAAAATGAAAACGTCGTATTGGGTCCGGGCGTTGCGTTCCCGCTGATCAAGAGACTCTTGCGACTTAACGAAGGTGCCAGCGAGAGCCTAGTGGAGGTCATCTTACTTTCTCGCAACGCCCGGATACTGGATTGCGGGTTTTGAATTCCATCGAACACTACAAACTCGATATCAGCCGAGCAGTTTTTGTCAGCGGCGGCAATCCATTCCGATACATGGATGCATTCAACGCGTCGCTATTTCTTTCCGCGAGCGCCGAAGATGTTAGAAGAGCCGTGGAGCGGGGATTACCCGCTGGCCGGGTTTTTCCAACCACGTTCACCGACAGGGAGAACGATTTGGAACTACTCATAGCTTTCGACTTCGATGGGATCTTAGTCGACGATTCAGCGGAAGCGGTCTATAAGAAAGATGCTTTCGCGCGTCAGAGCAGCAGCATGCCGCCGAACCGTTAGAAAAGGGTCCGTTGGCGAAATTCTTTTCCGAAATCGCGCGCCTACAACGTGCTGAACGTGAGCGTCAAGCTAAGGATTCAAGTTACGAGCCACGCCTTCGGACCGCAATCGTCACCGCGCGCAATGCACCGGCTCATAAACGCGTGGTGACGACACTTCGCGAATGGGGAATCGAGGTAGACGAGGTCTTCTTTCTGGGTGGAATCGACAAGAGCAAGGTGCTTCAGGAGTTCAAGCCGCACATCTTTTTCGACGATCAGCTTCTTCATATTGAGGGAGTGGCAGGAGCAACGCCGAGCGCACATGTTCCGTTTGGTATCGCCAATCAACCAAGCCCCGAACTAATAGAAGAGGCGTACTCTGAGCACGAACGTCGGAAGCCCACATAGCAGCGGCTTCAAGAAGATTTGGATGTCTGCTAGATCCTTACTGCAAAGGGCCCGCGATTCACCGGCGATGTGAAATATTGACAGCCTGCTACTTTTGACCTATTGTCAGGACGATTGCAAGACATCCGGTGTTCCAGTCGGCGCTTCCACTAGGCCGATTTGAATTAACATGCAGTACGGTACTTGCGATTTGCCGACTGATGGTCCTCAGAGCCTGTGATGGCCTTAACGGCCCTAAGTCCTAACACGGAAACTCACGGCGCGCTTTCACCAGGTCCGCGTGCCGGAGTTTGATTCTTGTTTTAGCCATCAATTTAAGACTCCTTCGAGATAGGTCCCAAAGGTATGTGGCTGCAAATTTGCTCAGGAGGATTGCCTAATGCCAGAGTCAACGGCGTATGAACAGCTGATTGGTCAAGCGCTTGACGAATATGTTATCGAAAGTCTCTTAGATAGTGGTGGGAACGCTGCTGTTTTCCTTGCTCGAAATGTTACTTTGCAAACGAAAGTTGCGCTTAAGGTTTTAGGACTACCAGGTTTCTCTTCTGCCAAGATGGACTTAGACAGTGCTCTCAATGAGGCACGAGCGCAAGCGAAAATAAACCATCAAGCCATCGTGCGGATTTATCAGCCGGGAATTGCAAGTCTGGATTTCGAAGGCGAGGCGGCGCGCGTGCTTTACATTCCAATGGAATATGCGGAAAAGGGCAATTGCAAAGACCATCCGCCATTTGTAGAGCATGAATTAATCAAACATGACATTACTGCGATTGAGAACCTTCTAGACGGGTTGCGAAGAATTCACGGCGAAGGCTTGGTTCACAATGATATCAAACCTGCCAACATACTCCTCTTTGAAGACGACTCTAACGGAGATCAACGAACGGTATTACGGATAACGGATTTCGGCATCGCCAAGGACCCTTCCATGCTTGGCTTACAGCATGGCGACATTGGTGGGCTTACGCCTGAGTATATGGCACCAGAACAGCTCAACATGCAATTCAGTCCGAAAAATGATGTATATAGCATGGGAGCCACGCTGTTTTATCTTTTGACTGGTATGAACCCTATTGCTGAGCCTCAAGATCCCAATGACCTAATGGCGTGGCAGCATGAACATCTCAACCAGCCTCGACCGAATGCTTGGGACGAAAACTCCAAATGTCCACCGCGCTTAGCCCTCCTTATAATGCGAATGATGGCTACTAAGGCTGAAGACCGCCCAGGACTTGTAGAATGTCTGAGTGACTTACGAAAGATTAATGACTTTTTCGACAAGAAGGTTTTTGGTTTTGCCTTACCGCTCGAACTCGAGCGCAAGTTAGAGTCTAATGAATTTCCACTGAGATATACTCCGAACTTTCGAGAAATATTCAAACCCGCGGTCCACGAGTCATGTCGAACCAAACCCTATCTGATAAGTATCAAGATGTCGCATCCAGTGTTTAGCCAGTATAAGCGGCTGATTAGATACTTAATACATAAATTGTCGGATTGCTTTTCCATGTACGAAACATATGGAACGTACGACGTGCAAGTCCTTCTATGGAGCGATCTTTGGCCGGACGAGGAGCGACTTCAAAAGTTCAAGCACGAGCTGGAGCTTGAATTTGCAGGGAGCTCCGTCAGAATGGGCGAGGCGATCCGGGTGCTACATATTCACGATAGGAAGCAAGCACACCTTACGAGCGCGGATCCCGTTGGCGCGCTTGCGGTTCAAATGGGAGTAGAACTCCCGCATGTGGATCCGCAATCTTATGTTTGTGACGCGTTTCCGAAGGACGTTCCGGAACACAGTGTCCGGGCCTTTACCTACGTAGACGCCGTCCAACAACCGATAACGGACTTTGTTCGGAAGGCTATTCTAGATAGGGTGCGAGAAAAGATGTTTGAATTAGCAGACCAGGAGCTTTCAACATCGGAGGAACGCATGCTTACGACTTCGGAATCACCTACGCTTTCCTTAACGGATGTCCGTTCCGTAACCCGAGGACGAACCGTGACAAAGCCTAAGCAGGTTCCGGAACCTTTGCCAATTCGGCATCGTTTTCCAAGAATCACGATGTTAGAGCTATCAACTAAATTGGATCCAACCGTTGTCTTAGTAAATTTTGTTGCTCGTCAGTTTAAGGACGTTCACGCAATAGCCACAGCAATAATGGAACTAGGTGAGTATGCAGTAAAAACCGCGACATATTTAGAGACTCAACGGATTATTATTCAGAGCGATAAAATTCTATTTTAGGCCTCGTAACGATCCCAATCCCAAACCCTAAAGCGGTTCCGAAGGAATTTGAAACGTCAACGTGTTCTGGTTACTGCTTGCTAAAGAGATCTCTAAGATAGGACTCTCTTTGGTCATATCTGCATTCAATCAGTGCCTGCAAGTTGCTCCTATCGAGAAAAAAGATATGACACTGGTTGTGCTCCCTGATTTCGTCTCTTCTTCGTTTGCCACCAGTAGTAACAGAACTAAAGGAAACCAATATGCCCGCCCGGGAAAGTTTCCCTCGCGTCAAAATCAAACTTTGTAGTTGATTAAGTACTGTAAGCTGAGCAGACTTCCCCCTATTTTTACATTCGATGACCCATTGTACTGATTCCAAAAGTCTCCAGAAATCGTGCTGGTTATCATTCCTTACGAGTATGTCAATTTCGCCAGCATTGGTTTGTATGTTGCGTCCAATCACGGCGAAGGTGGGGATAGATTCGAAAATGTTAATCATAAGCATTTCTAGATATTGTCCTTTCAACTCCTCCTTGGAGTCACAGACAAGACGCCACAGACCTCGTATTAACTCCTCCCTGGTTTCATTCTGATCTCCGATATGCTGGTACACATCGGCAATTAGAACCAAGTCGTCGATATTTCCCGTCTTCGGAATTATTCCTAGCGCTCCAAGTTGGATACATTGAACGCATTCCTCGACCGAGATCTCGTTTTGCGTGAAAACTACGACCTTGGATGCAGGAGAGTACGTCTTCAAATGCGGAAGAACCTTCGAAGCATTCAGCGCCTCTCCACGTCGGAAATAGCCCAACCGCATATCCAAGAGTATTAAATCAAACCTGAAATCTTCACGTTTGCTGAGCTTGAAAATTTGCGAAGGGATCTTACAGCCTAGCGCATGGATACCTTTACGATTAAATGCGGCGACAATTGAGTCCACAAATGAGCCGTTATCGTCGATGATAAGCACTGTGGGTGAATTGCCCATGCTTTGTGAGCCTCTTGCGCGAGCACATTGATCAGTGTCGACTAAGGAGCGTTCCGGAGAGTCGAGCAGATTCTATTGTGGTCGATCTGAGAACTCAGATCGGGACGACTCCGGCGCCTCAGCTATGCAAATGGAGAGACCCGCCTTCTCCCTCTTACCTAGGATAATACGGCCGGTCAAAGCTTTTTCGAGAGCGTTTGATCCATTTTTGCCTGAGATCAGAATTTCTACTGCCTTTCCCTGTCCTTTTGACCAGAATATTCCCCGAAACACATCAAGCTCTTTGTCGTACGGCAAAGCACGTTCTGATTGTTTAGGAACGAGCAAGGGCATTAACGGATTACAGCTCGTGAGAAGAGCGTTTAGAAGGTTACTGGCCCCTCCCTTGAATTCCAAGAGGCGCAAGCATTCTGAGACAAAGAAGCCCTCCCCGATAGGCCAAGCTATTTGGTTGACGAGATCATTCCACGTTGACTTTGTGGGGTAGCTCGCCACTGCGGTTTGGATGGCTTGTAATAAGAAGGAGACTCCTTCCTCCCGCACTCTATTCTTCAGGATGTAACTAAAAACTCTATACTCCGCGTAGGAATCGCTAACAAGTTGGAGGTCGTTCTCCTGACCTGACAGAACTATGGTTTGTGTGCCTTCATCTAAACTCCGAATGTGTTTTAGTACTTCAAGACCATCTCGATTAGATGTATCCCGCGGACCGGCAAGCATAATGTCCACAATCGCTACGTGGTATGTGCATTTGTCGATTGCGTCAATGGCGGCGGGGAGACTTGCTGCACCGTCGGCTCGATAATTCTTTCTGCGGATATTTGCAAGATAGCTCTCCCGCATGCTGTCTACGTCCTCGACAAATAGCACCCTGTGTCTATTGTCCATAGTGTCCATTGTGCATCTCTCCCACTAACCTTCATTTATGGACAAAGGTCCGTGCAGTTCCTCACGATACTTGTCCAAGTAAAGCAACACCTCAAAGTACTTATCGTATACGCTATTTAATTGGATTCTCCCCCCCACAGATGCAACATACCGCTGCGTCGCAAATAGACCATAACCCAAACCGGTGTCTGATCTAAAACGAGTACCAAACCGAAATTCCCGCAGATCTTCTAACTGTTTTTTTGACACACCAGTTCCGTTATCGCGAATTCTAATAATCCATCGTTCGTTCAATTTTCTTTCCTGGGATAGACGTGGCGATGTGTCTTCATATACTGATATTGAAATGAGTCCTTTCGCCGGATCGCGTTTCATCCTTTCTTGGATTGACAGCAACGCGTTTTGGAGGAGGCAGTAAATATACTGCTTGATCAATGGAGAGCAAAAGGCATCCGTACTATTCTTGCAGGTCAAAGAGACTTTGATTGACTCGGAAAGTCGCTGCAACAAACTGTCGTTAGTCAGTCTGACTACCTCATTCAGCCTCCTACAAAGATTCAATCTTCCTAACTGTCCAAATCCTGAAATGTTACCTGCGAACTCATTAGCGAATCCGTCAATCTGAGCATTTACATCGTAGAGTCTTATGACGGCGGCTGTCACCTCGGACAAAACAGTTTCCAGCCGTTGGAGCGGCTTAACTGATGAAGCGCTGGTCAAACCGTCCATTATCGAAGCTAAAGAGCTTTGCAAGTCCTTATTCAGAGACGCATCAATGAAATCCAGGTCTGTTCGTAGATTTAGAATTGGCGTTCGGATACCATGGCGGAATATGCTAGCAAGGCTGTCCAAATAGCGGGCAGTGGTTGCTCCCAAAGAATACTGCGTCAGCCTGTTCTGGTTTAAGCGTTCTTCAAAGACAGCGATCATTGGTGCAATTTGATCCGCGAGAGCCATAACGGATTGAATGTGATGTATGCTGAAAGCTTTCGTTAAATGGGACTCTACATTGAGGATTCCGATGAAATCCGATTTGTCAAAGAGTCTCACCGCCAGCTCGGTCTTAATCTCCTTGTTCTTGCCAACTCCTAGATAGTTTTTGAATCTCTTGCCGTATTTTCTCTTGGTAGGATCGTCGCAAAAATATGGAAGTTCTTCAAACGATTTCTCCACTAGTAGTCCGGTAATTGAATCGTGAAGGGCGATTCGCGTCGTATCGGGTTCAGCGCCAGTAGTCGCGCGCACAGTGAGGTGGGTCGGCTTATTCTCTTTCTGCTTGCCTTCAAGAACAAGAATCTGAACTTCAGGCGTGTGTTTAAGTTTTAATGGACCGAAGCTCGGAAGACAAGAAGGAATCGTCATCGCGAGACTTCTAAAACATTTACTAGGGGATAAATCGGACGACAAAAAGAGTTTCCACAGAGTGATCAAATTGTTCTTCTGCGTCTCTCTTAGAAACTGACCATAGCCGATAGATAATTGCGAAATAACCGAGGCGAAAAATTTATGCAGGCCTTTATCACTTAAGACGGACTGTTCCGGGGGTATTGAATCCAGTAGAAGAAACAGGCATAGTAAAGCACCCGAAGGCTCATACAATGGACCTGCCAAGATCGTGTTGATGCCCCTGAAATGCTTAAAGAGATTTGTATTCGCTGAGGTTCGTCTGACTAGGCGAGGAACAATCGTCCGGGTCTTTTTGTGACGGATTATTTTTCCCAACGATAAAGGCAACTCTGACGGCACGGCAATATTTTCACGCAACTGTTCTTGAAGAATTGTGAATTCGTTACCAGTAAAAACATAGCAGAGAGCCGGATTCGTCAGGTGATAGATCTGAGAGAGCTTTTCAAGAGCAAGAGAGAAGGTCATTTCCAGCCCTGACTTATCCCCTCGACGTATGTGATTGCGCAATATTGACTGATCGATGAAGCTAAGCAAACGCTCTTTATCGTCTGCAAGCTTATGGTCGCTCCGCACGCGATTTCGAAGAGCTGCAATTAGTATCTCGGGTTCATGTTGTGCGCCACGCATAAACTAGGATTACCTCATCATAAGCTCACGTTAGCGTTGCCGCGTTCCGATCACTGCCTACTTATGATAGCTGAAAATGTGAGGCTCGTGGAAAAGGCAGCCTCTTGGGCTGAGCAAAAAGCGATCGCTGTTAGTCTTACGCTTTTGAGAGCTACTGTTGCGCAGCTTAAGGCGTTACTAGTGAGATGTCAACAGAGTTCAAACTTGGCGCTAAGATGGCGCGCCGATCCAAAAATACCTACCGGGATCACCTTGACGACTGTGACGAAAGATCAACAAGACGTATACCCATTTGTAGACGATCGGTCATTCTCTAAGAAAGACCGCTGTCCAACGCATTTTTCGAAAGTTGGCGCTTAGATGGCGCGCTGATGGAAATTACTATAGCCTTACCTAGATCACTTTGATGGCTGCTCACCCTGGTTTATATTGGTAAATTCAAAGACGTAGGGTCA